>Ga0335069_10008892_pt1 | contig 14327 bp, 10 predicted proteins | sample Lox_Sample_11_FD_206714 | JGI IMG/M metagenome (GOLD analysis project Ga0335069, IMG submission 206714) | Soil microbial communities from Loxahatchee National Wildlife Refuge, Florida, United States - Lox_Sample_1.1 | ecosystem: Environmental > Terrestrial > Soil > Wetlands | place: USA... | reverse complement strand
AAAGCGCGCTCCCTCTCCGATTTCGGTGACGACGAATGGCCGTCGGTGGTTTGCGTCGAACCCTCGAACGTCGGGGCCAATTCGATCGAAGTAGCTCCTGGCCAGCAACACACCATGCAACTCACGATTTCTTGTTCTTCCCTGTGATTCCCTGTTTTTCTGTGGGATCTCTGTGTTTTTGGCCGCGGCTTAGAGCTTCATCGAGCCATCAGGGTCGTGCGATATTCAGATACTCAGATATCCAGCTATTCAGATTCTTCCTTCGTTTGGAATGCGGTGACGAAAGGTTCCACCTTAACCCTTTTCCGCAGTAGCTGCGAACCCGCCCCCACTGCCTCGCATCGTAACTCCCGTGCCACTCGAGGACTCACGGAGGCTATTCTCGATGAAGAAACTGATTTCCATCACAGTCGTGCTGCTCACGCTGGCTTTCGCCGTCGCCTGTTCGCAGCAAAAAGCCAATGCCCCCGACGCCAAGCCCGCCGTTCAGGACGCGCTTAAGGCCGCCGGATATGACAAGATTGACGTTAGCCAGGATCGCGACAAGGGCGTGATTACCCTCACTGGCGACGTTCCGACCGACGACGACAAGGCCAAGGTCGGCCAGATCGCCCAGCAGAACGCCAACGGCATGGTGATCTCGAACGAAGTCGGCGTGCGCCCGCAGGGCGATGAAAGCGCCGCCAAGAAAGTCGACAAGGCAACTGACGACGCCATTGAAGACCACATGAAGGCTGCCATCGCGGCCCACAAGTGGGAGAACCAGCACATCCGCTTCGACGCCAAGAACGGCGTGCTGACCCTGAAAGGTGATGTCGATACCACCAAGCAGCGCGAGCAGGTGAACGACGTCGCGAAGAACATCCCCGGCGTGCAGCAGGTCGTCAACGAACTGCAGGTGAAGGGCGAAAAAGCGTCGGCTGCTAAACACCCGATCCACCGCAACGCCAACAACAACCAATAATCTCGCTCAACCAAAAGCCCATCCTTTCGAGGGATGGGCTTTCTTGTAGCCACCGGCGTGTCATGAATGAAGCTGTTTGCTGTCTACTGAACTTTTTGGAAAAACCTCTCCCACCGCAAATGCGTCACCGGATGGTCGAAGTACACGGAAACCTGCGATCTCAGCCACTGCCTCGTCGGATTGGCGAACGACCACAACACCATCACGGGTTCTCCGATGACATTCGCTTCCGGCACCGCACCGAAATTGCGGCTGTCTTCCGAGTGGTCGCGATTATCTCCCAGCACGTAGAGCTGACCCGCGGGCACCAGTAATTTACCTTCGCTCACCGGAAAGCGCGCGTGGCTTCGTGCGCCGTTGACGTACAGTTCTCCTGCGCGCGCCTCCACCCGATCTCCGGCTACCGCCACCACGCGCTTCAAATACACCTCGTTCGCGCGTCCCGGCGGATGAAACGACACCACATCTCCGCGTTGCACCTTCTTCAATCGCGGCAACCGCACATGCCCCCACGCCACCTCCGGCCCGTACGCGAAGCGGTCGATCAGCAAATGATCCCCCACCAGCACCGTGCCCTCCATTGAGGCCGTCGGCACGACCACGATCTCGAACGCCACCGACAGCAAGGCACACACCAGCCCCACCAGCACCAGGATTTTTATGAGCCGGATCACTTCGTGCAGCTTACGTCGTCATTCGTCCCACTCCCATCAGCACAACGCCTTATTTCGCAGTCTCTCCAGTACAATGCTTCATTCTTCTGGGATCAAAAGTTAAGCAGCTGGTGCCCCACATCTCCCCTCTTTTGGGAGATGTGGGATAAGGATACTTTTCCTACCGCGGCCTTTCGATCGCCAGATCACCTAATTATCAGATCACCAGATTTGTTGGAGCTTACATGCGCCACATCGTCTTGGTATTAGGCATCGCCTTCGCCCTCGCCGCTGTTTCCCAGCAGCCCAACCCTCCCGCCCAGCGCGTCAAGAAAACCGCGCCTTCCAACCAGCCAGACCAGAGGAAGCCATCGTCTGCCGAGCCCAATCCCACCGAACAGGCACAGACGCAGCAACCGCAAAAGCCGAACGAGAAGCCGGAGGAAACCAAGCCTTCCGCGGCTCCCAGCGCTGACGGCGAGAAACCGACGCAGAACTTCAAGTACGACATGACGGAGGTCGCGCCGGTCGTCACGCACCACCAGATCACCGTCGGCGGCAAGTTGCTCCACTACACCGCCACCGCCGGACGCATGCCGATCAAAGATGAAGGCGGCACCATCGACGCCGAGATGTTCTACGTCGCCTACACGCTCGACGGCGCCGAAGCTAACACGCGGCCTTTAACGTTTGCGTTCAATGGCGGCCCTGGTTCCGCCTCCATTTGGCTCCATATGGGCGCGCTCGGACCACGCAAGGTCGTCATGCAGCCTGAAGGCTGGATGCCCGCCGCTCCCTACCACCTCGAAGACAACGCCAGCACGCCTCTCGATCGCACCGATCTTGTCCTGGTTGACGCCGTCGGCACCGGATGGTCCCGCCCCGCCGACACCGCGCGCGGCAAGAAATTCTGGGGCGTAAAGGGCGACATCGCCGGCTTCAGCGAATTCATCCGCATGTACGTCACGCGCAACGAGCGCTGGTCGTCGCCGCTTTACCTGCTTGGCGAAAGCTATGGCACCACGCGTTCCGCCGGCATCAGCGCCTACCTGCAAGATCGCGGACTCGCCTTCAACGGCATCATCCTGCTCTCGTCGATTCTCCGCTTCAACACTGTCGAAACCACCGTCGGTAACGATGAAGCTTACGAGCTGACCTTCCCGACCTACACCATGATCGCCGCGTACCACAAGAAGCTGGCGCCCGATCTCATGCAGGACCTCGCCAAAACGCGCGCCGACGTGGAGAAGTGGGTGCTCACCGACTACAGCGCCGCCCTCCAGAAAGGCGATACGCTCACGCCGCAGGAGCGCTCCACGATTATCGACCAGATCGCGCGTTATAGCGGACTCAGCAAAGCTGACGTGGACGAGGCCAATCTCCGCATCGATGTCCGCTGGTTCACCCACCGCCTGCTCGCTGACCAGAAGGTCCGCGTCGGACGCCTCGACGGCCGCTACACCGGACCCGATCCGCAAGGCTACCTCGACACGCCGTTCTTCGACCCCAGCGGTTCCGCCAGCACGCCGCCCTACACGTCCGTGTTTAACGATTACGTTCGCCGCGAACTCGGATACAAAACCGACATGCCCTACAACGTCAGCTCGCGCGAAGCCAACCAGAACTGGGACTGGGGCAAAGCCACGGAAGGCTTCCCCGACACCGCGCCCGACCTCCGCGCCGCCATGGTCAAGAATCCTTATCTGAAGGTGCTGGTCATGGAGGGCTATTACGACCTGGCGACGCCGTATTTCGCCTCCACCTTCACCATGGACCACATGGATCTTCCCGCCGACTACCGCAAGAACATCTCGTACGCGACCTACGAAGCAGGCCACATGGTCTATATGCGCCAAACCGAATTGCAGAAGATGAAGAAAGACGTGGTCAGCTTCATCGATGCCACGTCGCCAAAGTAAATCGCTGAATTTGTAGCGCGGACGCCGTCGTCCGCGATGAGGTCTCGGATGGGTGCCCGGTCCTTTCCTTCTTTTGGAAAGGGCCAGTGTGTGCGTCTACTTAACGGGTGTATCCATTTCTACCTTTCGGTACCTCAACCTTGTCAACCAGATCGGGTATATTCGTTAGCTCGAGTTGTGAAAAGAGATAATTTAACGAAACTGCTGGTTCAGACAGTTATCCTAAGGAACAAGTATTCACACTGCTTAAGTGCATGGAGTCTCCGATGTTGACAGATACTGGAAAAGTGCAGTGGGCATCACGAACTCTACCAGTGATCGTCGCATTCATTACTTGTCTCATCTCAACAGATTCTGTTGGACAGCAGCAAAAGCCCGATCTGAGTGGAACCTGGAGGCTCAATCTCAAGGCTAGCAAGTTGGCTCCGGAGCATCCGCGTGACACTGATACATACCAAATCAAGCATACAGAGCCTCGGATTGAAGTTAGGCATCTGTTCAACGGCAGGAGTGAGCTGTACAGTTACATCACCGATGGCAAAGAACGGATAGTAAACATGTCAGTACAGGATGGGCCACTGCGAGCAAAGGCGTCTTGGGATGGAGATACGTTAGTCATCGAGAAGCATCAGGAGAGAGGAGATACCACTTGGGTAAGTCGTTACAAACTATCGCAAGACGCGAAAACGCTCGAATTGACCCAGCACGTCAGCAAATCGGCGCTTAGCTCCCCGTTCGATGAATCGCTCTTTTACGAAAAGCAACGTTAAGTTCTTTAGTGCCAGAATAGCTGTCGTGCCCTCGCCGCAACTCTTTTCAGCCCACTCTCCGCGTGCTGTGTTAGAACTCTGTCGTACCTGTCTCGATAACAGCCCATGACCACCACCTTCCCCCTCCACCCCATCGGCACCATCCGCTCGGAAATCAAAGACCGGAGCCAAGCTCCCAAGCAAGGCGCCGAAGGCGCGCCCGACGTCTGGCTCGAATTGCTGCCTGCCTTCGCGGATGCTGCGGCGGATCTTCAGGTGGGAGATCAATTGATCGTCATTACCTGGTTCCATCTCTCCAATCGCGAAACGCAGAAAGTCCACCCGCGCTCCGATCCGCAGCGCCGTCTCACCGGCGTCTTCGCCACGCGCTCGCCCGACCGCCCCAACCCGCTGGGCCTGCACGAAGTCACGCTGCGCGAGGTCGACGGCCTCCGCCTCCGCATCGGCCCGATGGAAGCGATCGACGGCACCCCGGTGGTGGATATCAAACCCATACTCTGTTAAACCCCGGGGGCGGTTTACTAAATCGTTTTATCTACCCAACAAAATCGGTTTTCTAATTTCCCATTTCCATGTACACTGCTTTCCGACTTTCCAGCCGGAATCACCACACCGTTTCGGAGGCTTGGACCACATGCCCGATCGTTCTTACCAACGCTTTGTCTCGCTCTTCTCCGCCCTGTTCGTCATCCTCTTAACGACTACGTTATTCGCGCAAAACAGCGACCGCCCCTGGATGAATCCCAAGCTCTCTCCGGAAGAACGCGCTGAGATGGTCCTCAAGCAGATGACCCTCGACGAAAAGATTGCGCTGCTTCACGGCAACGGCATGGCGCACGTCCCCAACTGGCAAATGCCGCTCACGCCTCTCAGCAACGGTGGCGCGGGTTACGTCGAAGGCGTCGAGCGCCTCGGCATTCCCGGTCTCGTCATCTCCGACGCCGCCTACGGCGTGCGCGATAGCGGTGCTAACGGGCGTTACTCCACAGCTATGCCTTCCAACGTCGGAGCCGCATCCGCCTGGGATCCAGGATCCTCTTGCGCCTACGGCGAAGTGATCGGTCGCGAGTTGCGCGCGCAAGGTTTCAACGTGACTCTCGGCGGCGGAGTCAATCTCGCCCGCGAGCCTCGCAACGGACGCACCTTCGAGTACGCCGGGGAAGACCCGCTTCTCGCCGGCACGCTCGTCGGCAATATGATGAAGTGCGAACAGGCGCAGCACGTCGTCGGCGACATTAAGCATTACGTGATGAACGACCAGGAGACCGGCCGCTTCGTCGTCAACGCCATTATCTCGAAGCGCGCCATGCAAGAGTCCGACCTGCTCGCGTTTCAAATCGCGATTGGCATCGCTCACCCGGGCGCAGTGATGTGCTCCTACAACATCATTAATGGTGACCACGGCTGCGAAAATTCCTACACCCTGCGCGATGTGCTTAAGAAAGATTGGGGTTTCAAGGGCTTCGTCATGTCCGACTGGGCCGGCACGCACAGTACCGAGAAAGCCTCTGCCGCCGGACTCGACCAGGAGCAGCCAATGGCCGACTTCATGGGTCCCAAGCTGAAGGCCGCCGTTGAGGCTGGCAAGGTCCCGATGTCTGAGATCGACGACCACGCCCGTCGCGTGCTGTACGCCGAGTTCGCTTCGGGGATCGTTGACGATCCGCCGGAGAAGGGCGTTGTTGACGTCGCGAAAGGGATGGAAGTCGCTCAGCACGTCGAAGAAAAAAGCATCGTGCTGCTGAAGAACAACCAGGTGCTGCCCATCGATACCGCCAAAGTTCACAGCATCGCCCTGATCGGCGGCCATGCCGACGTCGGCATGATCTCCGGTGGAGGCTCCGCGCAGGTTGACCCGCCGGGCGGCAACGCCATCATGCCTCCGGGCAAGGGCGCCACCCACTGGCAGGATCACATCTGGTTCCCGACCTCTCCGTTGAAGGCTCTGCGCGCGAAGTTGCCGAATACGAAAATCGAATTCAACGATGGCAGCGACGCAAGCTCTGCCGTGAATTTGGCGAAAAACTCCGATCTCGCCATCGTCTTCGCCTACCAGTGGCTCGCCGAAGACATGGATGTGCCCAGCTTGTCTCTTCCAGACAAACAGGATGCCCTGATCGAGCAGATCGCCGCGGCGAACCCGCACACCATCGTCGTGCTCGAAACCGGAACTGCTGTCACTATGCCCTGGCTCGACAAGGTCTCTGGCGTCGTCGAAGCTTGGTTCGCGGGCAGCGCCGGCCACAAGGCGCTGGCCAATGTTCTTATCGGTGACGTTAATCCCAGCGGCAAGCTCCCTCTCTCCTTCCCCAAGACCGAGAACGATCTTCCCCATCCCGTGATTCCAACCCTGCAAAAGGGCCAGGAAGCAACCTACGCCGTCCACTACGACGAAGGCCCCCGCATCGGCTACAAGTGGTATGAAACGGAAAACAAGAAACCGCTGTTCCCCTTCGGCTTCGGCCTGTCGTATACGACGTACGCGTACTCAGGCCTGACCGTCGATTCCGCCGCCAAGACCGTCAGCTTCGCCGTTAAGAACACCGGACAGCGCGCCGGTACTGAAATCGCCGAAGTCTACGCCAAGCCGCCGAAGGGCTCCGACGAGCCCTACAAACGGCTGGTTGGATGGAAGCGCATCACGCTCGCTCCCGGTGAATCGCAAACGGTTTCTGTCACTATCGATCCGCGGCCACTGCAAACGTTCGACGAAGCCAGCAACCGCTGGAATCTTGCGCCCGGCGATTACTCCGTTCTAGTCGGCGGCTCGTCTGATAACGTGCCGCTTACCGGCAGCCTCGCGCTTAAGTAGTGGATTCAAGGGATGACGGGGCGCTGCTAATGAAATCGTTGCACACACGCGCTTTTTTGCTCGCGATGCTCGTGCTGCTTTTTCTCTGTGGCTCGACGTTTGCGGCGCCCCCGGAGTCCTCGTGGTCCGGCATGGTGTTGACGGACAACGCCGCGATTCCGGTCGCTGGCGCTACTGTCATTCTTGCCAACGCATCGGGCAAGCCGGTATACACGGCAACCACGAACGCCGGCGGGCGCTTTGTCTTCCCCGCTCTCGTCCCTGCGGATTACCAGGTCTCCACGGTCGTAAACGGGATCACGCATAAATCTGCAGACAGGCTCATCGTCTCGGAATCCCTCGCACTCAACCTGAACTTGCAGCTAGATGCCAACGGCACTCTCCTCGTATTGCGCAGCGAGAACCTGACTGCCTCGCAAGCCACCGGTGGTGAACGCCTCTCTCACTCCGAAGTTTCAAGCCTCCCGCTAAACTCCCGCGACTTCAGCAAGCTGCTTCTGCTTGCCGCCGGCACCATGACCGATACCAATGGTGCCGCGAATTTCACGCAACAGTTCGCCGTCAACGGCCAGCGCGGCACCACCACGGTGTTCGCGATGGACAACGCTGATACCACTGATCCCGAGATGGGCGGGGCGACATTTTCTAATTTCAACGTTGATGCCATCCAGGAAGTGCAGTCGAACTCCGGAGTCATGCTGCCCGAGGTCGGCCACGGAGCCGCCGGCTTCACCAACGTCGTTACCCGCAGCGGGACCAACGACATCCACGGCAGCCTCTTCGAGTTCTTCCGCAACGCCTCGCTCGACGCCCGCAACTATTTCGATCACGTCGAACTCGGCGGCCGCCGCATTCCGCCCTTCAATCGCAATGAATTCGGCGGAGCTGTTGGTGGACCTGTAAAACTTCCCGGCTTCAACGGACGCGATCGCACTTACTTCTTCGGCGAGTACCAGGGATTTCGCCAGGTCCTCGGCACCACGCAGGTCTTCCCCGTTCCCACCGCTGCCGAGCGCCAAGGCATCGACACCACGACTTTTCCCGGCGACACGCTAACCGTCCCGGTGAACCAGGCCATCAAGCCGGTGCTCGACGCATACCCCCTGCCCAACGATCCCGGTGGGCCGTACGGCGCTCGCACCTTCGCGACCTCGTCGAAGGTCTCCACGGTTACCGACCAGTTCTCCATTCGCGTGGATCACCGCATCAGCAAGGATTCGCAGCTTTTCGGACGGTTCAGCCTGAACCAGGTCACCGGGCCCGTCACCAATCCCGATCAGACAGCCCTCGACCCCAGCTTTGGCGTCCAGTTCTTCGATCACCAGCGTAACGCTGGCGTGACATACGCGCGCACCATCAGCCCGCATCTCACTCTGCAAACCTCACTGGGCTATATACGCAGCACGCCCTTTTTCCCCGCCGCCAACCACACGCAGCCCGGGATTCTCTTCGGCGACGGTCTGTTCGAGGCCTACGACGCCCCTTCGGGTTCCATCTTCGGGTCTTTCTCGAACCTCTATCAGTTCAAGCTCGACATGACCGCTATCCGCGGTACACACACCCTCAAGTGGGGCTCGGAAATCCGCGTCAATCGCGACTCGACGATCTTCGGCACCGCTCCCAACGGCGCTTACGCTTTTGGAGGCGGAACTGCCTACTCTCCCATAGCGATTAAATCTGCCAGCGGCCTGCACGACATCGCCGTTGGGGACCCGCTTCCCGACTCGCTCACCGGCCTGCTCACCGCCACGCCCTATTCTTACAACATCAGCGCACCCGCCGAATTCACGCCCGTGGGTGACAAATTCGACGAGGCCGGCGTTCGCCGCGAGGCTTACGACTTCTATTTTCAAGATGCATGGAAGGCCACGTCGCACCTGACGGTCTCTTACGGCCTGCGCTACGAGGTCAATAGCCGCATCCACGAACAGACGCTGCGCACTTCTCTGCCCGAGTTCGTGGATGCCGGCGGGAATCCAACTTCTCACTGGAATCACCAGGCGAAGATGAAGTTCGTGGTGAACCCGCAGCCGCCTTATCGAAAAGACTGGAATGGCTGGGGACCACGGCTCGCCGTGGACTACGGACCTTCCACCCACACGGTCTTTCACGCCGGAGGCTCCATCACGACTCGCCTGATGAATCTCTGGCAGGAGAACTTCCTCACCGCCTCCGTGCCCTATCTCTACAACCCGTTCGTTACGGCACAGCCGGGAATTGCCATTCCCTTCAGCAACAGCATCGTTCTTCAGCCGCTGCCCCCGGCCTACGATACCGCCGGGAATCTCATCTTCCCGAACGGCAAGAGCACCGACGCCAAGCCCAACACGGTGATGGATCTCCAGCGCTATTCGGACGCTGTCGCCGCCGCCACCCCCGGACACCAGGCGCAATTGCCCGCTCTCTCCGCCGTAGCCAGCAACTTCCGCAATGGCTACATCGGCAGTTGGACCCTCGGCCTCGATCACGACTTTGGCGATTTCAAAGCCAGTGCGTCTTACGTAGGCACCGTTGGAGTTCATCTTCCGCGGGTGTATTACCCTAACAGTTACACCGGCGCCGATCCCGGCTTCGCTCCCTTCACCACCTTCGATGGCGTCGGCAATCGCACGGGTGGCGTTAGCACCATCTACGTCATCACCAGCGAATCTCACTCGTCGTACCACGCCCTACAGGCTAGTCTCACCAAGAACTCCGCGCGTATGGGATTGGGCCTGCAAGCCAGCTACACCTACTCCAAGTCCATCGACGACACCAGCGCGGTCCAGGGCGGTCAGATTTCCGGCGCCGGCGTGATTTTGCAAACCTCGCCGCAAGACCCGTGGAATCCTGCCGCTGAGAAAGGCCCGTCTACCTTTGACGTTACACACGTCTTCACCGTCAGCTGGATCCAGTTGCTTCCTCTGCAGCGCGTGAGTTTTCTGCGCCCACTGGGTAAAACCGCGACCTCGGGATGGCAATTCCTCAACATCACCACGTTAATGACGGGCATGCCGTTCACCGTTTATTCCGGAGTCGAGCAGACCGGCGCCGGGTCCAACGGTGCCGATCGTCCCGATCTCGTCGCGATGCCGGCTCTCTCCACAAATGGCACGGTCAAAGCCGACTACTTCGGCCGAGGCACAGACAACGCGTCGTTCTTCCGTATCCCCGTCAACATCGCCGGCGGCACCGGCCCCAACCAAGGCCGCTTCGGAACCCTCGGACGCGATACCTTTCGCGGACCCGGCTTCCGCAACTTTGATGTCGCGCTGATCAAGGACACGCCCTTCGGTACCCGCGGCAATAGCGAACTCGGCACGGTCGAGTTCCGCGCCGAGTTCTTCAACCTCTTCAACCTTGTGAACTTCGGCCTGCCCTCGAACGTCGTTCGCGGCAGCGGCTTCGGCTACATCAGCAAAACCGCCGGCTCTTCTCGCCAGATCCAGTTCTCGTTGAAGCTGGTTTTCTGATGTGTGGAATGGGTGCCCCATTCAACCTTCCGTTGGTTGAGTGGGGTTTTTGACTTTTCAACTCTGTTTCTCCGCGTCTTCTGTGTTGACCGCAATCATCCTGTCGAACCCGTGAGTTATCACACGAACCTATAGGCCCGCCGCAGTTCAATGACTGAATGCTTTCTACTGTTTACTGTCTACTGCGTTCCGGGTCAGGTACCATCTCCTCATGCGCGCCCTCCAACTCATCGCCTACGATGGCCTCCCCGGCTCTCTCACCATTGCTGACATCCCCCAACCCACTCCCGGCCCCGGCCAGGTTCTCGTCAAGGTTGCGGCCTCTCCGATCAATCCCTCCGACCTCATGTTCCTCCGCGGGCTCTACGGATTCACCAAGCCTCTACCCACCACTCCCGGATTCGAAGGCTCAGGCACCGTTGTTGCCTCAGGCTCCGGGCTGATGGCCGGATACCTGAAGGGCAAACGCGTGGCCTGCACCGCCGCCGATCCGAAGATCTCTGGCGGCATGTGGGCCGAATACGTCGTCACTTCGTCGCAGCTCTGCATTCCGCTCTCCGACAAGGTCACGCTCGACCAGGCCGCCATGATGTTGGTCAATCCGCTCACCGCGTGGGCGCTCGTTGACATCGCACGTCGCGAACGTCATCCGGCCATCGTGCAAACCGCCGCTGCGAGCGCGCTCGGACGAATGATGGTCCGCCTCTGCGGTCGCTTTCAGCTCCCGCTCATCAACATCGTTCGACGCGCCGAGCAGGTCGACCTGCTCAAGCGTGAAGGTTCGGAACACGTCCTCAGCTCCGAGGATCCGAATTTCGACTCCGCCCTACGCTACCTCGCCCGCCGCCTGAAGGCCACCCTCGCCTTCGACGCTGTTTCGGGCGAACTTACCGCGCGAGTACTCCGCGCTCAACCGAAGAACAGTCGCATTTTCGTCTACGGCGCACTCTCGCTCTCCGCCGCGCAAGCCGATCCCGGGTCATTGATTTTCGAAGGAAAAACGATCGAAGGATTCTGGCTCAGTGCGTGGTTGGCGCGCCAGAACTTCCTCAGCAAAGTCCGCCTTTCACGTCAGGTTCAAGACCTGCTCGCTACCGATCTCAAGAGCGAAGTTCGAGCCAAGGTTCCGCTCGAACAGGCCGCCTCCGCCATTCAACAGTATGCGCAGGACATGACCACCGGAAAAGTCCTGATCACGCCGTGACGGGTGCCCGGTCCTTTCCTTCTTTTGGAAAGGGCCGGTTCTATCGTTCCCTCGTCCACGGCCGCACCCGCGGAATCCACCGCGGCACATTGGCGCAAAAGGCGTCGTACTCAGCCCCGAACGATCCCCTTAATTTCGGTTCTTCATATCCCAGCACGAACAGGAAAAACGCAGCCCAGACAGCGAGCCCATATTCAAGCACCCGCACATTCCCCAGCAGCAACCCCTGCCCGAATACCAGGGCCGCCACCGCGACGTACATGGGATTCCGCATATATCGATACCATCCGGTGACTACGAGGTGCCTGGTCGGCGCAACCGGCGCTGGAGTTCCCAGTCCTTGCAGCGCAAACCGCGCGAACGAATCCAGCAACACCGGCAATGCCGCCAGCATTAGAAGCACGCCGATGATCCGTAACGCTGGAGTTCCCAGCAGGGGCGTCTGCATCCGCCAACCGCTGATCATCCAGGGCACATAGCCAGCGACGACTCCAGGCGCTATCACCAGGAACACCGCCGAGCCAAGAATCGCCGCGGGAAATCGCATATGCGCAGACTATGTTCCCGTCATCATCAACGTCAACGCCCGTTATTCACCCCGAGAAGCCCACAGCTAATCCCTCGGCGCGCTTCGGAGCAGAATGCACCCACAGTCACGGTGCTATCGTCTCTTCCTCTCGTCGAGGATCCTTCATGCTCGCCAAGTTGATGCTTTTCCTGATTAGTCTGGGAACTCTCTCCGCCGCGCAGCAACCTTCCGCCGCCGCTCTCGATCAGCTTCGCCACCTCGAAGGCAACTGGCAAGGCACGGTGCAATGGATCGGCTCCAAGTCCGGCCCTGGCCCGATCTCAGCTTCCTATTACGTGACAGGGAACGACTCCGCTGTCGTCGAAAACCTCGTTATGCAGGGCAAGACCGTCATGACCAGCGTCTATCATCTCGATGGCGCCGACCTGCGCATGACTCATTACTGCGCCGCGAAGAACCAGCCGCGCCTCAAAGCCACGAAGTTCGATAAATCTCATGGAACCATCGACTTCTCTTTTGTTGACATCACCAACCTTGATGCCGCCAAGCCCGGCCACGTCGAAGCCTTGAAACTCCAGTTCGTCGACGCCGACCACCTCACCCTCGACTTCACCTTCGGGGGCACCGGCAAACAGAACATCGAGCACATCGAGTTGAGCCGGAAGCCGTAGAGGCACAAACCGGAGGCTAACCATTACTCGCCCGTAAGGATTCACGACTGGTCGGAGAATATCTTGTCTGGAAAAAATTAATGAGCAGGTTGCTTAAGATCTTCTGGGCGATCTGCCTAATCACCCGAAGTATGAGTGCAAAAGCAACCTGCTCTCAAGAAGGGGGCAATCTCAAGACATTGCGTCTTAAAATGCTGATGTTGTTTTACCCCTCCCGCTATATCCGCACAATAATGCAAATCTATTAACGTAAAAGTACTATGTAGCACAGCCATTTTTGGCTCTGCGATTGGTGCCACATCTGCCCTCTTTTGGCAGATGTGGGAGTGGCAGGCCGAGGTCACCACTCTCGATTCGTTACTTCGTCCTTCTTACTTCGGCGCGATTCCCTTGCCCTCCACGCACTCATACTCTTTCCCCGCCGCCAGTTTCTTGAACTCCTCCGTCTTCCCGCTCGGCCACTCTACCGTCATCCGCTCCACCTGGTCGCTCTTCCCCAGCCCAAACGTCAGCGGCAACTCCGATTGCGACAGATAACTCGACCCGCTTTTCACCATTCGCATCTGCGACACGCCGTTGTAATGCACCCGCACGACCGCCCCGATCGCGTCGCGGTTCGATTTCGTCCCCGTGAGTTTGCACCGTATGCTCTTGTTCCCACTCGTCTGATCGTTGCGGAACAGGTATGCCGGGCCGTTATTCGTTGTCATCAGGACATCCATGTCGCCGTCGCGATCGAAATCCCCATACGCCAGTCCACGTCCCACCTTCGGGCGCGCAAACCCGCCGCCGACTTCCGCGGCCACGTCCACGAACGATCCCCGCCCCTGGTTCATGAACAGCTCCGGAGCCTGCGCATACCCCACGTTCCGCACATTGCGCACGGTCTCATCAATGTGCCCGTTGACGGCAATCAGGTCCAGCGCCCCGTCCATCTCCATGTCGGCGAAGATGCACCCGAATCCCAGCGTGTTCCGCGACACCTTCCCGATCCCGTTCGCCGCCGCGATATCGACAAAGTTCCCCACGCCCTGCTGCCGGTAGAACCCGATCATCTCGTTATCGAAGTTCGTAATCGCCACGCCGGGCTGCCCGCTGTTTTCGAAGTCGGCGACGTCCACGCCCATGCCTGCCCGCGCCTTGCCCTCCGCACTAAATGCCAACCCGGCATCGAGCGCCACATCGCGAAACTTCCCATTGCGCAGATTCTTGTAAAGCTTGTTTGGCTGCGTATCGTTCGCCACCAGCAGGTCGGGCCACCCGTCGCGGTCGTAGTCAAACATTGCCACGCCCAGCGACTTCGAACTGGTATCGAATATCCCGCTCGAAGCCGTCACATCCTCAAACGTTCCG
>Ga0335069_10008891_pt1 | contig 14328 bp, 15 predicted proteins | sample Lox_Sample_11_FD_206714 | JGI IMG/M metagenome (GOLD analysis project Ga0335069, IMG submission 206714) | Soil microbial communities from Loxahatchee National Wildlife Refuge, Florida, United States - Lox_Sample_1.1 | ecosystem: Environmental > Terrestrial > Soil > Wetlands | place: USA... | reverse complement strand
TCGACAACACCGGGTACGACGTGTCGCTGGAACGGCGAAAGATCTATGTGGCGTTGCCGGACGCCGAAGCGAAACGAAGCGGATTCGTTCGAGTCATCGACGAGTCGGGTGAGGATTACCTCTATCCCACGTCGCTCTTCGCGGCGATCCGGTTGACGCCCCAGGTAGCCAAGGCAATTCGCGCGGGATGACCACCAGGGTCTTCGCCGATGACCTGACAGGACCGGCCTGGGATCGCGTGAGAGCGATCCGCAAGAGGCTCTACGGTCGGGACGAGCGCGGAGTTGCGCTCGACGATCAAAAGGTTCCCGAAACGTTCCAACACCTTCTGCCGCTTGCGTCCTTGTTGACGACCGGCGAGGAAGGAGCGCTCCTCGATTTCTGGGAAGCGCTCGATGCACCCGAGCAGCGCGTGGTCCTGTCCGCGGTCGAACCGCTCGCAAACAAACTCCGCGACTTCGGCCTCGACGGCTTCGAAGGACTCGACGCGCGCCCGCCAATGAGGACCGAGGTTCCTACCTCCTTCGACTTCTCGGCCGAACGAATTGCTGAAATGCTCGATGTCGTCGCGGCGGAGATGAAGCGAAAAGGCCGACCGTCAGTCGAGCAGCATGCCATGCTGGATCTCGCGCGCCTTTGCGATCTGGTGGCCGCTGCGGGGATGCGCACGAACCAGGTCGGGGTCGACGATTGATAGTGCTGGGCCTCGATCCCGGCACGCGCCACTTCGGGTGGGGCGTCGTCGAGCGACGCGGCACGCGCCTCGTGCACATCGCGCACGGCGTGGTGCACTCGGACGAGAAGCTCTCGATCGCCGAGCGCCTCGTCGGCATCGAACGCGAGCTCGTGGCCGTGGTGAAGCTGCACGCGCCGGCCATCGCCAGCGTCGAGGCCATTTTCTACGCGAAAGACCCGACGGCCGCGGCGAAGCTCGGGCACGCGCGCGGCGTGGGGCTGCTCGTGTGTGCGCGCGCGGGCCTCGGGGTGCACGAGTACCCCCCAGCGCTCGTCAAGCGTGCCGTCACCGGGAGCGGGCGGGCGGAGAAAGGGCAGGTGGCTCGCATGATCCGCGTTCTGCTCGGCCTTCCCGCCCTACCTCCTGCCGATGCGGCCGACGCGCTCGCGCTAGCGGTGACTCATCTGCAGCACGTGCCGCTCGCGGCAATGCTCCGCTAGGGTGAGCTTCTCGCTCACTCGACGGTGCGCCGATGCGCACGGGTCCTTTTGCGCCGAATCCCGTCCTCTCCCGTGGACCGGGGTCCTGCGATGCGGGCTACCGTTTTCCTTCGCTTCCTCACACGTCAGCAACGCGAGAAGACCCGTTCTCGAGACTCGTGGACGCGATCTCCTCGATGGAAGGCGCGTTTCCATCGCTGACCGACGCGCTCTCCTCGCTCGACCGCGCTCCGTCGACGCGAGCAATGATCTTCTCTTCGAATGCTGGCGCGGCCTCATCGCTGGCAGAGACCTTTCTGTCGCTCGCCGACCTGTTCTCGTCGCTTGCAAAGATGTTCTCTTCGCTTGCAGACGCGTCTTCTTCGCTTGTAGACGCCTTCTCTTCGATGGATGACGCGTTTTCCTCTTTGGCTGACGCGATTCCTTCCCACGATGACGTCCCGCCTCCACTGGCAGACAACTTCTCCTCGCGGGCGGGAGCGTTCTCATCGCGAGCAAGGATCTTTTCTCTGCTCGCCAACGCGTGCTCCGTGCGACAGATCGCCATCTCTCCGATTGCGCACGCGTTTTTGTCGCGGTGACCAGTGAGATACGGTTGCGGTCGTAACCTCCCCGCGCGTCACCCATTTGCAGCACATCCCTCGCCCGCCGGCCGGGGCCGTGCAATAAGGGACCTGTCTCGAACGTCCAAAGGGCATAGGTTTTCTGCAGAGCTACGACCCATGAAGCGCCTACTGCTCCCCGCCCTCGCAGCCCTCGTCGTCGGCCTCGGCGCCGCCCTCGCCCCCGCTCCCGCGCAGGCGGCCGGAGCGTGCATCCCCACGCAGGGCGCCACGCCCGATCAGGTCGTCGGGTGCGTGCAGGGCGTCTACGACCAGTCGCAGACGTTCACGAGCCACTTCAGCCAGCACTTCTGGGTCAAGGCGTATAACCAGGAGAAAGCCTCGGCGGGCCACGTCACGTTCTCCAAGCCCGGCAAGATGAGCTGGACCTACGAGGACGACCAGTCCAAGGGCAACCGCATCGTCTCGGACGGGTCGACGGTGAAGGTGTACGAGGCGAACAACAAGCAGATGTACGAGCAGGCGCTCGACAAGTCGCAGTACCCGGCGGCGCTCTCGTTCCTCACCGGTACCGGCAAGCTGGCCGACGCGTTCGACTTCCAGCTCTTCCCCGGCGACCAGATGAAGTTCCCGGGCGGCATGGTGCTCGCCGGCACGCCGAAGACGCCGACGGCGGCATACAGCAAGGTCCTCTTCTACGTGGACACGGCGACGTCGCAGGTGCGCCGCGTGATGATCATCGACGGCCAGGGCAACCGGAACCGCTTCGACTTCGACGACGCGAAGATCAACCAGCCGGTGCCGCCCGAGTCGTTCAAGTACACGCCGCCGCCGGGCACGTCGATCATCCACCCGTGAGCGCGCCCCAGGTCGGCGAGCGCATGACGCTCTGCCCGCACTGCGGTGCAGTGTCGCGCGCGGAGCGGAGCGTGCTGCTCGTGTGGCGGTGCGGCGTGTGCGGCGGGCCGGTGGTGCCCGTGGAGGGCCTGACGAAGCGGGACGGCGGGGAGCTCGCGAGCCTCGTCGGAGCGCAGCGTGCGCGCGCCATCGGCGTCGGGTGGCTCGGGGCGACCCTCGTGTTCGGCTCCATCGCGTCGATGGCCGTGGGGCTCACGCTGCTCGTGGGGCTCGGGGCGACGGCGACGCCGGCGTTGGTGCTGGGGGCGCTCGCGCTCACGGGGGTCGTGCTCGCGGCGCTCAGTGGGCGTCGCGCCGCGCGGGCGAGCGCCGAGGCGCGCGCGAAGCTGGAGGACGCGTGGGCGCACGTGGCGGAAGAGGTGATGCGCGCGCGCGTGGGCGAGGTCACGGCGAAGGACCTGGCGAAAGCGATGCAGACCGACGAGACGCGGGCCGAGAAGCTGCTCGCGCGCCTCTCGGCTGCGGGCCGGGCGCGGGTCGAGGTGCGCGACGACGCGGACCTCGCCTATCGTGCCGAGTCGGAGCGCCCGGATTCCGCGGCGGCCAAGAGGGCGCAGTGACCGTAGTGAAACGCAGACGATCGCTCAGCCACGTCGGCGGCGAGGTGGAGCGATGGGGCGACCGCGAGGCCGCGGCGGCGCTGGCGCAGGCGCTCGACGTGGAGCCGGCGAGCGAGCCTGCGGGCCGCGGCGAGGGCGAGGCCAAGGAGGACGATCCGGACCGCGTCCACGTGCACGGCTTCCACACGTACCCGGCGCGCATGCACCCGGCGACGGCGGCGCGGCTGGTCCGCGCGTTCTCGGACGAAGGTGCGACCGTCCTCGATCCCTTCTGCGGGTCCGGCACGGTGCTCGTCGAGGCGATGCTCGCGGGCCGACGCGCGGTGGGCACCGACCTCAATCCGCTCGCGGTGCGCCTGGCGGCGATCAAGACGACCCCGCGTGACGCACATGCGCGCGAGGCGCTCGTGGGGGCAGCCCGCGCCGTCGCCAAGGTCGCCGACGAACGTCGCGCGCGGCGTGCGGGCGCGACGCGACGCTATCCGCCGGAGGACGTGGCGACGTTCGATCCCCACGTGCTCCTCGAGCTCGATTCGCTGCGCGCGGCCCTCGCCGACCTGCCGGACCGCGCGACGTCCGAGGCGCTCGGCGTGGTGCTCAGCGCGATCCTCGTGAAGGTGAGCCGCCGGACCTCGGACACGACCAGCCATGCGGCGCCGCGTCGCATCGCCGCGGGCTACACGGCGAAGCTCTTCGTGCGCAAGGCCGAGGAGCTCGCGCGCCGTCTCGCGGCGTTCGAGGCACTGCTCCCTCCGGGAGCGCAGCCGGCGCGCGTCGCCGTGGACGACGCGACACGCCTGCGCACGGTGCCGGCGAGCACCGTCGACGCAGTGGTCACGTCGCCACCGTACGCGGGCACCTACGACTACGTCGCGCACCACGCGCTGCGCATGCGGTGGCTGGGGCTCGACGCGAGGCCGCTCGCCACCGGCGAGCTGGGGTCACGCCGCCGCTACGCGAGGCTCGGGGGCGCCGCAGAGGCGCGTGCGTCGTGGGAGCGGGAGCTCGCATCGGCGCTGCGCGCGATGGCGCGCGTGTGCCGCACGGGTGCGCGCATGGTGCTGCTCGTGGCCGACTCCGCGGTGCACGGTGAAGCGCTGCGCGCCGATGCCGCCGTTGCGACCGTCGCGCCTCGCGTGGGGCTGGAACTGATGGCGCGAGCGTCTCAGCGGCGGCCCCACTTCCACGCGCCGACGCAGCGGGCGTTCGAGAGGACCCCCCGCGCGGAGCACGCAATCTTGCTCGAGAAGCGTCACGCGGCGCCTGGAAGCGCTGCCCACGGCTGAGCCGGTCCGCGGAGGCGCGTGCTACATGCTGGGTGCCGATGCCGCGCGTGTCGTTCGAAGCTCCCGAGACCGGAGCGCTCGTCGTCGACGCGCCCCCGGGGGCGCGCCTCATCGACCTTTGTGACGAAAACGCGGCTCCCGTCCCGTTCTCGTGTCGGAGCGCGAGCTGCGGCACCTGCCGCGTCGACGTCCTCGAGGGCGCGGAACTGCTGGAACCGCCGCGCGACGAGGAGCTGGACGTGCTCGACATCTTCGGGGACGACCCCTCGCAGCGACGCCTTGCGTGTCAGGCTCGTTTCAGGGCCGCTGACGGTCTGTTGCGAGTGAAGCCCACCGACGACTAGTCCGCCCGGACGAGAAAAATCGAGCGCAATAAGTCGCACGCACCCCGCTGAGGGCGATGGTAAGAGCACCGCGTTCGTCACGGACGGGCCCTCTTGGGGAGGACCGCGGGCGCAAAGAACTACGAAAGGTGTCGGCAGCGATGAACATCAAGAGTGTGGCTTTGGTCTTTGGCGCGACGATGGCGCTGGTCGCCGGCGGGATGGGCGCCGTGGCCTGCAGCAGCAGTTCGAGCCCCGCCGGCGGCAGCAGCAGCGGCAGCAGCGGTGGTAGCAGCGGCGGAAGCAGCGGTGGCAGCTCCGGCGGCAGCAGCGGCGGAAGCAGCGGCAGCAGCAGCGGCAGCACCGGGGACGACGGCGGGAGCGAAGGCGGGAGCACGACGTGCGATAGCTCGATCCCCTCGCTGCACATGAACCCCGCGGGCGACGTGTACTGCGGATATTCCTCCGACGACTCGGGCGCGCCCCTCGACTGCGTGGTCGACGCTGGGCAGGGCTTCTGTTGCCTCGGCGGCTCGGTCGGCGGCGGCAACTACGCTCCGCAGATATGCGCCGCGAACGCCGCGGGCTGCACCAACGGCGGTAGCGTGGACGCCGGCGGAAGCGCGGCGATTCCCATCCAGTGCAACCAGATCAGCGACTGCGCCCTCAACGGGTCGGCGGGCGCGACTGCGTGCTGCCTCACGGGCGGCGCTTCGCAACCCACGATGGTTCCGGGCTGCGGCTATGTTAAGTCGTCAAAGGGCAGCGCGGTCGTCTGCGAGGGTACCGGCGGCGGCGCGCCGACGATGTGCGCGGCCGGCGAGGTTCAGATCTGCTCGTCCCAGGCGGACTGCCCCTCGGGCATGACCTGCACGCCGGGCAAGTGGAAGATCTACCAGATCGGCTTCTGCCTCTAGCCCACACGTAACAAAGCACCACGAGCCCGCGCGCGCCTTCGGGCGCCCGCGGGCTCGTGCCATTTCAGCGCATCTGCCGGTGTGTCATGTTGCCGGCTCGCCATGTCCGACACTGGCAACACGACATCTCCCGCCGATCCGTCGGAGCGGGTCCACCCGTCGAATCCCGCGGACGCGTGGGCCCTGGCGTTCGTCATCTGCCATTGCGTCCCGGAGCCGCGACGCGCCGGCGAGGTCGCTCTCTTCGACGCGAGAGCTAGCTGGCCCTTCGTGATCGGTCGCACGGGCACGCACTTCTTCCAGCAGCGCCCGGGAGAGATGATCGACTGCGGGCGCCTGAGGGGAGACACGATCTCGGGCGAGCAGCTCCTCGTCTCCAGCGAGGGCGACGGGCTGCGCGTGCGCAACGTCGGCCGGGCGCCCGTGTTCGTCGACGGCACCCGCCTGCCTCGGCACGCGAGCGCGCACGTCCTGCCTGGAGCTGTCGTCGAGGTCTATGGGCACTCGATATTCCTCGTGACGCGCCGGCCGGTCTCGCTGCCGCCTCCACATCGTTTGCTCTTCCCGATGCATCCGTTCGGCGAGATCGATTCGATGGGCTTCGCAGGAGAGTCACCGCTGGCTTGGCAGCAGCGGGAGGAAACGGTCGCGGCGGCCCAGGCCGGGCGCAACGTCCTCGTTTACGGGGAGACCGGCACCGGCAAGGACCTCGTTGCACACGGTATCCACGACAAGTCGTTCAGGGCGCAGGGCCCCTTCGTCATCGCCCACTGCCCGGACTTCACGAGCGAGCTGGTGGCCGTGCGCCTCTTCGGCGGGCGCAAGAACTGGCCGAACCCCGGGACGCCCGAGACCATCGGGTACTTCGGCGCGGCAGAGGGGGGAACGCTCTTCCTCGACGAGATCGGCGAGATGCCGGAGGCGATGCAGGCCAAGCTGCTCGGAGCCCTCGAGAGCGGATACACGGTCGTCGGCGAGACCGAGCGGCGCCCGCTCCGGTGCGTTGTGGTGGCCGCGACCAATCGCGGCGACACTGGCATGAAGCACGACGTCCGTAGGCGCTTCGATGTCCTCGTCGTGACTCCTTCGCTCGCGGAGCGGCGCGAGGACATCGCGCAAATGATCTCGTGCTTGCTGCTCGAGAGAGCCCGCGAGAATACCGAGTTCGCGGCGAAGTTCCTCGAGACGGATGCGAGCGGGCGACCTCGAGTGCGCATCGATGCGTCACTCGTCGCAGGCCTCCTCCGGTGCCCTCTTCCGGGCAACCTCCGCGAGCTCGATTCCATCCTCGGGATGGCCATCGCCGAGGCGCGAGGCGAGCCCCCTCTCCGCTGGCCGTCACGGGTGCCCTTGCCGGCGCCCGCGCCGCTCCAGCTCGTTCAGGAGACCCCTCACCACAGCGCGGATGCACTGATACAAGGGCTCGATCGACGGCCTGCTCCCACGCAACCTCCGAAGATCGTGTGCGCCGAGCCCCCCGGCGTCGCGTCCGGTGATCGGCCGGACCCGTCGAGGGAACGCGTCCTCGAGGTGCTCAACGAGAAGCAGTGGCGGTTCACGAGGGCCGCCGAAGCCCTGGGCATCAGCATCGACAAGCTGTTCCGCCTCCGCGAGAAGTACGGCTTGCGCGAGCCCTGACGACCGCGTGTTTCACGCGCCGCCCACGTGCTTCACGCGCGCGAAACACGCTGGCCCGAGGGCGCAGCTCGCGGCTTCCGCGGCGCGGCGACGCGGAGTCGCGCATTTGCGCCGACGACTCGACCTGGCACTGCAGTTGCGATGGGCGCCGGCCGCGCGGCAATCGAGCCGCGCGCCAACGAGGATCATTCCCATGACAAGCAAGACCCATCGCATCGTCGCCGTCAGCAGGTTCCCCACGTCCGTCGTGGCCTTGCTCAAGTACACTCAGGCCTTCATCGCTGCGCTGACCAACAACCACAACTTCACGGACGCAGCGCAGGTGATCGCCGGACTGCAGGCGGCCTTCCAGGCGCTCGACGCCGGCGAGACGGCGGCCAAGACGCGCGCCATCGGTACGGTCGCTGCTCGCGACAACGCCAAGGATGCGCTCCTGACGGCGCTGCACGGCGCGAAGGCTTACGTGCAGCAGAAGGCCGACGCCGCACCCGAGCAGGCCCAGGCCATCATCGAGAGCGCGGGCCTCGCCGTCCGCAAGACGGCGATCCGCATCAAGCTGGGCTTCACCGCGAAGGCAGGGCCGGTCAGCGGCTCGGTGCAGCTCGCGGCTCGGGCGGCCGGAAGGCGCGCCTCCTACGAGTGGCAGTGGAGCGCCGACGGAGGAAAGACTTGGACCTCGCTTCCTTCGACGCTGCAGGCGAAGACGACGGTGCCCAACCTCCCGGTCGGTACGAACTGCTCTTTTCGGTACAGGGCGGTCACGAAAACGGGGGAAGGGGACTGGAGCCAGGTGATCTCGCTGCTCGTGAAGTGAGCGAAATCGCGAAGATAGATCCGGCGCGCCGCTCCTTCGAACGATGGAGCGGCGCTTTGGACGCGGGGAGCGGCTGTGAGAATCGAGAGAGCGGCGCTTTCGACGACGACACCCGCTGTGCGAATCGAAAGGGCGGAGGCTCGATTCCGCGAGCCGCTCTTTCGATCGAGAGACCGGCGAGCTCAATCGAGAGAGCCGCTGTGAGAATGCAGGGCACCGCCCTTTCGAGACCCACAGCCGCTGTGAAGACCCAGGGAGCGACGCTTTCGATTGCGGCAGCCGCTTCCCGAATCGAAAGAGCGGCGCTTTCGACGACGACAGCCGCTCCCGCTCCTGAAAGAGCCGCGCTTTCAGTCGAAGGCCCGCTTCACTGAGCGAGCGTGCCGTTCGGGTTCACCGCGAAGGCGAGGAAGTTCGGGTCCGGCTTGTTCGTCATGTAGTCGACCGAGTCGACGTGGATCGACCCGTTCGCCTGCTGCTTGAACAGGCCGTAACCGTAGTCCACCGCGGTGCCCGATAGCGGCGCGCCGCCGTTGCCGAAGAGCACCTGGTTCAGGGCGGGCCGCGAGACGGTGTGCGAGTGCCCGAGGATGAGCAGCGTGTAGGGGTTCGCCTTCAGGATCGCGTCCGACGGAGCGAGGCCCGCGGGCGCAGGGGTCGCGTCGCTCGCCTCGTGGCGGACGACGAAGGTGTACGTCGTCTTCTGCGCCATCGTCTGCTGCAGCCACGTTTCCTGCCCCGAGTCCCACGCGTTGGCGGCGATGATGACGAACTTGCTGGTCCAGGAGCCGTCGGCCGCGTCGATGTAGACCGTGTAGTAGGGCTTGGTCTGCTGAATCGGCCCCAGCATCTTCGCCATGAACTGGTTGTAGTTGTCCGTCTCGCCGTTCTTGTTGCCGGGGCCGCAGTTCGAGTCCGTGGCGCCCGTGCACTCGTGGTTGCCCATCGCCGGGAAGAACGAGCCGGAGAACTTGGCGCGCGCCGCCATGTAGATGTCGAGCTGCGGGCCGGCAAAGCCGCTGTTGCCCGAGGAGTACTGGAAGTCGCCGGTGGAGACGGTGAAGAACGGCAACGGGTTGAGCGCCGCGATGTCTTCGTAGATCTTGTCGATGATCGCGGTGGGGTAACCCGAGACGTCGTTGGAGCTGGCCGGACGCGTGTCGCCGACCACCGTGAAGAGCAAGCTCGAGACGGTCATGTGCATGCCGCCGCCGTCGGGCGAGCCCTGCGCCATGCCGTCACCGGTGTGCGCGTCGGTGCCCGTGGGGGCGTCCGTCGTCCCGCCGCCTCCACCGCCGTCGCCGGACGGCGTGTCGTTCGTGGTCGAGGACCCGCCGCACGCGGCGCACAGGACGATGAAAAGCGACACGGACCCGAGGGCGAGGGAGTTACGCATGTGCAGCAGGCCCACTCCTATCGCCCACCCATGAGGGATGCTTGCAACCGCGCGGCTCCATCGGGTCCACATGCAGCCGGCGTGCACGATTCCGCTGCCGGCGTGTCAGTTGTGACGGTTTCGGGGCGGGCCCAGAGGTCGAAGTCTGCTATTGCGCCGGCAGACCCATGAAGCGCTCGTCACCCTTCGCCGTTGCTGGTCTGGCGGCTGCCGCCATGTTTGCGTCCCCGTCGGCGCAGGCCGATCCCTCGGGTGGCAACCCCCCGGCGGAGCGCGTGCCGAAGGACGATCCCACGGGCGGGGCGTACACGAGCCCCACACTCCTCTTCATCCCGGCGGGCGCGCTGCCGGCGTGGAACGTGCGCCTCACGGTGCTCAGCGAGTTCCAGGGTCCCTATCAATCCGCGGACGCGCCCAACCCCGACGCGGGGATCCGTCCCGGCGCCGGCGTGGAGCTCGGGTTGCCGGCCGGATTCACCATCGCCGGCGGCACCAACTGGGTCGGCGGTGACGTGAACGCGAATGGGCAGAAGGACTTCAACCTCGGCCTCAGTCCCTACTTCCAGGCGCGCTTCCACATCCTGGGCGACCGCAGCGGCCAGGATTTCCAGCTCGGCACCTCGATCACCTACAAGTTCGTCGGCTTCGAGGGCGACCCGGGGGAGGCGGAGTTCGCGCTGTCTGCGCAGTACCGCAAGCGCACCTGGGAGGCGGGACTGCAGGCCGTCATGGGCAAGGACTTCGCGACGACCGATGCCGACGCCGAGCTCCACGCCTACGCGCTCTACCGCGTCGTGCCCCAGCTCGGCATCGGCGCCGCCGGGCAGGTGCGCGACGGGGTCGTCATCCAGCCAGGGGAGACGAGCTACGACGCCATCGCCGGCGGGATCGTGAGCTTCACGATCACGCAGTACCAGCTCGGTGGCCTCTTCGGCGCCTCGACGCTCGGACTCGATCAGGGCCACTTCGGCGCGCTCGGCCAGGTCTTCGGCAGCGCGCGGTTCTAGCGGCACCACTACCCGCGCGTCGGCTGCCGAAGCGGCTCAGCCGAGGCGGCTCTGGCACGTCGTCTGCGAGGCAGACGTCGCATGAGCATCCGAATCGGCAGAGCCGTCGTCCTTCCGCTCCTGGTCGCCGCGACCTGGGGGTGCACCACGCAAGAGGCGCCGCCGCACGTGCCCCGTGCGCTCGCGGCCGCACGCGCCGAGGTCGCTCGCGCCCACAACGGGCCGGCGGCCCGCCTGCAACCGGTGGCCATCGACAACGCCGAGGCGGCGCTCGCGGATGCGGAGGCCGCGTACGCGGTGGACTACGAGAACGCCGAGCTGCGCGCCATCTACGCGCAGCGCAAGGCGCAGCTCGCCGAGTCGATGGCGGCGACCAAGATGGCGCGCCAGAAGGCGCACGACGCCACCGCGCAGCGCAACTTGCTTCTGCAGACGCGCGCGGCCGAGGCGCGCGTCATCGCCGAACGCCTCGGGTACCTCGCGCCCCGAACGTGGGGCGCCGCCGAGATGCAGCCCCCCCCAGCGCCGCCGGCTACTTCGAGTGCGCCAAAATCCACTCCGCCAGTCGGTCGGCGATCTGGCGCCCGGCCGAAGGCTCATTGAGCACCTCGTGGAAGAGGCCCTCGCGCGCGTCCCACGTCTTGTCGGTGGCGCCGGCGGCATCGAAGAAGGCGCGGGCGCGGGGGACGCTCACGACGGGATCCGCGGCGCCGACCACGACGTAGAGCGGCATGCGCAGCTTGGGCGCGGCGGCGATGGCCGCGTCCTGCGCCGCGCTCGTCTCGGTGAACCAGCGCGCCGTGACCGTCTTGAAGGAGAGAGGGTCCGCGTCGTACGCGCGCGCGAGCTCCTCGTCGTGCGTCATCTGGTTGCCGTGCAATCCGCTGCCCTGGGCGAACGCAGGGAAGATGCGCGACATCATGCGCCCGGCGACGATCTTGATGCGCGGCACCTCCATGGCGACGCCGAAGAAGGGGCTGCTCAGGGCGAGGGCCTTCCAGAAGCCGCCGCCGTTGGCGCCTGACGTCGCCTGCGTGATCGCCACGCTCGACGCGATGAGGCCCCCGAAGCTGTGGCCGAAGAGCACCGCGGGAACACCAGGCGCGTGCGCGCGCACGGCGGCCGCGAGCTCGGCGGCGTCGTCGAGGTAGTCGGTGAAGCGCTCGCAGTGCCCGCGCCTGCCCTGGGCGCGGCCGTGGCCGCGCAGGTCGATTGCGAGGCTGGTGATGCCGCGCTCCGCCCACGCATCCATGACCTGCGCGTACCGGGCGCCGTAATCGGCGTAGCCGTGGAGGATGCCGACGACGGCCCGCGGCTGAGCCACGGGCACGGCGAAGGAGTGGAGCGTGGGACCGGTGGTGCTCGTCCGCTGAAGGACGCCTTCTTCGTGGCTCATGCGTGAAGAGAGCGTAGCCCAGGGTATGCTTCTAAGGTGAGCCTCCACGCGAAGACGCTAGCCATGGTCCTCGCGTCGGTGGCCGCGTCCACCCTGGTCGCGCAGACGGCCCTGCCCGAGGCCCGGGTGGCTCACGGGGCGGGCCTCGCGAGCAAGAAGGGCCCGCCGCCGGCCGAGGACGCGACGGACGACCCGCCGCTCCTGGCGACGCTGGACCAGGTGCACACGGGCGAGTACCTGCCGCTCGACGCGGTGTCGCCCTCGCAGGAGCGGTTCGACGAGCTGCTGTCCGACCGGTCGACCGGGGAGCGCAGGTCGCTCGACCCGAGGCTGCTCGGGCTCCTGCGCCAGCTCGCCGAGAAGCACCCCGGCTGCCGCATCGAGCTGGTGAGCGGGTACCGGAGCTGGAAGCTCAACGAGATGCTGCGCAAGAAGGGCCACCACGTGTCGTCGCACAGCCAGCACTCGCTCGGGCACGCGTGCGACTTCCGCATCGTGCCGCCCGACGCCGAGGAGGGCATCGACCCGCAGGTGCTCGAAGTGGAGATCCGCAAGCTCGGGTGGGTCGGCGGCGTGGGCGTCTATCCGACGAAGGCCGACTGGTTCGTGCACGCCGACGTCGGAAGAGACCGGCGCTGGGTCAACTAGAGCCGAGCGGACGGCATGGTTGGGTCGGAAGACGACCTTGTCGGGCAGGGAATGGCGCTGGTTGGGTGATGAATCGCGCTTTGTCGGAGAGAAAACTCGACCTGCGAGTCGTCGGACCGCCTTTACGGGCTGTGAATCGCGCTCGGATCTCGAGCATCGCCGCTTTTTCGGAGGTGACTTCGCCATTTTCGGTGGCCGCCGTCGACCGAACGCCTCGCACTGACGCAAGTACGCCTGCCGGGGACGCTCTGCTCGCTGGGAATGTGCCTCTTGGTCCTCACAATGCGCGAATCCCATCGAGCAGAGCGCGTCTCCGAGTGATCCTGTCGACGCCCCATCCGAGGCGCTCTCCCCGGGTGAAGAGCCGGTCCGATCTCGTCCCGGCGTCGTCGCCCGGGCTGCGAGCGCGTTTCCCATCGATCAAAGCGCGGTACCATCGCTGACATGGGGAAAGCGTCTCTCCTGGGGACGGCCGCACTCGCGGCCGTCGCCGCTGCGTGCAACCCGTTCGGCGCGGCGGCGCCGCCGAGGGCGCCCGAGATGGCCGCGCCGACGGATCCCACGCCGCTCGCCAAGTGCAAGGTGGCGGCGAGCGCGACGAGTCCCCTCGTGACCGAGTGGCCGGCGTCGCAGAAGGCGTACCTCGAGGGGCTGACGTCGCGGCAAGCGGTCGCCGTGGCGTACTCGGGGTGCGAGCTTCGCATCGTCGACGCGTGCCGGCTGCCGGGGAAGTACGCGTGGCACCGCACGACGCCGGCGCCGGACACGCTGGAGATCACGAACGCCGACGACCTGTGGGCCAAGCTCCCCATCGGCGCGGCGGGGCTCGAGGGAGAGCTCGCGCGCAACGGGCGCCTCGCGGTGCGCACGACCGTGTCGGGTCAGCTCGAGCTCGAGGGGCTCGACGCGAAGAGCGCCACCTCGGACGCCTCGTGCGCCGGAGTGACGCACGTCGTGTCCGCGGTGAGCGTCGGCGCGTTCCGGCTGCTCTCGGGCGCGGGGGCATCGGCGCAGGGAGGGGCGAAGGCGTTCGGCGCGGGCGTGGGCGGGAGCACCTCGCGCGAGGAGACGGTGCTGCGCGAAGCCGGGGACCCCGCGACGTGCGGCGAGGGGGGCGACGGCGCTCCGCAGAACTGCGCGTCGCCGATCCAGCTCTTCCTGCAGCCGGTGCAGGGGCCGACGGGCACGGGCAACGCGGCTGCATCGAGTGCGCCGCAGGCGTCGGCGCTCGCCATCGAGGTCAACTTCCCCGCGCTCGACGACCGCCACTGGGCGCTGCACGACGCGAATGGCACGATCCTCTGCGACTTCCCGTGCACCAAGGCCGTACCTCCGGGAAGCGGCTGGTACATCGAGAGCACCCCGAAGGGCGGAGGAAGCACCGAACACCTCGACATCCCGGCGCGCCTCCCGTACGCACCGGGCTCCCGCGCCGTGGCCGACTATCGCGCCGAGCGAGGCGCGCCGTTCCTGTCGACGCTCACGTTCTGGGGGCTCGGCGTGCCGGCGGCCATCGGAGGCGTGGTGGCCGCGTCGTTCGGCGTCGCTGACCTTGCGGGCTCGGACAGCGACCATTTCGGCGGCTTCTTGATCGGCACCGGCGTCCTCTACCTCGCGATCGCCGGCGCCAGCGCCTGGTGGTACTTCTGGAGCCACCCCTCGAGCTTCGACACGCACGCCGCGCAG
>Ga0335069_10008890_pt1 | contig 14328 bp, 11 predicted proteins | sample Lox_Sample_11_FD_206714 | JGI IMG/M metagenome (GOLD analysis project Ga0335069, IMG submission 206714) | Soil microbial communities from Loxahatchee National Wildlife Refuge, Florida, United States - Lox_Sample_1.1 | ecosystem: Environmental > Terrestrial > Soil > Wetlands | place: USA... | reverse complement strand
CACCGTCGCCGTCCAGAGGCCGGTGGCGTAGACGTGCTGGACGCTCGCCCCGTCCGCCGCGGTCCCGTCGCCGAGATCCCAGCTATACGAGGCGGCGTCGCCCGAGGCGTCGAGCGTGACGGCGAGCGGCGCCTGTCCGGCCGCCGCCGTCGCGGTGACGGTCACGGCAGGCGGAGCCGCGACCGCACCCGGCCCGAGCGCCAGGGCCAGGGGCAGGGGCAGGAGCATCACGAGTCGCCGCACAGAACGAAGCATGCCGTCAGCCGAGGACGGCCGCCGCGAGGGCGATCGCGTTGAAGACGCCGTGCACGATCATGCCGGGGTAGACGCTGTCCGTTCGGTCGCGCACGTACGCGAGCGCGATCCCGAACGGAACGAGCACGAGCAGCGCCTCGAGCAGCCCGTGCGCGAGCCCGAACGCGAAGCCGACCGTCACGATCGACGGCCACCGCCCGACGAAGAACCTCAGCAGCGACTGACCGAGCCCGCGGAAGGTGAGCTCCTCGACGAACGGCGCGACGACCGCGAACAGGACGAGGTTCGCCGCGAACGCGCCCGCGTGCGCCGGTTCCCAGTGCGTCGGGGTCAGGCCCTGCTCCTTGCCGGGGCTCTGCGGCAGCGGGATCAGCGAGACCACCGCCTCGCAGATGTAGATGGCGACGATCGCGCCGAAGGCGAGCCCGAGCGCGCGCGGCCACGAGCGCGGGCGGCGCAGGGCGAGCAGGTCGAACCGGTCGACGGCGATCAGGAAGACGATGCCCGCCCAGACGACGTAGAGCACCATCCCGCCGGCGAACGTCGAGTAGCTGTAGACGACGTCGCGCGCGCTCTTCGAGGAGGAGCTCTCGGTGAAGCGGCTCGCATAGTTCAGCGCCGCGATCGCGGCGACGAGCATCGACCAGGCGACGAGGCGGACCTTCACGCGGCGAGAATCCTGCGGGCGGCGTCGGCCAGCGGTGCGGGCTCGAAGCGGAGGCCGGCGGCGCGCGCGCCCTCCGCGTCGGCGTCGGCGTCGCCGACGTGCACCGTCCGTGCAGGGTGGGCGCCGAGCCGCGCGAGCGCGAGCTCGAACACGGCCGGCGCCGGCTTCGGCGCGCCCGCCTCGGCCGAGGTGACGACGGCGTCGAGCAGCCCGTCGAGCCCGAGCGTGGCGAGATGGTCGTGCAGGCCGACGTCCCAGTTGGAGACGACGGCGAGCCGCAGTCCCGCCGCCGCGAGCGCGCGGCACGCGTCGGCGGCGCCCGGCAGCGCCTCGAACTCGAGCGCGCCGACGAAGGACGGCGCGAACTCGCCCGGGTCGAGCTCGGTACCGGCAGCGTCGAGGAACACGCCTGCGCAGTCGCGGCGCAGGAGCGCGAGCGTCGCCTCGTCGCGCCCCTCGTGCGACCGCTCGACGTAGTACGCGACCTCGGCCCGGAAGGCGGCCAGCACCTCGTCCGCCGAGCGATCGACGCCGTGTCGGGCGAGCGCCGCCTGCAGCGCCGGCACCGGGTCGCGGAGCGAGACGAGCGTTCCGTATGCGTCGATCGTGACCGCCTCGAGCGCCATCGCGCATAGAGTCGCACCGATGCGCCACTTCACCCCGGAGGAAGCGAACGCGGCGCTCGCGCAGGTACGCCCGCTCGTCGAGCGGATGGTCGAGCTGCGCGGCGCGCACCAGCAGGCGCTCGAGCGCCAGGAGGAGCTCGAGGGGCGCATCCGCGGGAACGGCGGCGGCATCCCGCCCGCGGTGCTCGCCGAGGCGTCGGCGGAGATCGAGCGCCTCGAGCGGCGGCTCGCGAAGACCGTCGACGAGATCGGCGGGCACGGCGCCCAGGTGAAGGACCTCGACGAGGGGCTCGTCGACTTCCCCGCCCTGCGCCGCGGCGAGACCGTCCTCCTCTGCTGGAAGCTCGGCGAGGACGAGATCCGCTACTGGCACACGCTCGACGACGGGTTCGCCGGAAGGCGGCCGCTGCCGCTCGACGACTGAGGAATCCGCCGGTCCGCCGCGAAAACGAAAGGTCGGGATGACCTTCTGGCACCGGCTGATCGGCGCGGCTCTCGTCTTCGTGCTCGTCTGGCTGCTCGCGCAGCTCGTCGACTGGTGGCTCGCCCGCCGCCCCGTACCGCCGGAGATCGCGACGCGGTACCGGTTCCTCCGCCGCGGGATCACGGCCGCGATCCTCGTCATCGGCCTCTTCTCGGCCCTGCTCGTCATCCCGGGGGTGCGCGCGGTCGCGGGCGGGCTCCTCGCCTCGTCCGCCGTCTTCGCGGTGATCATCGGCTTCGCCTCGCAGCGCACGCTCGGCAACTTCGTCGCCGGGATGCTGATCGCGATCAGCCAGCCCGTCCGGCTCGGCGACCGCGTCGTCTACGACGGCGAGGAGGGGGTGGTCGAGGAGATCGGGCTGACATACACGTTCATCCGGACGCCCGACCGGGCCAGGATCGTGGTCCCGAACGAGAAACTTGCCTCCGATACCATCAGGAACGCCTCGATTCGAGGCAGGGAGACGAACGCAGAGGTCACCGTGCAGGTTCCGCTCACCACCGATCTCGGCGCCGTCGTCGCGGGACTCCGCGAGGAGATCGCGGACGAGCCCGATGGGTCGGTCTACATCAGCTCCATCGGCGGCGCGGCGACCGTGACCATTCTCGCCGGCGCCGCGAACGAGGATGCGGCGGCGCACCTCGAGCGCGACCTGCGGCTGCGCGCGCACAGGCGCCTTCGCGCGCTGGGCGTCTGGGGATGACCGGGCCTTCGTCGCCGTCGAGCCGTCGCCGGACGACGGCCGGATCCGGTGTCTCCGGAGGCCGCCGCCGGCGCCGCCGCACGCGCCAGCGCAAGCGGCAGAGCCGGCGAGTCGCGCTGCTCGCGATCTTCGTCGGCATCCCCGTCGCCGCCGTGGCCGCGACCGCCATCGCCGGCGCCGTCGTCTACAACGCGAGCTGCGACCTCAGCAAGCTGACGCCGGTCGCGGTCGGACAGAACTCGTTCGTCTACGCTGCCGACGGCTCCGTGCTCGGCGCTATCCCGGCCGAGCGGAACCGGACTCCCGTCTCCGCCTCTCGGATCAACCCGTGGATGGCGAAGGCGACCGTCGCGATCGAGGACCGCCGCTACTGGCAGCACGGCGGCATCGACCCGATCGGCATCGCCCGCGCCGTCGTCGCCGACGTGCGCGCGGGGAAGATCGTCGAGGGCGGCTCGACGATCACGCAGGAGCTCGTGCGCAACCTCTACCTCTCGCGCGAGCGGACGCTGAAGCGGAAGCTGATCGAGGCGTGCCTTGCGATCAAGCTCGCGAACCACTGGTCGAAGCAGCGGATCCTCACCGCGTACATGAACGAGGTCTACTACGGCAACCACGCCTACGGGATCGAGGCCGCGGCGGAGACGTACTTCTCGATCCCGGCGAAGGACCTCGACCTCGAGCAGTCGGCGCTGCTCGCCGGACTGCCGCAGGCGCCGTCGATCTACGACCCGTTCCACCAGCCGGACGATGCGATCGCCCGCCGGAACGAGGTGCTGCACGCGATGCTCGTCGCCGGCGACATCACGTCGCAGCAGTACGAGACTGCCGTGCACGACCGGAACCTCCACCTCCATGCGGGGAAGCGCTACACGCACATCCGCGAGCCGTACTTCTTCGGCTACGTCGAGGACCAGCTTCAGCAGGAGTACGGCGCGAACACGGTCCGCTCCGGCGGCCTCAAGGTCTACACGACGATCAACCCTGCGCTGCAGCGCGCCGCTCGGGCTGCGATCACGCACGTGCTGAACCTGCCGACCGATCCGGCCTCGGCGATCGTCTCCATCGACCCGCGCACGGGCGCGATCCGCGCGATGGTCGCCGTGACGCCCGGGAAGAAGGGCAACCAGTTCAACTTCGTGACGAGCGCGCGCCGGCAGCCGGGATCGACGTTCAAGACCGTCGCGCTGACGACGGCGGTCTCGCTCGGGATGAACCCGTTCACGACGTCGTACCTGTCGGCGCCGTTGCACTACCAACCGGATCCGCTCTGCAACCCGAGCGTCCCCGGCTGCGCGTGGGACGTCCAGACGTACGAGCACACGTATGCCGGCGTCGAGTCGGTGCTGAGCGCGACGCTCCAGTCGGACAACACGGTGTACGCGCGGCTCTCCCTCGACGTCGGGCCGCAGAACATCGTCGACATGGCATACCGGCTCGGCGTCCGCAGCTCGCCGCTCGAGGCGGTTCCGTCGATCGCGCTCGGATCCATCGGCGTGACGCCGATCGAGATGGCGTCGGTCTACTCGACGCTCGCGGCAGGCGGGATCTACTCGAAGCCGATGGCGATCACGAAGGTCGTCCTCCCGAACGGCAAGGTCGACACGGACGTCGGCTGGGGCCAGCCGCAGCGCGAGCGCGTCATCCCCGACTGGGTCGCGGACACCGTGACGAAGGTGCTCGAGCAGAACATGCTGTACGGCACGGGCACGGGCGCGCACCTCTCGGGTCACACCGACGCAGGCAAGACGGGAACGACCGACAACTACGCGGACGCGTGGTTCTCCGGCTATACGCCTCGGCTCGAGGCGACCGTCTGGATCGGCTTCCCGAGCGGCGAGATCCCCATGCTCGACGTGCACGGGATCGCCGTGTCCGGCCCCACCTTCCCCGCCACGATCTGGCACCTGTACATGGAGACCGCCGTCGGCAACAAGCCGGACGTCCCGTTCCCGTCGCCGCTGACGGAGCCGGTGTGGACGACGTGGCGCGGACAGTACGAGTACAGCGGCTCCTGGGGGACGCCGACCGACACGACGACGACGGCGACCACCGGCACGGCGCCGACCACGACCGCCGCCGCGCCTTCGGCGCCGACGAAGACGCAGGCGCCGCCGGCGACGACGGTCGCACCGCCCCCGCCGCCGGAGACGACGTCGGCCGAGCCGACGCCGACTCCGCCCGCGCAGACGGAGACCGTTCCGACGCCGTAGTGCCCGAGCTGCTGACCCTCGAGCAGGCGCAGGCGCAGGTGCTCGCGCGCGTTCACCCGCTTGCGGGCGAGGCGGTTTCGATCGCAGGTGCGGCGCGACGTGTGACGGTCGAGCCGTCGCGCGCGGTCGTCGACCTGCCGCCGTTCCCGAGCTCTGCCATGGACGGCTTCGCCGTGCGCGCGGCGGACCTGCCCGGCACGTTGCCCGTCGTGGCGACGATTGCCGCCGGCCGTCCGGCCGACCGGCCGCTCGGTACGGGCGAGGCGATGGGGATCTCGACCGGCGGCGTCGTCCCCGAGGGCGCGGACGCCGTCGTCCCCGTCGAGTATGTTGTCCAGCATGACAACAGCATCGACGTGGCGGAGGCTGTTCCGGTGGGTGCCCACGTCCGTCCTCGCGGCGGCGATGTCGCGACGGGCGATGTCGTCGTGGAGGCGGGCGTGCGGCTCGGGCCGGCGCAGATCGGCGGGCTTGCCGCCGCAGGCGTCGGCGAGGTCGTGTGCGCGCGCGTGCCGCGCGTCGTCGTCATCTCGACGGGCACGGAGCTCGCCCGTCCCGGCGATGCGCTCGGCCCTGGTCAGGTGTACGAAGCGAACTCCGTCATGCTCGCGGCCGCGATCGCCGCCGCGGGCGCGGACATCGAGACGCTGCCGGCGGTCGCCGACGACGAGTCGGCGCTCCGGGCGGCGGTCGAGCGCGGGCTCGCCGCGGATGTTCTCGTCACCTCGGGCGGGGTCTCGGTCGGGCCGCACGATCTCGTGCGGCGGATCGAGGCCGGGCTCGGGGTCGAGGAGGTCTTCTGGCGCGTCGCGATCAAGCCGGGGAAGCCGTTGTCGTTCGGCGTTCGCGGGGAGACGCTCGTGTTCGGCCTGCCGGGCAACCCGGTCTCGTCGCTCGTCGGCTGCGAGCTGTTCGTGAAGCCTGCGCTGCGCGCGCTCCAGGGGCTGCCGGAGCCGCTGCCACGCTTCGAGACCGGACGGCTTGCCGCGTCCCTCCGGCGGAACGACGCCCGCGACGAGCTCGTGCGGGCGCGGTCCCGCCTGGACCGAGACGGAACCGTGCTGGAGCCGGTCTCGGGACAGGAGTCGCACATGATCGTGCACGCGGCAGGCGCCGACGCCCTCGTGCACGTTCCACGTGGAATCGGCGAGCTCGCCGCCGGGGACGCGGTCGGCTGGCTCCGCCTCGACGCGCCCGGCTAGGGAAACCGTCAGCCGCTCGCGGCGTGCCGCTCCTGCTGCGCGAGCCGGCTGCGCCGGCGCTGCGCGAGGACGATGCGGCGGATCGTCTCTCGGATCGGCCCGCGCGGCCCCCGCTCCGCCGCGCTCGGGTACGGCGTGTAGCGGCCCGCCGTGAGCGCCACGAGCTGGCCCGCTCCGGCGAGCCAGCCGAGCCCGATCGCGATGACCACGAGCGGCGCGTAGCGGACGCTGAAGAGCGACGCGATGTACCACGGCGCGTCGAAGCCGAGGCCGTAGCGGTCGGCGAACGACCAGAGCAGGAGCGCGGGCCCGGCGAAGCCGACGAGCAGGACCGCGACGCGCGCGGGAAGCGCGCGGCCGCGCACCTGCGGCAGCCAGAGCCAGGCGTGCAGGGACGGGAGCAGGAACAGGAGCGCGAACGGGTTCGTCGCGACGACGAGCAGTCCGACGACGCCGAGGGCGAGCAGCGCCGCGACGTGACCGGCCAGCTCCTCTTCCGGCCGGACGGAGCGGCGCGGCAGCAGGCGGTCGCGGGCGACGAACCAGCTCGCCCCGATGAGCACCGCGAGCGCGATCAGCGCAGCGGTCGGCCAGCTGACGCTCTCGAGCGTCGGCGGCCGCCCGTCGCCGCGTGGCCACGCGCCGAACAGACCGAAGAGCGCGACGAGGAGACCGCACCAGATCCAGAAGAAGAGCCGCGTCCGGTAGCTCCGGAAGGCGGGGGCGATGCGGATCCGCCGTCGGCGACAGCGGGCGAACAGGTCGACGGCGGCGGCGAGGAACGGCAGGAGCATCGCGATCAACACGATCTCGATCGCCCAGCCTCGCACGATCCGCTGGCCGAGATAGACGTAGCTCGGGGGGCCCGGCGAGAGCGCGACGCCCTGCTCCATCGCGTCGAGCGCGTGCTGCGTCGCGCGTCCGATCTGCTCGAGCCGGCGCACGTCGAGGGCCGCCACCGTGTCGCCGGGGCCGCTCGGCGGGCGGTCGCCGGCGGTCGTGACCGTCACGGCCGGGACGCCGCGGGAGACGAACGGCGCTTGCTCGTAGACGCTGAACGGGAAGCCGAGGTCGACGAGCTGCCGCAGCGCGGACGGCCACTGCGGTTGCGACCCCGTCTCCTGGGTCAGCACCGAGCGCATCGTCTCGAGCAGTCCCGGCTCCGGCGAGCGGGACGTGTCCCCGCCGAACTGGAGCCGCGGGACGCCGCGCCCCGCGATCCCGTCGAGGTCGATCACCGCTGCGACGTTCGGCGCCTCGGGCGCGTGCGCGGCGAACTCCGCGGCTCCGGCGTCGCCCGTCGTCCCGCCGTCCGTCGACACGAATGCGAGCGAGTACGGGAGCTGGAGCCGCGCGGCGGCCGCCGCCGGGGCGTACGCCCGCGCGAGCTCGATCAGGGCGGCCGTGCCGGACGCGTTGTCGTTCGCGCCCGCCCCTGCGCCGGTGTCGTCGCGGTGAGCCATGACGACGATCGTCCGTCGCGAGGCGCCGGGCTTGACCGCGACGAGGTTCACGAACGCGACCCGCCCGCGGCCGGGGACGAGTGCCGTGAACGGCTCGGAGCGGACGATGTAGCCGTACGGCGTCAGCTGGTCGCGGAACCAGCCGGCGGCGCCGGTTGCGCCCGGGGTCCCGGGAGCCCGATTCGGCCACTGCGTCGCGAGATCGCGGGTCAGCTGCGCGGCGGCATCGCGGTCGAACGCGGGCGGAAGGTTCGGCGGCTGCAGCGGCGCGGGGCGGGCGACGCTGAACGCCAGGAGCAGCAGCGGCAGGCCGACGAGCAGCCAGGTGCCGCGGTAGAGCCGACCGTTGACCGGTCGCTCCAGCGACCCTGGCCGCGGCCGGCGACGCTCGGATGAGGGCGGGACGGCCGCCACGGCGCTCTATAGTAAGTCCAGGCGACGGCGGGCACCGAATCGCACTCATCTGATGCCAGACTCCGCCACCATCCTTCTGGTCGACGACGAGGAAGCCGTCCAGAAGCTCCTCACGTACCCGCTCGAGCACGAGGGTTTTCGCGTGCTCCAGGCCCGTGACGGCGAGGAGGCGCTCCAGCGGTTCGGCGCCGAGCATGTCGACCTCGTCGTGCTCGACCTGATGCTGCCGAAGCTCGACGGGCTCGAGGTCTGCCGCCGGCTGCGGGCGCGGAGCACGGTCCCGATCATCATGCTCACGGCCCGCGACGACGAGCTGGACAAGGTCGTCGGGCTGGAGCTCGGGGCCGACGACTACATCACGAAGCCGTTTTCGATCCGCGAGTTCCGGAGCCGGGTGCGGGCGCTCCTACGACGGGCCGCGATCGGGAGCCCGAACGAGGCCTCCGACGTCATCGCCGTCGACGGGCTCGTGATCGACGTCGCCAAGCGGACGGTCGAGGTGCGCGACCGGCCGGTCGACCTGACGTACGTCGAGTTCGAGCTGTTGCGGACGATGGCCGGCCGTCCGGGCCGGGTCTTCAGCCGCCAGGCGCTGCTCGAGGCGCTCTGGGGCGACTACGCCTACCGGGAGCCGCGGACGATCGACGTCCACGTGCGCCACCTCCGCGAGAAGCTCGAACGCGACCCGCGCGAGCCGGAGTTCATCTTCACCGTACGCGGCGTCGGCTACCGCTTCCGGGACCAGACCGTCCGCGCCGGCGCGCTCGGGGCGTGAACCCGCTCCGCAAGGTCGGCGTCCGGCTGAGCCTCGCGCTCGCCGCCGTCGTGCTCGGGGCGCTCGCGGTCGTCTGGGTCGTGCTCGTGCCGACGCTCGAGCGGCGGCTCGTGAGCGGGAAGATCACCCAGCTGACCCAGTCGGCGCGCGCGCTCGAGCGCGAGGCCGATGCCGCAGGCGTCGACCAGGACTTCGTCGACTACGCGGCCCACGCCTCCGGGGCGCGGGTCGTCTTTCTCCGGCCGATCGCAGGGGGCGACGAGACGGCGATGCTCGTGAACGCGGACTCGCTCCATCTCGGGCTCTCGAGCGACGTCGTCAAGGATCCGCTCGCGCTCCAGGCCTCCGCGAGCGGCAAGCTCGCGAAGGGGCGGGTCAGCCGGGACGGCACCTCCTACGCGGAGGTCGCGATTCCGGACAAGAGCGGGGACGTCCTCCTCTTCTCCAGCTCGCTCCGGGACCAGCTGGCGACGGACAACCTCGTCGGCACGCGGCTGCTCTGGGCGGGCCTGATTGCGCTCGCCGTCTCGATGGCGGTCGGTTTCGGCGCCTCGTCGGCCTTCGCGCGGCGGATCCGGCGGCTGGAGCTCGCGGCGGAACGGATCGCCGGCGGAGACTTCAGCGAGCCGGTCGTCGACCGCCACGAGGACGAGCTCGGTCAGCTCGCGCGGGCGTTCGACCGGATGCGGCTCCAGCTGGCGCAGCTCGACGACGCACGGCGGGCCTTCATCGCGAACGCCTCCCACGAGCTGCGGACACCGATCTTCTCGCTCGGCGGCTTCCTCGAGCTGCTCGAGCACGAGGATCTCGACCAGGAGACCCAGCGGGAGTTCCTCGCGACGATGTCGGAGCAGGTGCAGCGCCTGTCGAAGCTCGCCACCGACCTGCTCGACCTGTCGCGGCTCGACGCCGGCCGGATGCGGCTGGAGCTCGAGCCCGTCCCTCTCGCGGACGCCGCCCACGACCTGTCGTCCGAGTTCGCGGCGGTGGCGCAGCAGCACGGCCACCCGCTCGAGGTCGTCGTCGAGCAGGAGGGCGTCGCGCTCGCCGACCGGGAGCGGCTGCTCCAGATCGGGCGCGCGCTGATCGACAACGCTCTCGCCCACACGCCGCCGGGCACGCCGGTCAGGGTCGTCGTCCGCGGTGCGGAGCTGACCGTCGAGGACGACGGGCCGGGGATCCCCGCGGAGGAGGCGGAGCAGGTGTTCGCGCGATTCACGCGGCTGTCGGGGGCGCGCGCCTCGGGCACGGGGCTCGGTCTCGCGATCGCACGCGAGCTGGCGGAGCTGATGGGCGGCGAGGTGCGGCTCGAGTCACGTCCCGGCAGGACGGCGTTCACGCTCACGCTGCCGGCGACGGCCGCGGAGCCGGAGCCGTCCGCGGTGCCCGTCTGAGTCCGGTCGTTTTCACGGGAAATCGGCGCTACTCTTCGGGGCCGTGCGCGTCGCCGCCGTTGCCTTCGTCGGAGCTCTCGTCGGCGCAGCCGCCGTCCTCGGCATCGGCTGGACCGTCGGCCTCGTCCACGGGGGGTCGAAGACGCAGACGGTCGTCGTCCACGAGCTGCCGGCGGCGGCGAGCCAGCCGGCCGCCGTCCGCACCGTCATCGGCACGACGCAGCGCGGCTTCTCCCCGGCACGGATCTTCGCGCTGCGGTCGCCGGGCGTCGTCACCGTCTTCACGTACTTCGCCGACGGGACCGCCGCGCAGGGCTCCGGCTTCATCGTGTCGCCGGCGGGGACGATCCTCACGAACGCGCACGTGATCACGACCGCCGGCGAGACCGCGCCGGGCGCGGCGGTTCGCGCAGCGTCGCGAATCTACGTCGAGTTCTCCGACCACGACCGGGTCCCGGCGAAGATCGTCGGCTGGGACGTGTACGACGACGTCGGCGTCATCCGTGTCGCGCCGGCGCAGCATGCGCTCGATCCGCTGCCCCTCGGCCGCTCGTCCGCCGTCGTCGTCGGCGAGCCGGTCGCCGCGATCGGCAGCCCTCTCGGGAACGAGAACTCCCTCGCGGTCGGCGTCGTCTCGGCTGTCGGCCGCTCGATCGCGGCGCTGACGGTGGCGCACTTCCAGCTCGTCGACGCGATCCAGACCGACGCGCCGATCACGCACGGCAGCTCCGGCGGGCCGCTGCTCGACGGGCGGGGCCGTGTGATCGGGATCAACGCGCAGATTCGCAGCGACTCGGGCGGCAGCTCCGGGATCGGCTTCGCGGTGCCGATCGACTCGGCGCGCCGCTCGCTCGCCGACCTGCTCGCGCACGGCCGCGTCGCGTACGCGTACGCGGGCCTGCAGACGCAGGATCTGACCCCGTCGCTCGCTCGGCATCTCGGGCTCCCGGTCCTCCACGGCGCGCTCGTCGAGCACGTCACGCCGGGCGGGCCCGCCGCGCGCGCCGGCATCCGCGGCGGTTCGAAGGAGATCGAGTTCGACGGCGAGAGCCTCGTCGCCGGCGGGGACGTCGTCGTCTCCGTCGACGGCGCGCCCGTCTCCGACGCCGACAGTCTCGTGCGGATTGTCACGATCAACCTCCGGCCGGGACAGACCGCGCTCTTCGGGATCGTCCGCGGCGGTGCCCGCCACGTGGTCGCGGTGCGGCTGACCGAGCGGCCGGCTGGTTCCTAGCGCTCGCGCGGGGGTAGGTTCCCCGACGTGAGCGCACGAAGGAAGCTGGTCGTCGTCGCCAACCGGGGCCCGGTCAGCTACGGGCGCTCGGCGGCCGGCGAGCGGATCGTGCTCCGCGGCGGCGGCGGGCTCGTCACCGCGCTTCGGAGCCTCGTCGCGCATCACGACGTCACCTGGATCGCGAGCGCGATGTCCGACGAGGACCGCGCCGTGGCGGCCGAGCACGGCGGCGACGGGTTCGAGGAGTCGGCGCGCGACGGCTCGCCGTACCGGCTCCGGCTCGTCGCGCACGATCCGACGGCGTACGACTGGTACTACAACGTCGTCGCGAATCCGACGCTCTGGTTCCTCCAGCACTACATGTGGGGTCTGCCGTACGCGCCCGACCTCGACCTCGGACTCCACAACGCGTGGTTCAACGGCTACCTCCCGGTCAACGAGGCGTTCGCCGAGGCGGTCGCCGCGGAGCTCGACCACGAGCCCGAGGCGACGGTCTTCCTCCACGACTACCACCTGTACCTTGCGCCGAAGCTGATCCGCGAGCGGCGACCCACCGCCGTCATGTCGCACTTCGTGCACATCCCCTGGCCGCAGTCCGACTACTGGCACGTGCTGCCCGAGCATCTTCGCCGCGCCGTCCACGAGGGACTGCTCGCGAACGACATCGTCGGGTTCCACACGCGCCGCTGGCAGCGGAACTTCCTCCGGTCCTGCGAGGAGCTCCTCGGCGCCGAGGTCGACGTCTCGGCCGGCGCCGTCGTGCACGAAGGCCGCCGCACGCTCGTCACGAGCCATCCGATCGGGATCGACCCGCTCGAGTTCGACGAGCTGAGGGAGGCGCCGGCGGTGCTCGAGCAGGAGCGGCAGATCGTCGAGACGCGCCCGGAGTTCCTCGTCGTCCGGGTCGACCGCACCGATCCGTCGAAGAACGTCGTGCGCGGGTTCCGCGCGTTCGAGCTCTTCCTCGACCAGCATCCGGAGCTGCACAGGCGCGTCGTCCTGCTCGCGCTGCTCGATCCGTCCCGCCAGGACATCCCCGAGTACTCGGAGTACCTCGCTGCGATCCAGCGCGAGGCCCGCGCCGTCAACGACCGCTTCCAGACGGAGGGGTGGACGCCGATCGACCTCGAGATCGCGGACAACTTCGCGCAGTCGGTCGCCGCGTACAAGCAATACGACGCGCTGCTCGTCAACGCGGTCTTCGACGGGCTCAACCTCGTCTCGAAGGAGGCGCCGCTCGTGAACGGGCGCGACGGCGTGCTCGTCCTGTCGGAGAACACCGGCGCGCACGAGGAGCTCGGTCGGTGGGCGCTGACCGTCAACCCGGTCGACGTCTACGGGCAGGCGCAAGCGATCCATGCGGCGCTGACGATGCCCGCCGAGGAGCGCCGGCGCCGGCTGGAGGAGACGCGGGCGTACGTGCGCGAGCACGACCTCGCGGCCTGGATCGCCGCGCAGCTGGCGGATCTCGACGCGCTCGTGCCGCAACCCTCCTAGTACGATCACGGCATGGCGACGACCTCCGCGCCGGAGCTCGTGTCGGTGAGTCCCGCGACGCTCGAGCCGGTGGGCTCCGTCGTGCGCACCGATCCGGGCGAGCTGCGCTCGATCGTCGCCGCCGCTGCGGCGGCGCAGGAGCAGTGGCGCTCGCTCGGCGCGACCGCGCGCGGGGACGTGCTGCGCGAGGCCGGACGTGTCGTGCGCGCGCACGCGGACGAGATCGCCGGCATCGTCTGCGCCGAGACGGCGAAGCCGCGCACCGAGGCGATCGCGCACGATCTCTACCCCGCGGTCGACCACGCTGCCTGGCTCGCGCGCAACGCGGCGCGGGTGCTCGCCGACGAGCCGATCCGGTTCACGCAGCTGCATCTGCGGACGAAGAAGGCGTCGCTCCTGCACGAGCCGCTCGGCGTCGTCGCGGCGATCACGCCGTGGAACATCCCGTTCGGGATTCCGTTTACAGAAGTGGCAACAGCAATCACGGCCGGGAACGGCGTCGTGCTGAAGCCGTCCGAGCTGACCCCGCTGACGGGTGAGTGGGTTGCGCGCGTGCTCGAGGAGGCGGGCGCGCCCACGGGGCTCGTCCAGGTCGTGCAGGGCGACGCGCCGGTCGGCGCGGCGCTCGTCGAGCAGCCGGGGATCGCGAAGGTGTTCTTCACCGGGTCGGTCGCCGTCGGCCGGCGTGTCGCGGCTGCAGCGGGCGCGCGCGGTTGCCCGGTCGTGCTCGAGCTGGGCGGCAAGGATCCGATGCTCGTCTTCGCCGACGCGGATCTCGACCGAGCGCTCGACGGCGCCGTGTTCGCGTCGTTCATCAACGCGGGCCAGGCGTGCGTCAGCGCCGAGCGGATCTACGTCGAGCGGCCTGTGTACGAGGAGTTCGCGCGCCGGCTCGCGGAGCGCGCACGGACGCTGCGGCTCGGCGAGGATGTCGGGCCGCTCATCTCGGAGCGGCAGCGCGACAAGGTCGAGTCGTTGACGGGTGCGCACCGGCCCGAGCGCGCCGGCTGGTTCCTCGAGCCGAAGGTGATCGAGAGCGCGCTTCCGGACGAGGAGATCTTCGGGCCCGTCGTCACCGTCGAGCCCTTCGACGGCGAGGACGACGCGGTGCGGCGCGCGAACGACACGGACTTCGGTCTCGCCGCGAGCGTGTGGACCCGCGACCTCGAGAAGGCGCGCCGCGTCTCTCGGCGGATCGACGCGGGCATGGTCTGGGTCAACGACTTCGGCTATTCGTTCGCGACCGGGCAGGCGGCGTGGGGCGGCGTCAAGGGCTCGGGCTTCGGGCGCACGAGCTCGCGGCACGGGCTCTACGAGTGCACGCGCGTGAAGTACGTCGACGAGGACCGCGGGCTGCTGCGGCCCGCCTGGTGGTTCCCATACGACGCGCGGACAAAAAAA
>Ga0335069_10008889_pt1 | contig 14328 bp, 13 predicted proteins | sample Lox_Sample_11_FD_206714 | JGI IMG/M metagenome (GOLD analysis project Ga0335069, IMG submission 206714) | Soil microbial communities from Loxahatchee National Wildlife Refuge, Florida, United States - Lox_Sample_1.1 | ecosystem: Environmental > Terrestrial > Soil > Wetlands | place: USA... | reverse complement strand
GACCTTCGCTTCGCCGAACCGGGCCACAAGCGGGCCCAGCACGTAGACCGACGCCCGCATTTTCTTGACGTGCTCGTACGGGGCCTCGTGCTTCTTGATCCCCTTCGTGTCGAGCGTGAGCGTGTTCTCCTTGAGCTCGATACGCATCCCCATCGATCGGAGCAGACTCGACATCGTCCCCACGTCGCGGAGCGCGGGCGTGTTGGCAAAATGAAACGTGCCCGGCGCGAGCATCGCGGCGGGCATGAGCGCGAGCGTGGCGTTTTTCGCGCCGCTCACGGCGACAGTTCCCTTCAGCGGCTTCCCCCCGCGAATCACGAACTTGTCCACGGTACTCCAATCGTTGTGCGGAAATGAATGAGCGGAAAAACGGGGGGAAAGTCAATTACGGAGCCGCGGGGGACTTTGTCGACAACGGCACGGATTTCTTTCTTTCCATCTCTGGAAATTCCAGGTCCTATCAGCTACATTCTCCGATTGGAAGAAGCGGGTGTTTTTTAGATAAGACCACTTAAAGAGTCTGCGAAATGAAAAACAAGTACCTCAATACGTTATTGGCAATCTTCTTGACGGGGGGAGTCGGTCTGGCTCAGACGCACCTGATTGATTCCGTCGCGGTGGATGATTTCAAATCCGCATCAAGCAATCAGCCGGGCAGGCAATATCCTCAGGTCAATTCCGAAGGTCGTGTTCGTGCCAGTATTTCGGCTCCCGAGGCACACAAAGTCCAATTGGATATCAGCGCCGTAAAGTATGACCTGGTCAAGGACGAGAAGGGTGTCTGGACCGGTGACTCGAAACCCCAGGACGAAGGGTTCCACTACTACCAACTCTGGATTGACGGTGCTGCAGTGCCCGATCCCGGCAGCCTGTACTACTATGGCGCCAGCCGATGGGGAAGTGGCATTGAAATCCCCGCCAAGGACCAGGACTTCTATGCTCTCAAGAATGTCCCCCACGGCGAAATACGCGAACATCCCTATTTTTCAAAAAGCAACAACAGCATGCGTCGTTGTTTTGTGTACACGCCCCCAGAGTACGATAAGAACGACACGAAAAGGTATCCCGTGTTGTACCTGCAACACGGAGGCGGCGAAGACGAAACCGGCTGGCCCAATCAGGGTAAGACGAACCTCGTCATGGACAACCTGATTGCAGAGGGGAAGGCGAATCCCTTCATCATCGTGATGGACAACGGGTCCTGGCGTATGCCGGAACAGGCCCGCCCACCGCGGCAAGGCGAACGTCCCAGCGGCACCTGGCCGCCTCCGGGTTGGGCTGACGGCTTCAAGAAGACGCTGTTAGAAGACATCATCCCCATGATCGATGCCGACTATCGCACACTGGCAGATCGACAGCATCGGGCCATGGCGGGACTGTCTATGGGCGGCATGCAGACCCGGGTCATCGCCCTCGCGAATCCGGATGTGTTCTCATACGTTGGCATCTTCAGCGGCGGCAGCTTCAGCATGGGGGATGTCAACAGCTCGCCCGGCTTCAAAGATAAAGTTAAGCTGGTATTTGTCAGCTTTGGAAGCCGCGAACTTGAGAACCGCAGGCCCGGCGGCCCCTTTGGCGGTGATCCCAGGGTCAACACCGATTCACTCAAAGCAGCGGGCATGAACACTCAATTCTATGTCTCTCCGCAAACGGCTCACGAGTGGCAAACCTGGCGGCGCAGCCTGCACGAATTCGCACCACTTCTGTTTAAAGACTGAAGGAGGAACAGTGCTGTCCAGGATAATTTGAGTTAGCCGGGAGACCCGTTGCTTGCAGTTGTCTTGGACAGGGTTGTGACAGGTCGGATAGCCAATATTCAAATTGGATCGGCGTGGGGGGGGGAGTAACCGACTACTGCAACCGTCCGCCGGAGGCTTCCGCCCGACCGCATGTCGGCGGCATGATCAACCCGAGCATCGAAGCGATCGTCGGGCTCAAACCCGACCTGATCGTGCTCAGTATGGAGGGTAACATGCGGGCGGACTTCGTGCGACTGACCGCGTTCGGAGCACAGGTGTTCGTGACGAACCCCCGCAAATCACGAACTTGCCCACGGCAGTCCAATCGTTGTGCGGGAAGGAATGAGCGGAAAAACGGGGGGGAAGTCAATTACGGGACCGCAGGGGGACGATAGCTAGGACAAGAGCAACCGAACCCGACCCTCTCGGGTCAAGCTCCGTCTTCGATTTGGCAGGGAAGTACCAACAATGAGTTCGGCTCAGTATCCAACGTTTCTCGGAGACACGTAATCGTAGGCAATCCCACGAGGCTCCATATACTTGGACCCTTCACGCGTAACCACGAGTTCGGGCGTCGGAGCAGCCACAGCACTTGCTCGTAGTCTCGCTTTGCGCTGTCTTCTCAACGGCGTGTCCTCCCTGTGGAAAGAGTTCTTGAATAGCAAGTCTAGGGTATGGACGCGCCGAATTGTTATCTGTCCGCTCGAGTACCATCAGGCTCTACACAACTTTGGAAGATAATGCCCCGCGATTTCACGCAGTTGCACGCTAGTTCGGATTCATGACGCAGACCCTCGGTAATTAAGCCTCGTACTTCCCGCCGGTTCAGACTATACTCTAATTGACTTTGATCCGTGAAGCTGATTTTGACCTTCGACAAGCAACTGAAGCTCGGTGTCGCTGATTTCGATATCAGAGGCATCGACGTACAAATCATACCGTTGATCATCCGAATAGCACCAGCACACAAACCGTTGGTACGCGCTAAGCCTTGTTTCGCCCCTCTCCCGATCTGTCAAGCCAATTAGAATCAACCTCATAACAGAAGCACGCTTAAGATGGATCACTCTGATGTCGGACCAGAGTAGCGGCCCGAATGGGAGCCGATGGTCCTGCATTCCAGTTGATCCAATCGATAACTGGATATCCCGAGAGAGCACTTTCTTGAGCGTAACAGCCGAGAATAGAACGAAGTTTGTGACTAGTAGTCCCAGCACGAGGCGTGTATCGCGGCCGTGACTAGCGAACATGAACCACAACAGTAGTAAGAGAATTAGGACAAGTAACCAACGCTTTCCTATTCGAGTCCTGGAATATCGAAATTGTTGATCAGATATCAGGTCGACCGGGGCCATGTGTATTGAAGGCTGTTGGAAATTGGAATACAGGCAACAAATGCTGCCTTCAGCGGGTATCTTAGGAGCTTACGGCATGTTTGGGAGTGCGATTGTGTCTCACCGAAGTGCCCGTGGTCAACAGCATCATCCGCCGCTAAAGATTCGATTGAGGAACAGCAACAAGCCCCCCAAGAATACGGCTGCTGCACACACCAATTCCGCAAGAAGTAGATTCTTTTCCCACAATTGCCGCATGTGCCACGTTCTTAGGCTCCTCAAAGTCATCACGAGAAATGCAAACCCGAGGAGCACTAAGAATGCATCGCCTGCTACGTTTTCATGTCCGAGAATTGGAGCCATACGACTTCAAGCCACACGATCGACTACTTATTCATACCGAGGGCGTTGTTTATCGCAATGCCGGGCTTTCGTACTGTGGAATACTCGTGGAAGGGCGCCGGGATCCGTGACCAGCGCCCAGGTTTTGTGCCAATGGCAAATTAGTGTTTTCCCATCGCCTGATTGCCAATATACGAATTGGCTCGGACTGACGGGGTCAGGACAATTTGGACCCTCCCACCTTGGTTGACCCTCCATAAGCCTTGGTTGCCGTATTCCCGGACAGTAATTATATTAGTGGCACATTCGCGTTCAATGTGCCATTGATATAAGCACCTCAGAAATGACCAAGACTGGACTCCAAACTCTCATTCTCGAGTTCGTTGCGGGGACAAAGTACTTCAATGCCACGGTTCTTAAGGCTCATCTTGCCCGACGCAAGGTGAGGTATGCCCCCCGAACAATCAACCAGTACTTATACAACCTCCGTTCCGAGGGAAAGCTCTATGACGCCGGGCGCGGCTGGTATTCAACACTGCCCAATGCGCTGAAGCTCAACACGGACCCGGTAGTCGAGCTCGAGTCAACCGTCAATGCCGAGTTTCCCTTGTTGGGCTTTTCATGCTGGGGAACCGAGCAGATACAGCCGTTTGCTCATCACCTCCAAACAAACTTCGTCCAGTTTCTCTATGTGGACACCGATGCCATTGCACCAGTAGCTGAGTTCCTTGTTACAAAGAGCTACAATGCGTATGCCAATCCAGGAATCCCAGAGTTTGAAAAATACTTCGAACCAAAGAATCGCTCCGTGATCGTGCGTGCCTCAATCACAGAGGAACCTGTTGCAGGACATTTTGCAACCATCGAGAAGATACTTGTTGATCTGTACCTTGAGAAGGACCGGACCCATTTGATGGACGCTGCCGAGTATGAACGCGTATTTACAAATCTGGCATACTCACAACGCATTAACATGGCACGGTTACTGCGATACGCGCAGAGACGCAAAGTGCAGAACGCATTCTCTGACATCATTTTCTCTGAAGAGAAAAGGCTGATGTCACGATGATTGCCCGTCATTGTTTCACTAACGACTGGATTACCCAACAGCGCAAGCAATTCCCGAAGGCCGATCCATATCTGATCGAGAGACAACTTGCTGCGTTTGAATTACTCGGACTCCTTGTAGAATCAGGACAAAAGTTCATCTTCAAAGGAGGCACCGCGCTTCTTCTCCTCCTCCCTGTCGCCAAAAGGTTGTCTATTGATATTGACATAGTGGGAGACTTCCCATCAGTAGAACTCAACCGCCTGGTCAATTTTTCTATTTTCAACCGAATGGAGGAAGACCATCGGGAGGAAAAAGGAATTCCGAAACGCCATTTCAAGTTCTTCTACACATCCGTTGTCAATCGCCAAGAAACATACGTACTACTTGATGTCCTCTATACTGAGCATGGTTTTCCCAACGTCATATCAGTACCAATAACAACCACTCTATTTGAAACCGACAAACAACTCAACGTGTCCACACCGACCGTCAACGGGATAACCGGTGATAAGCTGACAGCATTTGCGCCACACACTACAGGCGTCCCGTACGGAGCCGGCAAATCGATGGAAATCATCAAGCAACTTTTTGACATCGGCGAGCTCTTTGGCCATTGTTCCAGTCTTCCCGAAATACACACTGCCTACGGTGCCATTTGGACGCAAGAAGCCAGATTTAGAGGAAACACGTTCACTCTTCTGCAGACCCTTGATGATACAATTGAAACGGCATTCCTTGTGAGCCAGGCCGGATTGAAAGGCTCGGTTGATAGTGACGAGTTGAGAGAGTTTCAGGGTGGGATCAAGAAGTTGACCAACTATGTTCTGGGATCGCGGTACACACGGGAAGTGGCACGGCTCTCAGCAGCAAGAATCGCCTTGCTGGCAACGCTCTTGAAAAGTGACCCGGGCACCGCGATCATTGATGATCTAAAATTCAACCCGCAGATTCTCGATACAATTCGTAGTGTTACGCTGAAGGGGAAGTTCCAGGTTCTGAACAAGTTGAAGGCGTTGAGCCCTGAGGCTTTCTATTATTGGTGGATTGTCAGTAAGAGCTAGCGAAGTGACTCTCGTCGTTGCTTTAGACTGCGGATTGTCTTCCCCCTATAAGTACCTACTACTTCATGCCTAGATACACATTGGATTGGACTAAGGGGCGATGCTCCCCACGCAATCTTGCTTCTCGCAAGCCCCCCTCCTATATTGCTCCATGTTCAGGTGCAGTGTGTTTCTCGCCGCTGTGTTCGCCCCGGTGCTGTTCATTCCCGCAGTCGCTGCCGCCCAGGCCAGCCGGATCAGTCTGAGCGACGATCTCGGCCGCAGCGTGACGCTTGAGCGTCCCGCCTCGCGGATCGTGTCGCTTGCGCCCAGCGTCACGGAGTGTCTCTTCGCCATCGGGGCGGGGGCGCGTGTGGCGGGTGTAACCGACTACTGCAACTATCCTCCGGAGGCTTCCGCCCGACCGCATGTCGGCGGGATGATCAACCCGAGCATCGAGGCGATCGTCGGAGTCAAACCCGACCTGATCGTGCTCAGCATGGAAGGAAACATGCGCGCGGACTTCGAGCGACTGACTGCGCTCGGAGCGCAGGTGTTCGTGACAAACCCCCGCACGATCGAGGGGATCTACCGTTCACTGGAGCAGATGGGAGATCTGTCGGGGACAAAGGACAGCGCGCGTGCGCTTGTTGCGTCGCTCCGTGTGCGGGAGCGTGCGGCACGGAGCGCTGTCGCCGGGAAACCGCCGGTGAAGCTGCTCGCGATCGTTGCGCTGGCCCCGCTCATGTGCGCGGGCGAGCACACGTTTATCGACGAGCTGCTCACAGCCGCAGGCGGCACAAACATTGCCCGCCGCGCGCGGGGCACGTACCCCGCGTTCAGCAGGGAGCAGGTGATTGCCGACGATCCGGAGGCGCTCATTGTCATGTCGGACGCCCTTCCCCCCGGGCGGGCGCTGGAGGACGTTTTCCCGGAATGGGGCAGCCTGGCCGCCGTGCGGCACCGCCGGGTGTTCCGGATAGACGGCGACATCCTCTCACGCCCGGGGCCCCGGGCCATCGATGCACTGGAAACGCTCGTTCACATACTCCACTCCCCACAATGACACCTCGTTCCCGCACCAGACCGGCGCGGCGGCGCACAGCGCGCCCGCGCAAGCACTTCATTGCCGTGGCCGGCAACATCGGCTCCGGAAAGTCATCGCTCACCGGCATACTGAGCGCACGGTTCGGCTGGACACCCTACTTTGAGTCGGTGGAGGACAATCCGTACCTGTCCGACTTCTACGCCGACATGAAGCGGTGGTCGTTCAACCTGCAGGTCTACTTCCTCTCCAACCGGTTCAGGAGCCACAAGGCCATCACGGAGGGTCCCTCCTCGGTTATTCTCGACAGGGCGATATACGAGGACGCAGAGATATTCGCGCGCAACCTGTACGAGATCGGGAACATGGAGCAGCGCGACTACGAGAACTATGTCGCGCTCTACGAGGTGATGACGGAGTACCTGAGACCCCCCGATCTCCTCATCTATCTGCGCGCGGGCGTCGACACACTCGTGCGCCAGATCTCGCTCAGGGGGAGGGATTTCGAGCAGTCGATCCGCCGTGAATACCTGGAGCAGCTCAACCGCCACTACGAGGGCTGGATTGACCGCTACACGAAGGGCCCGCTCCTTGTGATTGAGTCAGATTCCGTGGACTTCGTGAAGAGGGAGGAAGACCTGGAGAATGTGGTGGGAATGATCGCGCGAAAGCTCGGGATCCGCCCGGGGAAGGCCCCTGCTAGGCGAAAAACATCCTGAGCATCACGACCAGGAGTATGACCGCGTACGTGGCGCGGACGGGCGTCTTGTCCGCTGTCGCACCGAACCGGTCCCCCATGACGGCCCCGGGCACCGCGCCCACGGCGAGCGCGGCGGCGGACGGCCAGTCGACGAACCCGTGCATCCCTGCCGGGAGGAACTCACTCGTCCACCCCCAGAGGACGAATGCCAGCGCGCCGGCAGCAGCACATGCGGCGGCTGCGGCGTGGGCGGTGCCGACCGCTTTCCTCAGGGGGAGCAGCACATACCTGTGAAGGAGCGGCGCGGCAACCACCGTTCCCCCCGATCCCGTCAATCCCGCAGTGAGCCCCCCGCAGAGCCCCGCGAGCGTAAGCTTCGGGAACGCTCCCGACTGCTCCGCGGCGGCGGACTTTTTCTTTCCGGCGAAGAGCCGGACCGCGGCGATGAGGAGCAGCACGCCGAAGACCTTCCTGAGCGAAGGTCCTTCGAGCGAGCACGCAATCGCAACCGCGGCGAGCGCCGCGACGGCGCCTGAGAGGCCGACCACGAGTGCGTCACGGCCGATCACCTGATCCCTCTTCCGTGCGCTCCAGGCAAGCACCAGGCTGGCGGCAGCCGTGGCCGCCAGGCTCGTCCCCATCGCAACCTGCGTCGACACGAGTGACGACACGCCCGCGCCCCGGAGAACGATGAGAAGCACCGGAACCATCACGATCCCGTCGCCGATCGCAAGCGCGCCGGAGAGAAACCCGGCCGCGGCCCCGGCCACGACGAGCAGCGCGGCGGCGGTCGCGTCCATCAGCGCGAGAGCTTCTTCTCGAACATCCGGGGATCCTTCAGGAGCCCCTCCGCGACGTGGAGCTGACGGTCCCCGCGGAGCGACGCCTCGATCCGTCCCCTGTCGCCGTGCAGCCGCGCCCGGAGCTCGATCGTGAGCTCGTTGGCGATGTGGTCGCTGTACCTGTCGAACCCACGCAGCTTTTCCTTCTGGAGCGAAAGCTCCAGGCGGTCGAGCGTCTCCACCACGTCGTGCCCGTAGTGCGACCGCTCCGCCACCTGGCGGAGATCGCCGATCTTCCCTTCCATCTCTTCCTGGTAATCAAACTTCTCCTTTTCCAGGAACGCGCGGAACTCCTTCAGGATCGTGCCGTCGGCGCTGTCGACATCCGTTCCCTTGTGGGCGGCGACATAGGCGTTGGCGAACTTGAAAAGGAGCGCCTTGCGCTGCAGCTCACGCACCATGGGACCCTCATCTTCCTCCCTGGCCACGGAATCCGGGGCGATGCCGCCGTACTCGAACACCTTGCGCCCGTGCAGCGTGTGGAACTCGCGCTTCAGGCTGTCGGGCACGGTGACAAACACGCCGTTCTTGTCCTTATGCTGGTAGTCGATTTCCTGGATGCTCCGCCCGCTCGGGATGTAGTACCGGGCGGTTGTGATCTTCAGCTGCGCCCCGAAGTCCAGCGGCAGGATCGTCTGCACGAGCCCCTTGCCGAAGGTGCGCGTCCCCACGATGAGCGCCCGGTCGAGATCCTGCAGCGAGCCGGCCACGATCTCGCTTGCGCTCGCGCTTCCCCTGTCCGTGAGCAGGACGAGCGGCGTCGCGGGGAGCAGGGGCTCCTCCGAGGACTGGTATGTCTTGTCCGCCTCCGCCTTCCGCCCCTTCGTCGTGACGATCGTGCTGCCGCGCGGGACGAACTTGCTCACGACGTCCACTGCCGCGTCGAGGAGCCCGCCGGGGTTCCCGCGGAGATCCAGCACAAGCCCTTTCAGCTCGCCCTGGATCTTCAGTTCCTTGATCGCCTGGCGCACTTCCTCCCCCGCCTTCCGTGAGAACCGCTCGAGGCGGATGTAGCCGATTCCGTCTCCCACAAAACCGGAGTAGGTGACGTTCTTCACCTGGATCTCCTCGCGGACGAGGGAGAATTCGAGCGGAGCGCGCACACCTTCGCGCCCGATCGTCACCTTTACCTCCGTCCCCGGCTCGCCGCGCGTGAGGCTCCGCACCTCGTCGGGCTTCTTGTTGGTGACCGAAACGCCGCCAACCTCGATCAGCCGGTCGCCGGGCACGATGCCGGCCCGGGCGGCCGAGTAGCCGTCCATCACGGTGATGATCTTGAGCGCGCCGTCACGCATGCCGATCGTGACCCCGATGCCGCCGTACTTGCCCGTGGTGAGGAGATCGACCTCGTCCCCCTCTTCCCGGTCGATGTAGACGGTGTACGGGTCAAGCGTGCCCAGCATCCCGTCGATTCCGGCCTGCATGAATTTTTCCGGGTCGATCTCGTCCACGTAGTTGACCGTGATCTCCCGGTAGACGCGCCCGAAGACGTCGATCCCCTTGTTGATCTTGAGATAGAGATCCGTGTCGGGCAGCATGGCGAATCCCGCCGCCACGAGTGCCGCCCCCGCCGCCAGGAGAATCCATGCTCTCCGGCCCCACTGCCGCCGTGTCCCGCCCATCGTTGTCAATGCTCCTCCCTGTGTAGTTGCCCCTGTCGCTCTTCAACCGCGCGGAGTATCTCCTCCGCGATCAGACCGATGCTCCGTCTGCCGTCCACGACGACCACGCGCTCCGGGTGCGCGCGGGCGATCGCCATATAACCCTGCCGGACACGCTCGAAAAACTCCCTGCCGCCCCCCTCCATCCTGTCGGCCGACACGCCGGCCGCCGTCCGCCGCCGGACGATCTCCTCCACGGGGATGTCGACCAGCACCGTCAGGTCCGGCACGGTGCGCGACGTCGCAAGCTCGTTGACCATCCCGATCGCGCCCAGGTCCAGCCCCCGCCCGTACCCCTGGTACGCGGTGGTGGAGTCGGCAAACCGGTCGCACACCACCGTTTCCCCCCGCGCGAGGGCCGGGGCGATTACCTCCCGTACGAGCTGCGCCCGGCTCGCCGAGAAGAGGAACAGCTCCGCGAGATCGGACAGCGCAAGGTTGCGTCTGTCCAGCAGGATCTCACGGAGCCGTTCGGAAATGACGGTCCCCCCGGGCTCGCGGATAAAGCGGACCGCCGCGGTGCCGCGCGTGCGGAGCGCGTCCACCAGGATCTGCGCCTGCGTGGTCTTGCCGCTCGCGTCGAGTCCTTCGAATGTGAGGAACATGGTGCAACTTAATGATTTCCGCTTGCCGAAGCAAACGAGGGGGTTGCTTCGCAGAAAGCGCTCGCAATAACAGGGCGATGTCATTGCGAGCCGATTCTCAGGCGAAGCAATCTCAGGAGAGCGAGTTGATACTCTGCCCCCTTTTCTGTAGTTTGCCTCCTCCATGTCCACACCTGAGCGGCAACATAAGCCCGCCCGCACCCGCCCGACCCCCCGCACCGCGCAGCGCAAGCTTGATTCCCGCTCCGAGGACTCCGCGATCATTGCCGACGCGCTGGCCGGGAACGACGCCGCGTACCGGCGCCTGATGGACAAGTACCACGACGCGATATTCAATTTCATCTTCCGGATGGTGCGCGACCGCGAGCAGGTCGAAGACCTGACGCAGGAGGCATTCATCAAGGCGTTCGGCTCGCTGAAGAGCTTCAACGAGGAGTACGCCTTCTCGACCTGGCTCTACAAGATCGCCACCAACAACTGCATCGACTACATCCGGAAGAAGAAGCTCCAGATGTTCTCGATCGACAAGCCGATCGAATCGAAGGACAGCGATTTCACGTTCGAGCTGCCCGACGATTCCTACGAGGCGGACAAGGAGCTGATCAGCGACCAGCGCGCAGTCATGCTCAACCAGGCGATCGAGCAACTCCCGGAGAAATACCGGCTGGTGATCCGGCTCCGGCACGTCGAGGAGCGGAGCTACGAGGAAATCGCCAAAATGCTCAAGCTCCCGATCGGCACCGTGAAAGCCCATATTTTCAGGGCCCGGGAGCTCCTGTACAAGCAGCTCAGAGGCAAAATCCGGCACTACTGAGCCCCCGAAACTCCCGGGGTGCCGCTGCGTACACTCCCGTAGGGGGAAGAAACCCGTATGATCCGACGAACGACAGTCCTGCTTCCCGTCACCCTGGCGGCCGCGCTCTGGAGCGCAGCGGGCGCTCCCCTGCCACCGCAGGACACGACCGACACACGCGACATCGGCCGCACGACGGAGAAAGAGCTGAAGGTGACGCTGACGTCATCCTTCGGCACGCTTATCATCTCACGGGGCATGCCCGAAAAGATGGTGGTCATCGGGAGCGCCCCACGCCACCACGAGGAACCTGAAGTCGGGGTCGACTACGCCATACGCAACCGGGTCGGCTACCTGGACCTGTCGCTCGGGGAAGGGACCCGCGACAGGCACGGCAGACGGGGGTTCCACCTCGCCGGGCTTGAGGGGGGAAAGTGGTTCCTGAAATTCAGCGACGCAGTCCCGATCTCGTTTGACCTGGAGCTGGGCGTCGGGAGGGGAGATTTCGATCTCTCGGGGCTCCAGGTGAAGGACTTCAACCTGTCGACGGGGGCAAGCGACGTGTCCCTCTCGTTCGACGAGCCCAACAGGAGCTCGATCGACAACCTCAGCATCGAGTCGGGCGTCAGCAAATTCGACGGCCGGAACCTCTGCAACGCCAACTTCAAGCGGTTTCACTTCCAGGGGGGCGTCGGTTCATACACGCTCGACTTCGGGGGACCGCTCTCGTCGGAAGTGGATGTGGATATCGAGGTGGGACTCGGGGTGATGACCGTCTACCTCCCCCGGGAAACCGGCGCGCGCGTCATATACGACAAGACGTGGGCATCCCGGGTCGACACGCCCGGCGATTTCTCACAGAGCGACGAGCACACCTACACCAGCGGCAACTACTACTCCGCCGCGGGAAAGATGAATATACGGATCGACTCGGGGCTGGGGAGCGTGAAGATCAAGAGAAGGTAGCGCGAGATTGCTTCGTCGCTGAGGAGCGCTCCTCGCAATGACAGGATTGAAGCGCTCGCAATGACAGGATTGAAGCGCTCGCAATGACAGGATTGAAGCGCTCGCAATGACGGGGGGGACGGTTACCGCTCCCAGAGCGTGAAGGGCCCCCACACGGCGGGGGAGGAGTACTCCCCCGCGTTGATCATCCCCAGCTCAGCCTTCCTGTACGCGCCGGGCACGTCGGCGCCGGCAAGCAGCGCAGTATAGAAGAGCTCCCCGAAATACTTCTTCGCCTTCCGCGTCGGCACCCAGGCGGTGAAGACCACATCCTGTGCTCCCCCGGCAAAAAAGAGGTACGGCTCGGCGGGACGAACGGCCACGCGTGCGTCGTCCAGGTCCGATACCACGACGGCACGGGGCGTGGCAATCGAGAGAAGGTCCCCCAGCATCACGTGCCGGAGTATCTCCGGTGATTCCGAATCGGCCAGGACGGTGTAGGAATTCCCGGGACGCTGGTCGTTGAACCTGATCCGCACGGCCAGGTGGAGAAGGTCCTCGTTCTCACGCTGGAGCGTCACCAGCGCCGCCTGCTGGTCGAAATAGAGCCGGACCTCCTTGTAGAACGCCCTGATGTCGCGCAGCTCGTACTCCACGTCCCAGGCTGTCCCCCCCGGGCACCCGAGTCCCACCACGGCCTGCACCGCCGCACCCGGCCGGCGCTGAAGAAGAAGCGATCCCGCGGAGGGTACATAGCAGACCTCGTGCTGCTCCGCCACGTATCCCCCGGGCCGCCTGACTCCCCGGAAGAGCGTATGGAGCGGGAGCGCGGCGATGTCGCGCGGAAGCACCACGTCCAGCTCGCTCACGCCCGCGATCGCCCCGTCGATGGGCTGGAGGAACGCCTCGTAGAGCTGCGGCGCCAGCTCCTTCACCCGTGCATCCAGCGGCGCGCGCTGCTCCGCGGCCGAGTCCTCGTACGATTCCCGCAGGCGGAGCAGGTCGGCGTACTCCCTGGCGAGATCGAACACCCTGTCTTTCTCAAACGCCGCGACGTAGACGCCCGCCTTCGATCCCGTCACGACGAACGTGTAGAGCGAGCGGCGCGTGAGCACGGGCTCCACGAGCGCCCGGGACGGCGTGAGCACCTTCTGGACATCGGCGATACCGACGCTCCCGATGCGGACAAACGGCTCGCAGGATCTGTCATGCCGGGCGACGGCCTCGGCGGCCGCATGCATCGCCGAACGCGCCCGCTCGCGCTCTCCCCTGATCTGGTCCGCCCGGGTGCGGTCCCTGTTCCCTTCGGCGGCGACCTCAAGCGTCCGCCGCTCGGCGCCGATCACGCGGGCGCGGGCATCGTGAAACGTCTCAAAGAGGTGCCTGAGCGTGTCGCTCCTGACGCGGGGGTCCAGCGCCCCGAGCGTGCTGAAGAGCTCGCGGCTCCGCCGCCGGTCGGCATACCAGAACGCCTCTTCGTAGCGGCCGAGCTGGAGAAGGATGTCGATCGTCTCGTCGTACCAGGGTGAGCTTCGTGCGCCCAGGTATGCCTGCTCGCAGGAAAGCCAGAGGTCATCCTCCGCGCGCGGTGCAGTCACCGCCTCGCTCTGGTCGATCCCCCGCTTGAAGTACGTGAGCGCATCCGTCGGCTGGTTGTTGCGGAGGAAGAGCGTGCCGCTGCAGAGCGAAGCGTAGGCGAGTCCGGCCGGCACATCGAGCGAGCGGAACAGGGCCGCCCCCGCGCGGTAGAAGCGGAGCGCCGTGTCGCGCGCGGACTCCGCGCTGCACGCGCCGCACTGGAGGAGGAGATAGCCCTGTGCGAGGCTGTCGCCGCCCGTGCGGGCGGACGCGTATGCGGCGCGGAAGAACCTGAGCGCTTCGGCGAACTGCCTTCCCCGGAGGTAGAGGTTCCCCACCCTGACGAGCGCCTCAAGGCGGAGGGCCGACGCGCCGCGCGTCCTGTCCGCGCGCTTCAGGCACTCCCCGTAGTTGGTGAGCGCGTCGCGCAGCTTCCCGGTCGCTTCGAACGACATCGCCAGCCGCAGCGCGGCGCGCACGGCCAGGAGCGAATCTCCCCCCTGGTCCGCGAGCATGAGCGCGTGCAGGTAGTCTTCCGCCCCCCTGTCGAACTGACGGACCGCGGCGCGGTTGTCGCCGGAGGCGAGCTCGACGGCCGCCTGGTGCGGGACGTCGCCGGCGGCCGTGTACGCCTGGAGCAGGTCGCGCACGAT
>Ga0335069_10008888_pt1 | contig 14332 bp, 14 predicted proteins | sample Lox_Sample_11_FD_206714 | JGI IMG/M metagenome (GOLD analysis project Ga0335069, IMG submission 206714) | Soil microbial communities from Loxahatchee National Wildlife Refuge, Florida, United States - Lox_Sample_1.1 | ecosystem: Environmental > Terrestrial > Soil > Wetlands | place: USA... | reverse complement strand
TCGCAGGCAGTGGGCACGCGCGGCCCTTACCTTTACTCGTTGGGAGGCGGGTGGTATCGTTCCCGCCCGCGCATGTGACGCCGTCCGGTTCGTATGAGAAAGCACTTTCGTTTCATCGTCATCACCTTGGTCGTGCTGCTGCTGTGCGCAATCGGCGGACTCGTCGGGCGCAGTCTCTGGCAACAGCACGGGCGGGATGTGGCGCGCGCCAGCCTTGAGTTTCTCCCAGGGGTATCGCAGCACATTCAGGATTTCCACCGGGTCAAGGTACAAGACGGTCGCAAGGTCTGGGAAGTGTCGGCCGAAGACGCGCAGTACAAGCAGGAGGAACAAACGGTGAACGTCCGCGGGGCGTCGCTGATGCTCTTCATGAAGGACGGTCGCACCTTGGGCCTCAAAGGGGACGAGGGCACTGTCTTGCTGGACGGGCGGGAACTCCGCCGCGTCGATCTGCACGGCGCGATTGAGGTGACCTTCGCGGACTATGTCATGCGCACCGAGCACGCCACCTACGATCACCAGCAGCAGATGATTTCCACCCCCGGTGCCGTCGAGATCTCTGGACGTGCACTGCAGTTACGCGGCGATCGGATGCAAGTGGATATGGACGCGGAGAAGTTGACCCTGCACCAACACATCTCCATGCAGATCCAACCCGCCTTGTTGAAGCAAGGAGGAAGCGACGCACCGCTTTAGGACATGGGCCCTCGTCGCGGCGCTGGCCCTCAGCCTGCCCGCCAGTCGCAGCGCTGCCGAGGAAGCACAGGCGACCACCGCTCAAGGCGCCAAGGGAGAAGGAATGGCAGGCGGTCAGGATTCCCTCCTCAATGCGCTGTCCTTTAGCTCGAAGCGCGATCCGATTTCGGTGTCGTCCGACGGCCTCGAGTTCGATTATCGCACGCGCGTGATCACCTATAAGGGCGGCGTGGAGGTCACGCAGGGCGACATCAAGATGCAGAGTGCGACGCTGCGGGTCGTCCTGGACGACCACGCCGAAAATCGCGTCAAAGAGGTCGTCGCCGAGGGCAACGTCCGGGTCTCGAAGGGTACACGCTGGGCCACCGGCGGGCGGGCGGAATTCGATCAGGCAAAGCAGACCGTCGTACTCAGCAACGACGCTGTCGTACACGACGGATCGAACGAGGTGAGCGGCGACCGCATCATCGTCTATCTCAACGAGAACCGCAGCGTCGTCGAAGGCGGCAACAAGCGCGTCCGTGCCGTCCTGTTCCCCCCGAAAAGCGGCACGCCCGGAGCCGAGGGCGGCTCGTGAGCAACAACGGCAGCAGCGGCCGCGGCGTCCTGTGCGCCGACGGCCTGTGCAAACGGCTCGGCGGTCGGGAGATTTTGCGCGCGGTATCACTCGAGGTGCACGCCGGTGAAGTGGTTGGACTGCTGGGGTCGAACGGTGCGGGCAAAACGACCACCTTCTATGCCATCGTCGGGCTCATCCGACCCGATCGTGGCAGCGTGCGACTGAACGGGCGCGACATCACGGCCGAGCCCATGTATGTCCGCGCCCGCCAAGGGATCAGCTATTTGCCACAAGAGCCCTCGGTGTTCCGCAAGCTGACGGTGGAAGAGAACATCCTGGCGATCCTGGAAACACTGCAACTCACTCGTGAGGAACGCGCCGAGCGCCTCGCCGAACTGCTGCAGGAGCTCAGTATCGCACACTTGGCACAGAGTCGGGCGTACTCGCTGTCGGGGGGCGAACGACGACGCGTCGAGATCACCCGAGCCCTGGTGACGGAGCCGACCTTCATGCTGCTCGACGAGCCTTTTGCAGGGATCGATCCACTTGCTATTCTGGACATCCAGAGCATCGTGGGGCAACTGAAGGAACGGGGGATTGGAATCTTGATCACCGATCACAACGTGCGCGAAACTTTGGGGATCTGCGATCGCGCCTATATTTTGAACGAAGGAGCCGTCCTGGAAGAAGGCTCGCCCCAGGAGATCGCCTCCAGTCGCCGCGCACGCGAACTTTACCTCGGAGAAGGCTTTTCATTGTAACCGCCATGGCACTCGAAACTAAACTCTATCAGAAGCTCAGCCAGCAGCTGGTGATGACGCCGCAGCTGCGGCAAGCCATCAAGATCCTGCAGGTGTCCCGCGCCGAGCTGGAAACCCTCATCGACGAGGAGCTGGCGCAGAATCCCGTCCTCGAAGAAGGCGTCGAGCAAACCGAAGAGGCCGAGGAGCGCCCGCGCACTGAAGAGAAGCTGGAAAGCGCGGGAACGGAGGCCGAGGAATGGTCGCAGCCGCCGGAGGAACGCGAGACCACAAACGAGATCACCCCGGGGGACCGGCTCGACGGCATCGACTGGAAGGAATACCTCGACAACTATCGCAACGACTGGCATGGCTCCTCTTCTACCCCGGCCGACTACGACGACGAGAAACGGCCCGCGCTGGAGAATACCCTCGTACGGTCGACGTCGCTGACTGAGCACCTCATCTGGCAACTGCGCATGGCAGGCATTGACCCGGTCGAAGAGTCGGTAGCCGCCTTGATGATCGGCAACATGGACAAGGACGGCTATCTGCAACTGGCAATCGAGGATATCGCGTTCCAGAGTGGCCAGGATTTCGACGTCGTCGAACGCACGCTGCACCGGATCCAGGAACTCGATCCGCCCGGCGTCGGCGCGCGCGACCTGTCAGAGTGCCTACTCTTGCAAATCCGCGCCGAAGGCAAGGACGATTCGGTGGCTGCGAAAATCGTGCGCGGCCACTTGTCGCTGCTGGAAAGTAAGCGCTACGACAAGATCGCCAAAGAACTCAACGTCACGATCGATGATGTCGTAGCCGCCGCAAACTACATCGCTACGCTGGAGCCGAAGCCGGGCCGCAACTTCGGCGAGGGCGACATTCGTTACATCACGCCGGACGTCTTCATCCAAAAGATCGGCGATGAACTGGTCATCACGCTCAACGACGAAGGCCTGCCGCGGCTGCGGGTGAGCAACTTCTATCGCCAAGTGCTGGGGGACAGCGATACCACGGACGCGAAGCGCTACATCCAGGAAAAGATGCGCGCCGCTGCCTGGCTCATCAAGAGCATCCAGCAACGGCAACGCACTCTATACCTCGTGACGCAGAGCATCGTCCGCTTTCAACGTGAGTTCTTCGATAGAGGCGTCTCGCAACTCAAGCCGCTCGTCCTCAAGGACGTCGCCATGGACATCGGTATGCACGAATCCACGGTGAGCCGAGCCACCGCTAACAAGTACGTCCACACGCCCCAGGGAACCTTCGAGCTGAAGTACTTCTTCACGTCCAGCCTGCAGGGCGCCGACGGTGAGGAAGTGTCGGCCGAGAGCGTGAAGGAACGCATTCGCGAGATCATCGCCAAGGAGGATCCGCAACAGCCATTCAGCGACCAGCACATCGCCAAGATGCTGTCGACGGAACAAGTCACTATCGCCCGCCGCACGGTCGCCAAGTATCGCGGCGTCATGGGCGTCCTCCCCTCGTCGAAACGGCGCCAGGGCTTCTGACCCAGCGCGAGAATGGAGAACGGATATGCAGGTCATGGTCACCTTCCGGCACGTCGAGCCCACCGAAGGGCTCAGGCAACACGCCGAAGATAAAGTTCAGCGCGTCCACAAGTATCTGCGCCGGCCCATCGAGGCGCACGTCACCTTGTCGGTGGAGAAACAGCGCCACATAGCCGAGGTGCAACTCACTGCCAATCACCTCAATGTCACCGCCACCGAAGAAACCGACGACCTCTACTCGGCGATCGACTTGGCCATGACCAAGATCGAACGCCAGGTGAAGAAGCACACCGCCAAGATCAAGGACCACAAGGGACCGAACAGCGTCGCCACCCCGCTGGCCGGAGAGATCGAACGGGAGGGTTCGACGATTCACACGCAGCGCGTCGCCGTGAAGCCGATGTCGGTGGACGAGGCCGTCATGCAACTCAAACTGCAGAAGAACGACTTCTTGCTATTTACCAACGCTGCCACCGACGCCCTCAGCGTCGTCTACCGTCGCAAAGACGGCAACTATGGGCTGATCGAGCCGGAGCCCTCATGACCCTCGAACGTCAGCCGGCCATCGACATTCCCAGCTGCTCATGAAGATCACGGAGATCCTTCCTGAAGCGCTGGTGATCCCAGCCCTCACCGGGAAGAGCAAAGAGGAGGTCCTGCGCGAGTTGGCTACGGCGATGGCAGCCCAGCATCCCGACATCGACGCCAACCGCCTCGTGGACGTGCTCTGGGAACGCGAACGTCTGGGCAGCACCGCGATCGGCGACGGTATCGCCATCCCCCACGGTAAGCTGCCTGGCCTCAAGACGGTCCTCGGAGCCTTCGGCCGCCACCCTCAGGGCGTCGACTTCCAGTCACTCGATGGCAAACCCACCCGGTTGCTGTTCCTGCTCGTCGCACCCGAGGACTCTGTCGGCCAGCATTTGAAGGCCTTGGCCCGGGTCTCGCGCCTACTGAAGGATCCAGCGTTCCGCAGTCAATTGATGAACGCGCCGGATCGGGGCGAGCTGTTCCGGTGCATTCGCGAGGAAGATGACAAGTACTGATCGAAGGCCAGCGCCGACATCCCAGTGCCGCCTGAAATCCTAACCTGCCGTTGGCCCCAGCGGGTCGAAGTTGTCCGGCACCGGGTGCCGCAATCTATCCCGCGCCCAAGCGAAGCGTTGGCGCCGTCCCGATGAGCAGCCGGACTCTCTCAAAAAGCCTCGAGATCAAGAACCGTCTTGGCCTGCACGCACGAGCAGCGGCGCAATTTGTCCAGGTCGCGGCACAGTTCGAGGCGGATATACTCGTCACCAAGGACGGTCAGGCAGTGGACGGGAAGAGCATTCTTGGGCTGATGATGCTGGCTGCAGGGCAGGGATCTTACATCGACGTCAGCGTGTCGGGACCACAGGCCGACAACGCCTTGGCCGCCATCGAGGCGCTCGTGGACCAGAAGTTCAACGAGGAATAACCTCCTTGACCCTGGTGCTCGGGCTATACTATGAGTTTTAGTGGACTGTCACTTCGAAGGGCAGCAATCTAGCTCGCGGCTTGCAGAGGCGAAGGAGACGCTATGGCGCTGAAAGATTTCCTCTTTACCTCGGAATCCGTTTCCGAGGGTCATCCCGACAAAATGTGCGATCAGATCTCCGACGCTGTCTTGGACGCGCTGATCGAGCTGGATGCCGACAGCCGTGTCGCCTGTGAGAGCCTGGCGAAGACCGGCATGGTGGTCGTCGCCGGCGAAATCACCACACGGGCACAGATCAGCTACCCCGAAATCGTCCGCAAAGTCATTCGCGACATCGGCTATACGTCTTCAGAGATGGGTTTCGACGCCGACACCTGCGCGATCCTCACCGCCATCGATCGGCAGTCACCCGACATCTCACAGGGGGTGACCGCTGGCGAGGGCTTACACAAGGAGCAAGGTGCTGGCGATCAAGGGCTGATGTTCGGCTTCGCGTGTGACGAGACTCCTGAGCTGATGCCGCTCCCGATTGTCATGGCTCACCAACTGGTGAAGCACCTGGCGGAGGTCCGCAAGACGGGTTCGTACGCCTTCCTGCGCCCCGACTCGAAGTCGCAAGTCACCATCGAATATCGTGACGGCCGTCCGCGCCGCATCGATGCCGTGGTGGTATCCTCGCAACATAGCCCCGACGTGAAGTACGAAACGCTGCGCGAGCTGATCATCGAAGAGGTGATCCGTAAGGTACTGCCCGAGGAGTATCTCGATCAGCGCACGAAGTACCACGTGAATCCGACGGGCCGCTTCGTCGTCGGCGGGCCGATGGGCGACTGCGGCTTGACCGGACGCAAGATCATCGTTGACACCTACGGCGGCTATGGCCGCCACGGCGGCGGCGCGTTCTCCGGGAAGGACCCCAGCAAGGTCGACAGGAGCGCCGCGTACATGGCGCGCTACATCGCCAAGAACATCGTCGCCGCGGGCCTGGCAGCGAAGTGCGAGGTGCAACTCGCCTATGCGATCGGCGTCGCAGAACCGATCTCGGTGCTCGTCGATAGCTTCGATACCGGCGTGGTACCCAACGACAAGTTGGCGGGGTTGGTACGCGAGCACTTCGCGCTGAAGCCGGCCGATCTCATCCGCACGCTCGACCTGAAGCGGCCGATTTACCAGCGCACAGCGTCCTACGGCCATTTCGGTCGCGTCGCTGAGGACGGCTTCTTCACTTGGGAAAGCGCGGATCGTGCCGATACGTTGCGCCGCGCGCTGGGTGCCGCATCACGTCCGCAGCCGCGGGTTGCCGCAGCTCAGGCGGCGCTATAGTGAGCCAGTTGACGGGCAACTGAACTGTGAGTCACACGAAAAGGCGGCCGCTGGTCGCCTTTTCTTTATTTCGCTCGGAAAATCCGGCCTAATAGGGTTGTGATTCTGAAGATTTCAACCAGCTTCTCGGCGCTGCGCGGCGCGCAGCGTGCTGAGGCGGTGCTCGACCCCGGCACGTTTCTTCCCCTCACCGACGTCACCACGGACTCACCCTTCGTCGCCGGCGCGGGTCTGATCAGCGGCGCGCCGGTGCTGATCGCCCTGATGGATGGCCACGTTCGCGGTGGCACCATCGGGGTACGTGAATCGAGCATCCTGGCGCGGGTCGCCGAGAACGCGGCAGCCGGTCACGTTCGTGGTCAGCGCCCACTCGCCCTCATTATCGGATTCGACACCGGTGGCGTGCGGGTCGAGGAGGGTCCCATCGCACTCGCGGCGGCCTCCGCCGTCGGTGTGGCGCTGGCGCGGTTGACCCTGAGCGGCGTCCATCTCGCAGCCGTCATCAGCGGCCCACGCGGTTGCTTCGGTGCACCAGCCGTGATGGCCGCGCTTCCCGAGCGAATCATCATGACTGCCGACGCCCACTGGGGACTGACCGGCCCGAAGTTGCTGGGTGGACTCCTGGACGGTGCGACAGGGGAGCAGGAAGGCTTCGCGGCGACCTCGGCGCACACCCGTGTGGCCAACGGCGACGCGCATGTCGTCGTGCCCGACGACGCCGACGCCGTGCGCGTACAACTCCGGGCCCTGGTACGCGACCTCGTCGCGGACGCCGGTAATGGCCGTGGCGCAGATCTCGAAGACCACCTCATCGTCAGCGCCGCTACAACCGATCATTTGCGCAGTCGGCTGCACAATGCACCCGATGCAGCACGACACCAGAGCGCACTGCCGCGGCGACGAGATCTCCTCCGGTTCTCGTTTCGCGGCCAGTGGCAGCCTACTGGCCCGATCCAACGCCGTGGCTTGGTGCACGCCGCGCTGGGAAAATTGCGCAATCGCCCCGCCGTCGGCTTCATTGTAGGACCCGAGCAAGCACGCGGCAGCGGAGTTGGCATCGAGGAGGCCGCGGTCGTCACCGACATGCTGCGCATTGCGGCGGAACGCGGCGGTGACGACCGCGCATCGATTCTCACCTTCCTCTTCTGCCAGGGGCATGCAGTCGACTTTGCGCAAGAACGCTTCGGCCTGCAGCGCGCCTTGGCTGAGTGTTTGCGCGCAATGGTCGCGGCACGTCTGCGCGGTCACCCGATCATCAGCATCCTCGGTGGTGGCACCTACGGCGCGGCGTACCTCGCCCTTGCTGCCCCCAGCCATCGCATCCTCGCCATCCGCGGCACGTCGGTGGCACCGATGGCGCCGCAAGTGTTGCGGGCGTTCCAAGCGCTGCGCGGGCAGAAGACCGGTCATGAAGCCAGTACACAGCTTGCCGAGTTGATTCCCGACATTCGCATGGTCGAGAGCGTTATCCGCCTGCCACGCGTCCTCGGCGAAGAGCTGACCGCGCTGCTGGAGACGGTTCGCCCCGAGGTGCACGCGGCGTAGCCACCTTCGTTTGCACGTCGCGAGTCGCAAGCGCGGACTCGGCTTCCCAGAAACGAAGACCTCGAAGAACCCCCATTCCTGAAATCAGGGAGCGGTGTCCTGATCGGGTGTTGCGATTCGCTTGCCTTCGCTCGCGGTATGCACCCTGCAGCACCGTGCCGGCACACTACCTCGCTGGAGGACACGATGAACGAGTTCATGTTGGATGAGCAGGGCCGCAGGCTGCAAGACAAGGCGCGCGAGTTCGTCAAGAACGAGGTCGAACCCGAGTACCTGCGGCGCATGGACCGCGACGAGATCCGCTTTCCGCGGGCGCTCTACGAGTCGTACGCCAAGCACCAACTCCTCGGGCTGCGCTTTCCGGCGCAGTACGGCGGCCTGGAAACGACTTGGGTCACGGAATGCGCCGCCATGGGTGAGATCGGCGCCCTCGGTATGGCGGCGGGCTGCGCCTACGTCATGCCGTCGATCGTCGGCGAAGCGCTCAACACTTTTGGGACCGAGGAGCAGAAACGAGATTACCTCAAGCCCATGCTGCAGGGCCGGTTAGTCTCCGCCGAAGCCCTCACCGAACCGCGCGGTGGGTCGGATTTCTTCGGTGCCAGCAGTCGCGCCGAAGACAAGGGTGACCACTTCGTGGTGCGCGGCATGAAGCGCTTCATCGTTGGCGCCGAAGGCGCGGATTTCTTCCTGGCATATGTCCGCACCAACGCCGCCGCCGACGCCCCGGCCCACCTGCGCATTAGTGCGATGATCATCGACCGCGGTCCTGGTGTCGAGGTCAAGTACCTCTACGGTCTGATGGGCACACGCGGTGGCGGTACGGGACGCGTCGTATTTCGCGACGTCAAGGTACCCAAGGCCAATCTCATCGGCCCGCTGCACGGCGGCGCGATCGTATTCAACACCATGATGATTCCCGAACGCCTGACCAGCGCCGCGCCGTGCACGGGGATGATGCAGGCGTGCCTCGACGTCGCCATGAACTACGCCGACCGCCGCAAGGCCTTCGGCATGCCGATCCGCAAGTTCCAGGCGGTGAGCTTCATGATCGCCAAGGCGCAGGTGCTCATCGACGCCAGCAAGGCGATGATCTATCAGGCGGCACGCGCCGCGGACGTCGGCGCGCCGACGGTGCGCCGCGTCGTGTCCGAAACCAAGAAGTTCGTGACTGAAGCGGCGTGGGACGTGGCCAATCTCGCCATGCAGATCACCGGCGGTATCGGCTACACCGACGTCTATCCCATTGAACGCGCCGTACGCGATACGCGGCTGGCACAGATCTGGACCGGCACCAACGAAGTAATGAGCGCCATGATTCAGCACGACCTCTTTCAGGAGTTCCGTGCCAGCCGCGGCCGCCACCGTGACTTCGAGCGCGACGCCATGCACGCCGACGATTCAGAAAAGATCTTCGACGACGACGATATGTGGAAGGTCTACGACCAGCAGAAGTGACCGTATCGGCGACGTGTCGGCTCGGCAGGGGCGCCGGTTGGCACGGCCGCGTCTCACGCCGCACTGCGCACTTCCATCTCACCGGATTTCAGGATGCGGAAGCGCCGGCCGCTCCACCAGACGCTGTTCCCGAGAAAGCCGCCGACCCACACCGGGATCTGCAGCAGGTCGGTGAACAACACCAGCCACGTGTCGCTCATGCGCCAGCCGACGCGGAGACCGCGGCCCACATACGCGACAGTGACGCACCGGATGACGATCGTGAGCAAAGACGCGCACAGCGTAAACACGCCGACGCCACCGGCAACCACGTTGACGATGGCCCAGAGCAGACCCTGCGTCAGGACCGTGAAGAAGTAACTGACTGGCCGGTGGCTGCGGTTGGTGCGCGCGCGGCGCAAGAGGTGGTGGAACAACCCGCGCCAGGAGCCGACTGCGAGGACCGTGTCGACGACGCACTCGCTGAGCCACAAGCGCAGCCCCTGTGCCGCGATGCGGTTCCCCAACTGATAGTCGTCGGCCAGCATGTTGGCGATCTCCTCGAATCCGTGGATGGCCTGGAGCGTCGCCCGCCGCAACGCCAGCGTCGCGCCAAAGGCGTACGTGGGCTTCTCGACTTTGCGCGCCCCCAGGATTTGCGGCGTGAGCAACGCGTTGATCGTCCAGCACCAGAGCAGCGTCGGCAGACCGCTCTGCGCCGCCACCGCCCGATACATGCATGTCACCAAGCCAATCCGGTCGTCACGTAACGGGGCCACGACCCGATGGAGGTAGTCCGGCGGAACACGGATGTCACCGTCCGAGAGCACCAAGATATCGTATTTGGCGCGGCGGCACATGTTGATCAGGTTGGAGACCTTGTCATTTGTCCCGTACAGACGTCCATCGATGATCAGATCGATGTCGAGCATCGGATGCTCGCGTTGCAGGCTCCGCACGACGGACACCGCTGGGTCCTGCGCATCGGCAACGCCGAATATTATCTGCAAACGTGGGTAGTGCTGGCGGCAGAACGTGGACAGGTTGTCGTAGAGCTGCGGGTCGAGTCCCTTCAGCGGCTTCAGGAGAGTCACCGCCGGCACCCACTCCGGCGACGGCGCTTCTTCGCGGCGACGGCGGGTGAAGAACTCCCAGCCGCTGTATGCGCAGGTCAGCGAGAACCACGAGGACACCGCCATCCCAATCCACGCAATGACTTGCCAAACCGAAAGGTCGACACTGACATTGCCCATCCTGACACCTCCCTCAACATCCGCTGCCTGCGCACACTGACAGCGGCATGCGCGGGTTCACCACGCACCATGCCCTTGTCGCAGTTGCCGGACGCTCGTGAAGGACAAACGTGGTCGATCAAATTGACTTTTGTCACCCCACCCAGCGCCATCGGGCATGCCGCGCGAGGTCGTGGAGCCGGATGACAGGCGATGACGATGGTCTTATGTTTATAAGTATTATACTTGACATGTATATATATATTATTGTATATGGTCGATATCAAGCAGTCACACACGGCCTCTGTGAGGAGCAGCGATGGCAGACGACAAGATCAAGCTCGGAGCACTCTGGAAACATCTCAGTCGGGAGGGCAACAAGCCGTACCTTTCCGGCCGCGTCGATCGAGACAACTTGGACGCGGCCGTCCAGCTTCTCCGCAATGGAGGTCGGTTCCTGGTGCTCACGAACAAGAAACGACCCGACAAACAGGATCCGGACTGCGAAATCTTCGTCGTCCCCGAATCAGGACGCGGCGAGACTCGCGGTGAATCAGCGCCGGCGACTAGCCAGCGCAGGGTAGCGCCTGCAACCGAGCAAAGGGGGCAACGGACACCGGGGGCGGCCCATGGAAAATGACACCGATCGCAGTTCCTAGCGCCGACGGGTTCCCACAGCGCGTGTGCGCAGGCGTGATGCACGCCGCGGCTTCGCCGCCAGCGGTGGGATCACCCTCGCCGGGGTCGCCCGCGCCCCCAGTTTCATAGCGCCGTTACGCCCTACGTCGTAGCCACCGAGGGCCATCACGGCGTCGCGGAAGCTCGGCGAGCCGGCGGCATTTAGGAGAGCCCGCCCGGCTTCGCTCTCGTAGAAGTCGCGGCGCAGCACGAGGTCATAGTCTTCCTTCTCGACGGGAACGAAGTCGAGACCGAGGGCGTTGCCCGCCGACCGCACGCCCAAGCCGCAGTCGGCGAGACCACTGGCCACTGCAACGGCAACCGCCATATGGGTGAACTCCTCGCGCTCGTACCCACGAATGCGCTCCGGACGCAGCCGCAGTTTCGCCAACTGGTAATCCAGCAAAACCCGCGTGCCGGCGCCCGGTTGCCGGTTCACGAACTGAACATCGGCGCGCACCAGGTCGCGCAGAGTTACAATGTTCTTTGGATTACCGCGAGCAACCAGCAGGCCCTGCTCGCGCACCACCAGATTGACTACCACGACGTCCTGCACGCTCAAGTACCGGCGGATGTCCGGAAGATTGTAAGCGCCTGTTTTGGGGTCGAGCAGATGGCTGCCCACGACATGCGCTTCGCCGCGCTGCAGCGCCAGCAGGCCGCCGAGACTGCCAACGTTTGTCGCTGAGATCTTCAGATGCGGCGCGCTGCGTTTGAGGGCGTCCTCTAACAGGCCAATCGACAGGTCGTGGCTACCGCTGAAGACGATAGTGTTGGCGATCTCTGCACGTGGTCGCAGTAATTCGACATCCTCCTCCTCGCCCGCATTGACGCCCTCCGACAGTGGCGGAATGCGCAGGAAACCATCCGCCTTGACCATCGTGGTGATCGCACCGGCGCCGCGCCCCAACGGGTTGGCAACGATCCGGTCCGCCACCTGCCCCAACGTGACGCGCACGAACTCTTCCAGCCCCAGCCTCGACGGTAGCTTGCGGGGCACCACAGCTCGCACCGTTTCCGGTGGCTCAGCCGCATGGCCAAGGAATTTAGCCACCAGTGGCCGTAGCACCTGCTGGCAGACGACGATCGACGATACCGGATAGCCGGGCAAGCCAAGCACCGGTTTGCCGTCGATCACGGCGCAAATTGCCGGCTTGCCCGGCATGATGTCGATGCCGTGGACGAGGATGCTTCCCAAGCGACTGAGAGCCCCGACCGTGAAGTCATGTTCCCCGGCGGATGATCCGGCAATCACCGTCACAATGTCGTATTCACGCACCGCCTTCTGCACGGTCGCAGTGATGAGATCGAGATCATCCCTTACCCGCGGCAACCGGTGCGCCTCGCCACCCCATTCGGTAACGAAGGCCGCAACGACGCGCGAGTTGAACTCGATGATCGCGCCAGGCGACGCCTCATCGCCCGGCTCGATCAACTCGCTGCCGGTGGCGATGATCGCCACGCTCGGACGCGCTGTCACCGCGATCATCACATGGCCCGCCGCCAGGAGGGCACCGATGTCGAATGGCCGGATGCGGTGGCCACGCGGCAACAATGGTTCCGTAGCGACGATGTCCTCACCCACCAGCCGGACATGCTGCCACGGCGCTGCCGCAGCACGGATCGCAACGCGACCATCCGCTACCGGGTAGACATTCTCGATCATAATGACCGCGTTCGCCCACGACGGTAGGGCCTGACCTGTATCAACATACGCAAAGGGGCGTGGTTGCGAGCCCGGGTCGGCCGCCTCCTCCAATTCGAGCGCTTGCACTTCGCTCGCACCGAACGTGTCCGCGGCGCGGACAGCAATGCCATCCATCGCGGCACCGTGATAGTGCGGTGCCGAGATGCGCGCGACAATCGGCTCGGCGGTGATCCGATGCAAGCTATCCTCTACCAACACAGACTCCGCCGAGCGCCTCGTGATCTGCAAACGATCAACGAACAGGGCGAGTGTGTCCGCCAACGACTTCTTGTTGAGATAGCGGGTCCGGGACATTGCCCCCGAGCTATCACGCGCGCGCCTCGTGTCAACTGCGGGCTCGCGGCATTTAACCTTCTGCCTCGATCCATCATCAAAGAATCGTAAAGGGCCAGGGATTGGCCAGGGAGGACAAGGATGAATGTCAGAAGAATCGTCATGTTGATCGCGCCACTCGCCGTCGCCGTGTGTGCGCCGTTCGGACAAGTACATGCCCAAGGCGCCAACGGGCCGTGTCGGCAGGACATCGAGAAGCTGTGCCCCGGAATCAAACCTGGTGGTGGGGCATACAAAAAGTGCCTCGCGCAACACGCCACCGAGCTATCGCCCGCCTGCCAGGATCGCTTGAAGCAGATGAAGGCGACAGCCGCGGCATGGCAGCAGGCATGTGAGGACGACGTGCACAAGTTCTGTGCGCAGACAGAGCCCGGTCATGGAAACATCATGAGGTGCCTGCACAAACACCACGATGAGCTGTCCAAAACCTGCCAGGACCAGATCGCCCAGCATCGTCGGGGACATCGTCCGCACGGGCAGACATCCGCGCCCGCGAGCACGCCCGGCGCGCAGTAACGAAGGGATGCGATCGGGCTGCGGTTCACAGCCGAGTTGGGGAGCACGGGTAGAAGTCTACTACCAGGGGAGCAGGCGACGCTGTCTGCTCCCCTGAACGTTGGCGCGGGGCTCCTTCGCAAGGCGGAACGTCAGCGGATGCACCGGAACCTCAGCGGCCCCGAGAATGTCGCCGGCCGGCGAAACGACCAACGCTTTCGTCGAGGAGGTCCCTGGTCGATGGCAAGAACGTTCATTTCAACGCAGCGCCCTTTGCACGCATGATGAACGAGCGCAACTTGATGAGATTACGAGTGCCGTCTGGGTCCTCGATGCCCGTGTGCACGTCTACGGCCCATGGACCGACGGCGCGAATCGCTTCGACGACGTTGTCGGGCGTGAGTCCGCCGGCAAGGATAACGGGTGCACGCACCGCACCGACGATCTGCCGGCTGATCGCCCAGTCGTGGGTCTTGCCGGTGGCGCCGCCGCGGCCGGTTGCCGGATCGAGCGTGTCGAGAATGATTGCGTCGACTTGCCGTTCGAGTGCACGGGCGCGCGCAACGGCCTCCGCGCCGGTGACCTGCACGGCGCGGATGAGTTTGATATGTGGCAGCGCCAC
>Ga0335069_10008887_pt1 | contig 14332 bp, 13 predicted proteins | sample Lox_Sample_11_FD_206714 | JGI IMG/M metagenome (GOLD analysis project Ga0335069, IMG submission 206714) | Soil microbial communities from Loxahatchee National Wildlife Refuge, Florida, United States - Lox_Sample_1.1 | ecosystem: Environmental > Terrestrial > Soil > Wetlands | place: USA... | reverse complement strand
GCTGCAGGCGCCGGCCGCGACGGCCGGTGCCGGGCGCGCGGCGCCGGCCCTCTCCGTCGCCCGCAGTCGCCGCACGACGACGCCCGCCCAGGCGCGCACGGCGGCGCCCGGCTCGTCGACCACGCGCAGCGCGCCTCCAGCGGCGGCGCCCGAGACCGCCACGCCGGCGGGGCCGCGGAGCACGGTGGTCACGGCCGAGGTCGTGCCGACGACGCCCCCGCCGCCGGTGATGCGCCTCGCCGCGATCGCGACGGCGCCGCCGGTCGTGAACGCCGCGGCCGGGGACTCCCGGCCGGCGGCGCCGTCGCCGACGCTGCCGCCCGTCACCGCGCTCGCCCCGAGTGCGGCGCCTACGGTGCACGCCGCGAAGGCGCCGACGCAGAAGCCCGTCAAGGTCGCCGAGAGGCACCCGACGCCGGCCAGGGCGGAGAAGACCGCGAAGGTCGCGGCGGCGAAGAGGCCCGCGGCGCGCGTCGTCGCGAAGCCGGCGTTGCCCGCGCGTCCGGTCGTGACGGCGTCCGCGGCGCCGACCGGCATGATGATGGCGCTCACCAGCCCCGAGCCCGTCGATCTGCGCGCAGCACAGCTGTTCGTGCGCGAGTTCGCGCGGCGCTACTCCGCGCACGAGGCGACGGGCCTGCTCGAGATGTTCGCCCCCGGCGGCAGCGCCGACGGCCGGCACGGGACCGCGATCGCGGACGGCTTCGGCGCGACGTTCCGCCGCCTGGGCGACGTTCGCCTCGAGCCCGCGCACGTCGAGCTGCAGCCGATGGCGGGCGGGGCGGTCGTGCGGGCGGACTACACGCTGTTCGTGCCCGGCCGCGACCCGGTGCGCGGTCGCGCGCAGTGGGTGCTGGTGCGGGCGGGCGGCGCCGTGCGCGCCTCGCAGATGCTGTCGTCGACGGTCGCGAAGTAGGGCGGGGCCGGCCGCGCCGGCCCCGCCACGGGCCTAGAAGCCCTTCACCTGGCCGGACTTCGTGTAGAGCTGGTACACCGCCGCCCAGCCGACAAGCACCATGACTAGCACCCAGATCGGGCTCGACAGCACCGTCGTGTGGGCGTTGATCATCATCCAGACCAGCGGCACCGACATGTAGGTGTTGTGACGCGAGCGGGCGCCTGCCATCGCGACCAGCGCGGCGTCGGGCGCCTGGCCGTCGCGGGTGGCGGTGATGATCTTCTGCTGCGCGGGCCAGATCCGCATCCAGACGTTGGCGGCCATGATGGTGCCGAAGAGCGCGCCGGTGTGGATCGCGTAGGCGCGGTAGCTCCAGCCCGCCCAGTAGGCCTCGGCCAGCACGATCACGACCAGGATGGCGAAGCAGACGCCGGCGCCGGTCTTGAGGTCCTTCCCGAGGCCGCTCTTGAAGATCGCGTCGTAGACGACGAACGCGAGGAAGGTGACCGCGATCATCACGAGCGTCGCGACGCCCCAGTGCCCGCTCTCGAACAGCAAGCCGCCGTGGTAGAAGACGAGGAGCAGCAGCAGCACGCCGGTGACCCAGGTCCACGCGGCGCCCCAGCGGAACCAGAACAACGCGCGCGGCATGAGCTGCGGGTTGACGCCCTTCTTCGTCGGGCCGTCCATGGTCGCTTGGAACGGGCCGTTGACCCAGTTGAAGAAGTAGAGGTGACCGATCCAGATGATCCCGGCGACGATGTGAATCCATCGGAAGAGCGCCTGGAGGATTTCCATTCGTTCGACTCCTTTGGGGTGAGGGTGATCGCTCGGGACGTATCAAGCCAGCCGGGCTAGCGTCAATCGGTGCGGCGCGCGCGCGTCAGGGCTTGGCGGCGAAGGTGAGCGTGACGTCGGCGCTGCCGTGCGGATCGAGCGTCACCTTCGCCTCCTGCGTACCGAACTTCTCGTGCCACGCGGCGATCACGTAGGTCCCCGGCGGCACGTGCTCGAGCGCGAACCGCCCGTCGACGCCGGTCACCTGGAAGTACGGATGGTCGAGCACGCCGATGTACGCCTGCATCCACGGATGCACGTCGCAGCGCGTGCTGACCATGACCTCCGGCGCGCCGATCCGCACCGTCCGCTCGCTGCCCTTGACCGCCATCCCGAAGTTCCACGCCGACGACTTCTCGGGCTTGCCGTGCACGTTGTGGAGGAGGGCGTCGCTGTTCACGAACTTGATCTCCTGGTGCGTGAGCGCGCCCACGATCCGCGGGTGGTACAGGCAGCCGCGCTGGTCGATGACCACCGGCTGCGCCGGCACCGGAAAGCTCACGTCGCCGAGCCCGTCCTTGATGTACACGAACGCGTTCTCGACGAGGCCATCGTGGACCAGCGCGTCGCCGGACAGCACCGGGCCCGTGTACTGCTCGGCGCAGCCGCTGACGCTCGCGACCGGGAGCGTCGCCATCGGCGGCGGCGTGCCGGTGAACCGCACGGCGCCGGTGATCGTGCCGGCCGCCGCGAGGTCGACGGCGGTCGCCGGCTTGCCGGTCGTGGTGGTCGGGACCTCCTCGGGCCCGCCGCAGCCGGCGAGCGCGGCGAGCAGTACGAGGAGCATCGCGTGTCGGTTCATGGCCGGACGCTCTATCTCACCGACGAAGTCGTTTCACGCCTTGTGCGAGGCCACGGGCACCGGTATATGCCCTGGACCCCGGGATGGTGACGGTGAAGGTTGGGAGCGACGAACACAAGCGGCTCTTCTGCCGCGAGTTCGTCCGTACGCATCACGCCTACAGGCCGAACGACCTGGCGTGGCCGGAGCTCGACGCGGCCAGCCTGACGCGGCTCCGCGGGCTCCCGTTCTGGGGCGAGGCCGTCGGCAGCGAGCGCACGGCGGCCGCGCGCGTCCGGGCCATGGCCGAGGCCGAGTCCGATCCGGAGCTGCGCGAGGCGGTCGCGATGCAGGCCTACGAGGAGGCGCGGCACGCCGAGCTCCTCGACATCATGCTCCGCCGCTACGAGATCCCGTTCCCCGACGACCCCGCCGAGCAGCCGCGCGACCCCGAATGGGGCTTCGTCCGGATGGGCTACGGGGAGTGCTTCGACTCGTTCTTCGCTTTCGGCCTCTTCCGGCTGGCGAGCGACACCGGCTTCTTCCCGCCGCCGCTGGTCACCGTCTTCGACGGCGTGATGCAGGAGGAGGCGCGCCACATCCTGTTCTTCACGAACTGGGCCGCGCACCGCGGCCGGCGGCTCCCGGTTCTCCGGCGTCCCGGCTTCGCCGTCCGCCGCGCGCTCGGCGTCGGCCTCCAGGCGCTCGGCCGCGTGAAGACCGCCCTCCAGCTCCGCGACACCGACGAAGGCGACGACTTCACGATGCAGGTCCCGGACGAGATCGGCGTCGACGTGAGCCTCCGCGGGCTAGGGGAGACGTGCCTCGCGGAGAACGAGCGCCGGCTCGGTGGCTACGACGAGCGGTTGCTCCGGCCGCGCGTGGTGCCGCGGCTGGTGCGGGCGGCGCTGCGGTTCATGCCGGGCGAGGCCGGCGCGCCCGCGACCGCCAAGTCCCAGTCCGGGTCCTAGTCGAACCGCACCGGCAGCGACGGCGGCGAGCGGAACGCCATGCCGCGCACCGACGGCGGCGGCGCGTCGGGGTCGATGCGCAGGTTCGGCAGCCGGTCGAGCACGGCGGTGAGCGCGGTCCGGGCCTCGAGCTTCGCAAGGTTGTAGCCGAGGCAGAAGTGCCGGCCGAAGCCGAACGACAGGTGGTCGTCGGCGTGGCGGTCGAGGTCGAAGGCGTCGGGGTCGGGGTACTTCTCGGGGTCGCGGTTGGCGGCGCCGATGATCGCCGACACGTTCTTGCCCTCGGGGATCTCGACGCCGCGGATCTCGGTCGTCCGCGTCGCCTCGCGCGCGACGAACACCACCGGCGTCTCCCAGCGGAGGCTCTCTTCTATCGCCCATGGCACCAGCGAGCGGTCGGCGCGCACCCGCTCGTAGCGGTCGCGCTCGGAGAGCAGCGCGAACAGCATGGTGCCGATCAGCCGCGAGGTCGTCTCCGCGCCGGCGGGGATCAGCAGCCGGAGGAAGTTGACGACCTCGTCGTCGGTGAGGCCTGTGCCCTCGACGGTGCCCGTCACGAGCTTGCTGATGACGTCGTCGGTGGGCGCGGCGCGGTGCGCCTGGATGATCGGCGTGAGGTACGCGTGGAGCGCCTGCGACGCCGCCATGCCGGCCGGCGGGTCCTTGCTGAAGCCGACGAGCTGGAGCGCCCACTTCTGGTACTTGGGATAGTCGGCGCGCGGGATCCCCAGCACGCGGCCGATCACCTGCACCGGGAAGCGCATCGAGAACTGCTCGACCAGGTCGGCGCGCGAGTCCTGCTGGACGGCGTCGAGCAGCTCGTCGACGAGCTGCTTGCACGCCACCGCGAGCGCATCGAGCGCCTTCGCGGAGAACATGTTCTGGACCAGCGAGCGATGGCGGGTGTGCTCCCTCCCGTCCATCTCGATGAGCGTGCGACCGAAGAACTTCCCGACCTCGTAGTTGGCGCGCGAGGAGAACAGCTCGTTGTCGCGCAGCACCTCGTAGGCGTCGTCGTAGCGGGAGACGAGGTAGCTCTCACGGTTGAACATCTGGACGTGCGACACCGGCGTCGTCGCGCGCAGCATCGCGAACATCGGGTACGGGTCGGGGAAGTCGAAGAGGTTCTGTGGATCGAACGCTTCGGCGGGTTGCTCCATCTTGCGACGCTTAGCGGACGGGTCGTCGGAAGGCTAGCCTCCGGGGATCGTCGCGGGGCGTGGGCTCGTGAGAGCGCTCCCGGCGCTCGGATACTCGGCTCGAGCGCGCATGGGCGACGCGGCGATTCACGCCGGACACTGCGCGCGCTCGGGCCTGCGCGTGCCGCGCGAGGAGCGCTCCCACGAGCCCACACCCCGGGTCCCCGGCGGTGGGCGACCCGTCGACTCGCTTTCTTCGGGGGAGGCGTGTCGCGACTGACCCCGCGCCTTCGCGCGCGCTCGCGAGCGTTGGTTGACGTTGGCGGCGGGGAGCTGTTACCTCGAACGCGCTCGATTCTCCGATGAGTGATTCCACGCAGACGCCCGACGACGTCATTCCGGTCCGGTCGGGGGAGGAGGTCGACGCCGTCAAGGTGGGGGCCTACCTCGAGGGCAAGCTGCCGGTCGGGAGCGGGACGCCCGAGGTGTGGCAGTTCCCGGGCGGGCACGCGAACCTGACGTATCTGATCCGGTACCCGGGCGCCGAGTACGTGCTCCGGCGGCCGCCCCACGGCGACGTCGCCGCCGGCGCGCACGACATGGGGCGCGAGTTCCGGGTGCTGTCGGTGCTCTACAAGTCGTTCCCGGCGGCGCCGCGCGCCTACGTCTACTGCGAGGACCGCAGCGTGCTGGGCGTGCCGTTCTTCGTGATGGAACGGCGCCACGGGATCGTCGTGCGGCGGGAGGTGCCGGAGGTCTTCGGGGGCGGGAAGGACCCGGTGAAGAACCGCAAGCTGTCGGAGGTCATCATCGACACGATGGTCGACTTCCACGCCGTCGACCCGAAGGCGGCGGGGCTGGACACGCTCGGCAAGCCCGAGGGATACCTCCAGCGGCAGGTGAAGGGCTGGCTCGACCGCTGGGAGCGCTCGAAGACCAAGGACATCGCGGAGGCCACGCGCGTCGTCGCGTGGCTCGGCGACTACATGCCCGAGTCGCCGCGCCCGACGCTGGTCCACAACGACTGGCGCCTCGACAACATGGCGGTCGCCGCCGACGACCCGGGACGCGCGGTCGCGGTCTACGACTGGGACATGTGCACCGTCGGCGATCCGTTCACGGACCTCGGGACGCTGCTCTCCTCCTGGTACGAGCCCGGCGAGGGCTACGAGTTCCTCTCCCCGATGCCGTCGCGCGAGCCCGGCTTCATGACGCGCGCCGAGGCGATCCGGCGCTACGGCGAGCGCAGCGGCCGCGACGTCGGCGGCATGCCGTACTACTACGTCTTCGGCCTCTTCAAGATGGCGGTGATCGTGCAGCAGCTCTACTACCGCTACCACAAGGGGCAGACGCAGGACGCGCGCATGGCCGGCGGCGAGATGGTCGCCGAGGGGCTGATCAACATGGCGCACTCCCACATACCCTGATTCGAGCCGAGACTTCGTCTCGGCTCGAATCAGGGCAGCCGCGAGCGTGGGGCGACGGTGGTCGGGGCGGGCGTCGTGCCGCGGCCGGCGGAGCCGGCGCGGCATGCGTGCCGGACGGGACTGCTGCTAGCGGCGTTCTGCCAGGCGGCGGAGGGCGAGCATGAAGGCGGCTTCGCGCGTCAGCTCGTGGGAGGCGCCGTTGCGGCCGCGGAGCTTCACGAGGGTGCCGACGGCGTGCTCGACGGAGAAGCCGGCCTGCTCGAGGAACTCGCCGGCGATCTGCATGTCGCCGGCGGAGACCCGGATCCGGCCGGCGGCCACCCAGGCCTCGACGATCCGGCGCGCCGCCAGCTCGAAGCGCGCCGTCACCGGCTGCGCCCGCTCTTCCAGAACCACGCTCTGTTCCACGCGACCTCCCCGATCCTTGCTGCGTTGACCCGCTCGCGCCGTGATCCGCGCAAGCGTCCTCGTTGCAATCCTCCTGCCGGCACGTGCGCGACGCCGCGGCTGTGGGTCCGGCGCGGCGCTGTGCCGCGGGCGGCACAGCGGGCGGGCGCACGGCGCGCGCCCGGCTGCGGAGCGCCATGGCATCGGCTGGGCGCGGAGGCGGTGCGGTCTCACGCGCGCCCGGGTCGAGCGCTACGGCTGCGGGGCGGGTCAGCTCTTGACGCTCGCGAGGAAGCTCAGCACCTCGCGATTGAAGACGTCGGGCACCTCGAAGTTGAACCCGTGGCTGCCGCCCGGGACCTTCACGAGCTTGGCGCCCGGGATGAGCTTCGCCAGGATGTCGGAGTTGGCGGGCGGCACCAGGCGGTCCGCGTCGCCGGTGAGAACGAGCGTGGGCGACGCGATGTGGTGCAGCCGATCCGTCGCGCTGTGGCTCATCACGGCCTCGACCTGGCCGAGGATGGCCTCCAGGCTGAACCCGTACTGGAGCGCGCCGCCGAAGACCTGGAGGAGCTTCGGCAGCTCCTTCTGGATGAACTCCGGGTTGAAGACCATCGGCAGCATGTGCTGGAGGAGCATCATCGGGTTGAGCGTGGTGAGGTCGATCCGCATCTCGCCGCTCGCGGTCACGCTGCCGCCGAACTGCGTCAGCGAGAACTGCCGCATCGCCTCGATGTTCTCGTCGGGCTCGGGGTAGGTGCAGGCCAGCACCAGACCGCGCACGCGCGACGGGTGCCGGAGCACCAGCTCCTGCGCGATCATGCCGCCCATCGACACGCCGACCACGTGCGCCCGCTCGACGTCGAGCACGTCGAGCAGCGCGACGGCGTCGTCGGCCATCTGGTGGATGGTGTAGGGGCCTACGGGCTTGGCGCTCCGGCCGACGCCGCGGTTGTCGAAGACGATCGTCCGGTAGTGCTTCGAGAACTCGGGGACCTGGAAGGCCCAGGCGGTCGAGTCGGCGGCCAGCCCCATGATGAGGAGGAGCGGATCGCCGCTGCCGCTCACGTCGTAGTACAGGTCGACCCCGTGCACGGTGGTGGTGCTCATACGAGGCCACATCCTGCCAGAATCGGTGCGGGCTCCGCCAGACGCATTCGCTACACGCGCACCAGCAGCTCGACCAGGATCAGGACCACGATGATCAGCTCCAGCAGCTCGGCGCGGGCCGTCGCCACCCGCTGGGAGAGCAGGTCGTGGATCTCCTCGAGGACGTCGAGCTTCCGCTCGACGCTGTCCTCCCACGCCTTGAGCGCCAGGCGCTCGCCGGTGCGGGCGTAGACCTTGGCCAGGTAGAGGTCGCCGCTCAGCTTGAGCGAGTTGTGGACCCGCTCGACGATGGTGGCGACGTCGAGCCGGATCGAGGCCAGCTCGTCGAGCGCCCGCCGGTAGGACCGGAACGCCAGCGGGAAGGTGCGCCGGGGGCGGGCAGTGAGCGGGAAGGTGGTCGCGACGCGCCGGTCGAGGACGGCGTCGTAGTAGCGCAGCTCGACGAGCTGCACGTTCAGGTACTCGAGCACGCGGAGCGCGTCGCGGTAGTCGCGGTCGACCACCAGGGCGACGTTCCACTCGGTGACGATCAGGTCGTCGGGGTAATACGAGAGGGCGGTGCGGAAGACGTCGTCGACCTCGGCGTCGGCGAGGGGGACCGGCTCGCAGCGGAGCGCGGCCGCGAGCGCGCCGCGCTCGCTGGCGAGCAGCTCGGCGACGGTCGTCGGCGGCGTGAAGTGGTCGACCTGGATCACGTAGTAGTCCTCGACGAACGTGTTCGTGGTCGGGCTCGTCACCGCGGGCGCGAGGCGCGCGACGACCTCGTCGCTCAACTTGCGGGCGGCGTCCTCGAGCGGGCCCGCGCCGGTGAGGCGCGCGGTGAGCCCGGGCAGCGCCTGCACCTCGCAGTCGAGCGGCATCTCGAGCGTGATCGTGACCGCGCCGAACTCGTGGACGATCACCCCCGCGACGGCCTCGGTCGGCTGGTCGCCGAGCGGCACCGTGCGCCGGCCGAGCGGGAGCCGCACGGGCGGCGTCGCGTACTCCTGGTAGGGCGGGGCGGCCCGGCGGCGCTCCGGCTCCTCCTGGGCGCCCGGCAGCGACGCGCGCACCCGGTCCAGGTCGACCTCGTAGCCGACGTCGAAGGAGAAGAGGGCGATCAGCCGGCCGGTGGCGCGCACGGCGCGATCGTTCCATCCCTCGGCCCGCCGGGCAATGCGGGTTCGGGGCCCGCGCCCGATTCGTCATCTGCTCGCAACCCGGAACGCCTTCCCGCATCATTCTTCCATGCCCCGCGGCTCGACACCGCTGGTCCTGCCGATGCCCGGCAACGGCGACCTGGCCGGGCGGCTCGCCCGGCGGCTCTCGGCCGAGGTGGGAGCGCTCAGCGTCCGCCGCTTCCCGGACGGCGAGTCGTACGTGCGGCTCCTCTCCAACGTCGCCGGGCGCTCGGTGGCGCTGGTCTGCACCCTCGACCGGCCCGACGACAAGCTGGTGCCGCTCTACTTCCTCGCCGCGACCGCGCGCGAGCTGGGCGCGGCGCGCGTCGGCCTGGTGGCGCCCTACCTCGCGTACATGCGGCAGGACGCCCGCTTCCAGCCCGGCGAGGGCGTGACGTCGGCGCAGTTCGCGCGGCTCCTCTCGAGCGCGGTCGACTGGCTGGTCACCGTCGACCCGCACCTGCACCGCGTGGCCACGCTCGCCGAGATCTACCAGGTGCCGGCGGTCGCGGTCGCGGCCGCGCCGGCGATCGCCGCCTGGGTGCGCGCGCACGTCGCGGAGCCGCTCGTCGTCGGGCCGGACAGCGAGAGCGAGCAGTGGGTGCGCGCGGTCGCCGACGCGGCCGGCGCGCCGCACGTCGTGCTGGCCAAGGTGCGGCGCGGCGACCGCGACGTCGAGGTCTCGGTCCCCGACGTCGCCCGCTGGCGCGGCCGCACGGCGGTGCTGGTCGACGACATCATCTCGACGGCCGGCACGATGATCGAGGCCGTCGGCCACGTGCGGCGCGCCGGTCTCGTCGACCCGGTCTGCGTCGGCGTGCACGCGGTGTTCGCGAGCGACGCCTATAGCGAGCTGCTCGCCGCCGGCGCCGCGCGGGTCGTCACCTGCGACACGGTGCTGCACGCCTCGAACGCGATCGCGCTCGACGAACCGGTCGCCGCGGCCGTCCGCCCGTTCCTCGCCTGACGCCGACGGACGGCTGACGTTCCGACGCGGGCGTGCCGCGGCATTCCGCCGCGCGGGCCGGTGGCTCCAGGCGGCGACGCCCGTCCGCCGTGGTCCGGCGCATGGCGGCTGCCCTGGCACGCGGCCTGCAACGAAGCGCCAGGATTCGAACCCCCAGGGAGGATTGCCGATGAGAACCCCGTTCGTCGCTCTCGCCGCGCTGGTCGCGGCCCTGTTCGTCGCCCCGGCCGCGCAGGCCGGGAACTGCGCGTCGTCCTGCGGCGCCGCCAAGCGCACCTGCCAGATGTCGGCCGTCACCGCGTTCCGGAGCTGCCGGAACGACGTGAAGGTCAGCGGCGCCACCGGTCAGTCGCGCCGCGACGCCGTCCACAGCTGTCGCGACACGTTCCGGACCGCGATCGAGGCCTGCGTCGCCGATCTCCACTCGTGTCTCGGCGACTGCCACACGCCGCCGCCCGACGGCTCCTGTCTTGCCACCTGCAACGGCGACGCGAAGACCTGCGTCGCGACCGTGGTCGCGACGGCCAAGACCTGCGCGCAGGCGTGCGCGAAGGGCCCGGGCAAGCTCGCGTGCCTGTTCTCCTGCGGCCACGACGCCAAGACCGGCCTCGACGCCTGCGCCGCGACGCTCCAGTCCTGCCGCGCCGCGTGCCCCAGCTCGCCGAGCGGCGCCTTCCTCGACTGAGTCCCTCCTCCCGGGCGCCGCGGCGGGCTCGTCCCGCCGCGGCGTCCGCCGGTTGAAGCCGGCCCCTCCCGTGTGAGAACAACGTCGGCGATGTCGTCGCCGACCGTCTCGACCCGCCCCGATCTCGTCCGCGACCAGCTCGCGCACCTCCCGCTCGGCACGCTTCGCCGCCCGCAGGGGGCGCCGGTCCGCGTCGGCAAGGTGGGCAGCGGCGACGACCTCCTGGTGCTCGCGTGGTCCGCCGACGACCTGGCGCGCGAGCGCGCCGCGGGCGTCCGCATGCTGCGCGCGCTCGGGCTCGCCGCGGGGGCGCGGATCGCGAATGCGCTGCCGGGCGCGCTCGAGACGCCGGGCGCGCTGCTGTTCGGCGACATGGTCGAGGAGCTGGGCGCGCTCGACGTCCCGCTCGGCGTGGTCGAGACGCCGGCCGCGGCGGCGCAGGCGTGGGAGCTGCTCGATCGCGTCGAGCCGGCGGTGCTGGTGCTGGAGGCCGCGGCGGCGTCGGTGCTGCTCGCCGGAGCGCCGGCCGCGCGGCGACCCTGGTGGCGCGGCATCCTCTGGCTCCGGCGCGGCGCCACGGCGGTCCCGCCGCCCGCGCTCCCGGCCGCGCTCGCGTTCGACGGCTGGCAGCGCACCTGGCTCGCGGTCCCCGAGGCGGCGTGCGTGGTGGGTTGGTCGTGCGCGCGCGACCGCCTGCACCTCGACGGCGGCGTGCGGGCGTCGGTGGCCTCCGGGACGCTGGTCGTCGAGGGGCCCGCCGGCCTCCGCTTCCAGAGCGGCGTCGCGGTCCGCTCGCCGATCGCCCCGTGTCCCTGCGGCGCCGCCCAGGCGTCGGTCGAGCTCGCCTGAGCCGCCGCCGCGGCGGGCCTTTCCCCCGCCCCCGCCGTGATGGTACGAGCGACGGCCGATGTCGACGACGCCGGAGACGCCGCGCAAGGCCCCGCTGCCCCACGGCCTGGCCTTCGCGCCCACCAGGATCGGGGTCCTCATCGACATCGACATGGGTACCAAGCAGGACTTCCTCGACACGCTCCGGATGGGCTTCGACGAGGCGCACGCCGACGGCGTGATCACGCGGCCCGTCGAGCTGGTCGTGAAGGAGGCGATCGGGCTCCCGCGCCTCGAAGCAAAGAACACGATCGACGGCTACCTGGAGTTGGTCCGGGGCGGCGTGCTCGGCGTCATCGGTCCGCTCATCACCGACAACTCGATCGCGCTCGCGCCGGTGATCGACCGCGAGGGCGTCCCCGCCGTCACCTGGACCGGCACCGACCGCTACCACGGCGAGTACTGCTTCAACCTCGGCAACGGCGGCCTCGCCGAGGAAGCCGCGGTCATGGCGACGTGGATCCGTCGCAGCGGCTACCGCACCGTCGGCATGGTCCACGAGATCAGCCCGGGCGGCGTCGAGTACGCCACCAACTTCCGCCACTACGCCGCGCGCGAGAAGCTCGACGTGCTGATCGAGGCGTACACGACGCAGGTGCCCGCCGATCTCGAGGGCGTGCTGCGGAAGATCCGCGACCAGAAGCCGGACTGCCTGGCCTACCTCGGCTACGGCTACCCGACGATCCTCATGGCCCCGATGTTCAAGAGCCTGGACTGGGACCCGCCGCGCGTCATGACCACCGCCTTCCAGTTCTGCTACGCGAAGCCCGAGTGGATGGCGGCGCTCGAGGGCTGGGTCGGGATCGACCAGATGTCCGAGGCGAACCCGCTGCTCGGCCCGCTCTTCGACCGCTTCGAGCAACGGTACGGGAAGCGCCGCGACCACACCGTCACCGCGCTCAGCTACGACACCGCGCGGCTGATCGCCGAGGGGCTCGGACGCGCGCCACTGCTCACGCCGAAGGGGCTCAAGGAGGGGCTCGAGCGCGTGCGGATGCTGCCGGCCACGAACGGCGGGCCGCGCACGCACATGAGCCTCGGGCCTTACGACCACAAAGCGTACAAGGGCGACTGGCTGCTGCTCCGGAAGATCCGCGGCGGCCGCACCGTGTACGTCGACCTGCATGACCCGGTCAGCACCACGCCCCCGCCGGCCTGAGCCGCCGCTCCTCCCGACGTCGCCCGGGTTCCTGCGCCTGCAGGCGCAGCGGCGCGGCATGGCCGGCGGCCTGATCGCGGGCGGCCGGCGGATCCCGTTCGGCGCGCTCGCCGACGCCACCGACGATCTCGCGCGCTGGCTCGCGCGCCGCGGCGTCGGCGCGGGCGACGCCGTCGGCATCATGGCGGCCAACGAGCCCGCGATCGTGGCGCTGCTCTACGCCGTGTGGGGACTCGGCGCGGTCGGGGTGCCGGTGAGCGTGCGCTCGACGGAGGAGGAGACCGCGCGGCTGCTCGGGCACGCGCGCGCTCGCGTGCTCGCGTGCGACGCGAAGCGCGCGGAGGTCGCGCGCGCCGGTGCGGCGGCGGCGGGCGTCCCGGCGTTCGTGTGCGACCCCGACCTCCCGCTCGCGCCGCGCGTGCTCCGCCGCGGGCCGTCGTGGAAATCCCGCGGTGCGCGTCCGCCCGCGCCCGATGCGCTCGCCGCAATCGCCTACACCTCGGGCTCCACGGGCTCGCCGAAGGGCGTGATGCTGACGCACGCCAACCTCCAGTGGGCGACGTTCGCGTGCGCCCAGGCCCGCGGCGACGACGCCCTCGGCGTCGGCGCGAGCTTGAGCCCGCTGACGCACGTCCCGGTGCTGGTGTCGCACCTCCTCTGTCGCGTGCTGCTGGGCGCGACCGCCGTGCTGTTCGAGCGCTTCGACACCGCCGCGCTCCTCGACGCGACTGCCCGTCACGGGATCACTGACCTGCCGCTCATCGGCGGCATGGTGTTCGACGTCGTCGCGATGGGCGCGGTGCCGGCCGCGGTGCGCCGGAGCGTCCGCAAGGTCTCGGTCGGCGGCGCGCCGACGCCGATGGAGTCCAAGCGGACGCTGGCCCGCGTCTTCCCCGACGCCGAGATCATCGAGGCCTACGGCCAGACCGAGTCGACCGACGGGGTGCTGATGGCGCGCGGCCGGAGCGTCCTCGAGCGCGAGGGCACGGTCGGACGGATGAACCCGCACGTGATCGTCGCGCTGCGCGCTCCCGACGGCGTGCTCGGCGACGAGGGCGAGATCGTGATCGGCGGCCCGACCGTGATGCAGGGCTACTACCGGAACCCCGAGGCCACCGCGGCCGCGCGCCGCGACGGCTGGCTCCACACCGGCGATCTCGGCCGCCGCGACCCCGACGGCTACTTCTTCCTCACCGGCCGGGTGAAGGATCTCATCATCACGGGCGGCGAGAACGTCTCCCCGCTGGAGGTGGAAGAGGTGCTGCGCCTCCACCCCGACGTCGCCGACGTGGCGGTGATCGGGACCCCGCATCCGCGCTTCGGGGAGCAGGTGACGGCGGTGGTCGTCCGCCGGGACGGCGCCATGCTGGACGCGGAGCAGGTGGCCGCGTTCGCTGCGGCCCGCCTCGCAGGCTTCAAGAAGCCCCGCCGGGTGGAGTTCGTGGCATCGCTGCCCCGGAACGCCTACAACAAGGTCCAGACGCACGTCTTGAAGAAGGAGTTCGGGGCATGACGTACGAGCACATCCGGTTCGATGTCGCCGATCGGGTCGCGACACTCACGCTCGACCGGCCGGAGAAGCGCAACGCCTGGAACCGCCAGATGGGGCTGGAGATCCGCGACGCCCTCCAGCAGGCTGACGAACGTGACGATGTGCGGGCCGTCGTCGTCACCGGCGCGGGCAAGGACTTCTGCGTCGGCGCCGATCTCGAGGGGGCGGGCAAGGTGTTCGAGCAGGCGCGCGCCAGCGAGCAGGAGACCGGCGCCCCGCGCCTCAACCTCCAGGCGTGGAACGTGCGCAAGCCGGTGATTGCGGCGCTGAACGGCGCGGTCGCGGGCGTCGGCGCGACGCTCCCGCTCCAGTGGGACATCCGGCTGGGGGGCGAGAGCACGCGGATCACGTTCGTGTTCGTGAAGCGCGGG
>Ga0335069_10008886_pt1 | contig 14332 bp, 17 predicted proteins | sample Lox_Sample_11_FD_206714 | JGI IMG/M metagenome (GOLD analysis project Ga0335069, IMG submission 206714) | Soil microbial communities from Loxahatchee National Wildlife Refuge, Florida, United States - Lox_Sample_1.1 | ecosystem: Environmental > Terrestrial > Soil > Wetlands | place: USA... | reverse complement strand
CAGTGCTCCAGACTCAGATCGTTCCACCCAATTCCGACAGTACCATCGTAAGCAATCCGCTCGGATTTTACGTGACTCAGATCAGCTGGACCGAACAGCAGGGCTGAAGGGAGGAATGACGATGAAGGGGATCGAATCATTCAGTGCAATCGCCTTGACGATGGCACTCAGCGCTTGCGCCGCGCAGCAGCCACCGTCGGCGCCGCCACCCTTGAAAATCGTAACCGAAGCCGCGCCGAAGCCCGAGGCGACGCCGCCGCCACCGACCGGCGCTCAACTTCTGGCGCAGCAACCGTCGGAGGTCCAGCAAGCCATCAAAGACCATCAGCCGGACGACAGATGGCAGGTTTATAAGACACCTGAGCGGATACTCTTCCCGTACGGCGATGGTTCCGAGCCCGTCGTTGATTGCACTCCGCTACGGACCACGGACATCCAGCTCCAGCCAAGCGAGACCATCACCGACGTTGCGATGGGCGATACCGAGCGCTGGATGGCGACGCCGGCGGCGTCCGGGGACCCGCGCAATCCGGTTCCGCATCTGGCGGTCAAACCGCAGCTTTCGGGCATCGAAACGAATCTCACGATTTACACCACCAAGCACATCTACCACCTGATTCTTCGCTCGCGCGGGCGCGCGATGCAGGAGGTCGAGTTCTATTACCCGGATGAACTCATCGCAGCGATGAAGGACGCCGACGCTGCAGCCGCCAAAGCCAAGCAGCAAGCCGTTGATCCGCCGGGTGATTCAGACAACGTCGTGAAGGTCGCGAACCTCGATCCGGCGCAGCTGAATTTCTCGTACAAGGTGGAAGGCCCGAACGTACCTTGGAAACCGATACGGGCTTTCGACGACGGCTCACACGCTTACGTCCAGATGCCTGCCGGAATGAAGACCGGCGAAGCGCCCGCGCTGCTGATCGACGCAGCTCGCGGAACGCAGATGGTCAACTATCGGGTTGAGGGCAATTACTACGTCGCCGATCGCGTGTTTAACCAGGCGATTCTGATTTCGGGCGTGGGGCGCGAGCAGGACCGCGTGACGGTTTCGTACGCTGGATCGAGGTGACGGTTGGGAAAGGCCTGCCTGTCCTTGCCCTGATAGCGATAAATGCAATCGACCGGACATACCGATACGCAGGCGGTGTCGATGCAATCACGGCAGAGCCGCGTGATAATCCAAGCCATGGGTTTTCCTCCGAGTTGATTTGATGCTCCGACGTAGGGAGCGAATCGCGCAGACTCAAGGTCCGCGCCCTTTCGCATGGCTGGAGCACTATCGCGATGGCTCCTCGCTCTTATAGAGCGTCCACCCGCGCCGGCGTGGTCTTGTGCCAGGGCGTGCCTGCGACCCAGTCTCGGTCCTCACTGCGGGTAAGATCGTTGGGTGCGACGCCGGCCTTAACTCTCAGACCGTCGATTCCGGGAAAGTCGAGACCGAGTCCGTTCGGCAGTGAAACGTGCCCGCGCTGCATGCGGTCGGAGACTTGCACCAATACTTCAACGCTGCCGCGCTGGGTCGTGAGCCTTGCCCGTCCTCCGTCGGTAACACCGATGCCCTTGGCGTCCAGAGGGTTAATGCTGAGCGCGCCTCCAGCATCTTTCCTTCGCCACTCGGGGTTTCGGATGATCGTGTTGGCGGTAAAGGAGCGACGTTCGCCGGCTGACAGCATGAACGGAAACTCAGAGGTAGCCAGAGATGGATTCGCGGCGGAAAGCGAATCGAGATCCTCAAACAATTCGGGAATCGCGAGCTGCACTTTGTGGTTCGGCGTGCGCAATCGCGGTAGGCATTCGTCCCAACTATCAACCGCGAATACAAGGCCGCTCTTCGAAGCTAAGATCGCATCGAACAACGCATCTGCGGCCTCGGCCGGCTCGCCTGAAAAACCGGCGCGAGCTAGAGAAGCCGAGTTCCTCTGGGCGAGAGCTTGGCACAGCAGCCACACGGCGGCGGCCTCTGCCAATCCTTCCGGCAGGAGATCACCGATTGCTCGGTAGAGAATGACAGGTGCGAGAGGGAATACGCGATGATCGGTCATCGCCAGCGAGGTAAATTTTTCCCTGAAGGACTTGCGACTCCCTTTCCAGGCCGCACGCAACTCAGCAATCGCCTCGGTGGGCAACTCACCCAGGGCCTCGAGAAGGCGACAGTGCAATTCAGCCTCCGAGAACAGGCCCGGCAACGGCGGCATCAGCCGCTTGCGAACATGAAAGTAGTTGTTCGGGAACTCGAAATTGAAGAATGACGCCTCGGCTTTCTCGAACTGGCTCGCGACGGGCAGCACATAGTGCGCAAGGCGAGCCGTCTCGCTGAAGGCCACATCGATCACCACCAGTAGGTCAAGAGATGCGAGCGCTTCGCGCATGCGTACGCTGTCAGCCAGAGAGTGGGCGGGGTTGGCGGCCTCAACCAGCATCGCCCGAAATCGTTCGGGATGATCGGAGAGTATCTCATCCGGAATAACGTTGCAGGGCGTCAGGCCGCCAATCAGGCGCGAACCTGTCACAGGAGTGCCTATTTTGGCGCTCGCGTCTTGCTGGTCAGCCTCCGATAATGCCCCGGTTCCGGCTCCGCCCTCATGTCCGACAGTGAACGGCGCCATCATGGTCGGTACGTACGAGGTTCCCTTCTTCCCAAAATTACCGGTCAGGAGCATCAGCAGTTTGTGAAGGTAAGAGACCAGCGTCGAGTGTCGGTTCATTTGCACACCGAGATCCTCGAAAGAGGCCACGCTCGCGGCCGCTGCGATCCGCCTGGCCGCTTTACGCGCCAGTTCCTCAGGCACACCACAAGCCTCGCAATATTTCGCGATCGGCAGGTGGGCAAAGTGCGGCACTACCTCGCCGAGCCCATCAGCGTGTAGGGTGAGCCATTCGTCAGCAAGAAGTTTCTCCTGCACAAGGACACCGACCATAGCGGCCAGGAGCCACGCGTCGGTGCCGGGTTTTACCTGAAGGTGGATGTCGGCAAGCTCTGCGGTCTCGGTGCGCCGCGGATCCACCACGATGAGGCAGCGAGCAGGGTCCTTCGCGATCTCCCTTAGCGTAACCCGCGCATGTGGAAAGCTGTGGGACATCCAGGGGTTTTTGCCGGGAAAAAAAGCCACCTCGCAATTGTCGAAATCGGCCCTCGTGTAAAATCCGACCATTTTCGTGGCGACCCAGAACTCCCCTGTCTTCTCCTGGGCGACTGCGTTCGAGCGATGGATCGAGCCGAGGGCCGCGCGTGTTGCGGCGCTGTATATGGCTGGAAAATGGTTAGCCTGACCTCCGCCACCGTAGTAGAAGATTTTGTCGCCGCCGTGCTCTTTCCGCACCGCCGCGAAACGCGCGGCCACCTCGTTGATCGCAGTGTCCCACTCAATCTCTTCGAAACTCCCATCATTGCGTCGGCGCAGCGGCTTCGTCAGCCGATGGGGGCCGTTCTGATAGAAATCCATCCGATGTGCCTTCTCGCAGGCATAGCCCTTGGTAGCTGGGTGGGCGTCGTCGCCGCGCACCTTTACCAGATGGCGGCCGTCTTCGCCGCCGAGTTGAACCTCGATGCCGCAGTTGCATTCGCACAGAATGCAGGCGGTCGATTTCCACTCTGAATTAGTCACACCAGAGACAGGGCGATTAGGCGACATTACGACCTCCTGACCTCAGTTGTTTTTTCGACCATTGCTTGAACGGCAAACGAGTTATCGGCCTTTCGGAATGTTGAGGATGGAGCGCTTCTCGTTCGCATTGAACGTCCTTGGCTAACCGCCGATTTGGTACATCGACCGTTCGCGAGTTGAACGGCCGTCAAGCAGATGATGGCCCGTCGGCTTGAGCTGTACTGCGCGCAGCAGAATTCGCGCCACTTCGTCGAGAGCATTTCTTCGACCCGTACGCAGCACGGCGCGCACATCGAGTTCGTCGTCATTGAGCAGGCAAAGATGAAACTTCCCATCTGCGGTAAGCCGCATCCGGTTGCACGTGCCGCAATAGGGCTCACTTACCGGGCTGATGAACCCGATCACGCCACGAGCGCCGCCGAACCTGAAGTTACGTGCTTCGTCAGACAAGGTAGCGCTCTCAAGCTCTATCAACGGTCCCAGCGCGGCTTCGATTCTGCGCCGCGTTTCGATGTTCGACACGTAGCGCTTCATCGAGAGACTTGCGCAATCGCCGCCCCCTAGCGGCATCAACTCGATGAAGCGCACATGCCAGTCGCGTTCAAGAGTGAGCCGCGCAAGTTCGACCACGTCGGCCTCGTTATATCCGGCCGTGACGACCGAATTGATTTTAATCGGCGCGAGCCCGGCCGCCTGGCACGCCTCGATCCCTTTCCAGATTTGCTCGAAGCTTGCCCAGCGCATTTGGCGCTCGACGGTGGCCGGGTTGAGGCTGTCGAGGTGCACGTTGACGCGTTTGAGGCCCGCATCCCTGAGTGGTCGCGCCAAGTCGCGCATGAGTATCGCATTGGTGGTCAGGGCAAGTTCACCGACTTCGGGCAGCCTTGCTACGCGCTTCACAATTTCGAGTAAGTCCAGCCGAAGCGTCGGCTCTCCGCCGGTCAGCCGGAACTTTGTGAATCCGACCCTTACAGCCGCGCGAACGACCGCTTCGATTTCATCAGGCGTAAGCAACTCGGCGTTGGGGAGGAACCGAATTCCGTTCAGCGGCATGCAATAAACGCAGCGCAAATTGCAGCGGTCGATCACCGAGATACGAAGGTAATCGATTTCGCGATTGAAAGAGTCGCGCGGCATGGTTGGCTTCCTTGACAGTCGCTTCCATTCTGGAAGTTATTCACTTCTATTTTGGAATCTACTGTTGAGTCAAGGGCGAGCACGGTCGGGCACGAATGAACCAGCGAACTACACCCGGAATCGCATCCGCTTGCGAAGGGTCTTGTCGAACATCCCCTCCGGGACAAACCGGCACAGGACGCTCACTTGGCGGGCCGCTTTGCCGCATGTGTACCGTCGCCTCGGCGACGCTGCAGTCGCAGCTTCAATTAAGCTTTCGACCACAACCTCAGGAGCGTCGGCCGTAATCATCGCATCGTGAATGAGCGCATTCGCCCCTGCTTGAGGCGTGCCAGAGCCAACCGCGAGCGGCCCTACCATTTCTCGACCCACGGTCTTAGCACGATTTCGAAGGCCCAGGTCGAGCGATGCTGGCGATGCAGCTGTAGATAGGTTTCCGCGATGTAGTCGGGGTCGGCCATGTTGTCGTCGACACTGGTTCCTGCCAATCGGTGCGCCCGGGTACCGTCTTCCTGCGCCCAGCCAATCGCCGCGTCGATCGGCACATTTGCTATATGGATACCCTGCGGCATCAGTTCTCTTGCCATGCTCTGTGCGAGTCCGGATTTGGCCTGACACGCCATTGCAAAGGCGCCGCTCAACGGGAAGCCTTTGAGGGCTGCACTTGCGTTGGTAAAGATTATCGTTCCCTTCGCGCCGTTGACGTTGGGATGGTTTTCGCGCATGAGTCGAGCTGCTTGCTGACCTACCAAGAATGCGCTGAACGCGGAGTTCCGAACTGTGTCGAGCGCCAAGCCTGGATCAGCTTCGGTAATCCCTTTGCGAAAGATGCCTTCAACCCGGCCGTCGATGTTATGCACGACAAGCGTAGGTGTCCCCAGGTCTCGAACAACATTCTGGAACAGCAGCGCCACGGCCGCCGGTTCGCTTGCATCGCATGCGTAGCGGCGCACGCCGTGCGTCTTCTCAAGATTCCGCAAGACCGCTTTGTCCGGATTCCTGGCTGCGATGCCGACACGCATGCCGTTCTTCGCGAACAATCTGGCGCAACTTGAACTGATGCCGGGGCCGCCCCCAACGATGAGTGCAACGTCTTGTACTGTCGGTTGAGCGTCGCGTTGGTCGGATTGAGTCATGTTTCGTGCTCCTTATGCGTCTTCAACGATCGCGCAGGTTCGATTGCGGTTTACTCAGTGATTCCACCATGGTCGATCGGAGAACGCCCGAAGATCGATCTCGAATGTCCACGTGGATCGGTGTTGTTGTGCGAGGTGGAGGTAGGTCTCCGCGATGTGCGCAGGAATCATGAGCCCGTCATGTTCTTTGCCTCGGGTTTCTCTCAGCTGTTGGAACTTTTCCGGCCCGAGCATTTTTCCCAAAGTATCGGGTGCATCCACCGCGCCGTCTATCAGGATATGAACGACGTGAATCCCTTTTGGTGCGAACTCAGCGTTGAGTGTCTGGCAGAGCATTCGTCGTCCACCCATGGCGGCGGCATGCGAATGTTGACCGCCGTTCCCACGCATCGCCGCGGTTGCTGAGGTCACGAGGATGGTTCCTTTGCCGCGAGCTTCCATCAGCGGGCATACGACCGACGCGAGGCGAAACAGACCAAACGTCCCCAGACGCCAACCTGTCTCAAAGGCCTTGAGCGAGGTGTCCTTCAATGGCCTATCGCCAATCTGGGCGCCCAAGTTGTAAACCGCAATTTCGATGGGGCCGATGTCGGCCTCGACGGCGGCAACCCTCTCCTCGATCGAGTTTGGCTCGATCGCATTGAGGAGAAATCCGGTTGCAGAACCCCCGTCGTTTTTGATCGCCTCTACCATTCTATTCAATCCGTCCAAGTCGCTACGCCGGCACAAACAGGCGTGATAACCCTCTTGGGCGAAGCGTCGAGCGACATTGCCACCGATACCCGCACCGGCGCCTATCACCAAACAAACAGGTTTCATGTTCTCTCCTCCAACCAAGCGCAATCCTCGATTGACTAAGGTTTGGCATGGGTCATTCGTGCGCGAGCAGTATCTGGATCGCTAGCGACCTTGAAAGATGACCTTGTCGCGAAAGTGGCGAGGGCCATGTTCGATCAGGCCATCAACGCCGGCGCGCATATCGGCAGTCTCAAACAGCGCCGGGGCGATCTCGTCGACCAAAGCGTCGGCGGCACGGATGCCTCGCTCCAGATACGCTCTCACGAAGCTCTTGCCCGCTGCATAGGCTAGAGTCGCGCCACTGGCGAGGCGCTCGGCAAAGGCGCGTGTCTCCCGCTCAAGATTTTCGTCCGGAACAACTCTGTTAATGATGTTCCATCGCTCGAAGGTCGCAGCGTCGTATTGATCGGCGGTGTAGATGATCTCGCGTGCGCGACTCGGGCCGGCCCGCTCAGCCAGACGTTGAACGCCCCCCAGCAGCGTGGTCGTTCCAATCGACGCCTCGACCTGGCCGAAGCGGGCAGAAGAACCCGCCCATATCAGATCGCAAGCGAGTGCGAGTTCCAATCCCGCCGCCATGCAGGCCCCCTGCACGGCAGCGATCGTTGGAAACGGCAATGCTTCAAGGTCGGCGATCGTCTGTAGATGACTGGTGAAGCGCTCGCGCGCCTCGTTCGCGGTCTTGCTCTTGAAAATCGCGACATCAGCGCCGCCCGAAAAGTTTTTGCCATCGGCGCGCACAAGCAACGCCCGCAGTGAAAGCCGCTTGGCTTGATTCACCGCCGTTCGCAGATCTTCGATCAATTCTTCACTGAACAGATTCAGAGGAGGGTTTGCGAGCGAGAGGATACCGACAGAACCTGAAGTATCGAGCCTTACCTTATTCATGACTGTCTCCAGAAAAGCCTTTGCCTGCATGAACATTTCTCCGACATCGCGTAGCCGATCCTTGCCACGAAGAATTTCATCGCCTGCGTAAAACGTTTTCGCGGGTGTCGGAGAGCAGCGACGTTCGACGTCTTCCAAAATTCCGAACGCGATCTCGCCCAGCGCCGGCGCGTCAGGTCATCGAGCGGCGCATCGGTGACGGCACTTCTGAAGGAGAACATTTGATTGTTCGGCTGGGGTTTCCGACGCGGCCGTTCAGGGTTTGCTGCTTCCATTTTGGAAGTCGCTCTTGACTGACTTCTACTTTGGAACCTAGTATCGGTCAAGACCTGGCGGCATCGGCTCCGCCCGATCGGCGTCACAAACGCGTCGGCCCTGCTGACGCGATCATTCAGACAAGGAGCAGCAAATATGGCGGACGTGGATTTCTACTTCGACTTTATCAGTCCCTACACTTATCTCGCGCGGACGCAACTCGATGGTATCTCGGTCCGCACCGGCGCGCGGTTCAGGTTGTGGCCGATGCATATCCTCAATCTGATGAAGATTGTCGGCAATACTCCCACAACCGTGGTCTGTAGCAACAAGCGGAAGTACGCCGGGCAAGACCTCCGTAGATGGTGCGCTCGATATCAGGTCCCTTTGAACGATAATCCGCATTTGTTCAAAGGCGATCACAGCCTGACATTGAAGGGTGCGCTGGTGGCGCAGGAAATGAATCTGGAAGACCGATACAACAGCGCAATGTTTGCCGCCTTCTGGACAGACGCGGTGAACATTGGCGATCGCGGTGAACTCGTTCGGCACCTCGACGTCGCCGGCCTTGATGGGAGCGCGATCCTGAAGAAGGCGGAGGAGCCTGAATACGCAAAACGCCTGGAAGCCAATACTCAGCTCGCCGCCGACCGCGGGGCTTTTGGTTCACCGACCTTCATCGTAGGTAACGATCTGTTCTTTGGAAACGATCGCCTTGATTTCCTCGAAGCAAAATTGACGAAAGGCGCATCTCAAAGTGAACTCGAAAGATCCTGATTCAATCGAAGTAGCGAGGATTTAATCATCATGGGTGAAAGTCTTCCGGTGGTCCTTGTAACGGGGGTCGGTCCTGGCACCGGCGCGGCCATTTCGCGTCGATTCTCGCTCGGCGGATACCGGGTGGCAATGTTGGCCCGCACGCGCGAGCGTCTTGATGCACTTGAGCGTGAGATTCCGAACGCAAAGGGCTACCGCTGCGATGTCACCGATGAGACTCAGCTCGATTCCGTGATCGACGCCGTGCGGCGTGATCTAGGGGTACCGAAAGTGCTCGTCCACAACGCGGTTGGCGGCGCATTCGGGAATTTTCTGGAGATCGATCCGAAAGCCCTCGCTCGTAATTTTGAAGTCAATACTATGGCGCTGCTGTATCTGGCGCGGCGGCTGGCGCCGACGATGGTCGAGGCCGGAGAAGGGGCCATCGTTGTTACCGGCAACACTTCAGCCTTGCGTGGAAAACCTCGCTTCGCGGGATTCGCTCCTACCAAGGCGGCGCAAAGGATACTTGCCGAATCCATCGCCCGAGAACTGGGACCGAAGGGCATTCATGTTGCCTACGTCATGATCGACGCGGTTATCGACCTGGAATGGACCCGGGCGATGACTTCCAAGCCAGCGGGAGACCCATTCTTCATCCAGCCGTCCGCGATCGCCGACGAGATTTGGCACGTTGTTCATCAGGACCACTCTGCTTGGTCGTTCAACGTCGAAGTCAGGCCTTTCCAGGAAACGTGGTGAAAAGCGATATGGGTCAACTGCGAATTTTTTCGTACCTGCCTAATCCGCGAATCTGGAAAGCGACTATCGTCGCCAGACTGCTCGGTGTCGACCTTGATTTGCTCGGAGCCTCACCCAAAGAGCTTCAGTCGTGGCTATGGGACTTCGATGCGCATCCGCTTTCAGCGGCGGACGATACGAAGGTGAGCGAGGTGAGCGAGGTGAGCGGCCATGCCGGTTTCCAGGGCAAACTCCATAAGACTGCCGCCTTTCTGAGGGCGCACCCGTTTGGCACCGTGCCGGCGGCCTTCAGCCCTGATGGCAAGGTCGGAATCTTTGAATCTAACAGCATCATGCGCGCAGTAGCGAGACTGGGTGATGATAAGCTCGGCCTGTATGGAAAAGATCCGTATGAATCATCGCGGATCGACGGCTTCCTCGATGCAAGCCTCGTGTTCGCGCGAGATTCTCAGATTTACCTGCTGGCACTTGGCAGCCGAACTCTTTCCGAGGAGATTTATTCCCGAGCCCGCGATGCCTTCACGATCTATATGAGCGGGATGAACAACGCATTATCGGCGGGCAGAGCGTTCATTGTAGGCGACCGCCTGACCCTGGCCGACGTGTGCTTCGTCGCTGAGTTCGCACTATTCCATAACGAGAAGCCACGTGCCCAAGAGTTGAAGAAGCTGGGGCTGGAACCGATTCTGGATGGGAGCGTCGACGAGCAGTTTCCAGAAGCTATTGCTCATTTCGCGAGGCTCTCGAAGCATCCCGCGTTCGCCCCTGACGTTGTCCCGTACATGGAAAAGATCGAACAGTCGATAACCTGAGATGATCTATTGGCTCGCCACGACGGTTGGGTTCGGGCACTGAGCCCTGGCTCGCCCACATTGCGCATGTTCCGTTTTGCGCCGTCGTTGCTTCCGTTTTGGAATCAAGTCTGAATGTGGTAACCCGTCAAGGGTTGTGACAAACTCTGTCGAGTAATGCGCTGGAAGCAAATTAACACAATGACCTGCTCGCTCGCGCGAACCCTATCAGTCATCGGCGACCGCTGGACCATGCTGATCCTCAGAGATGTGTTCCTTGGCATCCGCCGGTTCGACGCGATTCGGCAGGATTTGCGTCTGACGCCCCATCGTCTGTCGGACCGCCTGAATAAGCTTGTTCGCAACGGAATTCTTCACCGTGTCGCGTACGAGAAGCGCCCCCTCAGATTCGAGTATCGCCTTACTGAAAAAGGATTTGACCTCTATCCTTCGATCGCCACGATGTCCGCGTGGGGCGACCGCTGGATGGCCGGACACGCGGGAGTACCGGTGCTGCTGGTCCATCGGCCCTGTGGCCATTCGATAAAACCTGAACTGATCTGCCCGACTTGCAAAGCTAGGATAGATGCCCGCGAGATGAACGCCCGTCCTGGGCCTGGACTCAAGGGTCGCCCTTTGCCCGGGCAAGACGAAGAGAGAAAACCCCGGAACGTCCGTCACAGATCTGAAGCAGCGGTTTGATCACGACTCGAGACCCGCGTCTGCTCAAAACTTTATTCGGCGTCATGAGAAAGGTGTCGTGCGCCAAGGGGGCGTGCGATTATGCGAAGGAGGTGCATCGCGATGAGCACCCCGCAACTCGAGCGTCTGCGCGAAAATAGCCATCGGCTGCGGCTCTATCGAATCGAACAGGAGCTCGCCGCCCGCCTGGAACAGGCGGGGCAAGAGGAGATTTCTTACACCCAATTCCTTGAGCAACTGCTGGTCTGCGAGGTCGACGCCAAGGCTCATAAGCACCATCAGATGCGCATTGCGATGGCGCGCTTTCCGTATCACAAGACGCTCGAGAGCTTTTACTTCAAATTCCAGCCTTCCATTGATCCCAAACAAATCCGCGAAGTCGGGACCGGCCGCTACATTGAGAATGGTTCGGAGATCGCTTGCCGGCGCCGCAGTTCACGCACTTCGCTCAACCCCAAGCCCGAGTACTTCTTCTTCCAAATGTAAAACGCAGCTTCGCTGATCTCACGCTCGCGACAGATGTCGCTGCCCTTCGTCCCCGATTCTGGCTGGCGCAGGGCCCGCAGAATCTGCTCCTTACTATGGCCCTTCTTCCGCATTCTCATACCCCCCTGCTCGCTGCAAAGGACCACACCTCAGGCCCTTCTCTCAATTTATCGCCGGCATACCTTTCGGGTTTCGGGCCATCCCGCCGATTTCGTTGTGAGACGCGCCCTCCAACACCCAAGGCCACGCCGTCAGATCGTTCCCAGACCGACCCAATACGCGTCTCCGCTTCGGCACTATGCTGATCATCGGTGGCGCTCACTTCGCTAGCACGACGCGCCAGCCCTAACGGGCCGCTTCGCTATGGCACGTCCACAGCCTCGCGCGGGTGCAGCGTGCGTTCACGCATTTGCGGCGGTTCTTTTCGAACACCAGACCAGAGCAAATTCGGCGCGACCTTAGCGCCAGATATGCGCGCTCGCAGCAAATGGAGGGTGCGGCTCCCGCAACTATCAACCGCGAACTCAGCGCGCTCAAGCGTGCCCTTCGTCTCGCGCAGCTCGCTGGAAGGGTGGTGTCTCGGCCGGAATTTGTGAGATTGGAAGAAAAGAATCGACGCAGAGAATTCTTCGACGCTGCCGAGCTCGAAGCTCTACTACAGAACCTTCCCGGCCATTTGAGACCTGTGATCTATACGGCCTACGTGACGGGATGGCGCATCAGTTCGGAGATTCTTACGCGAAAAAGGCATCACTTGGATCTTGATTCCGGTCATCTTCGAATCGACCCGGAGGACAAAAGAGATTCGACTGGGCGAAGTTTTCCGCTTACGCCGGAACTGCGCGAGCTTCTGGACCAGCAACTCGTAAAAACAGGCGACCTTGAGCGGAAGAAAGGACAGATCATCCCGTGGCTCTTCCATCGCGAAGGGAAACCGATCAGAGACTTTCGGAAGGCTTGGAATCAGGCGTGTCAGCGTGCAGGCTTGAATGGGAAACTGCCTGACGATCTCCGCCGAACCGCGGTGCGAAATCTGGAGCGAGCAGGCGTTTCGCGCCCCGCTGCGATGGCCTTGGTTGGGCATCGCTCAGACTTGATCTATCGCGGAATTCCCGCAATCGGTCATTCGGTACTCAAAGAGAGCGCCGCGAAACTGGCCGCGCTGCACGAATCTCTGAAGGTGTCTGGGACCGTAAAGTAGACAAGCTCGGCTAAGATCCTCGCGCCCGGGTCAAGACCGATGACCTGTGAGCACCAAGAACTTAAAGGTGTTGAAAAGTCCGGCGATTTTCGCTGACGCACCGTCATGTCGCGGACTTTTCAACGTCTATTTGGAATTTTGCTAGGAACTACGTATCGCAATCCATCCGAAAGCAATCGGCAAAGCGATCCGTTCACGGCGTCTTACCGAACCGCGTCTCACTCCGGCTCGCGGGCAAGAGCCAAAACTCTTCCGCTGGCACGCTGGCAAGACGCACTCCCCGGTTCAACCAAAGATACAGCGGCACGGCGCTTAGTACGATGAAAAGACCAAACAGGCTGTACTTGGGCTTGACCACCACAACATCGATCAAAATGGCAAGTGAGCCCAGGATATGGGCGACTGGAACAAAAGGGTATCCCCACGCTCGATACGGCCGAATCGCGTCAGGCCTCTTGATCCGCATCACGAACACCGCCGCGATCGTGAGGATTCCGAACAGCGCTGCGGCTGCGCCCATGTAGTTGAGCAGATCTCCGAAATCACCTGATGCCGCCAAAACCGACGCCCACACGGCCTGCAACACTAACGCGAAACCAGGCACCGAAGAGTCGTTGAGACGAGCGGCAGTGCCGAAGAACACTCTGTCGTGCGCCATCGCGTACATCAGTCGTGCGCCCCCGAGGATCAGGCCGTTGAGACATCCGACAGTCGAAACCATGACTAGGATCGCTGTGAGCGTCGCGCCCGCTGGTCCCCACATCACTTCCATCGCTGCCGTCGCCACGCGACCTGCCTGCGCTCCGGAAATGCCACGGCCGACCGCGGTCGACGCCGCAGGATCGCCAAGGACAGGGAGTTGGGACAGATAGGCGAAGTTAATCAACAGATAGAGACCGATCACTATCGCCGTGCCGCTTATCAGTGCGAGTGGCAGAGACCGGCCTGGATTCCGGACCTCGGCTCCCAGCGCCATCAGATTTTCCGATCCACCCAGCGAAAAAAGCGCGCCGATCATTGCGGCTCCGAAGCCGGGCAAGATGCTGGACGACATTGCTCCGGCGCCGACAAATGCCGACCAGCTTCCGAAGTTGGCGCGCCACGCCTGATGGTTGGGCGCAACGAGCGCAAAGAAGATAATGCCGAACAGCGCCGCCATCTTCGTCACCGTGAAGAGGTTCTGGACCGCGCGTCCGGTGTAAAGTCCGCGCGTGTTGACGGTGGTGAGGAAAGCGATCAACGCGAGGCCCGCCAGCCGCTCGCCCTGAATCGAAGCGGGACCGAGATCCCATCGAGAGTGCACCGAGGGGACGATGACACCGAGATATTTCGCGAAGACGAGCGAGACCGCCGCAACCGAACCGGTTTGAATCACAACCACTACCGTCCAGCCAAACAGAAACGCACACATTCCACCGTACGATTCCCGCAGGAAGACGTATTGCGCGCCCGCGGCGGGCATCATCGCTCCCAGCTCCGCGACGGTCAGCGCCCCGGCGAGGCTCAGCCCCGAGGCAGAGATCCAGACCATCAGCAACAGCGCCGGCGATCGCACTTCGCTGGCGATTGCGGCTGATACGATGAAAATGCCGGAACCGATGGTGGTTCCGGCGACCACCGCGAAAGCATCGAACACCGAAAGGTTCGGCTTGAGGCGTTGCGGATGGTCCACGTACCTTACCGTTGGCCCGATGCCTAGAGTTTCACGTAGACCGACTTGATTTGCGTGTACAACTCCAGTGCGTGTTTTCCCAGCTCACGTCCGAAGCCCGACTGTTTGTACCCGCCGAACGGAGAAATGGTGTCGAGGTTGTT
>Ga0335069_10008884_pt1 | contig 14334 bp, 12 predicted proteins | sample Lox_Sample_11_FD_206714 | JGI IMG/M metagenome (GOLD analysis project Ga0335069, IMG submission 206714) | Soil microbial communities from Loxahatchee National Wildlife Refuge, Florida, United States - Lox_Sample_1.1 | ecosystem: Environmental > Terrestrial > Soil > Wetlands | place: USA... | reverse complement strand
TGACCGCGCTCGATTCCATCCGCGAATATTGCTTGTCGCTACCCGACACGACGGAGGGCATCCAGTGGGAGGACGTTCTGCTGTTTCGCGTCGGCGGCAAGATCTTCGTCATGTTAAACCTGAACCCTGCTGCTGAGGATCGCATCGCCTTCAAATGCGCTCCCGAAGCTTTTGCCGAGTTGCTGGAGCGTGACGGCGCGCGCCCGGCGGCTTACGTCGGCCGCTTCAAGTGGATCGGGCTCCGCGATTTCAACGTTCTGCCCGCGGCTGAGCTGCGCGAACTGATCCGCGCCTCGTACGAGCTGATCGCCGCCAAGCTGCCCAAGAAGAAACCGGCTGCCCGGCGAGCGCGGCGCAGGGGACGGTGAGGCAGTGTCCTAAATCCGCGTCGTGCATTACAATCGATTTTTACCTGGGCCCTCCTGCGGCGCTTGTAAGCCGGGCGTTTCATGGCATTGAAGCAGTCCGAGGCGATCGTGCTGCGCAGCTATCCGCTGCGCGAGGCCGACTTGCTGGTCACGCTGTTCACGCGCGCGGAAGGCAAGCTGCGCGGTGTTGCCAAGGCCGCTAAGCGGTCAAAGAAGCGTTTCGGCGGCGCACTCGAGCCCCTGACCTACGTCCGCCTCTATTGGGAGGAGCGTGAGCGGCAGGAGCTGGCGCGGCTGGATTCCTGCGAGGTGCTGGATTCGCCGCTTGCGACCGAAATCGATTATCCGCGGGCGGTGGCGCTGGGCTACGTCGCGGAGGTGCTCGACGATGTGCTGCCCGAGCGCGAAGCGAACGACGCGATGTTCCGCCTGGCGCTTTCGGTGCTCGGCCAGTTGCGGGCCGGCGCCATCTTTATGCCGCTGACCTATTTCGACCTGTGGTCGGTGCGGCTGATGGGCCTGCTGCCCGAATTGGGCGACTGCATCATCTGCGGGACGGCGCTGAACGGGCATCGCGCCTGGTTCCATCCGCTGGCCGACGGTCTGATGTGCGCCGCGCATAAGCGGCTGGCGTCGTCGGAGATGTCGGCCGAGTCGCGGGCCATCGCGGCGGAGATGTTCCGCCGGCCGGTCGAGAGCTTTGCAGGAGCGCCTTGGCCGCGACAGAGGGCCGCCGATCTGCGCAAGTTTCTGGCGCAGCGCATCGAGAGGCACATCGAGAAGAAGCTGGTGACGGCAGGGATGCTCGAGAAAATCAGCTCTTAGCTGTTAGCTTTTAGCTCTTGGCTTGACGATCGCGGGGGCGAGCAACAAGCCAAGAGCCAAAAGCCAAGAGCCAAGAGCCGACGTCAAACTTGAATCCTCGTTCCAACACGCCCCCCACCTACCAGGACCTGATCCTGACGCTGGAAAAGTTCTGGGCTGACCGCGGCTGTGTGGTGCAGCAGCCGCATGACCTCGAAGTCGGCGCCGGAACGAGCGCTCCGGAAACGTTCCTGCGCGTGCTGGGACCGCAGCCGTACAACGTCGCCTACGTGCAGCCTTCGCGCCGTCCCGCAGACGGGCGCTACGGCGACAATCCCAACCGCCTGTACAAGCACACGCAGTTGCAGGTCATTCTCAAGCCGCCGCCGGCAACCGTGCAGGAGCTCTACCTGGAATCGCTCACTGCGATCGGCATCGACCTCCGCCAGCACGACATCAAGTTCGAGGAAGACAACTGGGAGTCACCCACGCTGGGCGCGTGGGGTATCGGCTGGCAGGTGATGCTCGACGGCCTCGAGATCACCCAGTTCACCTACTTCCAGCAGTGTGGTGGCGTCGATCTCGACCCCATCTGCGCCGAGCTGACCTACGGTCTGGAGCGCATCTGCGCCTTCCTGCAGGACGTGAATTCGGTCTATGAGATCGTTTGGGCGCGCGACCCCGATACCGGCCGTGTGGTTACCTACGGCGACGTCCGCCACGCCGACGAGCTGCAGTTTTCGGTTTACAACTTCGAGCGCGCCAACGTGGACTATTTGTGGAAGCACTTCGAGCTGTTTGAGGCCGAGTGCCAGGAGCTGCTGACGGCTTACCGCGCCATCAAGAAGGATGACAAGACCTCTGACGAAGCCATCGCCTGCGCGAAGCGCCGCTTCCCGCTGCTTGCCGCCTACGATCTCTGCCTGAAGTGCTCGCACCTGTTCAACCTGCTGGATTCGCGCGGCGCCATTTCTGTTACAGAACGCGTGGGCGTGATTGCTCGGGTGCGCAATTTGGCCGTCGGCGTTTCGAAAGCGTATCTCGATCAGCAGGGAACTGCTGTTTCGGAAGTGGCTGCGCGCAAGCAAGGAGCCGCCGACTAATGCCCGATTTTCTGCTCGAAATCGGACTGGAAGAAGTCCCGGCGCGGATGATTGACGCAGCGCAGGAGGACCTGGCGCGTCGCGTCGGCGAAGTTCTCGTGCGCGAGCGCCTCACTTCCAACGGCAAGCTGGAGTCTTTCTCCACGCCCCGTCGCCTAGGGTTTTTGGCCCGAGGGATCACTGCAGCGCAACCGGACATGGATGAAGAGGTTTTAGGGCCATCCTTAAAGGTTTCATTTAAGGAGGGAAAGCCCACGCAAGCCGCCGAGGCTTTCGCCCGGAAAGTCGGGCTGTCCGTCGAGAAGCTGGAGAAGGTGACTACGCCCAAGGGCGAATATCTGGCGGCCAAGGTCATCAAGCGCGGACGTCCCGCGGGCGAGGTCCTTGCCGATACGCTGCCCAAAGAGATTGCCGCGCTCTATTGGCCTAAGAACATGTACTGGCGCGCGAAGAACGAGCGCTTCGTGCGGCCGCTGCGCTGGCTCGTCGCACTGCTCGATGAGAACGCGATTCCCATGGAACTGTTCGGCATGCCGGCGCAGGCGGGCACGCGCGGCCATCGCATCCTGGGACGCTCGACCACGATCCCGCGCGCCGGCGCCTACGAGGAAACGCTGCGCGAGGTGAAGGTGATCGCGAGCCGCGGCGAGCGCGAGCAGCGCATCCGCAAAGCTCTCGACGCCGCGACCCGTACTATCCCCGGCGCGCGCTGGCGCGAGGACCCCGAGCTCCTCGACACGGTCGTGAATCTCACGGAGTGGCCCTCCGCGATTCTCGGCAACTTCGATCGCGAGTTCCTCGACCTGCCCGAGGAGGTCCTGGTCACCGTGATGCGCGACCATCAGAAATATTTCGCGGTCGAGGACGCGATCGGCAAGCTGGCGCCGCACTTCCTGGCCGTGCTCAACACCGAGGGCGATCCGGCGGGCGTCATCCGTCACGGCAACGAACGGGTGCTGCGCGCCCGCTTCAACGACGCGCGCTTCTTCTGGCAGACCGACCAGAAGCGTCCGCTGCGCGAACGGGTCGCGGACCTGAAGAAGGTCACCTTCCAGAAGGACCTCGGCAGCTATTACGACAAGACGATGCGGGTGCAGAAGCTGGCCAGCCAGATCTGCCAGTGCCTGGAGGACGCGGGAGTGAAGGTGCGCCCGGGCATCGTGCACAAGGCTGCGCTTCTGGCCAAGACTGACCTGACAACCGAACTGGTGAAGGAATTCACCGAATTGCAAGGGATCGTGGGCGGGCTCTACGCCCGTGAGCAGCAGCTCGATCCCCACATGAACGACGATAATCGCGCCGCCATCGCCACAACGATCTACGATCACTACAAGCCGCAATCCATGGAGGACAGCGTTCCGCGCACGGTCGAGGGCGCTGTGCTCTCCATCGCCGACAAAGCGGATTCCATCGTGGGAATGTTCGCGCTGGGAATGCAGCCCACCGGCTCGAAGGACCCCTTTGCGCTTCGGCGCCAGGCCAACGGCATCGTTAAGACCGTGGCCGAGCACAAGCTGCCCCTCAGCCTGCAGCAACTTTGGACCGATGCTCTCACCGGATATCAAGGTTCGGAAGCCGAGAAGGCCTTTTCGGCAGCGACTGGACTCGACGATGCGCTGGCGGGTTTCTTCCGCGAGCGTCTGGAATACTACCTGCGCGACGTTCTCGGCCTGGAGTACGACACCGTGAATGCGGTTCTGGCTGCCGGCTTGGATGACGTGGTGGACGCGGTCGCGCGCGCGAAGGCTGTTTCCGCGGTCCGCCACACCGAGGATTTTGAACACATCGCGATCGCCTTCAAGCGCATCAAGAACATACTCCGCCAGGCACAGGAGACTGGGAAGAGAATTGCGCCGGAGTTCAACCCGAAGGACCTGCGCGAAGACGCGGAGCTGGCGCTGGCTGCCGAGATGAAGGCCATCGCGGCCAGAGTCGAGCCGCTGCGCGCGCAGGCGAACTACGCCGGGGCTCTGGCGGAGATCTCCCGGCTTCGTCCCGCGGTGGACACCTTCTTTGACAAGGTGATGGTGATGGTCGAGGACGAGCACGTGCGCGCCGTCCGTCTGGCGCTGCTGGAGTCCCTGCTGAAGAATTTCTCGACCATCGCTGATTTTTCCGAGATCGTTACGGAAGGAAAAGGTTCATAATAGAGGGTTTTATTTCCGGGCCAGAAACACACTAATCCGCAATCCTAGAGAGGAAAAACCACATGAGTACAGAAACCCTTCCCGCCCCCACCCCGACCAAGACCGCCCCCGCCGCCGCGAAGTACGTCTACTTTTTCGGCAACGGCAAAGCCGACGGCAACGGCAAGATGAAGGACGAACTCGGCGGCAAAGGCGCCGGCCTGGCCGAGATGACCAATGCCAGCTTGCCCGTCCCCCCGGGTTTCACCATCCAAACCGAGGCCTGCCGCGAATCCATGCGCGGCAAGCTCTCGCCCGAGGTCGATCGCCAGATGGAAGAGGCCCTGAAACGCCTGGAGCAGCTCCAGGGACAGAAGCTGGGGACGGGCGAGAATCCGCTGCTGGTCAGCGTGCGCTCGGGCGCGAAGTTCTCCATGCCCGGCATGATGGACACAATCCTCAACCTCGGGCTGAACGACCAATCGGTGGAAGCGCTGGCCAAGCGCAGCAAGAACCCGCGTTTTGCCTATGACTCCTATCGCCGCCTCATCCAGATGTTCGGCAACGTGGTGCTGGATATCGGGAAGAAGCACTTCGAAGAAGTGTTCGACGCCAAGAAGAAGCACAAGAAGGTGAAGCTCGATACCGAACTCGATGCCAAGGCGCTTCAGGAAGTCATCAAGGAATACAAGCAGGTGGTGAAGAAGTACGCCAAGCGTGACTTCCCGCAGGACCCGAAGGAACAGCTCATCATGTCGCGCGATGCCGTCTTCCGCTCCTGGGACAACGACCGCGCCCGGCACTATCGTCGCATCAACAATATCTCCGACGATCTGGGCACCGCCGTCAATGTGCAGGCCATGGTGTTCGGCAACCTGGGCGAGTCGAGCGGTACCGGGGTGGGCTTCACTCGCAACCCCGCGACCGGCGCCAAGGAGTTCTACGGCGAGTTCCTGATGAATGCGCAAGGCGAGGACGTGGTGGCCGGCATCCGCACGCCTGTCCACATTTCCGAGCTGCAGAAGATCATGCCTGCCGTCTACAACCAGCTCCGCGAGATCACCACGCGCCTGGAGAAGCACTACCGCGACGTGCAGGATTTCGAGTTCACCATCCAGGACGGCCGTCTGTACATGCTGCAGACGCGCAACGGCAAGCGCACCGGAATCGCCGCCGTGAGGATCGCTATCGACATGGTGAACGAAGGCCTGATCACCAAGGAAGAAGCCATCTTCCGCGTCGATCCCAACCAGCTCTACGACTTTCTGGTACCCAAGCTGGATGAGAGGGGCGCGGTCGAGGTGCTGGCCACCGGCTTGCCGGCTTCGCCCGGTGCGGCCGTCGGTCAGATTGTCTTTACAGCCGACGAGGCCGTCGCCAAGGCCGGCCCCAACAAAAAGAACCCGGTCATCCTGGTGCGCGGTGAGACCACGCCGGAGGACATCCACGGCATGGAGGTCGCGAAGGGCATTCTCACGTCGCGCGGCGGCATGACCAGCCACGCCGCCGTTGTTACCCGCGGCATGGGCAAGTGCTGCGTGGCCGGCGCCGGCGACGTGCAGGTGGATGAGCATGCCAAAGAGATGCGCGTGCATGGCGAAGTCTTCCATGAAGGCGACTGGATTTCGCTCGACGGCACCACCGGCCGCGTGATCAAGGGCAAGCTGCCCCTGCTCGACGCTTCGCCCGACGATCCCAATCTTCAGAAGCTGCTGGGCTGGTCGGAGCCCTTTCGCAAGATCGGGGTGCGCGCCAATGCCGACATTCCGCGTGACGCCATCAAGGCGCGCGCGTTCGGCGCCGAGGGCATCGGCCTGTGCCGCACCGAGCACATGTTCTTTGGCGAGGGCCGTATCCAGCACGTGCGGGCCATGATCATGGCCGACAACGAGAGGGACCGCCGCGCCGCGCTGAAGAAACTGCTTCCCCTGCAGCGCTCAGACTTCGTCGGCCTGTTCCGCGCCATGGACGGCCTGCCGGTCACCATCCGCACGCTCGATCCGCCCTTGCACGAGTTCCTGCCCAAGCGCGAAGAGCTGATGGTGGAGATCGCGGTGCTGGAGGCCACCAAGCCCAAGTCGCCCAAGCTGAGAGAGCTTCGGAAGGTGCTGGCCCGCGTGGAGGAGCTGCATGAGTTCAATCCCATGCTGGGCTTCCGCGGCTGCCGTCTCGGCATTCGCTATCCGGAGATCACCGAGATGCAGGCGCGCGCCATTTTCGAGGCCGCGGTCCAGGTCGCGAAGGAAGGCGTGAAGGTGATCCCCGAGGTGATGATCCCTCTCACCAGCACGCTAAAGGAGATGGCCAACCAGTCGGCGATCGTGCGGCGCGTGGCTGAAGAAGTGTTCGCCGAGAAAGAAACCAAGGTGCACTACCTGGTGGGCACCATGATCGAGCTGCCGCGCGCGGCCGTCGTGGCCGATGAGATCGCCAAGGACGCCGAGTTCTTCAGCTTCGGCACCAACGACCTCACGCAGACCACCTTCGGCTTCTCGCGCGACGATATCAACAAGTTCCTGCCTACGTATGTGGAAGAGGGCATTCTCAAGCAGGATCCGTTCGCGGTGATCGACCAGGAGGGCGTGGGCGAGCTGGTGCGGATGGGTATCGAGAAGGGCCGCAAGACCCGCGAGCATCTCGAGGTCGGCATTTGCGGCGAGCACGGCGGCGAGCCCTCGTCCGTGGAGTTCTGCCACCGGGTGGGGATGGACTATGTCTCCTGCTCGCCCTTCCGCGTGCTGACCGCGCGACTGGCTGCCGCCCAGGCTGCCGCCAGCGAGGAACTGAAGGCGGAGACGGGCAGAACCAAATGAAAACCGCCGAGGACGCAGAGGACGCCGAGGGAAGAAGGCTCGACGAAATCACGGGGCGCCGTGGTGGATGCTGCAATGAAGATCCACACGGCGCTCGGTCCCGGCCTGCTTGAAAGTGTCTACGAGAAGTGCTTAAAAGCACGAGCTATCGAAACGCGGGCTGCGAGTGGAGTCGCAGGTCTGGCTGCCAGTAACCTACGACGGAATCTTGATTGAAGGCGGTTACAAGATTGATTTGCTCGTGGAAGGGCAAGTCGTAGTCGAGTTGAAGGTTACCGAGGGGCTGCTCGACATCCACAGGGCTCAGTTGCTCTCGTACCTCAGACTCAGCGGCAACCGAGTCGGCCTGCTTATCAATTTCAACGTCATACATCTGAAGGACGGAATTAAGCGCCTGGTGAATAACCTCAGACGCTCCATGCGAACACTATCAGCGGTTCAGAATCCCTGAAAACCTCTGCGTCCTCGGCGTCCTCTGCGGTTTTCAGTTCATTGCACTTTCTGCAGGCGGGCGATTAGTTTCTGGGCAAGATTTTCGTCCGATTCGGACCACAGCAGCCTGGCGCTGGTCCCGCAGTTCTTCTCAACCGCCGTGGTGAACCCAATCAGTTGCTGCACGTTGTCGCGGACGCGCGCCTCGGAAAGTGGCGTCAGCTTCACGTCTTCGTAAAGGAAAGGCGTGTCCAGGCCGAAGTCCACCTGGATGTGGCCTTCCTGCTCGTAGGCGCCGTTGTCGAAGTTCAGGCCGTGCGCCACGAATTCCACGGCGCGCGGAGCCCGCACCCAGCCGGCGTCTTCGCCCGGGGCCCACAGGTCCCACAGGGCCTCCAGTTCGTAGGCGTTGTCATCGTGCAGGAGCTCGCTCGCGGTTTCGATGGCGTGCTCAGGAGTTGCGCGGTAATCGAACGTCTCCTGGTACAGGACCGGCTCGTTCCATGAAATCGGATGCACCGCCAGGTAGCCGATGCCCGGCCGTGCGGCCGCGAAAGGGAACTGGCGCAGCACGCACAGCATCTTCCCCAGCATGTCGCTTTCCGAGAAGCCGGGGAACCATAAACTGAGATAGAGCCGGTCGGCCATGTCAATAGGACCGCGACGCTATTCTACCGGGTGCGGTGGGCCCGGAACCGGAGTATGATATGCGTCCCATGACGACCAGGCTGCGCAAGAGCGGGGATGCCGCGGTACTGGAAGTGGACGGCAAGCTGAAGATGGGCGAAGCCGTCGACCAGTTTCGCGCTCAATGGACCCAGGCCATCAACGACGGCGCCAGGCTCCTGGTCATCGTTCTGAGTGGCGTGCCGGTGATCGACTCTTCGGGCCTGGGCAGCCTGATGCGTTGTTATGCGTCTTTGAAGGCGGTAGGCGGAAGGGTAAAGCTGGTCGGCGCCAACGAGGTGGTCCGCCAGACGCTCGACGTCACCCACCTGGACAAACTATTCGACTTCTACGACGACGAAGCTGCTGCGCTGGCCTCCATCCCGAACCACCCCCCGCGATAGTCCGCAACCAAAGCTGGCTCCCCCTGCCTCTCGCTCTGCACTCAGCTTGGCCCAGAAGAGGCCATTTGGTAGAGTATTTGATTGTGCCTTCTTCTCCTTCGTGACTGCGTCCCCGTCGTCTAGCCCGGCCCAGGACATCGCCCTTTCACGGCGGTAACGCGGGTTCGAATCCCGCCGGGGACGCCAAGATTCCAAAGGGCTTACTGAAGTCGTCTTTCGGGCCCGAGGGTCTCGAAAGGGTTCGGTAAGAAAAAGCCGGCCCTCAGCTCCGCTCTACCGCGGCTTTCTGCACCGGCAAGATCATCTTCACCAACTTGGTTTGTGCGGCGCTCGTGGGGGTCACTGCTTGCGTGTAGGTGTCCGCCGTCCACCCGGCGCTTGTCCGCGGCGTTTAAGCGGCGACTCTTCCGTTCCGGTCCCGCTACTACCTTCTCGACTGCCTCCTCCAAGTCTTTCTGCCCGATCTGTTTCCCATCGTGGCGGGCGGTAAGCAGCGCCGCCTCATTCATCACGTTGGCCAGATCAGCACCGGAAAAGCCCGGCGTTTCCTGGGCGATCTTGTGGAGGTCAACATCGGGCGCCAGAGGCTTGCCGCGAGTATGGATCTTGAGGATGGCATCTCGCCCTTCAAGGTCGGGAGCATCTACGACCACTTGCCGGTCGAAGCGGCCCGGACGCAGCAGGGCGCGGCCAAAGTTAGTGGAAAAATCCTACTTGGCAGGATCGCGGCGGCTGGCTGCGGAGGAGAGTGATGGAGGGTCCTCGCGTGGAGCCCGTCGGCCTAAACCTCCGCGTCTGACAGGATCGATCACCTTCGGTGCCTCGGATGATTCGCGCCGGGGGCCGGTCCGGAACACCCTCCGTCATTCGCCAAGTGTCATGTGTGAGCGCGCTGGCGGGCGGCATAGGCTGCGACCTTAAGCCGGTTCCCACATAGCTGCATGCTGCACCATCGTCGCGTGCCCTTCTTGCTGGTGTCATAAAAATGCAGCACGCAGTGCCCACACTTACGAACACGGCTCCGATCGACACTGGCAAACAACACCGCCGCACTGTACGCCAGAGGCGCGAACAGGTCTTCCGGCTGGCTTGCTTCGAACCACAGCTCTGTCATCGCCTTGTTTGTGTCCCGCTTCAATCTGGTGAGCATGGGATGTTCGGTCATGATCTGATTCAGTTCATCAATGACCCCGCGATGGAGTTTGCCGGTATCTTCCCAGGCGAGGATCTCTTTTCTCAGTTTTTCCCGCAGCTCACGCATTGCAGCAGTAAAGCCCCGAGCCTGTGCAGACCCGTGCCACTGTTGCTGAAGATCGTCTACCTGACGAGAACTCAGCAGACCCGCCGCCTGAAACCAACGTAAGACGGCTCTGAAATCAGGGAGCAGTTCGAGCGGCTCACCATTCTGCACAGGACATGTGTTCAGGAAATCCAAAGCCAGATGATTGCCGACGAAGAGGAATCCATCGCGCCAATCGGAAGCGGTTGATGTCTTGACGTTTGCCGTTTTTCAACTCTCCGCTAAATTATAACACCGATACTGAATCTTTTTATCGGTTAGTCAAATCTGATGGAATGAACGCAAGAGATGGTTCATATGGGATCTCAGCGATTCAAAAATCTCAGAGGAGGTCCGTCATGACAACTTACCGATACGCTGACGTGGACGGCTTGAAAATTTTCTATCGCGAGGCAGGCTCGAAGGATTTCCCTACTCTCCTGCTGCTCCATGGCTTCCCGACTTCGTCGCATATGTTTCGCAATCTGATTCCGGCTCTAGCTGACCGCTATCACGTGGTCGCACCGGATCTGCCCGGCTTTGGATTTTCCGATTCTCCTGACCGCAAGCAGTTCCGCTACACCTTCGAGAATCTGGCCAAGGTTATCGATCGCTTCACCCAAACGCTTGGCCTTGACCACTACGCAATCTATGTCTTCGATTACGGCGCCCCCGTGGGCCTCCGGCTCGCATTGGCCCATCCTGAACTAATCACCGCCATCATCTCGCAAAACGGCAATGCCTACGAGGAAGGCCTAAGCGAAGGTTGGAATCCTATCCAGAAATATTGGAAACAGCCGACTGCAGAGAATCGAGCTGCGCTCCGAGAATTTCTCAAGCCGGAAGCGACGAAGTGGCAGTACGTCCACGGCGTGCAGAGCACGAGCCTGGTAGCGCCAGAGGCCTACGAGCTAGACTCCGCGCTGCTGGGCCGTTGCGGCAATGACGAGATCCAGCTTGACCTGTTTCTGGATTACGCCAGCAACGTTGCGCTGTACCCCAAGTTCCAGGAGTACTTCCGCACCAAGCGGCCGCCGCTGTTGGCAGTGTGGGGCAAGAATGATCCGTTCTTTCTACCTCAAGGCGCCGAAGCCTTCAAACGCGACAATTCCAAGGCGGAAGTGCATTATTACGACACCGGCCACTTCGCTCTGGAGACGCACCACCAGGAGATCGCCGGTGCCATTCGCGATTTCCTGAGCCGCAGTCTTGCGGCCCAAACTCAGGCCGCTTAAATCAGGCAAATGGCAAACTGGTGGCGCGGCTGTGAAGACGATGAGAATCGTTTCCGTCAATGTCGGACTCCCACGGAAGCTCGTCTGGAAAGGAGTGCCTGTCCAGACTGCGATTTTCAAAGAGCCTGTGGATGGCCCAGTTGCAATCGGCAGCCTCAATCTCGCTGGTGATCAAGGACGTCAGGACCACAATGCCGAGGCCAACTGCGCTCCGTGAGTGGAAGAATAAATTCACGCCGCTCTGAGAACGCTTTGGACGTCGAAAACGGGCTCCACACTGATGTGGAGGGACTCCACAGTGCCACCCCCTTCCGCCAACCGGGTCATCGACTCGATGATGATGTTCAGTTCGGTTGCCGGGATTCCCCCGCACTTTGGCGGCCATCTCCATATTGTGCCTGTTGTACCTGATAGGTCGCGCTGGGCCTCCGGCGGGCGGTTCGCTCGTGAGATTACTTCCGGAATGCCCGTCCTCTGGGAGGTGTTTTCCTCCCACTGAGAGGGGCTGCGGTTCGCTCCCCGCCAACTTCAGCTCGGTCTTGGCAATCATTTTTGACCACAGAGAATCCGGGTCCGAATCGAAAACCGCTTTGGCATCGGCCGGAAAAATGAACCATGCGCCGAGTTCCATTTCCCTTCGCAGTTGATCCATTGTCCATCCGGCGTAGCCCAGATAAACATGAAAAACGCTAGGGTCAGCCCGAGCCGAGATGGTCTGTTCGAACAGGGACTTCGCGGAAATCAGGTAAACCCCACCGAAAACGTCCTTGGCCCCTTCGATTTTCGCAGGCGACCGGAGCAAGGCAGACACCGCTGCAACTTCCACCGGTCCCCCGAGATAGACCGGGTCGGAGCGGTTTTTGGCCGCCTTGACCCCGTCGAGCACTTGTGAAAGTGGGACACGGGTGCGCCGGTTGAGAATCAGTCCGACCACACCTTCGGCATCGTAGTGGACCAGCAGAACCACCGTTTCGGCGAAATTCGGATCACCGAGGTTCCGGCTCGCGACCAGCAACTTTCCGGCACCAAGATCCTTGGCGTCCTTGGAATGCATCGGACGAAAAACGGCCTGTGGGACTCCGCTTATCGTGCGAAATACCGGCTGCCCGGTCGGGTACGCCGGCGACCTATCCGGAACAAGCGCCGCATGGTGTGCGAACGCTGCGAAGGCTACAACCATGGCCAGGGTTGTGAACAAGTAGAGTTTGCGCAGGGACATGGCTGGCCTCCTCACCGGGAATCACGCCCTTCGGTTCCGAATGCCCTCCGGACGAAACCGAGTGTAGCGAATTTTGTAAGATGAGTTGTAGTCATTCACCTTCCAGCATGCAAGCGGGAGCGGTGGGTTTCCGGTTGTCTGATCCGAAAGCTGCCTAGCTGTAGAAATTGCGTTCCCAGCGGTGCTTGCGCAGTCGGGCGAGCAAATTCTGCGACAGCGGCGCAACCTCGGTGGCGGCCACATTAGCCGCCACATGTTCCGGCGTTCGCATGCCGGGGATCACCGTCGATACCGCCTCATGCGAGAAGGTGAAGCGCAGGGCGACGCTGGGCAACTCCTCGAGTCTTATGCCGATGTCGGCGACCAGACGCTGAACGTGGTCCCACACCTGCTGCTTGCGGTCCCCCGAGAAGTACTGGTCGCGGAAGTCGCCCGGTGCAAACTGCGTGTCGGGACGGACCTTGCCGGTGAGGCTACCTTCGTCAAAAGGCACACGCGCGATCACGCCGATGTCGTGGCGCTGGCAATAAGGGAAGAGCTTATCCTCGGGCGACTGGTCGAAGATGTTGTAGATGACCTGCACGGTATCGATTAAACCGCTGCCAAGCGCCTTCAAGACATTGGTGGGCTCATGGTCGTTGATGGAGATGCCGACAAAGCGTGCCTTGCCGGAACTGCGCATCTGGCGCACCGTTTCGAGCCACTCATCCTGATCCGCCCACTCGTCGCTCCAGACGTGGAACTGATAGACGTCCACCCGGTCTCGCCCGAGGTTCTTCAGCGTGGTGTCGAGCGAATCGAAGACATAGCGTTTGGGAAAGGCTTCTCGCAGGGGCGTGCCCCGGCGCGCCGGCCAGGTAAAGTTCTTGGGCGGCACCTTGCTGGCGATGATTACGTCGCCGGAGTGGCCGAACGCGCGCCTCAGCAACTCTTCGCTGTGGCCCGTGCCGTACGCCAGGGCAGTATCGAAAAAGTTTACTCCCGAGTCCCGCGCCGCATGGAGAGCGCGCAAGGAGACATCGTCCTCAGCACCAACCCATAAGCCCTTGCCGATCCCCCACGCGCCGAAGCCGACGGTGCTGATCTTCAGTGCTGTCCGGCCGAGAATGCGATACTGCATGGGCCTTGCCCTCAAGCGAACGATCGCCGCATCTGCAATCGATGAAAGGCGGTCTGCTGGTACGGCATGCCACTGAGTCAGGGCTGGATTGCAGACTACTTCACCGGATGTGCCGCAAAGTACTGGTCCAGGCTTGCGGCTGCTTCTTTGACACCTTGTTGAACGTTCTTGTCCAATGCCGCGACGACGGCAGGAACGTTTTTCCCGTTTACCGGCTCGTCGTGGGTGTAATGGTGTGTCCAGACGGTCGCGCCGGTCTTCAGATCGCGCATCTCCAAATCGAAGGTCACTTTGGCTACAATCAAGCTGCCGTCGACCTCCTTGAAGTCGTACACGTGGCCGCGGATGAGAAATTCTCCACTGGTGTTACTGCGCTGTTGTTGGACGGCCAGGTAGCGGCCGGAGGAGCGCAGTTCGCGCAATAGAACTTCTTCGATCATGTTCGGCGGCGGCTCGGCCCAGCGATGAGTCTGGTAGGTGCCCATCTCCTCCGTGCCTCGGCTATACACGATGCCGTCCTCGCGGTAGAGGTTCGAAGCTGACAGATTGCCAACCAGCAGCCTTATCTGTGTATCGGATGCCTGCACGGTCGGTACACCGCTGGGAACCGACAGCTGATAGTACTTGCTCCGCGGGGCAGCGCCGCAGCCGGTCAGGAGACACGCGGAAATTGCCGCGAGGGAGATCGCGACCCAGATTTTGTTGCAAGCATCTCGGGCTCGACTTGATTGTCCAGTGGCATCACGCAGCATCTTCGATTCACGG
>Ga0335069_10008883_pt1 | contig 14335 bp, 14 predicted proteins | sample Lox_Sample_11_FD_206714 | JGI IMG/M metagenome (GOLD analysis project Ga0335069, IMG submission 206714) | Soil microbial communities from Loxahatchee National Wildlife Refuge, Florida, United States - Lox_Sample_1.1 | ecosystem: Environmental > Terrestrial > Soil > Wetlands | place: USA... | reverse complement strand
GCTATGCCCTCAATCGCGGGATGCGTTAGATCCGCAGTCGCTGCGAAGCCCCAGGCTCCATTGGCAATCGCTCGCACGGCGATGCCGAGAGAATCGGATTCGGAGGCATGACCGATGTGGCCATTCTTTGTAGTCAGCGAGCGGCTGCGCATGAGCACGACTCTGGCGTCGGCATACGAAGCGCCGCGAGCTAGAGCACTGTCGAGAGCGAGATGGGCCAATTCTTTCAAGAGCTAAATCGAGCCTTGGACCAGAAACTCTGAACAAGTATTCCCCTGGGACTGCGTAGTTTCTCCTCCAGCTTTACGCGGGCGAGGGCTCCTTCGACTTCGCTCGGGACAGGTCCGCGCCACACTTAAAACCGTCAGTGGATACCGGGGGCGGCAGCCGCCAGCGGAGCCCGTTTCCGCGATACATCCACCAGGAATCGGCCCGCTTGCAGGTGGCTGTCATCGTTGTCTGCCGGCGCAGGCTCGCTCCACAACGCGCCGACATCCGCCTTTCCGCTTGCTCCCGCGACTTTGGTGGGTTGGCGGCGCTGCTTGTCTACGTAGGCCTTAATAACCTGGGTTGCAAGGCGAGCAGCGAGTTTGCCGTGTTCGCCACCCTCGAACAGCACGCAAACAACAATGTCGGGATTGCGGCGTGGCGTGAATCCGACGAACCAGCCGTTTTGCGCGAAATCGGAGTTGTTCTGGTGTTTCGCGCGCAGGGCCAATGACACGATCTGTGCTGAGCCCGTCTTTCCCGCAATATCAATCCCGGCTACGTGCGCCGAGGGAGCCGTCCCTTCTGGAAGCAGCACGCGGCTCATCGCGTCGGTAATCGTGTTCCACCCCGTCGGGTCGATGGGGACTTCTTTGACTTCCGTGTAATGCGTGGTCTCAACGAAACCCGGAGGCAGGTTCGTTGGATTGATAACGTGCGGCACCACCATCTTGCCGTCCATGGCAATGGCGCTGATCGCCCGCATGAGTTGCACGGGGGTGATCGCAACCGCGCCCTGACCGATGCCAACGGAAATTGTTTCTCCGGCAAACCATTTCTGCTTGAAGTTGCGGATTTTCCATTCCTCCGAGGGCATGACACCTGCAACTTCATTGGGCAGGTCGATTCCGGTTTTCTGTCCCAAGCCGAAAGCCGTAGCCCACTTTGCAATTCGGTCAATGCCGAGCTTTTCCGCCAACGTGTAAAAGAAGACGTCGCAGGATTGGTAGATCGCTTTCGGCAGATCCACTCCGCCGTGCCCGCCCTTCACCCAACACCCAAACCGGCGTCCGTAGAATGTCGCGCCGCCGTTGCAATGCACGGTGAGCGTCTGCGCGATGCCCTCCTGCCAGCCCGCTGTTGCCATGATGATTTTGAAAGTCGATCCCGGAGCGAGCTGAGCCTGAATCGCCCGGTTCAAGAGCGGCTTGTCTGGGTCGGTGACCAGCTTGTTCCATTCGTCGCGCGAGATCTTCACCGCAAAGTCGTTGGGATCAAACGTGGGACGGCTGACGAGCGCCAGAATCTCCCCGGTATGAGGGTCCATGGCGATGATCGCACCGTTCTTGCCTTCGATGGCTTGCTCGGCCGCAATCTGTAGATCGAGATCGACGGTGAGCTTGAGCGGCTTACCGGCCTCGGCGGGAGTTTCGTCGAGGCGGCCCACTTCACGACCGTGACTATTCACCAGCGCACGGCGCGACCCATTCTTCCCCATCAGCACGTTGTTGTACTGCTTCTCGACGCCGCTGACCCCGACAACATCGCCCGGAGTGTAGAGCTCGAACTGGGGCTGATTGAGCATGTCTTCGGTGACTTCGCCGACGTAGCCGATCAGGTGCGCCATGAATCCGTTCTTGGGATAGAGGCGGCGATGCACCATGATCGTTTCGAGTTCAGGCAGTTCGTTTTTGTGGGCTTCGATAAACGCCAGTTCGTTGGGTGTGATGTCTTCCTTCAGGAAGATGGGCTGGTACTGCGGCATCCACGCGGAGCGGCGGATACGCTGGCGAATTTCTTCCGCGTCGAGATGCAAGCCCTTGGCGATCAGTTCGGCGTCGGCATTCAGGTCGCGCGCGGAATCCCGCAGCAAGAGCGCAGAGAACGAGGGATAGTTATCGACAATCGGCCGGCCTTCGCGATCCAGCAGTCTTCCGCGCGGGGCCAGAATCGGCACATTGCGCACGCGATTCTTCTCGGCCAGCTGCGCGTACTCCCCGCTACGCATCACCTGCAACCGCCACAGCCCATAGGCGAGCAAGAGGAAGATGAACAGAATCACATACTGAGCGGCTGTGAGCCGGACGGTGGAGACTTTTTCTTCGCGGCCAAACATCGGTTATCAATCCCGAATTCCGGTGGAAACGATGGATGAGTTACCTGTATTGTACGCCTCGCCGAATCCTCAAAATGAATGCAACGCAAACCGAAGTTTAGGAGTCGAATACTGGTAGGTGAGCCAAGCCCGTCCAGAATTCTTGATGTCCGACCGGCCATGTCCGACTGGGGATTGAACTCCACAAGACAGCAAGCAACAATGAACCTAGCTTCGGCGTACTAAAAAGCACTCCATGCGCATTCGCAGCTTCATCATCGCCTACGCCCTGGTCCTCGCCATATTGCTGTTCGCGGACCGGCGACCCCACCCCATCGAACCGGGCCGCTATTCGCACGTAGTGGATTTGACGGATGCGCAGGATGGAATCGGACGCGCGGCAAAACGAGCGTTGAGTGACTCTACTGATTCCCGCACGCGAATCATCGCGCCGGATGACCTGATCCCGGGAACCTGGAAGGCCGGTCAGATTCCGGCTGAACGGCTGATCGCGCCGCTCGTGGTACTCGAACTCCGGACAACTGGCGCTGGAAATACTCCGTCCGAAGACCCGCTTTCGCTCGACGACATCGCTGCCTGGGAAACTGCGCATGGGAATGTGCCCCAAGGCGCAGTCGTCGCTATTCGGCACCGCGAAGTTCTCCACAATACGTCCAATAAGCCACTCGCAATCACCGCTGAGGCCGCGCAGTTCTTAATGGACGCGCGCTACACCACAGGCTTCGTGAGCGACGCACCGGCGGCATTCGGCGCCGACCGCTCGCTAGCCCGCCAACTTGCGCGCCATGGCAACTACGTTGTCGAACGCGCCAAGGACCTCCGATCGCTACCCGCGACCGGGTCGCTTATCATCGTCGCACCCGCGAAAGGGAAAACGACCGGCACCCCGGTTCGTGTTCTTGCCATGGTGCAATAGCCGTCCCGATTCATTCCGCGGAATTTTTGCGACTCCACGGTTAGTTCCGCATCTACGCTCCCATGAGCGATCCACGCTTTCCCATTGGCAAGTTTTCCTACGAGGGCCCCCCGACAGCCGCGCAGAAGAAACAGTTTCTCGACGATATCGAGCAGACGCCGGCCAAGATGCGGGCGGCGGTGAGCGGGCTTTCCGATCTCCAACTTGATACTCCCTACCGCGAGGGTGGATGGACGGTCCGCCAGGTCACTCACCATGTTCCCGACAGCCACATGAATGCGTATATCCGGTTCAAGTTAGCGCTGACCGAGGACGACCCGACGATCAAGCTGTACATGGAGGACCGATGGGCGCTCTTGCCGGATTCGAAAGCCCCCGTTGACGACGCGCTAGTCCTGCTCGACCTTCTGCACAAGCGATGGCTGACCGTGCTGCGCAACATGAGCGATGCGGACTGGAAGCGCACCTTCCGGCATCCGGACCTCGGCCCAATGCCACTGGAGAAATCGCTGGCGCTGTATGCGTGGCACGGACGGCACCATGCGGCGCACGTGACAAGCCTGCGGGAACACAAGGGCTGGTAGCCGCTGTCTGCTACCCCTAGGGGTTCTTCTCGAGCTTCGCTTTCAGATTGACTTCAGATCCGGCAAAGACCGAGAGTTCCTTGGTCCAAGCGGCATATCCGCTCTCGGTCACCTTGATGACGTGCTTGCCGCCGGGGAGGTGCAAAGTGGCAGGTGTATTGCCCACGAAGCTATCGTCGACATAGACTTCCGCCCCGTCAGGGACCGAGTTCACCGAGACTCGGCCTTCCTCCTTTGCCACGGATGCTGCTGTCGGCTCGGCCGCCTTCGTCATGGAAGGCGTGGTTGGCACTTCCTTCGCATCGGGGACGACAATTGCCTTTTCAGCAGGCTTGATGGCGGAAACTTGCTTAGAGTCGCCCGCGAGTTCATCGCCTACCTGCGCATAAAACTTGTCCGCCATGCGGTCGCCCGCCCCCCAAGACATACCTTTCTTGTTTTGCACATTGATGATCAGCGTTGCCTGGCTCGCTCCCTCAGGCTCGATGGAGGCATTCGCAACAAATCCATTTGAAGTAAACGATTGGCCGGTTTCGAATGTGAACATCATCATCTTTTCGTTCACATATGTCACAACGTGCCGCTCCCGCGCCGTACGAAGAGCCGCCACAAAAACCTGCTCCGGAGTATTGTTGTACGTTTTCTTCTTTGGCTTCGCGTAGGCGCAAACCGGGATCAGACTCGTAAAAACGACCATCAAAATAAAGCCGGTCAAAGCAAAGCGTTTCATATGTTCTCTCCCCCTTACTTAATCATACGATCGAGCTTTCTCCTCAACTCAAAGAATCATAGACCCAATTTCCACGCCAGGTAACTCACCGCTTCTCGCATCACCGCCCAAAACCTTTCCCACATGGAACGCGGGCGAGATTCGGGTCGCGGCGCGACCTCCACTTCGATGCCCTCACTCTCCAGCAGGGCGCGAATGCGGAAGACGTGGTAGGCGTCGCTGACGGCGATGCAAGTGCGCATGCCATTCTTTCGCATGATATTGGCAACACGCTCCGCCGATAGCGCCGTATCCGAGCCCTGAGTCTCGGCGATCAACGACTGTTCTGGAATTCCGCGCCGCCAAAGATAGTCTCGTCCCACGCCGCCTTCGCTGAAATCGGGATCTTGCCCGGCGCCTCCCGTGGTAATCACAACGGAAGCCAAGCCCTCGTGAAACAGTTCGAAACCGTGATCCAGGCGAGCTCGAAAAATAGGCGAGGGATGGCCGGCATACTGAGCCGCGCCGAAAACCACGATTGCATCGGCCCTGCGGGAGGGCTTCTCGCCAGCCGCTCCCACGATTCGCGTGCCGGTGATCCCGAGAAACAAGACCAGCCCTCCTACCAGGACAGCGGCAAAGAGCGGGATGGGCCGGTGCAAGATTGCCTTTTTCGGGTTGGAAGAATCAGGACCTTCGGCCATCAGAACGCTATCTCAGATCTAATTCTAAGACAGTGCTTCGACGATATCCTTGGCAGGAATAGCACCTTCACGGAGAATCTGCCAAGTTCCGTCGTCCTTGAAGAACACAATCGTCGAGGCCGTTTTGCGGGGCGATGGCCCGCCGTCGACAATCAGCGAAATGCGCTCCTGCAACTGATCGCGGACCTGCTCGGCGGTGGTGCACTCGATGGCGCCGCTCAGATTCGCGGAGGTCGCGGTAATTGGTATTTTGGCCGCGCGTACGACGGCTAAAGCAATCTCCGAGGCTGGGACACGCAAAGCGACGTTGCCAGTGTTGGCGGTGACCTTCAGGGGAAGATGCGAGGCCGCCGGAACGATCATGGTCATCGGTCCAGGCCAGAAACGGCGGGCCAGCAAATGAAAATCATCGGGAAGGGGACGCGCGAATTCTTCCGCCTGATCCACATGCTCGATCAGCAGGGATAGGGGTTTGTGACGCAACCGCGATTTGATTTCGTAGACTCTCTCGACGGCGCGCAAGTTGAACGGATCGGCGGCAAGCCCATAAAACGTGTCGGTCGGCATACCGAGGACATGCCCGGCCTGAATCTGCTCGGCCGCATACTTGACGAGGGACGCCTCAGGCGTATCACCGTGAATTTTGAGGATTTCCGCGCGCACTTTCGTCTTCTCCAACCGCTCAACGTAGACAGTGAAATGTATCACATTGGAAGGCTTGGCCGAAGTGCGCTCGGGCGCTTTTCCCTACTTCCCACTACTGATTTATCCTGATACCGGCAAACCGCTATGACGCCAAACAGGCAGCCCGCACAGGCCCGGAACCGTTTGCGTACGATCACCGGTCGCCACAACGCACGGCTCAAAGAGCTGCGCCTCGCCTTCCGGCGGTCGCAATTAACCGCAGGCGGCGAATGCGCCATCGAAGGCGCAAAGTTGGTGGAAGAGGCCTTGCGCCATGCGGAGCGCGTGGAGACGGTTTTCTTCGCTGAGTCCGCCAAGAAGCTTGCGGAAAAACTCCTGGCGCAAATCGCTTCCCGTGTGGAAACGTTGCTCTTGCCCGATTCGCTTTTCAAATCTGTGGTTCCCAGTGACTCGCCTCAGGGGATCGCGGCTCTGGTGAAACTTCGGAGTTTTTCATTGGAGAAAATTTTGGATCGCGGCGGGAATGGGCCTTTTGTCGCCGTGTTCGGCCTTCAGGACCCGGGAAACCTTGGAACCATTCTTCGCTCCGCCGAAGCATTTGGCGCGGCGGGAGTGCTGCTTGCCGAGGGAACGGCGAGTCCGTACAACTCAAAGGTACTGCGCGGGTCGGCCGGTTCGATTTTCCGGCTACCTTTCGCACGGATCGCATCCAAGGAGCTGATTCCGCTTCTCCGGGCTCGCGGCGTTCGAATGCTGGCGACTTCGTCGCACAAGGGCACTCCACTGCCAGAGGCGAACTGGGATCCGCCCTTGGCGGTCTTTATTGGCAACGAAGGCTCCGGGTTGCCCAGCGAAATCATGCGCCAAATGGATGAAACCATTGCCATCCCACAAGCTGCAGCCGTAGAGTCGCTGAACGCTGGGGTTGCGGCGAGCATCGTGCTTTACGAAGCGTCGGTTCGTGGTCACCACAGAGTCACAGAGGCACAGAGAAATGCGGGATCTGGTTCTTGATACAGGCGTCTCCGCTTGTTGTGGAGAAACGTTAGCGAAGGAACGCGCGAATTGGCGATAGGTAACCTGCACCACAAAGGACACGCTTCGACTTCGCTCAGGGCAGGCTCCGGTGCACGAAGGAAGCAGTGGCGTACTCCTGCTGACGTTGTGATTGCGACAGGCCACTAGTTGTCTCTGTGACTCTGTGGTGAAAACGCTCTTATGAGCTTGTTTAACGCAATCCCGGATTCCCCGAGCGCCGGCAACACAACGCGCCCACTCGCCGATCGCATGCGACCGCGAACCCTCGATGAGTTCGTCGGCCAAGTGCATCTGGTCGGCACGGGCAAGCCGCTTCGCGTGCAGATCGAGCGCGACGATCCCAGTTCGATGATCTTCTGGGGCCCGCCCGGCACGGGCAAAACCACACTCGCAAAAATTGTCGCCAATGTCACCAAAGCCGACTTCATTGAATTTTCCGCTGTCCTCTCGGGCATCAAGGAAATCAAGCAGGTCATGGCCGATGCCGACCGCGCCCGTCAATACGGCACGCGCACGATCATCTTTATCGATGAAATTCACCGCTTCAACAAAGCGCAGCAGGACGCTTTTCTTCCGCACGTCGAAAAAGGCAGCATCCGCCTGATCGGAGCGACCACGGAGAATCCGTCATTCGAAATCAATGGCGCTCTACTCTCGCGCTGCCGCGTATACGTGCTCCAGCAACTCACTGAGGATGAGATCGTCGGACTCCTGCGGCGAGCGCTCGCCGACAACGCACGGGGACTCGGCGCACTGCACCTGCATGCATCTGACGGAGCCTTGCGCAAGATCGCCTCGTATTCAAGCGGCGATGCCCGCAGCGCCTACAACGCGCTGGAAGTGGCAGCGGCTCTGGCGCAACAAAAAGGAGCCAGTTCGCTGGACGATGACATTGTCCAGGAAGCCTTGCAGAAACGCGTGCTGCTCTACGACAAAGCCGGCGAAGAGCACTACAACCTCATCTCCGCTCTCCACAAGTCCGTCCGCAACAGCGACCCCGACGCGGCGTTGTATTGGCTGGCCCGCATGCTCGAAGCTGGAGAAGACCCTTTGTACGTCGCCCGCCGCGTCGTTCGTATGGCGGTTGAAGACATCGGTCTGGCCGAACCGAACGCCCTCGCCCTGTGCATGGCCGCGCGCGATGCAGTCGATTTCATCGGCATGCCGGAGGGTAACCTAGCCCTGGCGCAGGCCGTCGTCTATCTCTGCGCAGCACCCAAATCCAACGCTCTCTACACCGCCTACGGGGCTGTGCAGCAAGACGTCGAGCAGACCGTTGCTGAACCCGTTCCCCTGCACCTGCGCAACGCGCCGACCAACCTCATGAAGGGGCTTGGCTACGGCAAGGGCTATCAGTATGCCCACGACGTCGAAGCCAAGGTCGCCGATATGCAATGCCTCCCCGACAGCTTGCGCGACCGCGTCTATTACCACCCCACAAACGAAGGTGTGGAAAAGCGCATTCGCGAGCGCCTGGAAGAAATCAAGCGGCTCAAATCATCCCCTTCCCAACGAACAAAAAGAGAATCGACGGGCTAACTTCCGTAATCTGATCAGGGTAAGTCCACCGGCTCATTCTTCCTGCTCAGGAGGTCGTCATGGCTACGGTTCCGCGTCCGCAGATGGAGTTCCCGAGCCAGTTGGCCATCGAGCCTGCAGTCTCGGTCAAGCTTGCTGAGTTGGTTCGTCTGCAAAAATCGGCGCAACGGATCACCTCGACTCTCCACCTCGATGAGATTATCAACCGCGTCGTGGATGAGATCGGCAGTTCCCTCGGCTGCGTCGAAATCAGCCTCTACCTGCACGAACCCGAGCACAACGAGCTTGTGCTGGCTGGAGTTCGTGGATGCACTCTCTACAGCAAGGGCCATCGCTTGAAAGTCGGCGAACAGGGCATGTCTGGTCACGTCGCCGAGACTCGCCAAATGCGCTATGCGCCCGATGTAAGCCTTGATCCTTATTACATCGCCTGCGAGCCGAATACGCGCTCTGAGGTTGCCATCCCGCTGGAAGTCGATGGCGAGCTGGTGGGAGTTCTCAACGCTTCGCACCATGAGCCCAACGCCTTCTGCGAGGCAGAACTGCGGCTGCTCCAAGGCTTGTGCTCGCATATAGCTGTGGCGGTCCAAAACTCTCGCCGCTTTCACCAGGAGCGCAAACGCCGCAAGCAAATGACCCGCGAAGCCGAGGAAGCCCGCACGATCCAGCAGGCGCTTTTGCCGCGCAGTTCGCCGTTCATCCCTGGCTTCTGTGTAGCGGGACTGTCTGTGCCCGCCGGTGCCGTGGGCGGCGACTGGTATGACTTCATCGCCTTGCCTGACGGCCGCTGGGGATTGGTGCTGGCCGATGTTTCGGGTAAAGGAATGGCGGCAGCATTGCTGATGTCCGCGACCCGCGGCATGTTGCGGTCGCTTGCGCCGCTCGGCTCGGGTCCCGCTCAGGTCTTGACCCGACTGAACAACATGCTGCTCGAAGATTTTCCCGACGGACGATTCGTCACCATGGTCTATGCGGAATTCGATCCGCAGAAGCGCACGTTACGCATTGCCAACGCCGGTCACTTGGCCCCATTGCTGGTTGACCCTGCCGAAACTTCGGGTCACCGCTGGATTCAAACCGACCAGGGCTTGCCGCTGGGAATCGCCGCTTCGAAGTACTCGGAGATCGAGATCCATTTAGGACCCAACTCTCGCGTGGCCTTCTATTCCGACGGCATCACCGAAGCTGCGCTCGATTCCGGGGAGGAATACGGTGAGGAGCGGCTGCTGTCCCAACTGAAATCGTCCGACACAACGCCGGAGAGCTTGATCGCCGATGTGAAGAAGTTCGTGAACGGAACCGGATTGCGAGATGACGCGACGGTGATTCTGGTGGCAGCTCTGGCGTAGGACTTTGTCGAAGCGTGCACTAGTTCAGCCAGGAATCTGTGCTCTCGGGAACCCAGGAAATCCTAAACTACCGAAATCGCGCCCGATGCTCCTTCAAAATGCACCGGTCCATTACGACGAACATTCCCGCCTGTCGCGCCTTCTCTGCCGCGCGCTCGTTGATCACGTCTTCCTGCAGCCAGATGGCAGGAATCTTCATCTGAATTGCCTGGTCAACAATCTCGTCGACAAACTCCGGGCGTCGAAAAACATCGGCCAGGTCTACTTTCTCCGGTACCTCCAGCAGCGACGGATACGACTTCTCGCCCAGTGCCTGGGCGATCTGCGGATTGACCGGAATAATTCTGTAGCCTTTCTCCTGCATATAAGCAGACACACCGTGGCTCGGTCGCATGGGACTGTCAGAGAGCCCAACGACGGCAATGGTCTTGACGCGCGACAGAAGGTCGAAGATCGGATCGCTCGTATTCATCGACTCGTCTGGCTTCCTAGCTACCCTTTTTTCTCCATCTTCTGCTTGAACATCCGCAAAGCCAGCTTGCGAATCGTTTCGGAGACTTCTTTATTGCCGGACAGATTTTTTAAATCGTGCACGAGCAGATTCTTCATCAGCCCGAGCGACACATCCATTGGAGTGCGCGGGTTGAAGACCAGGTTGCGCAGGATGCTGTAGTTTTTGGCGTACTTCCGCTTCATTGGAATAGCGCGCAGAACCGCCTCCAAGACGTTCTTCTGGAGCGCAAATTTCTCCACCTCGGCATCTGAGACCTTGGGCGAATCCAGCACAGCAAGGCATACCAGCTTGGTAGCGTCGCGAATCAGAATGGAACGCTCTTCCTTGGTGCCGCGCATGGCCAATGCAATCCGGCCTTGGATATTGAGCTTGGCAATCTTCATCAGAGTGCTGTCGCGACTCTCATTAGGAATGTGATGTGGATGCTTTTTGGCAGGAAGGGCCGGTGTTTGTGGCGCGGCCTGAGGAGCGGCAGGGGGCTTCACGGACGCCGGAACGGGCTCGGCCGGCGCCGTAGGGGCGGCCGGAGGAGGTGCCTCGGTCGCACCGGTCTCCTCTTCATGCACTCCTTCGATGGCTTGAAACGCCTTGTCTTTCTCGGCAGCTAGTTCGGTTGCATTTTCTCTTAGGTATCTCTCGAGTGCTTCGGCCACTTCTGGCTCAGGAGCCCCGCCTTCTTCTTCATGGGAGGCGAGCGGGGCACCAGTTTCCAACTTGGCTAACTCAGCATTGATAGCGGCCAGTTCGTTCGGGCGAAGATTGCCGTTGGACTGCAGCGCCTTCAATAAGCCCGGCGAACTCATAACGCGGGAACTGCCAAGCAGCGCTTCAACAACGCTTCTGGATCCTTGAGCCGCCAACTGGCTCATTCGCTTTTCGTTCACGGCCGAATTGTTGGCAAGGGCAGGCAGCAGACTGGATCGCAAATTCTCGGGAGATGCCAGGTAGTCAAGGACCTCAGCACTCGTTGCAGGATTCGCCGCGGCTTCGAGGCTCGATTTTTCGTCCCACGCCGCGAGGGTAAGCTTCGCCTGGGCGCCAAACGCCTTGTTGTGGAGAGCCAAATGAACAAGAATCGCAATCATTTCGGCGGGAGGCACGGAGAGAGATCCCCGAGCCGCCGAATGCATCAAGTTGGCGGGCACCTGGGAATTGCGAATCATGTCGAGCATCGTGGGCATGATTTATCTCTCCATGGATTTGCGCACACGGCCTGGCTGAACTGAACGAGGGCGCGGTTTCTGAACGCGGGGCCGGGCCCCGCAGCCACACAACTTCTCCAGTTCGCGCACGGCAATTTCGAGTTCGCGGGTGATGCGATTCGGCTCGCGGCTGTATTCGTCGCTCAAGGCGCGATAGTACCAAAGCGTTCCATCTCGCTTGCCGCTGAAGCGCACCCAGATTTCTTCACCGTGCTGGCGATAGTCGGCGAGAATGGTGCGCACATTGTGAAGCTTGTCGGATGCCGAGACCAGTCGCGTTTCGCAGCCAGCGTGCTTGACCTCCCGAATGTAGTCTTTCTTTCGCTCAATCCATTCCGGCTTGGGCTGGGTGAAGGAATCGGTGCAGCCCTCCACAATTTTGGCGACGCGACGGCCGAATTGCTTCCTGATCTCCCTCAGTCGCGGCAATCCTCCGCAGTCTTCCACTACATCGTGCAGCAGTGCGGCAATGGCCATATCTTCATCACCACCTGCTTCAAGCACTAGAGATGTAACCGCCATCAAGTGCGAGAGGTAGGGAACGGCCGTGCCCTTTCGCGACTGCCCAGAGTGCTTCTCTGCGGCGAAGCGAAAGCCTGCCTGCAGACGCTCGCCGAGTTTCGTTACAGCCTGCTTTCGCGGCTTCGATGTCAAGCCTTCTTTTCCCCCCTCCGCATCCGCAGATATGCCTGCATGAATGGCCGCAGGTTGCCGTCGAGCACGCGATCCACGTCGCCTACCTCAAATTTCGTCCGATGGTCTTTGATTAGACGATAGGGCTGCAGTACGTAGGATCGAATCTGCGACCCAAAATCGATATCGAGTTTCGAGTCTTCGATCTGCTTGGTGACTTCGCGCTTCTTCTCCAGTTCGTACTCGTACAACTTAGAGCGCAGCATGCTCATCGCCTTGTCTTTGTTCTTGTGCTGGGAGCGCTCGTTCTGGCAAGCCGCGACGAGGCCCGTGGGAATATGCGTGATACGCACAGCAGAGTCAGTTGTGTTGACGTGCTGCCCGCCCTTGCCGCTGGAGCGATACGTATCGATGCGAAGGTCCTCGGGCCGGATTACGACCTCAATGCTGTCGTCGATTTCCGGCGAGACATACACGCTGGCGAAGGATGTATGCCGGCGCTTGGCCTGATCGAACGGCGAAATCCGGACAAGACGATGCACGCCGATTTCGCTGGTCAGCAAGCCGAACGCGTATTCGCCATTCACGGCGAAGGTTGCCGATTTGATGCCTGCCTCTTCGCCGGGTTGGTAGTCGTACATCTCAGTCTTGAAACCTTGCTGCTCAGCCCAGCGCAGATACATGCGCAGAAGCATGTCGGCCCAGTCCTGCGACTCGGTACCTCCGGCTCCGGGATGAATGGTGACGATGGCGTTGCGGGCGTCGTTCTCACCCGAGAGTAGCGTTTCGGTCTCGACGCGGTCGACAAGTTCCCACAGCGAGGCCAGCTCACGCTGCAAGTCCGCGGTTACATCTTCACCCTCTTTGCCCAGTTCGAAATAGGCGCCGATGTCGTCGCTGCGGCGGGCGAGATCGCCTTCGAGAGACAATACGTTCTCCAGGCGCTTACGCTCGCGCATCACCTGCTGAGATTTTTCAGGATTTGACCAAAGATTCGGATCGGCGGCCTGTTTTTCGATTTCGGCAAGCTGTACACGCAGTTTGCCCGCGTCAAAGATACTCCCGGAGGTCGTGCACCTTGGTCTTGAGAGAGGAATACTGCTGTTCGAGTTCGTCTAGCATAGTCAGTAGACCGTGGCTGGTGGTCAGTGGCCAGAACGCCTGAGCATCGGCCATCAAGAACGCTTTCTCAGCTTCAGGGCTATCGAGGACCGGGTACTGACGACCAGCACCACAGAAATTATCGCACACAGGTATGCGAACCAATCTCCGTGTCGCGTGTAGAACGTGGTACTGGAACGAAGATGATAACGCGCAAGCAGCGCGGTTCGTTCCTTGCGCGGAACTTCTGCCACAACTCTGCCCCAGGGATCGATTACTGCCGTCAGCCCAGTATTGGTCGCGCTCAGCAGCCAGCGATCGTTCTCGATGGCACGCATTCTCGTCTGCTGCAGGTGTTGCTTCCAGGCGCCGCTGTCGCCATACCAGCCGTCATTCGAGATGTTCACCAGCACCTCCGCCCCGTCGCGAACGAATTGCCGAACTTCATCCGGAAAAACTGACTCATAGCAAATAAACGTTCCAACGCGTTGTCCGCCCGCTTCCAGGGGTTTGCGCGAGCTCCCACGCTGAAATTCGCCGACCTCCTTCGTCAACCCTCCCGCGAACGCGAACATCTTCGGAAACGGCAGATACTCTCCAAATGGTACAAGATGCACCTTGTCGTAGCGGGAGGTCCATTCCCCCTGCGGACTCACGAGCGCCGCCGAATTGAAGACCTGCGTGCCCGCAACGCCGCTGTGCATGGCTGGCGTGAGGCCGATCGCGCCCGCAATCATCCAACTCCCGGACCGCTTCGCCACCTCACTCACCGGCTGCCGAAACTTCTCGTCGTTCGTATAGAACGGAGTCGGCGATTCCGGCCACACCAGCAGATCGTAATGCTGCCCGTCCTTCCCTCCTGGCGGATGGAGGCTCAACCCCGCAAGCTCGCGCAGGGTACTCTGGAAATAGTCCTCACTCCACGTGGCCACGATTGGAACATTGGGTTGTACCAGCACGGCTGTCCGGTCGATTTCATCCGCCGGGCCACGCACCCACTGGCCCGCCTGCAACACCAGAGCCGCCCCAGCCGATGCCGCCAGCAGCCAGGTGCGCCGCTCCTTCGCCACAAGAAACG
>Ga0335069_10008882_pt1 | contig 14335 bp, 13 predicted proteins | sample Lox_Sample_11_FD_206714 | JGI IMG/M metagenome (GOLD analysis project Ga0335069, IMG submission 206714) | Soil microbial communities from Loxahatchee National Wildlife Refuge, Florida, United States - Lox_Sample_1.1 | ecosystem: Environmental > Terrestrial > Soil > Wetlands | place: USA... | reverse complement strand
GCGAACAGCTCTCCGCCGATCAGTTCGCCCTGTTTGAGGAATTATGGCGGGCACGGCAGGCGCAAGCCGAATCCTCCGAGAAGGGGGACGACTCGGACGACGATGCCCCCGGCGGCGCAACTGGCGACGCCGCCCCGAAGAAGAGAACGGGCGGCCGGCAGGCTCTTCCGAAGAATCTCCAGCGTGAGCGGGTCGTCCATGACCTGACGGATGAGGAAAAGCGTTGCTCCACTTGTCAGAAGGATTTGCGGCCCATCGGGGAGGAAACCAGCGAGCGTTATGAATACATTCCGGCGCAACTGAAAGTCGTCGAGGATGTCTGCAAGAAGTACGCTTGCGACTGCACCGTAAAGACCGCCACCAAGCCACCGCAGCCGATTGAGAAGAGCACCGCGGGGGCCAGCCTGCTGGCGCAGGTGATTGTGGCCAAGACCGCCGACCACCTGCCCCTGAACCGGCAGGAGAAGATGTTCAAGGATGCGCTGACGCGCATCGCCACCTATCCCATCTCCCGGCTCGCCGAATTGCTGCCGCACAACTGGAAGCTCGCGCAGGCCTAATCCCGAAGTTCGAATTCGAAAGGGTCAGGCCTGCGTTGTTGCCCGGCGACGGTGATTCTCGGACGCTTACGCTTTTCGGCCCACACTAGCAGCCCGCCGCCTTCCTGCTGCGAACCTCCTTCCTTCTTTTTTACTTTCCTGGGGTCGAATAGCGATGGGGTCAACGCCGCCTGGGGTTGGGTGCCTGCCTGGCGGTGCCGCTTCCCAAAGTTCGCCTGGCCCTTGCTCAGGTGGTTTTGGGATACCCAGAGGTGGTGTTAAGAGGATGCTACAGCACGACATGGGGACAAGTCAAGCAGAATTTAGGAAGTGTGGTGAAGTCTGGTGAAGCGACGGGGAATATTTCTGTTGTACCGGAAGTTACTAGGTGTATACTGATACGCTGTACCGTTGAAGCGAAGAGAAGAGACTCCTGCTTCGATTGGCACGATAACGGTTTCAGGGACAGAACATTGTAAATGACACATAATATGTCACTTATCGAGAATTCCTTGTTTGCCTCGTTACTAAATAAGTACATTGGCCAAAGCGGACTACAGGCCAAAGAAGTTGCTGCGCGCGTCGGAATTTCGGACCGGACTTTATCGATGATCCGACACGGTTCGCGCCGGGCCTCGCAGGAACTAGCCGAGAAGTTGGCTAGAGCGCTGGCTCCGAGTGCCAGTGTCGAGAGCATTATCGGCGAGTTTCGCGCGGCAGCACTTTCAGCTCCCCAAGGGACTGAAGGCAAGGTTAGGCATATTGTCACAGAACTTCGTACCATCGAGGGGCTCCTGGAGGTGGAGAGCGGGCTCCAAGGTGGCCAGGAGGTTTGGGTTATCTGCCGGACTCTTCTTGAAACGTATGAACCAAAGTTCTACCGTGTGGTGCTGAGCAATCTGCAAAAGGGCGTCCGCTATACCTACTTCTTACACCGGGACAACGCCGTGGACGCAATCAAATTGGCCGACCACCTAAGGAATGATGGCTTCGATGATCCTGGGTTGTGCGCGGCAGTAATCGCCTCCAACGAGTCATTCCACCTCAGAGACCCCAACTTCTTCCAGGCGGTATACGATGCGGAGGGGGCAGATTGTTTCTCCTTTAAAACCGTTCGCGATGCCGAGGGTGATTACTGTTACTTGGGAGTGCACCCAGATGAGGCAGCGGATTTCCGGGATCATCTTCGAGCGCTGAAACAGCAAAGCGCGCAAAACGCCTCTGATTATGCCAAGGGGCATCCGGACCAAGAACCGAAATTGCCAATACCGGCCGACGTGTACCTTCGGCGATCTCTGACGAAGTATCTCGGTGGGGAGATCAAGGAGGCTACCACTTGATCACGTGCCCCGGTGGACCGCGGTTAGATTCCGCTTGTCGGCCTTCCCGGCGAGGTCGCAGGGCGATCGATTTGGCAAGGCGTTTGAAATCGGGTTTCAGAAGACCACAGCGCGAGTGCGTGGCGATCACGGGCGCGAGTGAGCTAGGCCGAAATGTCCTTTTTCGCACCGGGAGATCTGTTAATATACTATGCTGATTCGACAGGCCATGCCGTGGTCATCGGTCGCTACGAGCCAAAGCTCGTCAAGTGGACGGGCGTTGGCGGTCCCAGATCCCGCATCGGTTTGGCAGAGGTTGACAGGGAGAATGGCAGATCGGCTGAACCTCGCCGTTTGGATATATAGAAGAAGTTTGCCGTGACCTGACATTCGGCAAGAAGTTCTCAGGGAGAAAGCTTAATGAATCATCTGATCGTGGGTCTAGGCGGGACGGGCGGCAGGATTATCCGTTCCTTTCGTAAAGCCGTCCTTCAGAATTTCCGCACGTTGACACCCCAGGGGGTCAACGTAGAATACCTATACGTTGACTCTGATGACCGTGACATGGGGCTGGACGATCCGAAATGGAAGATCCTCGGCGAGAGTGTGCAGCTTGCAGACAAGGGTCAACTCAAGATTAAGAGTGCAGACCTACGCGCTTGCCTTTCCAATCTCTCCAATTATCCGCCGTTGGAGCCATGGCTTGGCTCTAGCGACGACTGGAAAGACATCCTCGGCGGAATCGCGGACACCACGATTGGTGGGCAACGACGCAGAGTGGGGAGATTCCTCTTCGCGCGTGGCGTTCAGGAATTCAACCGCAAGATCCAGAGGCTAGTACAAGACTTACAAGGTAGAGGTGCCGCGCAAACGACGTTCCATATCATTTGCGGTTTGGCTGGCGGAACCGGAAGCGGAAGCGTTCTCGACGCTATTGCGCAGATCCGAAAGACATATCCTCTTGATGTCGAGAAGAACTATCCGCTGCTAGTCTACGCGCTTTTACCTGATCGCGTCCCCAAGCAAGGCTGGAATTTGGGGAACTACTGGGCCAACGGCTACGCCGCGCTTGCCGAACTTAACGGCTTCAGCGTTGGCAAGTGGTCCCCTACGGATGTCGCTTCTACGCAGGAGAAAGCCCCTCGCCTCAAGATCGGGAAGCCGTTTGACGGTTGCTACCTTTTCTCCAACGAAAACGGGCGCGTGACCGTCGACGTTGAGACCGATCTGCCCGATATCGTCGCGAGCTTCCTATACCAAAAGATCATTGTTGTGCGTGACAACGAGTGGTTGGGCCAACTCGGACGGATCGAGTCCTGCGAGAATGGTGACTCCTCACCGGAAAACTCACCAAGCACCCAGCAACCTGAACGAAGCCGCTTCTTCCTGACATTCGGAGTCAAGCGCCTAACGTACCCAGAAGATGAAATCCGCGAGTACATCACTTACAGCTTTGGCCTGCAGGCCGCAAATCAACTTCGATTCAACAATTGGGTTGAAAACCTGGGGTATTCCGACCAGGCGAAAAATCAGGCATTCCCAGCGCAGGTAAAGTCCCCGGAGTTGATGAACCGGTGGAAGCTCTCGGATGACCACCTCTTGCTGTCGAAAGGGATTCTCCCAGAAGACGCCCGGAATCAATCGTGGAAGAATATTCATGACGAGTGGCACGATTTAATTGCGCCATACACAATGTCGGTCAAAGAGGGACAGAACAAATTCTGGCTTGCCGAGATCAAGAGGCTATTCGATGAGCGCTACAAACGGGATTTCCGCAAAGTCGGTGTGAACTCATTCTATTCGTCCCATTTGGCCGGCACAGCAAAGGCACAGCATTCGCGAGAAATCTGTAGCGCAATTGAGACGCAGCTCTTTGATGATTGGTCCAACGGAGAGCGCTCGATGTATGACACGGGCGAATTCCTGGCGGCGTTAATCTCGGAACTTGGAATCCGCAAAGCAACCATCGAAACAAGTATCACTGCTGGCCAGAACGAACTAGAACAGGTGGACAAACAAATCGATGCGAATCTAGCCGCTTGGTCAAAGATGGGCCTTTTGGGGCAAGTCATAGGCGAACGAAATAACCTTCTCAACTCACAAGCCTTGCAAGTGGCGAAGCACTACGAACAACTTACACTCGCAGAAGCCCGTGAATTCGCAAAGCAGCTATTGGTCCAGATCAGCCAGGATCTAACCGACATCAAGAGCTCCGTCGACACCTTTGCCAGTCGTATTAGTGAAGTGACGACAAAGTACAAGAGCGATTTGAAAGAACGCGTCCGTGAGGGCCAGGTCGATGCTCGCGATTTACCGCCGGCCCAAGGACACGAGCAGGTAGTCCGGTTCTACGACGCGAGGCGGGTTGTTGAGATCACGCGAACCATGACCATCGATCAAGCTGACCAGCTCGGGAGTACACGCGAAGTGCGGCAGGCTCTCGTAGGCCTACTCGGGGAGACAAAGACGTTCGGGCAACTGAACAGAGTGGTTACGCCAGGAAAGTTGCGCGACACAATAGATAATACGTGTCGCCGGCACGCGGATGTTGCGCACGAAAACATGGTTCAGCGATCACAGCAACGAGTATTGGGAATCAATATCGTAGACAAACTCCGGGAGCGCTATGACGGTGATACGGAGGGCTTGAGAAAGTTCGTCAGGGACCTGGTTGGCCACGCGGACAACTATCTGGTCATGAATTCTGACGAAGTGGACCGCAATGTTCGTGGATTGCCAGCGAACAGGCAGCCGTTGACAAATACGACCATAATCTTGCCGGCCAGCGATGACGCGTCGTTCTATGGACGCTTGGCGAGCGAATTTCGCGACTTCGCGCCCGGTGGAGGGAGTATCGTTAGATCGCAAACCCGAAAGAACGAAATTGTAATTATTAATCTGATGAACATGTTTCCGCTTCGGTACGCCAAAGTGGTGGAGTACCTGCGGGACAAATACGCCGAAAAGGTAAGCAGCTCGAACACGAAGCGCGTGCGGCTGGAGGTCCATGTTGAGGGAGATGGAACAGACTTGCCACGACTCTTCCTGCCGAGCGGTTCGGAGCCGGTAGACGATGCGATTCCATATCTGCTATTGGTCCGTGCGATGAAGTTGGTGCAGCAAACGCCAAACCCGCAGGGAACTCCAGAGTGGGCGTTGATTACTAAGGACGCCGACGGCTTCGACGCCGACCCCGTATTTCTCGGCAAGACGATCAGCGAGGCTACATCGAAGATTAACCTCGTGAACGCTGATCTGATTCGATCCGAGGCCGAGAAAGTGTTAAAGCGACCTGAGTTCCGGTCGGACACGAAGAGGGAGGAGTTGCGCGCGGCGATCCTTGCGGATGTAGATGCAGTTAAGGCTGAGCGCGGCAATGACCTCAATGACGATGTTTACAAACGATTCCGTGATGGGGGAAAACGGGCATTTGCTTTAATTGGCCAGATGGCCGCAGGAGCGTAGAGCGATGAAGAAGTATCGGTGCCAAAACGTCGGTAATGCTTGCAAGTACTGCGACAATAAGATTGTTTTCGAACTCGCAGAGACGGCTCCGGCAAAATGCCCGGAATGTCAATCCGGAAGCATTGTCCCAGTTGGCGGACGGGGCCTTCCGCCGGGGCTATTGATGGCGGGTGCCGTCGTCGCCGCTCTCGTTGTCGGATTCTTGTTGTACCAGAAATTCAGTGGCCCGAGTACAGCAGGCATGACAGGGCTCCTGGGCCGCCCGCTGCGTGTCGGCGTCGTTACATGGCCTGGTTATGCCGGAGGCATCGTTGCCAACAACGGGTTTAAACCAAACCAGGACAGCATCTACTATAAACGCCACAACCTCTATGTCGAGTTCCTTCTCATGGAAGACGTGGATGCTCGCGCAAAAGCGTTCGCTCGCGGTGGCAAGGAAGGCGTCGACATTGTGTGGTCGACCGTGGATTTCTGGGCAAACGAATTGCCTGGCTTTCTCAAGAATGACACCAAAGCGAAGGCGATAATGCAGGTTGACTGGTCACGCGGCGGAGACGCGATGGTGGCGGACCAAAGCATTAGGAAGGTCGAAGATCTCTACGGGAAGAAGATCTCGCTGGCTCTTTTCACCCCGTCTCATTGGCTGCTTGAGTACAGCTTGCAGAACTCCAGCCTTGATGAGGCCAAGCAGGCCCAAATCGTGAAAACGCTCGTGGGCAAGAATGCTTCGCCTGATGCACGTGCCGATTTCGTAGCTGGCAAAGTCGATGCAGCCGTCGTGTGGGAGCCAGATGTTTCAGAGGCATTGCAGAAAAGGCCCGGCTCTCACATCGTGGTTTCAAGCCGCGAGGCCAACAAACTGATCGCCGACGTAATGGTGGCTCGCGAGGATTTTATTCAGCAACACCCAGATGTGATTGAGGCATTTGTTCAGGGCTGGACGGTAGAGGGAACTGAGGCGGCCAATCGCAATCCCGACCTTGTCGCGAAATTGTTGATGCAAAATGAATCGCTATATAAGGAGCTCGGACTCGAAACAACAAAAGGCAACCTCTCATCCGTTAAATGGGCCGATTTGTCGGACAACACAGAGATGTTCAATCTCGATGGGAAGGACGGCCAATCGCTGTTCGACAGAATCTTTAGTCAAGCTGCGAAGTCATGGGTTGCAAGAGGATACATCAGCGCACCCGTTTCGCCGTCAATCGCTAAAGATGACAGCTTCCTCAGAAAGATCTATCAGCGAACGCCCGTAGAGCGGCCTCCTACCCAGATAAAAAAGCCGACCGAAGAGCAAGCATCGAAGGCGCCAATTACGACCGCGCAAATCACGGTAAATTTTGCTCCTAACAGCGCCGACCTGGGCCTGTCCGCGAAGCAAGTCCTTGATGATCGGGTGGCCTTGATCCCAAAGACCTTTTCCGGGGCCTTTATTCGAGTGGAGGGAAACACAGACAGCGACGGCAACGCCGATATGAATCGCGCCCTCAGCAAAAGAAGAGCTCAGGCGGTGGTCGACTACCTTGTGACGAAATACAATCTCCCGAAAGAGCAGTTCATACCGCTAGGTAATGGGCCTGACAAGCCAGTGGCTGATAATGGAACTCCCGAGGGAAAAGCCAAGAACCGGCGGACAGACGTGGGCATTGTCGCGAAATAGCTCTCTGGTACGCTCTGATGCTCATCGGTATTCGCGATCGCCTGTCAACTCGCAGTGATCTCGTTCTCGGCCTGGTCGGGATCGGTGTACTGATTGGGATTTGGTGTGGCTTAACCTACGGCGGATATGTCAGCCCGGTTTTCCTTCCGACTCCTACCAGAATGTGGACTGGCTTGCTGGACTTTTACCATCGCGATTGGTTGCTTCCGGCAATCTGGCGCAGTTTCGCGAGGGTAAGTGAATCCCTCATCCTCGTCATTTTGGTGGGCGTTCCCATAGGCATCTTAATGGGGACATTTACGCCAATCGATGCCATGCTGCGGAAGATCATTAGCGGGGCAAAGAGTATTCCCACGACAGGGATAGTAGGTTTGATCGTAGTTTGGTTTAGTATCGAAGAGCGCGCCAAGATCATTTTCCTATTTATCGGTGCAATCTTTTACATGATTATCCTGGTGAAGAGCGCCGTCATGGCCGTGCCCGAGGACTACATCCGTGTGGCCCTCGACCTCGGAGCTAATCGACGGCAGATGGTTTGGCGAGTCCTTCTGCCGGGGGCACTGCCACAGATTTGGGAGGCTATTGCAGTTTGCAACGGGATCATGTGGACTTACATTGTCTTAGCGGAGTTCATCAATAGCAACGAAGAGCAGCTTGGGCTGGGTTATCTACTGCAAATCGGAAGTAGAACTCAAGATTCCGGCAAGGTCTTCGCCACTCTGACAGTCATCGCCTTAATATCCTCGTTTACCGACTACGTTCTTCAATCTGTTCGGCGCCGCTTCCTGGCTTGGTGATCATCCGTGGCAGACCCTCGCCCGATCATCGAACTCAGTAGTGTCAGCAAAGTTTTTCCTCCCACGCGAAAAGGCCACCAGCTCGTTGCATTAGATCGTCTCTCTCTGCGTATTGAGCACAATGGCAGTCTCGCCCATCGGACGTCTGGCGATATCGTCGTGTTGCTGGGACCGAGTGGCTGCGGCAAGAGCACAGTACTCAGTATCATCGCGGGCCTGAACTTACCAACTCGCGGTGAGGTCCGCGTTTTCGGCGAGATCGTCACTGGCCCCCACAAGTACTCAGCCACCGTCCCACAGGCTTATACCTGCTTCCCCTGGCTTACCGTCCAGGAGAATGTGGAATTTGGGTTGCGTCTTGAGGGGAAAGGAGAGAGTGAGCGCGAGTTAATCGCGCGCGAATATCTGCGAGCGGTCGAACTCGATGATCGGGCTAACGCCTATCCGAAGGAACTCTCAGGCGGAATGCAGCAACGGGTCGCAATCGCCAGGACTTTAGCGATGAAGAGGCCGATTGTGTTGATGGATGAACCCTTTGGTGCCCTCGACGCTCAGACCCGGACGGATATGCAGCAGATGCTGCTCCAGTTATGGAAGGTCGAACGAAACACAATCGTGTTCGTGACCCACGACATAACTGAAGCTCTGCTCCTTGCCAACCGCGTAATCGTGTTTTCACCCAGACCCGCAAGGATTGTAGAAGATATGATTCTTCCGTTCCCGTTTGAACGGCCTCCGGAGTTGGTCCACTCCAAGGAGTTCGTCGATTATGCGGAGCTCCTCCGCCAGCTCCTTCGAAAGCCCCAAAATGGGAACGGCTAGTGCCGTCCAGCGGACTCCCTAATTTTTCTCTGGACATTATGACTTCTCGCATCGCATACAACAACCCCGGACGCAACGGCGCCTTTGGCCTTCCGTATCATTACGAACTGTTGGCTGATCGCCAAAGGCTGGACCCACTCAGTCGCGCAATATCAGTCGCGGCACAGGGTCTGAGAGTCCTGGAGAGCGGGGCGGGGTCGGGGATTCTCAGCATTCTCGCGGCACGAGCTGGGGCGGAAATGGTGTACACGACGGAGCCCGATCGTCAAGTTGCTCGGTTTGCCCGGAATAATGTCGCTCGGTCCGGCTACGGACATAAGATTCGGATTATTGAGAAGGACACCCGGGAGCTTACCATCCGCGACATCGATAATTCGCCGGTGGACATGGTAATCGCGGAACACCTGAGTACCTGGCAGGTTACCGAGGCCCAGATCCCTGTCATGAATCACATCAACAAGCTGCTCGCAGCGGAGGGAGCAGTCCGAATTCCGGAGTCGGCGTCTAACCGCATTGAACTGGCATGGTCGCAATTTCGTTTCGAGGATGTCGTGGAGCTGCGCACCGCCTACTTTGGCTTCAGTGGCATACCTAAACCCCAGATCTTCTCCGAGCCGCTTGAAGTCCAGCCTGTGTTTTTCAATCGCATCAACCCGACTTTAGTTGATCGTTCTGTGCAAATTCTGACCACACGGAGTGGAATCGTAAACAGTCTTCGCCTAACGTCTCCGCTGTGCATATTCGGTGATATTCGATTCGAGTCTTCCGATAGCCTGATGCCTCCCGTCATCATTCCATTGCCGGATGATATCGAGGTTGCTGCGGGTGATTCTGTTCAAGTGCACGTCACATATCATTGCGAGACGAATTGGAGTGAAGTCCAATGCGAAAGCCGGGTAGTCGTCCCCGCGTATCAGGAGTTTCAGATAACTGCATCCGCCTATAGAGGGGATGCTCATTACGGAGCACGTAGCGCTCTGAGTGAAGGGAAGTGCCATGGAGACTAACGATATTGCGAGAAGTATGATGTACGGCCGATCGAGTCTACTTGGGGCAATGGGCTGGATGTTCGGCCTTTCGTTTCTTCTCACGCTAATCTTGAGTTGGATTCCTTTGATCGGACCATTTATTGGCCCGGTGGTCGGCGGTTATATCGGCGGACGGCGAGCGGGAAGCGCGGGCCGGGCGCTGCTCGCGGCGCTCATACCCGCAGTGCTGTTGTCGATCTTGATTCTCGTTTTTGGCGGCTTAGCGGCCGTATTGTCACACCTTCCTATCGTTGGTGCGGTAGCAACCGTCGTTGCGGGAGCAGTCGGCATAGTCTTGTTCGTTCACAATGTTTTGTTGTTCGTCTCTGCTCTTGTCGGTGGTATCGTCCGGCAATCGCAGAGCGCGTAGACTTCCAGGGCATGGGAGCCGCCACCATATTGGAGCCGGGCTCCCAGGGAGGTGGTCGTGGTCGCGATCGTCAGTTTGTCACGAATTCTGGGACTCTCGTTCGTCTCAGGAATCAATCTCTATGCGACTATTCTTGCCGTTGGATTAGCGATCCGCTACAACTGGGTAGCCGACCTACCTCCCGAATTGCAGATCCTGGCTCACCCGGCGGTTCTCGTCGTCGCGGGTGCGATGTACGTGATTGAGTTTCTTGCGGATAAGGTTCCAATTGTCAGCACTCTCTGGGACGCCTTGCACACGTTCATACGGCCTGTCGGTGGCGCCCTCCTGGCATTGGCCGGTGCATCAAACCTCGACCCAGCGCTCCAGATTGTAGCTTTCATGGTAGGAGGCTCCGTTGCACTCGGAACTCACTCCACGAAAATGGGGGCCCGGCTTTTGGCTCATAAGTATCCGGAACCCATTGCCCACTCGACTGTTAGCGTGATGGAGGACATCGGCGTCGTGGGCCTGCTCACGCTGATCTATACTCATCCATTGTCTGCGCTGGTTCTGATACTGTGCTTGATCGCCTGCATGATCTGGCTGTCTCCCCTTCTTTTTAGGACGATCGCTTGTCTGCTTAACGGGGTTATCGGGCGGTTGCTCTTTTGGCGGAGTACACCGACGCGCCCTCCGATATGGCTCACCGCGCGGCTCTCGCCGATGGTCGGGCCAGATGACCGCCACTTTTATCCTTGCTTTGCTCGGTCGATTAAAGGTGCGCCGAGGTTAAAGCGCGGATATTATTGTGTCGATCGGGATCAGGCATTCTTTGCTTGTCACGGTTTGTTCAAGCCTAAGGTTATCCCTCTTGGCTCCAGTACTCCTGAAGAAGTGCACTTGCGGCGGGGATTAATTCTCGATCTCTTACTGCTGGGTAACCCTGCCGGAAGTCATCACTCGTTGTATTTCTCGAGGCCGCACTCGCGTACGTGGTGCCTGAACAATCTGCGGTCAGATCGCGGTGTAGCCGAAGCGCCACGCAGTGCCGGACAGGAAGGATGATGCCAGAGACAGTGCCTTGGTCAGCGCGGACCATTGTGGGATAAACATCTTGATCGAAGGGAGGTACCCTCAGCACATTGTCGTCTACAGGTCGCAAGGTTTTGCTTAGTGCGGTTGTCTTGGCAGTTCTCAGTTCTATCGGTATTTGGTGGGTTTGGAGGCGATATTCGTCGTCGCGTCCCACGGCTGCGCCCGTCGAGGTGCGTCGGCAGGTGATCTTATCTTGGGGCCTAGTAACAAGGATGTCGGGTTGCCAAGTTCAAGTACCTCTTCCTGACGCTCGATGCACGCCAGGGGATATTATCCCCGAGAATACTGTGGACGTGCTTTGCAGCCCTTCATTTCGCACCAGTATCGTGCGAGATTCCGTAACGTCGGCTGTCGAGAAGAGAAGAGTTTACGAGAGGTATGGTATTCCTCGACCAGCCAACAATAGGGGTTCAACTCAGGTTTGCGAAATCGACCATCTTGTTCCGCTTGAGTTGGGCGGAGCCGACACCCTGGCGAACCTTTGGCCAGAATGTTCGTCTGGCTATGCCGGCTGGGACGGGGCCGGATTCCGAGATAAGGATCACTTCGAAAACTACCTACGCCGCCAAGTCTGCTCCGGATCGATTTCATTGTCTGACGCTCAGTCTGAAATTGCGACCGACTGGTTCAGGTACTGGGTGGCAGCCGGGCGTCCGGGAGGAATGAATTGACGTCGCGCGAAGGCACCGGTGGAGAGTCGGAGGTGAACTTCGGATCTCCGTGGTTGGATTCGCAATGAGAGGAGCGACCAGTGGGCGGAATTGATTTCAAACCCTTAAGCCTATTCGAGGCAGTCTATTTGGTTATCGCGGTGATAGCCACATTGGCTGCTGTTTTTACGATCCGAGCTCTAATCAGGCAATCGCGCGTCGCGTCCCAGGCGGCAGTTGCAGCTGCGCAAATCTCTGTGGACGGCGTTTTTGTGAACCATCCCCATCTGCGTCGGTATTTTCTAGGCGGCGAGGATGTACTACCTGAAAGCCAGGACTACCAACAGGCAGCCGCGGTGGCCCAGATGCTGCTGAATTATTTTGAGAGTTACTTCCGTCAACGTACGCGAAACGACCAGCTTTATGATGATGAAACTTGGCTCGCGTATATGGCAGACCATTTTAGGGGAAGTCCGCTGCTGCTTCGCCTATTGGAGCAGCACGCTTCGTGGTACACGGAAGACCTGATCGCTTTTGCTCAAAGCATTCCTTTAAAGCATCCGACCCTTCCGGCATCAACATCTCACGCAGTTCCTTCCGGCAGCGTTTCGACGGGTCCAAAGCCGCTACCGCAGATCGGCGCCTCGACTCCCGCCGATAAGCCACGCAGGCGGAAACGTCCCTGACTACGACGCAGCTGCGCAACCAACGCTACTCGTCAAAAGCCGGTGCTTTCCAGGTAGACGGGCTCCGATCAGTGAGATGCTTGGGTTGCTTTTTGGTCAGATGACCGCTAGAAATACGTAAGCGTCCGAGCAATCACCGTCGCCGGGCAACAACGCAGGCCTGACCCTTTCGAATTCGAACTTCGGGATTAGGCCTGCGCGAGCTTCCGGTTGTGCGGCAGCAATTCGGCGAGCCGGGAGATGGGATAGGTGGCGATGCGCGTCAGCGCATCCTTGAACCAGGCGTTGGGATCGACTTCTACGCGCTGACAGGAGGCCACGAAACTGCGCAGCACCGCCGCGGTGTGGCCGCCCTGGTCGCTGCCAAAGAAGATCCAGTTGTGGCGGCCAACAGCCACGCCGCGAATGCTCCGCTCGGTGCGATTGTTGTCGATCTCCAGATCGCCATCCTCGCAGTAGCGGTTCAGCGCGGTCCAGTTCTTCAGCGTGTACCGAACCGCCCGCCCTTCCGGACTTTTCGGCAACACCTCGGTCTGAATGTCCATCAGATACCCCTGCAGCTTGTCCAGCACCGGACGCGACTGGCGTTGACGCAATGCCCAACCGCTCCTCCGCAGTCCGCCCGCGCGCCTGCTCCTCCACACGGTATAACTGCGCGATAGAGCAATAGCGCCGGCCCCATGTGAGGTCGAGCACCATTTGCTGCAGGACCTTGGGATCTTCCGGGAGGTATTTGGGATCGATTGCCACGAGTAAGTTATAGTTTATGCACTTATTCGTGTAATTTCAATATTGAAAATGAGAGTAACTTCAAGTTATGATGCTCTCTGGTATCGCTTTTGTTTCTCCGCCCGGTCCAGATCGATTCCGCGGCAACCCCGCCCCCCCCGGTTCTTCGGTGTTCCGGGCAGGCAGCGACCTTCATTCTTGACGGGCGGCCGCTTCGCACAGCACTTTCTGCCAGTACGCGTTCATGTCGGGAGCCTTCAGTCTGATGTTTTGTAGGCAGACAAGAAGAGTGAGGTAGAAGAGGGGCATAGTATCTTCGCCCAACCTCATCCACCTGTACCCGTCGTAGGGCTGTCCGAAACGCGCAATTGTCCCGTTGTTCATTCCCTTGAAGAGTGCATAGCCCTGTTTGTAGACGAAAACGGCTTCGGGAGCGTGATCCTTTGAGATTGCACCGCCGGCGAGGTCTTGATTGATCACCGCGAGCGCGTGCTCGACGGAAACGCCGTCATAGCCGAACACGACTCCCAGGTAGGGGTTTCTTGGTGTGGGATCCGCTGCGAGACCCCCATCCAGACCAAGACGGACCGTGGGAAGGAAATCAAGCATCGTCGTAGTTTCCCGGTGGAGCTGCTTGAGGGACGCAACGTTCTGGAAACTGGTCCTCAGTTCATCGCCCGTCAAGTGCGATTTAATCTCGATGTTGCCGTAGACCGATTCACATGGGAACAGCCAAGAGTCGTTCCGATCCCGGAAAAGGACAGTGGAGAATATGGGGTCATGGATTACCACGTCGAGTTGCCGGCTGCTCTGCCCGTTGAGGTCGAACGCTTCTCCCGATGCAAGGCCGTAGCACTCCGGCAAAAACGGACGGAGGAACCGCTTAATGATTCCCTCTCTGAAGGCCCCTCGTTCCCCGTGATGTTCGAACAGTTTACTGTCTTCGAGTTCGGCGGTGATGGTAGCTGCGCGATTCCGAAGCGCCGCTACGAGTTTGTTGCTCATAGGGATGATCCCGCCCAATTCTCTGTGGCTGTCAAAATGGCTGTCACGTTGACTAGCCCAGCAACTTCAAAAGACGAACCCTTTTAGAATCTGGCGCGCCCGGAGAGACTCGAACTCCCGACCTACTGGTTCGAAGCCAGCCGCTCTATCCACCTGAGCTACGGGCGCGCAACTTCGATTCTACCAAG
>Ga0335069_10008881_pt1 | contig 14337 bp, 10 predicted proteins | sample Lox_Sample_11_FD_206714 | JGI IMG/M metagenome (GOLD analysis project Ga0335069, IMG submission 206714) | Soil microbial communities from Loxahatchee National Wildlife Refuge, Florida, United States - Lox_Sample_1.1 | ecosystem: Environmental > Terrestrial > Soil > Wetlands | place: USA... | reverse complement strand
GCAAGCGGCGATGGCGGCGGTCCTCATCGGGTCGCTGGCAGGCGTCGTCACCGCGGTGACCAAAGAGGCGATCCATCGAGCGAAGAAGTCGCAGGCCAAGCCCATCGTCCGGCTCGCGCTCGGGGGCCTCGTCTTGGGCACCGATGCGGTGATCCTCGCGTTTCTCGCCGCACCGTCGGCCGCGGTGGGCGCGGGCGGCGGGGCCATCGACTGGGTCGAGAACAACCCGCACGTAGCCGCGATGACCGTGCTCGGCGTGGCCTTGCTGCGCGCGGTGGCCACCACCTCCGCCGTAGCGGCCGGGGGGTGCGGCGGCCTGTTCGTTCCGTTCCTCGCCGTCGGCGATCTGACGGGACGCGTGTTCGCGCCGGGCCTCGGCGTGCCGGGGGATCTCGCCGGTGCGGCCGGTGCGGCCAGCGGCATCGCCGGAGGCTATGGCCTGCCGTTCACCGCCGTCGTGGTTGTCCTCAGTCAGGGCGGACCGCACCTGGCGACCCTGACGTGCCTGGCGGCGGTGGCCGTCGCGGCGTTCGCCGGGTCGGGGGTCGCGATCGCGCTGGAGCGATTGCTCGTTGCAGGCCAAGCATTCGTCCAAAAACGGGTTCAGCAGCCGTGAGCCCATCCGGGTCTTCTTACGAACCTGGCCTCACGGCGCCGGCATGATCCACAGGCCGTCGTAGGGGGAGCCTGCGTCGTGGTCCCCGACGTACGTCGTGTAGAGGAGCTGCTTGCGGTCCGGCGTGAGGGTCACGCTTTGGCCGACCTTCGAGACGAGCGTCCTCGGCACAGGTGTCGGGCTGGAGAGATCGGCCAGGACCATGTCGCCCGTCACCGTGGTGTCGGGGTTCTCCACCACGTTGACCTGGGCGACCACTTTCGCGCCCGAGGTGGCCACGATCCAGTTGGCATTGCTCGCGACGTCGATCGGGCTCCCGCCCGATACGTCGATGGTTCGGAAGGTGCCGGCTCCGTTCAAGCCCTCTAGCCACATCGCGTGGCTGCTGTCGGCGGTGAAGTAGTCGAAGTCCGACGAGATGCTGCCGGTCCACGTGGAGTCCAGGGTGATTCCCGGCTTTCCCGCCACGAGAGGTGACAGGAGGACATCGAACAAGGAATCCCCCCCGGCACCGTTGTTGGGGACGAGCCCGAGCGTGTGCGACCCGTCCGGAGACGGAGGAAGCAAGACGAAGGCATTGGGGAAGGTTCCCGAAAACGCCGTGGCAGGTTGCGGCTGATTTACGTTCGCGTAGTGGTGGCCGATCGTCGTCGAGTAGTGAAGCGTCTCGTTGGCGCCCGTTCCTGCGAAGAATCCCCACCCAGAGAAGCCGCAACTGCACGAACTCTGCGTCTCGATGGTCGTCGTCGCTCCGGTCGAGAGATCGAACAACAGCTGGGCCGAACCGGGTCCGCCTCCAGTGCCGTTGGGTACGAAGGCGACCAGTTTCCCCGCTTGGTCGACCAGAGGATTGTTCCAAATGTTCGGCGCCAGATCGAGGCGAGAGAACGTCGATCCCGAGACCGTGAACAACGACAGAGTCGACGGGGTCCCACCCGGGGGGCACCAGAGCGCCAGGACGCGCTGCGGATCTCCCGCTACGAACTGCGCCGCCCCAGAGCCGGCAAAACATTGCGCCGTGAGGTCGAACGAAGGAATGAGGGTGAGCGCATTGGATCCATCGACGTCGGTCAGGACCAGCGATGCCTGCGTGGCCCCCTGGTTCAGGACATAGTTGGCCAGCCGGGTCCCGTCCGCGCTGACCACGGGCCACAAGGCCGTGGTGGCTGGGAAGACCTGCTTTGCTCCCGTTGCCGCGGAGAACGTGTAGAGCGGCCCGTTGCCGGCCATGTCGACGGTCGGACAGAGGATCAACGTCTGCCCGAATGCGGCTGCGCCGGCAGATGGTGCGGCGGTGACGCCGGCAGATGGCGCGGAGCTGAAGGGCGCAATGGGGACGGGCGTCGACCCGGGCGTGAGCGACACGACCTTCATCATCTGATCCGTCATGTCGAGGTACGGCACGTAGCCGTCCGACGTGACCAGCACGGGGCTCCGGCCGTTGAAGCCGGGCGCGAACTCGTCAACCAAGGGTTGGGGAAGCAGCAGGTTCCCCGCCACGACGCGCCTCCCCGTCGGCGAGCCGGCGCCCGGGGACGTCTCGGTGCCGCCATCGCGCACGTCAGCCGCCCCGCCCTCTAGCTCCACCTGCACCGGGGTGTCCGCTCCGAGCAGCGTGGAGCAGGACGCGCCGAATCCGCCTGCACAGCACGCCCACAAGCGCGCCCAGAGGAGGCCCGAACGCGGAGTCATGGCTGCGGCACCAGTACGGTGTACCCCTGCGCCGACTGCGGACATGCGAACGCGCCAGCCTCGATGATCTGGGGGCAATTGCTCGTCGTCGCGTAGGCGGAGAGCGTCCCAGCGGGAATGGCGACGCTCTGTACGACTCCCGACGGCAGCGGCGGGAAGAAGACGTGCGTCGCCGTCGGTGGGACGCCCACTACCCACAGGAGGTCGTTCGTGTCTGCGTCGACGAGGTAGACCCGGGTCCTCGACGCGCCGGCGGTCGCCGGCTCGATGGGTATCGCGGCATCGAACGCGGACACCGTGCCCAGGTGCTGCGGCAGGAGAAAGCCATCGATGGTCTGCCCTTGCTGGGGGTAGTCAGGCAGGACCTGGGAGCTGGACTGGCCGTCCATGGTCGTCAGGGTGGCTATCGTGAGGGGGTGCGACCCTGGGAACGCGACGTACGAGGCGGCATACACGAACGAGCCGCCATCACCCGAGACGTCGAGCTGCGTTGGGCCGCCGAGGTAGAGATTGAGCGCCGACTCGCGCGTCGTGACGCGGAGGGACGGGCTGCTCGCCGCGAACGAGCCGGCATCGTCTTTCGGCAGCACGATGCTGCCCATCACGTGCGTCGTCGGCGTGAGAGCGACGCCGGCCTCGAAATCGATTCCAATCGTCACGTCGTCCGACTCCGCGGGCTCGTCGTAGCGACGCCACTGGACGAACGTGCCGCCGCCGTAGGCTCGAGGCATGACCGAGGCGTCGTCACCCGCGATCAGGTCGACCGCAATCAACGAGAACGGCGTGGCCTTGCCGACCTGCAAGGAGTAGCGGGTAGCCACCCCGACGTACGTCGTGGCGAGCGGTGCGCTTGCGGTGACATATGCGTAGTCAGTCGGGGAGACCACGCCCGTGATCGGACCCGAGATGGTGACTTCGGGACCAAACGGGTCAGGCCCGCGCCCATAGACCGCGATCGACAAGTTCGCGGTGGGACCTAGGCCTTCCTCGGTCCTGAGCGCATAGCCAGGGTGATAGACCGTCACGGCGGCGCTCCCCCCGAGCGACCAGTCGATCCCCGAGAACGTCGTCGATCCGTCGGGACCGGTGAACTGTTCGATTCGCTGACCACCAGGTGCGTCGAGGGCGACCTGCGCCCCCGAGAGAGGCGGACCCAGTTCCTCCGCGTAGTCGACGGCGGGCGCCACCCTCACGGTCAGTGTCGACCCCGCGTCGGAATTGCCGGCTGCACTGGCATCCGCGTCGACCTTCGGCTCGTCGAGCCCGACGAGCGCATCGCAGCTCGCCGCCGAGGCGACGGCGCCGATCGATGCAAGTGCGGCGACGATCGGAGTTCTCTGCGTCACCATGACCCTCCGAGGGTCATCGCGCCTCCGCCCGTGAGCGCCGCCGGAAACACGCGAACTGCACCCGTCGTCGCCGTCGAGCGTGCGTTGCCTGTCGTCAGGAGCGCCACTCCGCTTGCGAGGAGGGCACCACCGGCACCGAGAGCCACGACCGAGGCCGTCGTCATGCCGCTCTCATCTCGCTGGGCAGCGGCGCCCTCAGGATCGCACGCGCTGCCCGAGCATCCCGCCAACGCGTCGCGATGATCGACGATCGCCCGCATCCCGAACACCGACCCCACGACGAGCGCGCTCAGCCCGGTCGCGCCGAGTACGTACGCGAGATTGCGTCTTACGTAAGGCTCTTCCTCCGGCGACGGCGTGAGCACGCGCAGCAGGGCGCCACCGACGAGAAGCGCGCCGCCCGTGGCGAGACTGATCGTCGCGATCCGCGCCTTGCCGATCTCGTCGTTGCGGGCGACGAATCCGGCCGCGTCGCACTGGTCGCCGTTGCAGTGCGACGACGCGTCGTTCGCCGAGTTGATCGCGAGCACCCCGTACGTCACGCCGATGCCGAGCCCGACGATGCCTGCCGCGCCCGCGACGTACGCCGCCATGTGAAGGGACTTCCGGCCGGACTCCTCGCTGCGGCTGGGGCTCGCCGCGGAACTCGTGATATCCGCTCCGGCGTTCGCTGCGGGCGCCGCCACGAGAGCGCCGGGCTCGACGACGACGTCGCGACTCTCGCTCTCGCTCACCTCGAGGTCGTATTCCCGCGGCTCGTGCTGCGGGGCCGACACCGTGAGCGTGTGCGCTCCGGTCTCCACGGGCAGCGGCACGCCGAAGCTCGCGCTCTCGAACTCCACGCCGTCGCGGCGCACGACCGTGTCGGGAGGTGCTGTGGGCGCGAGGCGCACGGTGACGCGAGGGACGCGCGCGTCGATGCGCGCCAGCTCTCCCTCGATGAAATCGATTCTCGGGTCGGAGGTCGCGCGCCCGAGGTCGAGCGCTTGCTCCCAGTACTGGCGCGACGTGGCGAGCTTGGCGAGCGCCTCCTCGCACTGCGCGAGATTGATGAGCGTCCCGACGTGGGGATCCGCCCCTTCGCTCTCGATGAACTTCTGGCACGCGAGCGCGTAGTTCTGCGCGGCCATCGCGTCGCGTCCCTCCTTGAACAGCTGCGTGCCGCGTTCGGGATCGCTCGCTCGCGCACGGCTCGGCGCGACGACGGCGATCGTCGCGATGAGCCACGCCAACGGCGCTCGGAGTCTCACCATGCAGCCCTCAAGGCGCACGTGACGCCCGTTCGGCTCGTGTCGATCGAGAGCGCGGCCTGGCCGGTCGACTGATCGCCACCCCGCGGCGCCGTGAACCAGAGTACGACCCCGGCCGCGACGAGCGCTCCACCAGCAATGAACGCGATCGTCGAGCGATCCCCTGCGTCGTGTCCATCGCGCTGCACCTGCGCCGCGGCCTCGCTGTTGCACACGCCGTTCTGGCACCCCGGTTCGTTCTTCGCGTTGATGGCTTGCACCCCCCACGCCGCGCCCAGGCCGAGTCCCACGATCCCCAGACCACCGAGGCCGTAGGCTACCCAGCGCTGTGTGCTCGACGATGCGGCGCCGGCTGCGGGCACCGCGCCGCCGCTCGACTCGAGCGAAGCGTTCCCCGGCCCGAGGTTCGTGCTCGTCGTGCTCGCGGGGGCTGCGCTGGTCGCCGGCGCCGATGGCAACGGCGCCCCAGGTTCCACCGGCACCTCCGCGGTCTCGCCCTCGCTCGTGCTCACATCGAATCGACCGTCGGCTCTGCCAGCCGACTCCGCCAGAATCACGTGCGGTCCCACGTCGACGGCAATCGGCGCGCCGATGTCGGACGGGGCCACCTCGCTCCCGTCGACGGTGATTCGCGTGTCGGCAGGCGCCGCAGGCGTCAGACGAACCAGGAGATGCGGCACGCGAGGCAGGATCGCATCGTGCTGGTGCACCACGAACGCCTCCCGGCCATCGCCCAGCGAGTGCGCCAGCGCCTGCGCATCGACCCAGTGCCGCAGCGCCGACGCGAGCTTGCCGGTCGCCTCCTCGCATTGCGCGAGATTGATGAGCGTCCCCACCTTCGGGTCGAGCCGCTGGCTCTCGGCGAATTTGGGACAGGCCGTGGCGTAGTCCTTCTGGCCGAGCGCCGCGCGCCCTTGCCGGAACAGTTCCGCAGCCGCGGCGGGATCGCCTTGCGCCGATGCAGTGCTCGCCCACACGAGAGCGAAGATCGAGATCGGCAACGCCCAGGCGCGACGCACGTCAGGACCTCACTGGTAGCTTGCGGGATCGACGACGGGACGAGTCGGGGCCGCGGGCGCCGAGGGAGTCGGACCGGCGGTCCGCGCCGCCGTGGGCTTGGCGGCAGCCGCATGCTTCGTCGGAGTCGAGCTGGCGCTCGCAGCTGCCGATGCCGAAGGCATCGACTCCGAGGCGATCGCCGGTACCGCAGGCTGCGTCGGCACCGGAGGCTCCACCGGTTGCGCCTTCGGCGGCGTCGTCGTGGCCGGCGCGACCTCGGTCGTCGTGGATTGCGATGGCGCCCGAAGGGCCAGCGTTCCCGTGATGGCGAGGCCCACCACGACGGCACCGATGACCACGGGCGTCCGCCAGCGAGGCTTCGCCCGCTCCCGCACCGAAGGCGCTTCCTCCACCGTCGACGCCCTCGCCGTGTCCGAATCCACGTGTCCCTGCTGCGGGGTCGTCACCGAGTCGCGCTCGTGCACCGTCGGCATGCGAGGCGGATCGACCGTCGTGAACGACTCGTTCGTCCAACCGGCCAGCACAACGAGCACCTCGCGCACGTCGCTCGGTCGCTTCGTGCGGTCGCGCGACGTCATGCGCGAGACGAGATCGACGATCGCGTCCGGAAGGTGCGGTGCTCTCTGGCGCAGCGGCACGATCGCGTCGGTCATCACGACCTTGTAGATCTGCCCCATGTTCGAGGCTTCCGTCGGGCGCACCCCGCAAAGCGTCTCGTAGAAAATGACGCCCAGCGCCCAGATGTCGGCGCGCAGGTCCACGTCCTTCTCTCCGAAGAGCTGCTCCGGGGCCATGTAGTAGGGCGTGCCGAGGATGGCTCCCGTGCCGGTACCGGTGGTCGCGGTCTGGGCGGCGGCGCCCTCGGACGCCGTGAGCTTCGCGATCCCGAAGTCGAGCACCCTCACGTCGAGCCCCGAGGCCGACTCGGCGAGGAAGATGTTCTCCGGCTTCAAGTCGCGGTGCACGATGCCGAGCGCATGCGCACACCCGACCGCCGAGCAGACGTGCACCATGATGCGCGCCATCTCGGGCAAGGACAGCGAGCGTTCCCGCGCGAGGCGCTGCGCGAGCGTCTCGCCCGTCAGCAGGTCCATGACCATCACGGGCGAGCCGTCCTCCAGCTCGATCACGTCGTGCACCTCGACCACGCTCGGGTGCCGCACGGCACAAGCCGCGCGCGCCTCGCGCAGGAAGCGCTGCACGGCTCGCGCGTCCTCGGCGCCCCGCTTGAGAAACTTGAGCGCCACCGGCTTGCGGGTGACGGAGTGAACCGCTTGCCAGACCACCCCCATGCCTCCCTCGCCGAGGCTGCGTTCGAGTCGGAACCGGCCAGCAATCAGCGAGCCCGCACTCAGATTGAGCCGCGGCGGCGGGGACGGCGCGTGCGCCACCTCGCGCAGGAAGGAGTCCTCCGTGGACGCGCTCCGGGCGTCGTCGTCTCGGTCTCCCGATCCCGCCACATCTGGCATCTTCCCCCGAATCCGCCACCGAAGCGAGGGTGGCGGGGGGCAGCAAGCCCCGGATGTGGGCGAAACCCGCGGAGTTTCCGTTTCGCACGCGACGCTCCTGATACCTCTGAAGGCAGTTGCGAATCGGGATGGATGTGAACGAAAAAAAGCGGACGCGACCTCAGAGTCACGAGCGCCGCAGTGTCACAACCGCCTACGATGGCAACTGCCCGGGTCATGGAAGCCGTGGAGCGCGAACATCTCGAAGCCCGGCTGCGGGCCCTGTGCACGGGCGGTGACCTCGCGGGGGCAGCCACGCTCGCTTTGCGCGGCTACGGCCCCGAGGTCTATGGCTTCCTGGTCGTTGCGACGAACAGCGCAGCGGACGCCGACGACGTGTTCTCGGAGCTTGCGCAGGGCCTGTGGAAGGGCCTTCCGACGTTCGCCTGGGAAAGCACTCTCCGCACCTGGATGTACGCCATCGCCCGCAATCTCCTGCGCGTGCGGCGGCGCGAGGCGGCACAATGGCTGCGCAAGGTTGCGCCGATGCGGGAGTCGGCGCTCGAGAACGTGGCGCAGGCCGTGCGCACGGAGACACTCGCGTTCCTGCGCACGGAGAAGCGAACGAGTCTTCAAGCGCTGCGCGACAGATTGGACCCCGAGGAGCGCATGCTCCTCGTGCTTCGCGTCGATCGCCGGCTGTCTTGGAACGACCTGGCCCGCATCCTCAACGACGAGGCGGGGCGCGGCCCGCTGGAAGGCGCAGCGCTGGCGAAGGAAGCGGCCCGATGGCGCAAGCGCTTCCAGCTGGTGAAAGACCGCCTTCGCAAGCTAGCCCGCCAAGAGGGGCTTCTGGATTAGAGACGGAAGAGAACGTCGAAGGCACGAATCAGTCGCAGCCAGCTTCACGAATGAAGCCGTGGTTGACGTTGTTCGAATCCGTGTAGACGCCAGCGATTGCTCCCGCGGCGTTGATCGACCACGGTGTGGTGCCCTGCCCACCGCCCTGGCCCGCGCTGCTCACGTCGAACACCGTGATCTGCCCGCTCGGAGATCGAACGAAACCGTGGCCGACGTTGTTGTCGTCGGTCGAGTAGCCCGTGACGACGTCGAAGTCGTTGTTGGCCACCGGAGCCGTGCCGCAGAACGCTTGAGTGCCAGTTCCGGGCGCGTCGAACATCGTGAAGGCGCCATCGGGAAAGCGGAGGTAGCCGTGGAAAACGTAGTTCGCGTCCACGGAGACGCCGGCGAGCACGCCCAGGTCGTTGATCCCGCCACCATACGTCCCCTGATAGGCGCTGGTGCCGGCGCCCGGAGCGTCGAACGTGGTGATCTGTCCATCGTACGCGCGCTCATAGCCATGCTGCACGCCGTTGGCGTCGACGGAGTAGCCGTTGAGCACCCCGAACAGGTTGATGACCGATCCGGCCGGCCCTGCCGTGTAAGTCGCATCCCCATCCACCTGGAAGACGGCGAAACGGTTGCGCGTATCGCGGACGAATGCGTGCGCCACGGAGTTGGCGTCAATCAAGAAGCCCACGACCTGACCGTCATCCCCGATGTTGAAAGGGACCGTGCCTTGATTCGCCCCGGTTCCAGCGCCGGGGGCGTCGAAGGTCTGTAGGGCACCGCCGGGGAGGCGCAGGAAGCCGTGGTAGATGCCGCTTTCGTCCTGGTATTGCCCCGCGACCACGCCTTCCGCATTGATGCTGAGCGCCACCGTGCCCTCAGCCGCCCCCGGCACGCTGAAGTCCGTGATGTTTCCGGAGGCCGAGCGGACGAACCCGCGGTAGGAGCCGTCGTCTCCGACCAAATACCCGGTCACGTCGCCCCGGACGTTGATGGCGTAGGGCTCGGTACCCGGGCAACTGTTGTAACAGTTGGCTTGCGCCGGATTTTTCCCCGCGTTCGGCGCGTCGAACGTGATGATCTTCGCCGAGCACGCGACGCCCGCGGATGCGGTTTCGGCATGCAGAGCCGGAGAAATCGCCAATAGCGAGATCGTGGCGATGCGGATCGTGCTGTTCATGCGCGAGCTCCCTTCATGCGACACGCGCGGTCCCCAACCACGCGTCGGACGTCACTCGTCCGTGGTTTCGGGCTTAGTTGTGCGCTCGCGCCCTTTGTGAACGGATTTCTCGGTTCGCTCCACGGACTCGACGGCATCCGCCGGCCTTCGGTGACCCTCGCGTCATCGTCAGACGCGTGGTCGCCGGAGCTGCGAGGATCGTCCAATCGGCCCCCGTCCAATCCTCCCAAGGTTGTCAGGACCGCAGTGTCATGGTCGAAGCCTCTGGATCGGGTCCGGCGGCGCAGCGAACGCAGGGCACGCATCGTGCTGGGAGCACTTTGCGGAGGGGAACATGCGCTCTCTCACACTGCTTCTCGGGCTCCTTTTCGTCGCTTCGACGGCACGCGCGCAGGAGTCGCAGCCAGCTCCTTCCCCATCCCTCCCCGCCCCGCAACCGGCCGCGTGGCAGCCAGGGAGCCCGCCTCCCCCCGGCTACCACATCGAAGACCGACCACGAACGGGGCTCGTCGTTGCGGGCGCCGTCATCGCGGGCATCCCCTACTTCTTCAGTGTGGTGACTGCTTCGTCCGTGGGACAGGCCAATGCGACGGGCTGGCTCTACTTGCCGGTCGCCGGCCCCTGGATGACGCTGGGACAGCGCAGCTACGGCTGCAACAGCCTGAACGACGCGAACCAGTCGACGAGCCAGAGCCTCCAGTGCGTCGGGGACATCTTCGCCGTGATGGGGCTCATCGCCGACGGTGTGATTCAAGCGGCGGGGGCCACCCTGCTCATCGTGGGCGTTGCGGCCGAGCGGCCGGTGCTCGTCCGCAACGACGAAGCGCTGCACGTGACGCCGATGCGCGTCGGAAGCGGGTACGGAGCCGGCGTCGTCGGCACCTTCTGACGCGTCAGCCGCCGCAAGGATCGACGGCCGGCGGCTGCGCCGGGGCGATGTCCGCCGACGTCGGGAGCGCGATCTCCGTCGCGTCGAATCCGAGGCCGATCGAGATCGCGTTGCACGTCACGCCGGCGGGGTTCGTCACCATGTTGCTCGGGTTGATGACCATGTCGGACGTCTGCTGGATCTGGGACGCGATGCTCTGGAACGCACTGCCCGAGCAGAGTGACGTCGAGATCTGTCCCGCGACCTGTTGAAGCGCCGCGATCAGCTCGTTCGTGTTCAGCACACCGGCAATCGTGCCGTTCGTCACCGAGCCTGGCATCTGGGGATAGAAGGTGACGACCGCGTCGTGGAGATTCAACGCGAGGGCCTGACCACCCATCGGCAACGACAGGGTGATGTCAGCGGGCGTCCCGCTCGAGAAGGTGCCACCCGTCTGGAAGGCCGCCGGGACCTTCACGTCGGCCGTCGCGATGGGGTCGGTGCTCGCCGTGCAGTTGTCCGTACCGCCGCTGGGGTAGCAACTCAGGGATTGGGGCGCGATGGGCCAGTGCGTGTTCAGGTCCCAGCTCGGCACCGTCCCGCCGTTGGCCGAGTACTGCGCTCCGCCGAGCGCCACGCCGGTCAGGCCCGTCGCGGTCGTCATGTTGCCCGCCGAGCTGTCGAAGCCGACGACGTAGAGGAGCTGGGTCGGCGCGCCGGATTGAATGGCGTTGTTCGCCGTCTGGGAGAAGGTGCTGTTGAGCGTCTCCAAGATGGGCACGATGTTGGCGCCCCACGAGTTGTCGATGCCGCCGTTGCCGTCGATCTGGACCTGCTTCGACGCGCCGGCGACAAGGCTGCACACGTCGGTCGACGCGGCGGTCGTGACCTTGCCGTCGAGGTCGTAGCCGAAGGAGTTCCACGCGTTGATGCTCGGGATGCCCGCGCGGTCTGTGTCTCCGAGGTAGAGCTTGTGAACGGCGTAGTTGTGCGGCGTCGTGAGAGTCGTCGTCGGTCCCATCGGAGGCGTCGGAGGCTCGATGCACACGGACGTCCCGAGCTGGGAGCAAAGGTCGCTCCCGCCGCTGCTGCCGCCGCTGTTGCTGCCGCCATCGCTGCTGCTGGCGGTGACGCCGCTGCTGCCGCTGGTGCTGCCGCTGCTGCTGCCGCCGTCGCTGCTGCTGGTGGTGACGCCGCTGCTGCCGCTGATGCCGCTCGAGCTGGAGCTCGAGCTCGACGGCCCGCCATCGTTCCCGTTGCCCGCCACGCGCCCCGAGCAGGCCACGCCCACCCCACCCAGCGCGAGCAGAAGTACCCGCATGTCCCCTCGAATTCCAAGCCGCATAAGAGCCTCCGGTGCCTCAACCTTAGCAGTGCTACGACTCAGTATCCGCCATGCGCCAGTCAGGGGCATCGCGCCGCCGCCGTCCGCTTTCCCTGCTGGCCGGCACCCTGTCGATCGCCCTCGCCGCGATCGCGGCGTCATGCACGACGGATCCGGCGTCGACGGAGGACGCCGGGACCCTGGCGCCCACCGGGCGAGCGCTTCGGCGACTGAGCCAGCGCGAATACGACAACGTGGTCCGCGACCTCCTGGGCGACACCTCGCAGCCAGCCAGCCACTTCGGTGCCGAGGTCTACGTCAACGGCTTCGACAACGGCTCCGACGGTCTCACCGTGCAGGGGACCGACGTGATCGATTTTCAAGCGGCCGCCGAGGCGCTCGCGGCCCGAGCGGTCCAGAGCAACATGTCGGCGCTCATCGGCTCGTGCAACCCCGCCTCCGGCGAGATGCCGTGCGTCGACGCGTTCCTCGGGGGCTTCGTCAAGAGGGCGTACCGTCGCCCGCCGACGGCGACCGAGGCTGCTCGGCTTCGCACCGTCTTCACGGCAGGAGCGGCCGACGGGGCGGGCTTCACCGGAGGCATCCAGCTGATGGTCGAGGCGGTGCTGCAGTCGCCGGCATTCCTCTACCGCGCCGAGCTCGGGGCCGCCGATCCGTCGCTCCCCAAGAACGTCGTGCGCCTCACCGACTACGAGGTCGCCACCGAGCTGTCGTTCCTGATCACCGGCTCGATGCCCGACGAGGCCCTGTTCGCGGCCGTGGAGAGCGGCAAGCTGAAGACGGCCGACGATCTGCGGCTCCAGGCGCTGCGTCTCATGACGACGCCGGCGGCCAGACCGGCGTTCCGCGCCTTCGTCCACGAGTGGATGGCGACCGATCAGGTCGCGAGCATGTACAAGGACCACACCGTGTATCCGAGCTTCACTCCTGCCGTCGCCGCGTCGATGGCGAGCGAGCTCGATTCGTTCTTCGACGACGTGCTGTGGACGGGCCCAGGGTCGCTGCGCGAGCTCTTCTCTTCGAACCGGTCGTTCGTCGACCCCACGCTCGCCGGTCTCTACGGCGTCACGCCCGGCAGCGGGACTGGCTTCGAGCCGACGACGCTCGACCCGAGCACGCGCCGAGGGGTGATGACGCGCGCGGGGTTCCTCGCGGCGCACGCCGACACGGACAGCTCGGGGCCGATCCCGCGAGGCGTCTTCGTCCTGGGCGCGATTCTCTGCGAGGGGCCACACCCCCCTCCGCCGAACATCCCGGCCGCACCGCCCGCGAGCGCGGCCGCGCAGATGCACGAGACGACGCGGCAGCGGTTCGACCAGCACCTCACCGAGAGCTTCTGCCGCGGATGCCACACGCAGATCGACGGCGTCGGCTTCGGCTTCGAGGAGTTCGATGGTGTCGGCGTCTACCGGACGACGGAGAACGGCAGCCCGGTCGACACGAGCGGGGTGCTACAGGGCACCGACGTCGACGGACCCTTCGTGGGTGTCTCGGCGCTGTCGGCGAAGCTCATGACCAGCCAGCAGGTGCTCGGCTGCTTCATCAAGCACGTCTACCGCTTCGCGATGGGGCAGGACGAGACGGGCGATTCGTCCAGCATGCTGGTCGCGCTCGGAGCCGGTTTTTCCGCTGACTCCCGCGTGACCGACGTCTTCTCCAAGCTCGTTGCCGACCCGGGGTTCGTCCTTCGCACGACGGAGAACGCGCCATGAGCCGCATTCTCCTCTCGCGACGCACGATCCTGGCGCAGCTGGCGGCCATCCCCATCACACTCTCGCTCGCGCGCGTGCTGCGGGCGCAGGACGCCGGAGCCCCGCCGCCCAAGCGCCTCGTCATCTTCATGCAGAACAACGGCACCAAGCGCTGCAACTTCTGGCCGGCTCCGCCCACGCCGGGCGCCACTCAGTACCCGCTGACCAACACGCCGATCCTCAACTCGCTGTTCACCAACGACGGCAAGACCGACAACGGCCTCAAAGCGAAGACGAACCTCATCCGAGGTTTGATGACCACCAACTTCGTACCCAACACGGGCAACCAGCACGACGTCGGCTTCGCGCGCATGTTCACCGGCGCGCAGCTCATGCCGACGCCCGACGGCGCCCCGTGGGGAGGCGCGACGTCGGTGGACCAGATCCTCGCGAACGACTGGAACGTCCAGTCGCTGACGACGGCGGTCTACTCGTCGGCGGTCGAGGACCATCCGAAGACCGGATTCGAGCACCGCGCCTCGTTCTCCTACGTGGCGCCGCAGCGGCTGAACCTGCCCTTCATCGACCCCCTCACCGCGTTCACGACCTTCTTCCCGCAAACGGGCGATCCCGTCGCCAGGCGCCGTATGGCGCTCCGCCAGAGCGTCCTCGATTCGGTGAGCGGCGACCTGCAGGAGCTCTCGGGGCGCCTGGGCAGCGACGACAGTCACAAGCTGGACTTCCACCTCACGGCCGTGCGCGAGGCCGAGGCCAAGATCTCGATCCTCCTCGCCAACCAGGCCGCCTGCAAGTACACGGCAACGCCCCCGCGCGACTTCAAGAACATCCCGCCGGGGATGGCGAACAACGAGCTGAACATCGAGACGTACGTCCCCGACATGCTCGATGCGATGGTCACGCTCGTCGGCGCCGCGCTCAAGTGCGGTCTCACGCGCGTGGGCAGCGTGCAGATCGGCTACGGAGGCGGCAAGTGGTACTGGGGGTGGGAGAACATCAACGTCAACCACC
>Ga0335069_10008880_pt1 | contig 14338 bp, 8 predicted proteins | sample Lox_Sample_11_FD_206714 | JGI IMG/M metagenome (GOLD analysis project Ga0335069, IMG submission 206714) | Soil microbial communities from Loxahatchee National Wildlife Refuge, Florida, United States - Lox_Sample_1.1 | ecosystem: Environmental > Terrestrial > Soil > Wetlands | place: USA: Florida... | reverse complement strand
GTAGGGCAGCAGGTTCCGCGACGTCTGCTGCCAGACGAAGCCGACCACGCGGCGCCGGTAGGCCAGCCGCTGCCGGCCGTTCATCGCGCCGAGGTCGTGCCCGGCCACCCGCACCGAGCCCGCGGTGGGCGTGTCCAGCCCGGCCAGGATGTTCATCAGCGTGGACTTGCCGCTGCCCGACGCGCCCACCATCGCGGTCAGCTCACCTTCAGCCACCGCCAGGTCGAGCCCCTGCAGCGCCTGGACCTCGATGCCTTCCGCCGTGTAGATGCGGACCAGCCGGTCACAGGCGATCAGCGGGTCTGCGACGGTTCCCGTCGTCATGGCCAGCTCCTCTCCACCGCTTCCTCAGCCTTCAATACGCAACGCCCCAGCCAGGCCGGTGCCGCGCCAGGTCCGCGCGGCCAGCGCGGCCGCGGCCCCGGCGAGCAGCAGCAGCCCGGCCACCGGGATGACCAGGGCCGCCCAGTCGGCGCGGACCGGGACGGGATACCCGGTGCCGGTGAACACGGACAGGTTCAGTGCCTGGGCGGTCAGCACGGGCAGCAGCAGCGCGCACACCGTCCCGGCCACCGCGGCCGCCAGCAGCGCAGGTGCCTTCTCCACCAGAACCAGCCGCCGGGCCTGCCCCGCGTCCACCCCCATGGTGGCCAGCCGGGCCAGGGTCTGGTGCCGGTCGGCCGCCCCGAGGGCCAGGTCAGCCAGCAGTGCGGCCAGGCCGAACGCGGCCGCGGCCAGCAGCACCACAGCGAACATGACGTACGCGCCGTGCTGCAGCGGTGCGCCGCCCAGGCTGGCCAGCACGTCCGAGCGCAGGGTCACCGCCGCGCCCGGCACCAGGCGCCGGGCCACCGCGCGCAGCGCGGGCCCATCGATCCCGGCGCCACCCAGCAGCATGAGGTTGGCCGGGGCGGCGGCCGTGGCCGTGGCGCCGGGCGCGGCGCGCAGCGGCAGCATCACGAACGCGCCACCGCCGGGCAGCGCGGGCGTGCCCGAGATCACCCCAGCCACCCGCACCCGCAGCGGGCCGGGGCTGACCATGCCCGGGGTCCCGCTTAGCGTCCCGCCGCCACGCAGCGCGGCTGCCGCCGCGGGCGACGCGAGCACCGGCACCGGCTGGCCGGGAGCTGGCCGGCCAGCGCTCAGCACGGCCAGCTGGGCGGGGCGCAGCAGCGCCCAGGGCGTGCTGGCCAGCAGCGCCGGGTAACTGGCCGGGTCGACGGCCACGGTGCTGAGCTCGCCGTGCCCGGCCAGCACCCACCGGATGACCTGGACGGCCGTGGCCTGCTGCACGCCCGGCACAGCCGCGGCGGCCCGCTGGGCGGCCGGGGTGATCGGGGGGCCGGACAGCTCGGAGCTGAGCACCGCGTCGGCCCCGGCCACCCGCCACGAGGCGGCGGTCTGGCCGCGGCTGACCGCGTCCCGGAGCATGCCGGTGAACGCGGCCAGGGTGAGCGCCATGACCACGGCGAACAACGGGAGCACGGTGGCCGCCGGGGCGCGCGCCGCCTGGGCCAGCCCGAGGAAGCGGACCGGGCCGGCCCGCCGGGCGGACACCCGGAGCAGGCCGCGCACCGCGAGCGGGCACAGCCGCATGGCCAGCAGCACGGCGGGCACCGCGACCAGGACCGGCGCCAGGCTGGTGTAGAGGTCCAGGCCGCTGCCGGTGCCGCTGCCGGCCGTGCCGCCCTGTGCGTGCAGCACGACGAGCCCGCCGACCGCCGCCGCGCACAGCGCCACCTCGGCGACCAGGCGGCGGGCCCGCCGGCCGCGCCGGGCCCGGCCGGGCCGGCTGGGCGTGGCGGCGTGGCCGGGGTGGTCCGGCCGGACCACGCGATGCTGCCAGGCCACCGCGAGCGGCGGCCCGATGACGGCGGTGACCAGGGCGAGCCCCGCCAGCCACCAGCTGGCCCGGGCTGGTTCCCCGGGAGTGACCAGGACGGCCAGCGCCGCCCCGGCCAGCGCGGCCGGGACGCAGACGGCCGTGGTGCCGCGCAGCGTCCGCGCGCTCAGCTGGCGGACGGTGGCGCCGCGGGCCCGCAGCACACCGAACTCACCGGACCGGCGCTCGGCCAGCAGCCAGGCGGCCAGCAGGATCACCACCACCCCGGTCGCGGCCAGGCCGGAAAACAGCAGCGACAGCACGGAGTTGACCTGGCTCGCGGTGCCCAGGAAGCTGGCCAGCACTGGGGCCAGGGCGCTCTGCACCAGCATCGTCGTGGCGGCCGCGGCCAGCGGCCCGTGCAGCGCGGGCGCCTGCGCGCTCACCTTGCCCAGCCGCGCCTGCAGCGCTGGCGCCTGGTCGGCCCGCACCCCGGTAAGCGTCAGCGGGAACGCCCATTGCAAGGTCATGCCCAGCGCGCCGAACGTGTTCTGCACCTGGCCCAGCTCGCTGGGGCCGATGAAGGCGCCGGTCACCCAGTACGGCGCCATGTTCGGCGGGTGTTCCTCGACCGGCTGGGCCGCGGTCGGGTCGGTGGTCCAGAACGCCGAGCGCGGCTGGCGCTCCCGGACAATCCCGGTCACCACCAGCGGGACCGGCTCGTCCGCCGTGCCCAGCGCCAGGCGGGTGCCGACGTGCGCGTTCAGCTCCCGGGCGGTTTGCTGGCTGAGCGCGATGCCGAGCGGGCCCCGGCGGGCCGGCCCCTGGCCCGGGTACTGGCCCGCGGTCAGTGCCGCGTGCCGGGCCAGCGGATCCCGGTAGATCAGCTCGAGCTTCTGCTCGACGTTCGAGTTGGGCCCGCGCGGCACCTGGCTGAGCAGCTCGGTGTGTGAGGTCAGGCTGCCCCACTGATCCGCGGCCGGCTCGACCGGCAGGCCGGCCCCGGCGAAGTCGCCGGCCAGCTGCCCGGTCACGCCGCTGATCTGGGCCGCGCCGAGGATGGGCGCCACCCCGCTGGCCCCGGCCAGCGACGACGTGAATCCGCCCCAGTCCGCGCTGGCCATGATGGCCGTGTCCACCTGGGGCGTGGCGGCGAGCTGGTCCTGCAGGGCCTGGGTCTGGATGTGCAGGCTCTGCCGAGGCCCGGCCACCGCGATGAAGGTGCCGCCGAGGACCAGCACGGCCAGCGTGAGGTAGCTCGCGGCGGCCGTGCCGAACAGTGCCCGGAGCAGTCCGTTGCGCGGGGCGGTCATACCGACTCCGCGGTGCGCAGCGTGGCGGCCGGATCGGCGGTGCGGGCCGCGGTCACGGCGGCCACCAGCACGGGGAGCAGCACCACCAGGGCGGCCAGCCCGAGCGCCTCGGCCCAGGCGAACGACGTGAGGGCGGGCGGCACCGGCGTGGTGGCGGCCGGGGTCAGCGTGACCGCCGGCACCAGCAGGATGGTGAGCACGCTGCCCAGTACCAGCCCGGCCAGCGCGGCGGGCAGGCTGAGCATGAGTTCCTGGGCGCACAACTGGCCAGCCTGGGACCGCTGGGTCACGCCGAGCGCGGCCAGCAGCGCGCTCTCCTGCCGCCGCTGGGCCACGTTGGCCGCGATGCTGACGAAGAAGCCCGCGATGGCCAGCAGCGCGGCGGCGATGGCGACAGCCAGCACGGCCTGCTGCGGCGCCGCGGCCAGCGGGTTGCCGAGCAGGCTGGCGGCCAGCTGGTCCCGGCTGGTCACCGACGACCCGGGGGGCAGCAGCGCGGTCAGCCCAGGCGGCTCCCCGCCGCCGGTAGCCAGCCACCAGCTGGTCACCGGGACCGGCGACAGCCCCCGGCTGAGCAGCGCCTGCTGCACCGCGGAGAGGTCCACGACGAGGGCGGGGCCGGCCCCCGCGGTGGGGAACGACTGCACCGCCGCGACGATGTGCACCGCGATGGTCAGGCCACCCACGCTGTCATCGACCGTGTCGCCGACCCCGGTGTTGCTGGCGGCCAGGAAGGCCCGGGTGGCGATGGCCGGGATGGCGGCCGCCGTCGGCGCCGCGCTGGTCAGCGTCAGCTGGCCGAAGACCGGCAGCAGCGGCTGGTGCAGGTCCGCGGACAGGGCCTGCCCGAAACCGGGGGTGAAAGACAGCTGCTGGCCCGTGCTCCCGGAGCGCTGCCAGGCCAGCCGCTGCGGCAGGCCGGACGCCCCGGCCAGGGCGCCCGGCAGCGACCTGAGCGCGGCCAGCTCGGGAGCCGACACGCCAGCCGCCCAGCCGCTGAGCGAGCTGCCGGGCGCCGCGCCGATGTGCAGCACGCGGAAGTCCGCGTCGGAGGCGGCGGCGTGCGGCAGGAGCTGGTAGCTCGCGGTAATGGCGGTCAGCCGCAGCGGGGCGATGACCTGCCCCGGGTGCGGCCCGGTGCCGAGCCGGGCCGTGAGCAGGTGCGGGCGCCCGTCCGCGGGCAGCGTGCCCGCGGGTACCTGGGACACATCACCGTCGGCATCCGCCACGGACAGCGTCACCACCACCGGGGCCAGCCGCAGCGACGCGGGCCCCAGGCTGGCTTCCAGCTGCACCGTGGCGGGGTGCCCCGGCAGCACCAGGCCGGGCTGGCGGCCGGGCGGCTGGATCGCCCGGAACAGGGCCGGCTCGGGCAGCGCCGACTGATCGCTGCGGAGCAGCACGACACCGGATGCGGTACGGGCGTTGAGCGCCAGGGTCTCGCCCGTGCCGCCCTCGGTGAGCGTGGCGACGGGGGTGGCGCCGCGCACGCCGGGCGCGGTGGCCAGCCGGCCCGCCGCGCTGGCCGGCAGCGGGGTGATCACGTTGACCCGGGTGTCCGCGCCCGCGCTGAACGAGGCCTGGTCCCCGGCCGAGCGGGCCCAGCTCTGGTGCTGGGACAGCGCCAGCGTCCCGGTCGCCACGGCCAGCACGATGAGCAGCGCGCCCGCCGCCTGGCTGAGCGGCCGCCGGCTGAGCTGCCAGCAGCTCAGCGCGGGGGACAGCCGCCGCCCCCGGGAGGCCAGCCGGTCCGCGGCCCGGGCCGCCGGGGGCAGCAGGCGCAGCGTCAGCGCCGTGCCGCCGGCCAGCGCCAGGGCGGGCGCCAGGACCAGCACCGGATCGACGCCACCTGGGCCGTTCGCGGAGGTGACCACCGCCGAGTAGTGCCGCAGCTGCCAGCCCGCGAGCACGGCCAGGCCGATCAGGGCCAGGTCCGCGCCGGCCCGGGCGATGCCGGAGATGGCCGCCTGCCGGCCGCGGCGCTGCCGGGCGGCGCCCGGGGCCAGCGTGCGCAGTGCGGGCCAGAGCAGCACGAGGGTGGCACCGGCCGCGGTCACCGCCAGCGCCAGCCAGGCGCCGGCCGGGAACGCGGGCAGCCGCAGCTGCGCCGCGTGCAGCGGTCCCGCCGTGGCCAGCAGGGTGGCCAGCCGGGTCCCGGCCAGCCCGCCGGCGGCCGTCGCGGCCAGGCACAGGATGACGGCCTCGGCCGCGTTCAGCCGGGCCAGCTGCGCCCGGGCGGTGCCACGCGAGGCGAGCAGGGCCGCTTCGCCTTCCCGCTGGTCGGCCAGATAGGCCGCGGCGGCCGCCAGCGCGGCCCCCGCGACCAGGGCGAGCTCGAGCGCGCCGATGACGAGCAGCGAGCGGGCCACGGCCAGGCTGGCCGCGGTGGCCTGGAGCACTGCGGGCAAGTTCGTGCTGACCTGGAGGCTGGGCAGGGTGCCGGAGTTCTCCAGGGCCTGGCGCAGCGCAGCGGCCCGGGCGGCGGTCGCGGTCAGCGCGCTGGCCGGGATCCGCCAGGTATCCGGCTGGGCGACCCAGCTGGCCGCGCTGATGGCCAGCGCGCCCCGGAATGCGGCCGGGCTCACCGCCAGCGGCCCGACCGTGGTAAACCCGCCCGCGGTGCTGGTACCGCTGGCCCCGATGGTGTCCAGTGCCCAGTACCCGGCCGCAGCCGGCGTGCCGGTGGCCGGCCGAAAGATGCCGCTGACCGTGAACCGGGTGGGCCGGCCGGACACCTGGTCCCGGGTTTCCAACGCTGCGCCGGGGGACAGGTGGGCGAGCACCGCCGCGGCCTGCGGCAGGGCCGCCTGGACCGGCCGGCCCGGGCGGGGCGGCGCGGGCCAGTGCCCGGCCACCAGGATCGCGTGCGACCGGATGGCGCCGAACGCCGCCGCCTGGGTGAGCAGCACGTTGCCTTTACCGGCCAGCCGGGCCAGGGCCGGCCCGGCCGCGGCCAGCCGGAGCGGGTCCGACCACACCGCCTGGTGCACGGTGACCGGGAGGCCGGCCAGCTTGGCCCGGATGGCGGCCCGCACGCCGGCCTGGTACGCGGCCGCCTGCCCGGGGGTCACCGCGGCGGTGATGTCCAGCGCCGTGCCGGGCGCGGCGGCGAGCTGGCGGTGCGCGGCCTGGGGCAGCGCCGACCCGGCGAACGACGCCAGTGCGCAGGCCAGGGCGGCGGTGACAAAGACGGTCAGCGCAGCGGCGGACAGCACCACCCGGTACGCGTTCATCCGGCGCAGTGTCAGCGACCTCCGGAGCAAGCGCACGGTCCCCACGATAGGCGCGTCATCTGGCCCGGAGCCTGCCTGGGCTTTTAGGAAGATTTCCTGTTAGCAAGCTGTGATCTGGATGTAGGCCCAGACCCCAGCAGGTGTGGGTTCCGCTCCATGGCGCGGGGTCCCGGCGCGGGCCAGCATGGGAAGGCAGGCGGCACGCCCGGGATGCGGCCGCGGGCGGATGTTACGCAAACTTCACTAAACCGCCGCAACGCCCGGCTGGCCGTCTCCTGGCCGGCCCGGGCAGGCGGCCGGCCCGCCGTGGAATTTCCCGCTGATCAGGACTTGACCAGGGAGTTTCCGGCGGAGCCAGAGGTACGGGCGGGTGGCCTGACGGCGCCACAGCGGGATGCGCCGATTGGCCGGGAAAGCCGGGATTGGTGGTGATGGGCACGATATGAAGGGTTTAGCAGCGCCGGTGCGCGGCTTGGTATTCCGGTAACATCTGGTGGCGGTCGCCAGGCGGCCGCTCCGCGCACGCTGAGTCTCGCCGGGGGTGCCCGATCTCGGCCCCTGCAGTGCACAGCCCCGTGCGCTTCACAATTCCAGTGCGGTTCATCACTTGCAGTGTGGTCATCGAACGCGCTGCCGCGCGACAGCGTGGCGCGGCGGTACCGGCGAGAAGGGCTGAGGGAGCAAACCAGCTGTGAGCGGAACGATTGCCAGGCCGGTCCCTGACGGGGCATCCGGAAGGTCACCAAGCGACGCCGCGCCCCCGACCGGGCGGAGGGCTGGCTGGCTGACGCCGGTCAGCGTGGCCATCGCCGTGTGCACCCTGCTGGCCCTGGCCCTGCGGCTGCTGCTGCTCAGCCGGCCCGGCTACCTGATGGGCGTCACCGAATACGACGACGGCCCCTACTTCGGCAGCGCCGTCATGCTGGTGCACGGGCTGCTGCCCTACAAGACGTTCATCCTGGTCCAGCCGCCCGGCATCACCCTGCTGATGGTGCCCTCGGCGCTGCTGTCCAAGCTCACCGGCACCGCGACCGCGATGGCCACCGGGCGGATCCTGACCACCCTGGCCAGCACGGCCGGGGTGGTGCTGGCCGGCCTGCTGGTCCGGCACCGCGGCCTGGTGGTTGTGATCGTGACCTGCGGGATCATCGCGGTCTACCCGGACAGCGTGTACACCGCCCGGACCATCCTGGTCGAGCCGTGGCTGGTGCTGTTCTGCCTGCTCGGCGCCCTGGCCCTGTTCGACGGGGACCGGCTGACCAGCTCACGGAAGCGGCTGCTGGCAGGTGGCGTCGCGTTCGGCTTCGCGGGCTGTGTCGAGGTCTGGGCCATCTTCCCGGTCGCGGTGCTGGCCTGCATGTTCCTGCTGTCCCGGCCGCGGATCAAGCGGCTGGCCCTGTACGCGGGCGGGATCGCGGCCGGCTTCCTGGTGCCCACGCTGCCGTTCGCCGCGCTGGCCCCGAAGCGGTTCTACGAGAGCCTGTACGTGGCCCAGGTGGCGCCGCGGGCCGGCTCGACCCGGGTGCCGCTCGGCGTCCGGCTGAGCAACATGATCGGCGTCGTCAACCTGCACCTCGGCGCGCACCCGCGGACGCTGATCGAGGTGCTCACCGCGCTGCTCATCGTGGCCGTCGCGGTGGTGATCGCCGCGGCCTGGCTGCTCAGCCGCCGGCCGCCGCCGCAGCTGGACTGGTTCGCGCTGGTCACCACCGCCGTGGTGGTGGTGATGTTCCTCTGGCCGGACCAGTTCCACTACCACTTCGCCGCGTTCCTCGCGCCGTTCTTCGCGCTGTCCATCGCGCTGTCGCTGGGTCGGCTGCTGGATGTGCTGAGCACCGGCCGGTCCTGGCTGCCCGAGCACCGCGCCGCGGAGCTGTGGAAGCCGGCCGCGGCGCTGGGCGGGCTGGCCATCGTGCTGCTGGCCGTGGCGCAGGGCACCCATGAAGCACAGCTGCAGCTGCCGCTCGGGCCGGTCCCGGCCCAGGTCGAGAAGATCATCCCGAAGGGCGCGTGCGTCGGCACCGACCAGGTCTCTTACCTGCTGATGGCCAACCGGTTCAGCCCGGTCGAGCCCAACTGCCCGCACATGCTCGACGGGCTGGGCAGCGACCTGGGCTTTTCCAACGGGCTCAAGCCGTCCACCGGGGCGGGTAGCGTGCCGGCCGTGCAGGCGCTGTGGCGGGACGAGTTCCAGAAGGCCGACTTCATCTGGCTGTCCTACAACGCTTACCGCCGGGTGGCCTGGTTCCCCGCGCTGCGCAGCTACTTCCACGACAACTTCGTGCTGGTGTTCAAGCACGGCGGCCACGACTCGCTGTACGCCCGCAAGGGCATGCACTAGCCCAGGTCAGCTGGCCCGGCTCAGCCGGGCCGGTAGCCGGTGCTGCCTTCGTAGCCGGTGTAGTTCTCGGCCAGCGAGGTGGCCGCGGCCCGCGACGAGGTGACGTAGCGGAGCTGCGCGAGCTGCAGCTCGGTTTCCATCGGGTCGCCCGGCGTGGTGTGCAGCATGGTGGTCATCCACCAGGAGAAGTGGGTACGCCGCCAGACCCGGTCCAGGCTGTTCGCCGAGTACGTGTCGGCCAGCGCTGGATCGCCGCGCAGCAGGTGGTCGAGCGCGTTCGCCAGGATGGCGACGTCGGCGAGGGCCAGGTTGAGGCCCTTGGCCCCGGTGGGCGGCACGATGTGTGCGGCGTCGCCGGCCAGGAACAGCCGCCCGTAGCGCATCGGCGCGGCGACGAAGCTGCGCATCGGGGTGATCGCCTTGTCCAGGATGGGGCCTTCCTTCAGCCCCCAGCCGGGCAGCGCGAAGCGGAGCTGCAGCTCGGCCCAGATCCGCTCGTCGGGCCAGTCGGCGATGTCCGCATCGACCGGGACCTGCAGGTACAGCCGGCTGACCGTGTGACTGCGCAGGCTGTGCAGGGCGAAGCCGCGCGGGTGGTGGGCGTAGATCAGCTCGTCGGTGGACGGCGGCACGTCGGCCAGCACGCCGAGCCAGGCGTACGGGTAGTCCCGTTGCCAGGTGGTCAGCATGTCGGCCGGGATAGCGGGCCGGCTGATCCCGTGGAACCCGTCGCAGCCGGCGATCGCGTCACAGGCCACCTCGTGCCGGGTGCCGTCCGCGCTGGTGTAGCGGAGCAGCGGCCGGCCGGTGTCCAGGCCGGCCACCTCGGTGCCGGTGACCTCGAACTCCAGCTGGGCGCCGGCCGCCAGCCGGGCCGCGATCAGGTCCTTGACGATCTCGGTCTGCGCGTACACGGTGACGGTCCGGCCGGTCAGCTCGCGGAAGTCGACGTGGTGCCGCTGCCCGGCGAACTGGAGATAGATGCCGTCGTGCTCCAGGCCCTCCCGGTCCAGCCGGCCCGCGACGCCGGCCGCCCGGAGCAGGGCCACGCTGCCATCCTCGAGCAGCCCGGCCCGCTGCCGGGCCTCGCAGTAGCCACGGCTGCGGTTCTCCACCAGCACGGAGTCGATCCCGCGCAGCGCGAGCAGATGGGACAGCAGCAACCCAGCCGGGCCGGCGCCGATGATGCCTACCTGGGTGCGCTCAGCTCCAGGCGTGCTCATCAGAACGGGTAGGGGGCGATCTCGCTGCGCATGGTGACCCATCTGGTCTCGGTGAACGCCTCCAGGTTGGCGGTGCCGCCGAAGCGGGCGCCGGTGCCGGAGGCGCCGATGCCGCCGAACGGGGTGTTGGGGGCGTCGTCGATGGTCTGGTCGTTGATGTGCACGATGCCGGTGGGGATCTTACGGGCCAGCTCCAGGCCACGCAGCGGGTCGCGGGTCAGGATGCCCAGCGACAGGCCGTATTCGGTGTCGGCGGCCAGCTTGGCCGCTTCCTCGGCGGTGGAGAAGCGCAGCACTGGGGCGACCGGGCCGAACACCTCGCTGGCGTAGGCGGGCATGGCCGGGCCGACCTCGGCCAGCACGGTCGGCTTATAGAACAGCCCCTCGTAGGTGCCACCGGCGGCCAGCCGCGCGCCCGCATCCACGCTGCCGGTGACCAGGGCGTGCACCTTGTCGCGCTGGCGTTCGTCGATGATCGGGCCGAGCGCCACCTGCCCGGACGCCGGGTCACCGACCGGCAGGTGGCCGGCCTTCTCGGCCAGCGCCGCGACGTAGTCGTCGTACACCGCCTCGGCGACCAGGTGCCGGCCGGTGGTCATGCAGATCTGGCCCTGGTGCAGGAACGAGCCCCACGCCCCGGCCGAGGCGGCGGCTGGGATGTCGGCGTCATCCAGCACGATGAGCGCGGAGTTGCCGCCCAGTTCCAGGTGCACCCGCTTGAGATGCTGGGCGGCCAGCGCGCCGACGTGCCGGCCGACCGCGGTCGACCCGGTGAATGAGATGATCCGCACCACCGGGTCGGTGATCAGCGCCTCACCGGCGTCCGGGCCGCCGGGCAGCACGTGCAGCAGCCCTTCGGGCAGCCCGGCTTCCTCGAACACCCGGGCCAGCACCACCCCGCCGCACACCGCGGTGCGCGGGTCGGGCTTGAGCACGACCGCGTTGCCGAGGGCCAGCGCGGGGGCGACCGAGCGGATGGCCAGGATCTGCGGGAAGTTGAACGGCGAGATCACCCCGACCACCCCGGCCGGGACCCGCTCGGCCCAGGACAGGTGCGGCGCCTCGGAGGGGAGCAGCTCACCGTAGGGCCGCGACGGCAGGGTGGCCGCCTCGTAGATCTCCTCAGTGGCCACGTGCGTCTCGAACTGCGCCGCCGGGCCGATCTTCCCGCCCTCGCGGATCGACCATTCCTCGATCTCGGCCGCGTGCTCCCGCCAGATGTCCCCGGCCCGGCGCAGGATGGCCGCCCGCTCGGTGTGCGGCACCGCCGCCCAGGCCGGCTGGGCCGCCGCCGCGGCCGCCGCGGCCGCCGCGATGTCAGCTGGTGAGCCGATGCCGGCCAGGCCCAGTTCCTTGCCGGTGGCCGGCTCGGTGACGACTGCTTCACCCCCGGCCGGGGCCTTCCACCCGCCGCTGAACACCTTGCCGCGCCACGTCGCCTCATCGAGAAATGCCACGGAATGCTCCTTGATCGCCGCGCGCGGCGGCTAGCTGAAAGGACTGTTCGCCTAACGAACACGAGTTCTATTATCGAACATTGTGAATCTAGGGGACCAGGCTGGGCAGTGTCAACGAGACGTGCTACCCCTAGGACCATGCAGCAGACCGGGCAGCAGGCCATGGATCAGGGCATCGGCGCACTCGGCCTGATCGATCATCACGTGCATCCCGCGCTGGTCACCGACCTGGACGCGGCCGAGTTCGAGGAGCTGATCACCGAGTCGGACCGCCCAGTCCCGGCCGGGATGACCCAGTTCGACTCCCAGCTCGGCATGGCCATCCGGCGCTGGTGCGCACCGGTGCTCGGCCTGGAGCCATTCGCCGCGCCCGCCGCCTACCTGGCCGGGCGGGCCGCGCTGGGCGGCGCGGAGGTGGCCCGGCGGCTGCTCCGGGCCAGCGGCATCAGCCACTTCCTGGTGGACACCGGGTACAACCGGGACGGCATGCTCGACCTGGCCGGCCTGGCCAGCGCGTCCGGCGCCCGAGTGGACGAGATCGTCCGGCTCGAGTCGGTGGCCGAGCAGGCAGTGCTGGCGGGGGACGCCAGCGCGGCCGGGTTCGCCGGCCGGTTCGCCGAGGCGCTCGCCGAGCAGGTCCCTGCGGCGGTGGGCCTGAAGAGCATCGTCGGCTACCGGTATGGCCTCGACTTCGACCCGGTGGAGCCCACCCGGGTCGAGGTGACCGCGGCAGCGGGCCGGTGGCTGCAGCAGATAGAGGTCACCGGCCAGATCCGGGTGGCCGACCCGATCCTGCTCCGCCACCTGCTGTGGAGCGGCCTGTCGCACGGGCTGCCGCTGCAGTTTCACACTGGCTTCGGCGACCCGGACGCCGACTTGCGCCGCTGCGACCCGCTGCTGCTGCGCGGCTTCATCGAGCGTGCGGAACCGAGCGGCGTGCCTATCCTGCTGCTGCACTGCTATCCGTACCACCGCGGGGCCGGCTACCTGGCCAGCGCGTACCCGCACGTGTTCCTGGATGTCGGGCTGGCCGTCAACTACCTGGGCGCGCGGGCGGCCGCCGTGGTGGCCGAGTCGCTGGAACTGGCGCCGTTCGGCAAGGTGCTGTTCTCCTCAGACGCCTGGGGGCCGCCGGAACTGCACTACCTGGGCGCGCTGCTGTGGCGCCGGGCCACCGCCCGGGTACTCAGCGGCTGGGTGTCCGACGGCGAGTGGAGTGAGGCCGAGGCGCTCCGGGTCGCGGCCATGATCGGCGGCGGGAATGCCCGCCGCGTCTACGATCTTGACTGAGCATGACCGACCGACACGAAAGGAAACAGCATGCCTGCTAAGGGAAGCGCCGAGTGGAAGGGTGACCTGCCCACCGGGGCCGGCACGTTCACCGCTGGGGACACCATCACCGGCGGGTACACGTTCAAGTCCCGGTTCGAGGACGGCCCCGGCTCCAATCCCGAGCAGCTGATCGCCGCGGCGCACGCGGCGTGCTTCTCGATGGCATTGTCGAACGCGCTCGCCGAGGCGGGCACGCCCCCCGAGTCGGTCCGGACGGACGCCACGGTGACCCTCAGGCCGGTCGACGGGGTGCCGACCATCGCGAAGATCGCCCTGGTCAGCATCGGGCGGGTGCCCGGCCTCGATGCCGCCGCCTTCGCCAAGTTTGCCGAGGACGCCAAGAAGAACTGCCCGGTGAGCCGGGCGCTGGCCGCCGTCCCGGAGATCACCCTGGAGGCAACCCTGGCCTAACCGCGGACCGCGACCAGATTGATACCGACCGCCCAGGTTTCCGTCCGGTATCGTTCGCGTTACGTACATCCGTTCACATGTTGTCATGAGCCAGAGGACCTGGGATGTTGAGATGGCCATGGCTGAGGTTCTGCGTACTGATGACGTGACCCAGGCGGACCGGTTCGCCCAGTGGCGGCACTGGATCTCGGCGACGTTCGTCCCGCTGGAGTGCGCGCCGGTCAGCCGGGAACCGTTCCGCGGCGAGGTGGCGCACTGGGAGCTTGGCGAGCTGCTGGTGTCCCGGGTGGCCGCGCACCCGCACCTGGCCTCGCGGACCCGCCGCATGATCGCGCTCCGGGACGCCGGTTACTACAAGGTCGGCCTGCTCACCCAGGGCTCGTGCCACCTCTCCCAGGACGGCCGCGACGCCCTGCTCCAGCCCGGCGACCTGGCCATCTACGATTGCCGCCGTCCCTACACGATGGTGTTCGACGAGCCGCACGAGATGTCCTTCCTGATGTTCCCGTGCGAGCGGCTGCGGCTGCCGCCCGCCGCGGTCGAGGAGGTCCTGGTCACCCCCGTGTCCAGCGCGCAGAGCACCGGGTCGCTGGTCGCCCCGTTCCTGCGGCGGCTGGTGGCCAACCTGGAGCAGCCCGGTGAGCCGGTGAACTCCCGGCTCGCGGACAACGTGCTCGACCTGCTGGCCACCTTGTTCGGCGAGCGGACCGGGATCTTGCCGGCCGACCCGGCCGCGCTGCGCCGGTCCCTGCTGCTGAACGTGCACGCCTGGATCGACGCCCACCTGGGCGATCCGGGCCTGGGCCCGGACGCGATCGCCCGGGCCAACCACATCTCCGTGCGTTACCTGCACAAGCTGTTCCAGGAGCAGGGCACCTCGGTGGGCAGCTGGGTGCGCGAGCGCCGGCTCAGCAACTGCCGCCGCGACCTGGAAGACCCCGCGCTGGCCCAGCGCGGGGTGCACGCCATCGCCCGGCACTGGGGCTTCGACGACGCCGCGCACTTCAGCAAGATCTTCAAGGCCTGCTACGGCGAGCCGCCCGGCGCCTACCGCCAGCGCGCCGAGCGGGTTGCCGACCCGGTGCCCTGAGCGGGCCTTGGGCGCCTGACCGCGCCGGCGAGGCGGGGCCCGCCGCAGGCGGGTGCTCGCCGAGCCGGCGTTCGGCGCGAAGCGGCGAGCGGGGGGTCCAGGGGGGTCGTCCCCCC
>Ga0335069_10008879_pt1 | contig 14338 bp, 14 predicted proteins | sample Lox_Sample_11_FD_206714 | JGI IMG/M metagenome (GOLD analysis project Ga0335069, IMG submission 206714) | Soil microbial communities from Loxahatchee National Wildlife Refuge, Florida, United States - Lox_Sample_1.1 | ecosystem: Environmental > Terrestrial > Soil > Wetlands | place: USA... | reverse complement strand
GTCCGAAATAGAGGGAGCCGTCATCCACGACCTTGCGTGTGGCAAAAAGCGCAGGATAGAGATCCTTCACGGTGAGCTTCAACGAAAGATAGGTTTTGTTGTCCTTGAGGTTCACGTTGTACTTGGGTCTATGCTCTTTGATCAGATTGTTTTCCAGAAGAAAGGCCTCTTTTTCATTGCCGGTAAGTACAAAGTCCACGTGGTCGATATTCTCAACGAGGCGCTCTGTCTTTGCGTCTTTTACCCCTTCCCTTACGTAGCTTCCGACCCGATCCCTTAAGTTCTTGGCTTTTCCGATATAGATGATGTTGTGAGCACGGTCCTTGAAGAGGTAGACCCCCGAGGACTCGGGAAGATTGTTGAGATGGTCCTCGGTGATCACAGGCTCAACTCCATCTGTTCTATTTTAAGAAGACGGTCCCTGAGTTCCTTCGCCCGTTCGAAATCCCACTTCTTGGCAGCGTCTGCCATCTCCTTTCTAAGCTTCCTGACCATCTTCGAACGCTGTTTGGGCTTAAGGGTCATCCCCTCCAGCTCATCGATAGGCACCGTGTAATAGTCCTTTTCGTAGATCGAAGCGAGCACATCCACGACTTCCTTCTTTATGCTCTCCGGCGTGATCCCGTTCTTTTCGTTATACGCCACCTGGATCTTTCGCCTTCTTTCGGTTTCGCTCATGGCCCTGCGCATGGACTCGGTGATATGGTCCGCGAACATAAGGACCCGCCCGTTCACATTGCGCGCTGCCCTGCCGCACGTTTGAACGAGAGACATCTCGGAGCGCAAAAACCCTTCCTTGTCCGCATCGAGGATCGCTACGAGCGAGACCTCGGGCAGGTCAAGGCCCTCACGAAGCAGGTTGACCCCGGCGAGCACATCGAACTTACCCATTCTTAAATCCCTCACGATGGCGACCCTTTCTAAGGTATCGATGTCCGAATGGAGGTATTTTGCCTTGACTCCTTTATCGAGGAGAAAGTCGGTCAAGTCCTCGGCAAAACGCTTGGTCAACGTGGTAACAAGCACCCTCTCCTTCTTCTCTATGGTCGCCTCAATCTCACTCAAGAGCATATCCACCTGGTTTTTCGCCCCCTTGATCACGATCTCGGGGTCCGTGAGGCCCGTGGGTCTGATAATCTGTTCCACTACGGAACCGCGCGCCTTTTGTAATTCATACGCCGCCGGTGTTGCCGAGATATAGAGCGCTTGTTTCTTGCGCGCTTCAAACTCTTCAAAGGTAAGAGGCCTGTTGTCAAGCGCCGAGGGCAATCTGAATCCGAATTCCACAAGTGTGGTCTTGCGGGCCCGGTCGCCCCTGTACATGCCCACAAGCTGAGGGATTGTCACATGGCTCTCGTCGATCATCACCAGGGCGTTTGTGGGCAGATAGTCCATAAGCGTGGGCGGAGGCTCTCCCGGCTTTCTTCCGGTAAAGTGACGCGAATAGTTCTCGATTCCCGAGCAAAAGCCCACTTCGGCGAGCATCTCGAGATCGTAATTGGTTCTCATTTCGAGCCGTTGGGCCTCGAGCAGCTTGTTCTCAGATTTGAGAACTTTGAGATGCTGAGCCAGTTCCGCCTGAATCGACGCAATGGCCCCCTCCAAGGTCTCTCGTGGCATAACGTAGTGGCTCGTCGGGTAAATGGTACACCGTCTCAATCTTTCCACTACCTTTCCGGTAAGGGGGTCAAGGGTTGACAGGGCCGCCACCTTGCCCTCTTCGAGAGTAATCCTGAAGGCCTTTTCTTCCTCATAGGGAGGATAGACATCGATATTGTCGCCCCTTACCCGGAATTTGCCACGGTAGAAGTCGATATCGTTTCTCTCGTACTGGCACTGGACGAGCTTGCTCAAGATCGCCGATCTGTCGATAGTCTGCCCCTCTTCCAAGTACAAGAGCATCCCGTAGTAGGCCTCAGGAGAGCCAAGGCCATAGATGCAGGAAACGCTCGCAACGATAATCACATCGTTGTGGTCAAAGAGTGCATTGGTTGCGAGCAGCCTCAACCTGTCAATCTCTTCGTTGATCGATGAATCCTTCTCGATATAGGTGTCCGAGGCCGGCAGGTACGCCTCTGGCTGATAATAATCGTAATAGCTCACAAAGAAGTGAACCTCGTTTTGAGGAAAAAGGGTTTTGAACTCGGTGAAAAGCTGCGCGGCGAGGGTTTTGTTATGGGAGATGACGAGGGTTGGCCGCTGTACCCTCTCTATCACATTGGCCATGGTGAAGGTTTTGCCTGAACCGGTGACCCCGAGGAGGACCTGATGGGGCGCGCCCTTTTCAACCCCTTCTGATAGTTTCTTGATTGCCTCGGGTTGATCGCCCCTTGGTTCGTAATCGCTTACAAGTTTGAATCTTTCCACGACCCATGTATTCTAATGCCCTTCGGGCTATAAGTCAAAGAGGGCGCGGCTAAAAGATATGGGCGCGGCAGAGAAGGAGGGACGAAGAAACGCGAAAATGTCGTTTCAGAGGTTATTTGATCCTTTCAAACTTCGTTTGCCTGCCGTGGCGTCGCGTGAATCATAATGGACGGTTCGGTGTTGCTTTATTGGACCGGAAATCGGGCTAGGATATGAGGGGTGCGCCCTTAAGTTTTCCTCCTTACTGCCGATAATCTCTATAATCGAACTCGGCGGATGGTAGCGGGACATCCCGTCATGCGTTACCGCGCATGGTGAGGAGAGTGCGAACTCTCTTGTACTACTGTCCGCCACGTTGTGTTTCACGGGCCCGGCGGATAGCCGGGCCTTACTCTGCCTGGGTTTGCTTGCCCTAGTCGCTTGTTTGAAACTGCTTAAGGCTAGAATGCGTGTATGTTTGTGCTTGGAGACAGGCTTGTTCGGAAAACTCCATCTACAACGCTCTGCCGGACTCTGCGCTGCTCCATGTATGCATATACACGTCCGCGCCAGCAGAGCCCGGCATATCGTCACATCTGAAGCTTTCACTCCAAGCCTGTCTCCACTTACGCCGCGTCCCTCAGCAACATGGCTGAGTTCGCGGTTATTGCATCTGAACCATACAATGACTATCCGCAGCGCATAGCGCAGCTTCTGGTTCCGCCATCCACACAACACATCAATAAGGAAACTGGTGTCTCTAGACCTCCAGTTTTACCGTCAACAACGTCTTTACAGCTCGACAAAGATTTCTGATGCATCGCTACAATAGACCTGTTTCCCCTTGGGACAACAAAATCATTACATTATATGCGGCTGCGCGTAAAGAAATTCAGCGAACGATGTTACTCAACGTAAGCGGATTATGGGAAGAGTGAAGAACCCTTACCACTATGCCGTTCTACTGTGGGCCGCAGGCGTTATGAAGGGACATTGAGACGCGACTTTCCTCCTGAAAGAAACAGCTCAACAACATACTGATTTCACAGCCCTTCAAATGGTATTGCTTTTTGACTGTAGTCTACACCCTGCCCGATTTTCTCGATATACACTGTTTCAAATAGCAATCGTTTACATCTTCAATAGTGTTTTTCCTATAAAGAAATGATATGATGCAAAAAATAAGAAATTACAACGTTGGGAAATTAAAATTGTTGGGCACATCATTAGAAATAATCGGATGCGCCGTATTATCCTGCCGTAGAACAATCAAGGGAGGCGAACTATGGATATTCAGCAGCACTGGGGGGCCATTCGCAATGTAGTCAATAAAGCCTTAGAGAGCAATCATTTCTGCGCGGTAGCCACGGTGAATCCTGATGGTTCACCACGTGTTTCGCCGATTGGTTCTCTTATTCTCTACGAGACAGGGAAGGCCTTTTATTTCGAAGAATTTCCAAAAAATATGCGGCTAAATCTCGACCGGGATCAACGGATATGTGTCATGGCTGTGAATGGAGGATTCTGGCACTGGCTGAAAGCACTCTTTAAGGGACGCTTTGATGCTCCTCCAGGGGTAAGGCTTACGGGTAGGGCCGGTGCAAGGAGAATGGCGACCCAAGAAGAGGTAAAGCAGTGGCAAGAACGGGTGAAACGCTTCCGGAGATTCAAAGGATATAAATTGCTTTGGAAGGACATGCGTTATGTTCGTGAGGTCATATTTGATGGTTTTGAACCGGTGCATTTGGGTCTCATGGGTGAAGGGCTATGGGAAGAACGGAAAGAATAGAATGTTAATGACTACAAACAGGAATGACCTAATTATACCAGTGCAAATAGTGTCAAGCAAATCTTCCGTCTGAGAAGTCAGCCGTCAAACAACAAGCATACCGAAGGATGTTTGCCAAATGAGCACATTAAACGCTATGTTCCAAGATGTAATCGGTGGTTCTTTAGACGTTCAATGCCTGCTTTGTAGATGAAGCGCGTAATTTTTCGGCTCGCAAACAGGAAAAATCCCCATCAGCAGGACAAAGTCCGTATTTTTGACTGTAAGCTTCATTTTGGGAGATTTGCCAAGCGGTCCACCTTTCAAATGGTATTCCTCATAAGTTCTGTATGCTTCAATTCTAACTTAGGTCAGAGAATGCCAAATTAATGAACAAACTTTGTACATGTGGAGACATCTCCAAGGTGAGGAGATCTCTAACGTCTTTTATGCCTCTTTTCAGGCGTTGGGCTTTCCCATCCCCTCCATTTCCCTATGATACGCAAGGATAATGTCCTTTCTGCTTACCATGGCAATTATCTTTGCCGGATCGTGTTTATCCGTCACGGGCAATTCCCGCAAATCTGCACTCGCCATAAGTTTCAATGCCGTGTTGAGAGAGTCGTCCATGGTTACCGTCATCACACTCGACAGGGCGATGTCCCTGGCCACCAAATTGCCGTGTAGTGCCCTGTCTGCCATGGCTTGGCGTAGATCCGTCATAGAGAGAATCCCCTTCAGCCTACCCGTTGTGTCGATGACAGGGAAATCCTGCTGAGTCGAATCGAGCATCACCTTCAGGATGTCCTCAAATGGCATGGCATCGGGGATAATCTCGATTTCTCTGCCAGGGACCACCGCATCTTTCACGGTGAGATGATCCATGACGTCCACCGCATAATCGCCGATGTGGGCCGGTGAGTCGATCCGCGAACGAACCTGTTTCTCGTAGAGAGAAACGTGTCCCAGTAACAGGTAAGCGAGGGACGAAACGATCATCATGGGGACGATGAGGCTGTAACCGCCGGTCATTTCAGCGACCATCACCAGTGATGCGATGGGCACCTTGGCGACTCCTGCGAAGAAGCCGCCCATGCCGACAAGTACAAAGGCAGATGGTTCAGTCACTATATGGGGAAAAAGCTTCCCGCATATGTTCCCGTAGAAACCGCCCAGCATGGAGCCGATAAAAAGAGATGGTGCAAATACGCCACCACTGCCCCCCGAACTAATCGTAAAGGAAGTGGCGATGATTTTGGCAAAGACAAGCATGGCCATGAGCCCTAGAGCAAGCTGTCCGTCTATGGCCGACTGCATCCATTTGTATCCGCCTCCCAAGACTTCGGGATAAAAGAACGCAACGATCCCGAGCATAAGACCGCCCAAAGCCGGTATCGCCGGTCTCGGGATAGTGAGCTTTCTAAAGAACCGGTCTCTCATCCCGTAGAAACACTTGACGTACAAATACCCTACGGGGGCACACAAAAGGCCCAAGACACCATAGAACGGCAGTTGGGAGACGCTTGCCAGGGCAAACGAAGGCGTATGAAAGATCGTCCCCACCCCGTCGTAAAACGTGAAAACCATGAAACCGATTATGGAAGAAAGTGTGCAGGGAATAATCGCTTCGAATTCAAAATCGGCTTTACTGTATAGGACCTCGGTGGCAAAGAGTGCTGCTCCCAGGGGTGCCTTGAATATGGCGCCTATGCCGCCTGCCGCTCCTGCGAGCAGGAGAATACGTCGTTCGTTATCGCTCAGTTTCAAAACACTGGCCAGAAAAGAGGCAAACCCTGACCCGATCTGGGCAATGGGGCCCTCTCTCCCGGCGGACCCGCCCGTTCCGATGGTGATCGCCGACGCTATGGTCTTGATTATGGGCACGCGCCTGCGCACGATACCTCTTTTCCGGTGGAAACTGTCGATCATGGCGTCGGTCCCGTGGCCCTCGGCTTCCGGTGCAAAGCGGAAAACGAGAAGTCCGGAGAGAACTCCCCCCACGGCCGGTATCCAGAGCATCATCCATCGCTCGAAGGGAAAACCCAGGATCGTATATGCAGCATTGTGATGGGGCGAGAGATATGTGATAAGGTCCTCGGTAAAGAACCTCGTTCCGGTTTGAAGCAGGAACATGAAGATAATGGCACCCAGGCCCGATACCACCCCGACAATGATGCCAAGAAATGTGCCCCGCCAGATCCGTTTTAATCGCTTCGGAGCAAAGGGGTCAGGAATACTTTTAAATATGTTTGCCATTATTCTGCCTCAGCGCCCAGTGCGCTTTGTTGCCGGATCGGTATTCAGATTTCCCCGTGGTTCGTGTGAGGTCTTTCTCAACGAGCCTCTCACAACCTCTCCGGAGAATATATAATCATTCTCTCTGTTCCTGTGGTGGCACCGTATGCAGGTGTCGATCTTCCCCCATACTTCGGTCTCTGTATCGGGGGTGTACTGGACCCAGTACCAGTCTCCTCCCTCCGGATCGAATCCGTTGAGCTTGTGCATGGCCGTGATGGCTATCAGCTTCCGGTCCTCCCCATAGTTCTCGTTCACAATGATGGACCCATACTGCATGCCTCTTTTTTTCTTTATGGACTTCATTGCAGTCGTGTTCACGTAGGTCGTAAGGAAGGCGCCGTCAGGCTGAGTACCGGGGTACAACGGGCCTTTGCCCGGCCAGCGCTTCCAGTTCCTGTAGAGACGGTCCTTCATGATCTGATTCAAGAGTTCCTGTCTGTCCGTATTGAGCATGGGTGCCGCACCATCTTGTATCTCAGATTCCTCGGGCTTGGTCTTATCCTCAGCGTGAACAAGGACCGGGACACACAGGATAAAGACAAAGATAATCCCCAACAGAATCGCGATCCTCTCTCTCAGAGACCGTTTCCTCTCGTATGGGCGGGGGTAACTACCCATCCGATTGCGTCTTTCCCCTCGATGCCGTGCTTCTTCACCACTCATCATACTCATTTGCAGGAATTCCCAGACCCGGTGCCGGGGCTATATCATTAAAGGCGGAAACGCACCCAGGTACACGGGGACGAAAATGTATTACTCCTGAGTGCGTTTCCATGGGCGGCACCAGCGCCCTACATTCGGTTTCAAGAAATCATTTTCCAGCCTTAGCGATCAAAGATCCCACTGCTCGCCGGTTTTGCCCTGGCTATTTGCCCTGCCGGAGTTGCTACAACCACTTCCGCAGTCTTCTTGCCTTCTTTCTCTACATAACTCACAAGTGCCCTGTCTCCAGGTTTGATGTCCTGAAGCTCAACATGACGGACGAGCTTTGCGTGACCGGTATTAAAGGTCTCCTCGCCTCTCGAATTTCTTAGGACAATGGTTTGTGAGGAGGCATCAACCGCCACTACCTTTCCGGAAAACCGTTTCGTTTCTGGTTTCTGGTTTGCATTCCCTTGAGTCCAGAGCGGGTCGCCTTGTTGTTCCCTATTTACGTCCATAGGGGGCAATGTCTGTGCGAAAGTATTCCCAATACATGCAAGACCTATCAGCATGATACCGAATGCCATAATCCTTTTTCGCATGACTCTTTTGCCCTGTCCCGCCGAACGTGCTATTTCGGTCACTGAAGCGGCGTAAAATGTGCCCGTCTGTTCCTGGCCCAGCATGCTTCATCGTGCTCCTGGCAGATCGGCTTCTCCTTGCCGTAGCTTACGGTCTCGAGCAATCTTGAGTTGATACCCAGGTTCATGAGGAAATTCTTTGTGGCATCAGCCCGCCTCTGGCCCAAGGCCAGGTTGTACTCAACCGTGCCTCTTTCGTCGCAGTTGCCCTCGATTCTGACTTTCTTCCCAGCGTTATTTTTGAACCAGCCTGTATCATCTTTAAGGATTAATGCGTCTTTCTCTCTGATGTTGGACTTGTCGAAATCAAAATTGATGTCCTTCAGCATAACAACAGATGCGGGTGCCATGCCCTGCGCACCGGGCTGAGAACCTGCTGTCACCGGCATTTGGGCCTTTGCCTCAGGGGATGTGACTGTGGCCCGAGGGCCTGTGGGTGGAGATTTTTCTCCTCTCATTTGCTGCTGGAAGCATCCGCAACCACCGAGGACAAGACCAACCAAAAGAACCAATAGAACAAGAATAAGTGAAAGATGCAGTTTGAATTTCATGTATTGCCTCCTTTTTGAAGTTTTATAGGATCATTTTGTTCATCCTTGCAGCGTGAGGACAAGATCTGTACACATTTCATATTTCAGCCCCTATCTCCTCCCGATAAAATTCATCACTCGTGAGGCCCACTTGTGAAGAAAGCCCCCTGATTCTGGCCCCGCCTGCATACCTCAGAACACGTGCAGGCGCCAAGGAGGAGAACCACTAATGTGACCAGAAGAAGTAATTTACACAATTTACGCTTCACGTACTGCCCCCTTGTCAGCGTCGCATGAAATGTCGTGATACGTCGGCGTCATCCGGGCCAGAGTCTGGGAGCATTTTATTTTTTGCTGACCTCCTTTGCGTAGAGGTTGTCCGACTTGAGATAACGGACCGTGACGGTATCACCCAGCTTGATGTCATTGATTGGGGCAGGTTTCCCTTTAATCATTATCTTCGTATCTTTGTCCACGATGGTTCCCACGTCCATCGTCTCACTCCCTATTTTGGCAGTGATGGTGATGGCCTTTCCCTGGGGGTCGACGGAGATGACCTTGCCTGTTGCCGTTTCCATTCTGGCTTTCTCGTCCGCAACTGCCATGTTAAACAGCAGAAAATATCCGATTAAGAGTGCAAGAACGGTAATAATTGATCTATTCATTTGATACCTCCTTTCTTCGGCTTTTTCGGTTTAGTGCGCTTTCTTTGAGACACGTCCGATTCCTGATCGAAAAAAAAGGTCACTTTTAGATCTTGGGCCTCCATGACTTCTACGAGTTTCCGGACAGAGCGATAGATGATGTTCAGCTCTGCTTCTTTGAGTTTTCCAAGACCATGGACCATCTTACCCTGGGCGGGATTGGGGGTCTTTTTCACCAGCGATTCGCCTGCCGGGGTCAGCCGAACGTTCACAACCCTGCGATCCGTCTTATCCCTGTCTCTCACTACATAGCCTTTGCCTTCCAGCCGATCGATCACTCCGGTGACGGTGCTCGGATCCAGGTACATCTCTTTGCTCAGTTCGCCTAAGGGCAGGCTTTTCTTCCGAGCGATAGTCTTTAATGCCCACAGCTGAGGACCCGTTATTCCGAACTTGCTGTATACCTCGTGGGAATAATCCTGGATGGCTTTGAATATGCGGCGCAGGGACTGCATCGTCTCGGATATCGCTATGTCTGAACTAACGTCATCGGTCACAATCCTACCTCTATCTTCTTAGTTTGTATACACATCATTTGTATACAAACAATATATAAGACTACCAGAAATTGTTGTCAAGAAAAAAATTAGAGAATTCTGCCGATCATGACCCGAGGTTTGTGTAAGCCCATGCCTTGAGATCGGTATTAAAGGAGAGGTACGGACAGATAGCTTTTGACAACTACGAGAATGGGGAAGAAGAGGATAATAGCCAATACCTACTTGACTATGAATGTAAACTTTGTGCTTGCCAGACTGCGCTGGTGCTTTACCTTAATCTCTACGGTCCATTCACCTGCCATCGATAAATCCATCTGCGCTTGGTAATGATCGCCGACGGGCTGTGCTGTCGCAGTATATTCCATCATTGGGGGCTTTCCAGGGAACGAGGGCATAAAATAGTGCACCTGGACTTGGGCCCCGGTAACGGGCTTCGAAGCCTTATCCTTCATCATTATTGTAAGATTATTAGACCCTCTTGCAGGCGGATTTTTATCAATTTTTGCCTCTAAAGTATACCCCCCTGCTTTTCCTTTTACCTCATACTCACCCGAATAAGCCAGAAGCGGCCACATTATTATGAATGCAAGAAGAACGAAAAGCGTTCTTTTCATATTGCTTTACCTCCTCAACGAATGCTATTCATGTGGGAAACGTAAGCACATGATTTGTTGAGGTCAAGATAAGGATGAAAACCTTCGCCCATCTCACGTAATGATTCTCTTGAGAACAATTCTGTATGATTGACTCGCCGGTGAAGGAGATAACTGACATGCATGTGTTCGCGGGATTTCCCTCTTGCAATGGTAAGAAAACGGTTGTATTTTGTAGGAAAATATTGCGCTATTTGACTCAGGTCAACGTGATCGCTTTCATAAAACACGCCATCTGGTATCACGATTACGGCCATTTGAGGAGGAAACATGACACTCAAGACAAAACTCGCCTCTGGTTTGGGATTCTTATTCGCCATTATCTTCGCTCTCTGCTGTTTTTGCTCTTACTACGTTGGGACGTTAGGCCAGGAATCCGGTAGAATTCTCAAAGATAACTATGATTCGCTCGTCTATGCCAGAAATATGGTTGCCGGCCTCGATGATATGGGGACTTCCATCGCCAATTCAGTCTTTAACGCCGGTCGTGATAGAAAGATGTCGGAATACTACGCAGGCCGTTTCGAGTCGGGAAGAAAACTGTTTGAAGCGAACATAGAAAAGGAAAAACATAATATAACCGAGATACACGAGAAGGAAGATGTCGAAGAGCTGACCCAAAATTATGATTCCTACCTGAAACTGTGTTTGCAGTTAAAGAGCGGGTCAGCCGCAAGTGCGACCTACTTCAGCGACTTCGTACCGGCATCACAAAGACTGAACCAATCCATCAACACGATCTATGACGTGAACATGCAGGCTGTCATACGTAAGAGCCAGTCAGTGCAGCACGACTCCGCCCGTTTCGTCTGGGCCATGGGCGCGATAGGATCGATCTGTCTGGTATTGGCGTTGGCATATTTCTGGTATTTCCCTGTGTATATTTCCACTACTCTCAGTTATCTCTCGAACAGAATGAGGGACTTACTGAAAAAGAGTGGAATCTCCTTCGACACCAAGACGAATGACGAGGCTTTTGTCATGCTAGAGGCCATACAGGTCCTTGAAACCAAACTAGGTGTAAAGACAGGGGATGCACCAACTGCAGGAAAGAAGACACAATGACCAGTATTGCGCTGACGGCTTTGTAGGCCGATCATTTGACACGCTTTTTGTTACAAACGGATGGGCTACTCCACTTTCCTGTCAATGGCCGGGTTGCTTCGTAAGAGGGCCAAACCTGCAATTGAAGATACCAGTGATGCCGCGAAGACTGCCATTTTTGAGGTTATTATCAGATGGTTATCTGTAAACGCCAGATTGGTTATAAAGATCGACATCGTAAATCCAACGCCACCTAAGATCCCTATTCCCCCAACATGCTTCCAATTAATATCCTGCGGAAGCCCACATAACCCGCTTTTTACCGCTATCATGCTGAAAAAGAGTATCCCTGCGGGTTTGCCAAGAACAAGTCCGGCGAACACACCTAGCGTATTATGAGTGATGAGTTTCGCATCCCACCCATGAGAAAATCCCATTGCGGTATTCACAAGAACAAAAATTGGGATCACGAGAAATGGTACCGGCCTATTCAGGAACCGCAGGACTCTCGTGGAGGGTGAAGATTTGTCCCCGTTTTGGAACGGAATAGCGAATGCCAACAGGACTCCCGTAATGGTGGGGTGTACCCCTGACTTGAGCATGAATAGCCACATGAGAATTCCTCCAACAAGGTAGGGGGCGATTTTATAAACCTTTAGCCGGTTCAGAATAAGCATGGTTGCGAACACGGCCAACCCTGCCGCCAAGAAAAGATATGAGAGATTGCGGGCATAAAAGAACGCAATTACAATGATCGCTCCAAGATCATCGATTATCGCTAATGCGGTCAAGAAAACCTTTAATGACACCGGCACTCTTCTGCCGAGCAATGACAGTACGCCTAAAGAAAAAGCTATATCTGTGGCTACAGGGATTCCGAAACCTGATTGCGTTGGCGTCCCGGCGTTTAACGTCAAATGAATACAGGCCGGGAGTATCATCCCTCCTATCGCGGCAAAGACGGGCAGTAACGCATTCCTGGTCCCAGATAGTTCACCTTTGTATAATTCCCTCTCTATTTCAAGTCCCACAAGCAAGAAGAAGACCGTCATGAGACCGTCGTTTATCCATTCGGCAATGCTGTATCGCAGAGGCAGACCCACAAAGGAGAAGTCCAGACGATAATGCCAGAAATTGATATAGGCGGGTCCAAACCCCGAGTTGGCGATAGCGATGGAGACAGATGCTGCTAGGAGTAAGAATAAACCCCCAGTTCTCTCGTCAGCGATGAATTGAAGGAAAAACCTGGTAATTTTGATTCTTCTTGGCCGCTCGGCTGACATTCTTCTGCCCGTTCGGTACAATATAACCCAGGGGGCGATTTACTTCCATCCATGACTTGGTTTTTTCTCTACCTATTGCAACCCGTAATGAACGACGCGGCTTGTAGACCAGAGATGATGAGTCGTAGGTGAAAGCGTAAACGATATGTGCCCGCTAAGGCTAATCAGAAAAGCTCATCCTGCCTTCCCTGGTTTCTTCGCCCTGCCGGAAGGTCTCGTAGAAGAACCTCTCCGAGCAGGCGAGAATTAGACCCAATTCCCTTCACGTTAGTTCCACTGAAATAATTCTTGATGTACCGGCAGCGCAGCCTGTGGGTGAGGCCATGAAGCCCGTAAACGTCGGCCCGTACTATATGGCTATTGCAGATTGGATAAAGAATGAGGGAGGGGATTGAAATCCCCTCCCCTTGAGGTTTTCACTTATTTCTTAACCAGGACAACGGGGCATTTTGCTCCGCGCAGGATCTTTTCTGCCATGCTTCCCATAAGATGACCGAGGATTCCCGTCATGCCGTGCGAAGCGATGACGATGAGGTCGATCTTTCTTGTCTTTTCTTCTTTGAGGATTTCTTCGTAGGGGTTACCCTTGGTAATATCTGCAATAATCTCTACATCCTTTGATTTGACGACTCTCTTAATCTGCTTCTGCATCATGTCTTCAGCCGCCTTGATGGTTCTCTTATGAAGGGCGTCTACGCTGGCCTGATCCAGGCAATAGTCAATTGTGCATATCTGGCTTATCCAGGCAACATGGAGGAGATAAATCTTTGCCTTGTACGTTTTTGCCATATCGTAGGCTTGTCTCAATGCGTTGTCCGAAAACTTGGAAAAATCTGTCGGTACAAGAATCTTCTTTGGCGCAAACATATGACCTCCTTTTTTTCTGGAATTTATCTATTTCATTGTACAATAGACCTTTATCGCTGTGCAATCTTATGGTTCACTTCGCAATATTCACAAAAGCTCTTCTGGGTTCTTCGTGGTCTTTGATCCTGCCGGAGCCCGTCGTACGATTTTTCTTGCTTTGTTTCAAAACGCTGGTATCATTAATTTAGTTAGACTCAACAACTTTTTTCCGTTACGAGTCACTGATCCCACAACTCTGACATTCATCGACTCAAGATTGTAGAATGTAACAAATTGCAGATGGCTCTGCATCATTTGTTGAGCCCCATAAAGGACGATTATGAAGCGATTATTCTTTATTCTTGCTTTATCAGTATTGCTTCCTGTCGTCAGTTGGTCGGCGTGTTCCAAGGATGAAAGAACTGATTTTGCTGGTTGGGATTTCCTATGGACTTATTCTGGCTCAATTGGCGAACTCGAAAATGTCGCACTTACTCTGTCTTTTGATAACAACACGCTATCAGCGGTACTCTTTGATCCCATAAGCCAGAGCAATATTAGGCTCGAGGGGCAGATATTTGATGACGGTCGTATAAACTTACGAAGCACCGAGAACGCCGAACCTAAGATTATGCTTGAAGGAGAATTTCTTGAAACCGACCCGCGCGGAAAATTCAGATCCAAACTCAACTGTGAGGTTCTTTCTGGCAACTATACATCACCTTTAAAACAAGACAAATTTATCTTTGGTGCGGAGTACGGCTACGGCGGGTCCATAGACCACAGATATTCGCGTATTGGTGCAGACGATGACGCTTGTGTTGAGCGGGAAGCAAAACGGTTCATCGAGGCTGTTGCAAGACGAGATAAACAAACTGTAGCAAATTGTATGAATTATCCCGTGCGGGTCAATGGAATCCGCGGTCATAAGACTATATACAATAAGAAACAGCTATTGAAAGATTATGACCGAATATTCAAGCCAGAATTTTCCAAAGCAATTTCTCTTTCCCGGCCATATCATATGTTCGTGACTAAGTACGAACAGGCAGTACTCGGGCACGGGTTGGTTGCATTTGTAGG
>Ga0335069_10008877_pt1 | contig 14339 bp, 12 predicted proteins | sample Lox_Sample_11_FD_206714 | JGI IMG/M metagenome (GOLD analysis project Ga0335069, IMG submission 206714) | Soil microbial communities from Loxahatchee National Wildlife Refuge, Florida, United States - Lox_Sample_1.1 | ecosystem: Environmental > Terrestrial > Soil > Wetlands | place: USA... | reverse complement strand
GGTGCCGATTGGCATCGATCAAGGACTGAAGCACGACAGTTGGATTCTCTGCGACAACCTTGTGAGTGTTCGCAAGACCGCATTGACACATTTCGTTGGGACTATATCGGCTGACAAGCTTAGCCAATTGAATCGCGCACTAAGAACGGCACTGGCACTAAGCTAGGCCTCTTAGAGTTTCTCGAAGAACTCGCAGGCTGAGCACGAGATGTAAATCCCGCCGGGAACGCCGCGTTCGCGGTCCTTGACGCGCTTTACGATGCGCGTGGGCTTACCGCACTTGGGGCAATCTGTGCTCTTGGTGGTGTCCATGACCTTCTTGCGGTCGGCTGTTTTTGCAATCTTGGCGCCTACTGCCATGCTCGCTTCTCCTGGTGCAGATATGTGCGCAGCGTTCCGCATTCAACTGTGCGGAGGAATCGTGGATGGATTTGTCTGGATCCACGCGGGAAGAAAATGCAAGCTGCGTCTTTGTGCTCTTCCGCCGGGATTTATTTTACAGTAACGTTGTCCGGGCTGTCTTGGCGTACGGGGACGCGATATGCCGCGCAGATTCTGGCCGATCGTCAACACGTTGCTGTTCACGATCCTCGTGCCGGGCACGGTCGCGATTGTGATTCCTCGGTGGATCGTTGGCGGTTTCGCAATGCCGGAGAACGGTGTGCTCACCTGGCTTGGCGGACTCGCATTCCTGACTGGCGCCGCGATCTACTTCCGCTGCGCTTGGGAATTCGCGGTGCGCGGATTCGGCACTCCGGCTCCGGTTGCTCCTACGAAGTTTCTGGTGACGACGGCTCTGCACCGCTACGTTCGTAATCCGATGTACGTCGGAGTGGCGCTCGCCATTCTTGGGCAGGCAATGGTGTACCGCTCTTTTCCTGTTGCCGCGTACGCGGCTCTCATGCTGCTCATCGCCCGTACGTTCGTGGTTCTGTACGAAGAGCCTACGCTGGAACGTCAGTTCGGCGAGTCGTACCAGGAGTACCGCCGCGAGGTTCCGCGGTGGATTCCTCGCCTACGACGTCGCGGACGAAATCGATGACCCGTCCAACAAGACTAAATACTGCCACGGATTCTCACGGATACTTCTTCCATGATGTATCTGTGGAGATCCGTAAATCCGTGGCACTTTCCGGGAGACTCGATTCTTCCATGTGATTACGGGTTCAAGTGTCCGCGCAGCACGGTGATGGAAGCCTTCGGGAGTTGGTACATTCCATCCGCACCGCCCTGCACTGTGGATCTTGACGGCGGACCGTCGGGATCGGGGTGGCCGTGAATGCCTTCCTGGTGCCACTGATATTCATTCGGGCCGAAGGTGATGCGGTCGACCTGGCCGGAGAAGTGACGCTCGGATTTTCCTGCGTCGAAGGCGATCTTCACCGCGTGATCGTTGGATTGATCACGATTCACAAGCATGACGGCCCACTGCCCATCGGGACGCTCGACGGCATACGCCGTCACCAGCACGTGTCCAGCTGCGTCGTTCACATCGCTCGAGGCTTTGAACTGCTTGTGAGGCGCGTCGATGGGCTGCACCCATTCCTTGGTGATGAGTTGCGCGGCGATGTATTGCGGCGGATAGCCGATCACTTTCCAGTCCTTGTCGATCAGCAGGAAGTTTCCAAAGCCCGAGGCGCTTTCCGGATACGGCATGTAGTGGAAATAGTAAGTGGCACCTGCGCCCTCGGCCATCATGCTGCCCACGTAGTCTGCGAGCCAGAGTCCCGCTTTGACAGTTGAAGGCGGAGCCCCGCCTCCGATGTTTCCTTCCGTCATGAAGAACGGAATGTTCGGCGGGACGCCGTTGTCTTTCCAGACCTGCACGATATGGTGGACATATTCGGGCTCCGGATAGAGGTCAGCCCACGAGTAACTCGGGCGATCCTGATAGGGATAGTGCTCGAAGGAAAAGAAGGTGAAATCGTTAAGCCGGTTGTGCGCTTTCAAGTAGTCCACGAAACGTCCGATCCAGGAAACTTTGCCGTTCGCATCGGGCCAGACTTCAACATCGCCGAAGGTGCCCTCGAAGGGCGGGCCGCCGAGTTTGGCTTCAGGCACGACTTTGTGGATGGCCGTGGCGAACTGCAGATATAGCGTCGCGTAGTCTTCGGGCAGCATGTGCTGTCCGTCGGCTTCTTCGCCCATCTCGATGTAGGAAATCGGATACTTGCGCTTGTAGAGATAGGCGATTTCGTTGGCGGCGTCCTCGGGAGTGGAATACAGCATGGCGATGGGGACCATAGTCGGCAGGCCGCGCGTCACGCCGGAATTGAAGAAGAAATCGAATCCGACCTGATCGCCGCGGTTGTAGTCGAGATCGGAGGCGGCGTGCCAGGGGTCAACCGACGAAGGCCAAGTGACCGTCTGGTCGCGGCTGGGGAAATGGGTGACGTAATCGTTGAAAGCGCCGTCAGCTGACAGCGCGCCGACGTAGAGTTCGTTGATGGCGTAGCCCACGCAGTTGCGCTTGTCGGCAGAACCGTGCGTATCGCAAGTATTGGAAGATTCTGTCATCCATATGCGCAGGTAGCGGACAGGGATCATCCAATCGACCAGCTTCAGCGTGGCTGTGCCGCCTTTGCCTTCGGAAATGTTCCCCAGCGGGAATGTCTGCCACGTTCCTTTCGTGGTGCCGTCGTAGAAAGGCTCGAGTTCACCGGTCCAGAACTGCACCGCATATTTTTTGGCGTACGGGTCCGCCCAGGCGATGCGGATCGCGTTCACGTCGATCTTTGTGCCGAGGTCGATCATCACCCACTGCGGATGCAGCGAGTCGTCTTCTCCGGTGAAAGCTTTCGTCAGATATGGATTGCTCTTCCAGTAGGAATGAATGTCGCCGTCGGTGAGGCGCGACCAGCCGTTGCCGTCGCCACGGCTGAATCCGCGATGCGGCAACGGATATGCCCATGAACTGTGGATTTCGCCGGCAGGCTCGGCATCGCCGACGAAGTAGCCTTCCTGCTTTTCGGGGTTACTCCACTTGCCCGAAGGATTCCAATGCCAGGCTTCCACCATCAGTTCGGTGTTCTGGCGGTAGGTGACGGCTCCCCATCCGGCGCCGAGGATTTCTTTCAGCAGAGGATCTTTGAGCAGATGGTCAGGGCTTCCGGTGCGGAGGCGATCGATGGCTGCGCCGAGTGCGTGCGGCGGGCTGAAAGTATTAGCAACGTGGGCCGGATCGGCGTCGACGACTACTTTCTGCGATTTGGCAGGAATCGCCGATACGCATAAACATGCGAGAAACAAAGCGGAAACACACCGATGAATTGGCAACGACATGACGCCTCCCGATAACGTTTCGTCGAAATAGTAAATCGATTTAATAGAGCAAAATGCGCGAACAGAATACACCGGCCAGTCCAGCGATTAAACAAGTATTTTCGCGCTCGCTGATGCCGTTGACCGCGTTTGTCTTGCCCTGCTACCGTCATATGTTTGCCCTCGGCACCGGAAAATTCTGCTGGGCGGCAAACGCGACGGATTCGCGTGGCGCGAATCCGGTCGCGGACTTTACCGAACGGAGAGTGTTCATGCCTGCCATTAAGTTCCGCGGTGTCGATTTCATCCAGTACGATTCCCTGCTGACCGAAGAGGAACGGCTCGTCCGCGATACCACGCGGCAGTTCATTGAAGACAATCTCATTCCGATCATTGAAGAGTGCAATCGCGCCGGGCGCTTCCCGCGCGAACTGATCAAGCCCATGGCAGAGTTGGGATTTTTTGGTGCGTCTCTGAAGGGATATGGCTGCGCGGGCATGGGCAATGTCGAGTATGGGCTGATGACGCAGGAACTCGAGCGCGGAGACTCCGGCGTGCGGAGCTTCGTCAGCGTGCAGTCGGGCTTATGCATGTATCCGATCTACGAGTTTGGCAGCGACGAGCAGAAAGAGACTTGGCTGCCTGCTATGCAAAAGGGTGAAAAACTTGGCTGCTTCGGACTGACCGAGCCGGATTTCGGATCGAATCCGGGCGGCATGCGCACCCGCGCGCGGAAAGTTGGCAACGAATACGTCATCAATGGCGAAAAGATGTGGATTACATCGGGGACGATCGCTGATGTCGCGGTCATTTGGGCGAAGGTGGAGAACGAAAACGACCGCGTCCGCGGATTTCTGGTGGAGACCGATCGTCCAGGGTTCAAGGCCGATGACATTCATGGAAAGTGGTCGCTGAGGGCATCGGTCACGTCAGGACTTTCGCTGCAGGATGTTCATGTACCTGAGTCGAACCTGCTGCCGAAGAGTGGCGGTCTCCGCTCGCCGCTGATGTGCCTGAACCAGGCGCGCTACGGCATCGCATGGGGAGCTGTTGGGGCTGCGATGGCCTGCTATGACTGCGCGCTGCAGTATTCGCTCTTGCGCAAGCAGTGGCGCGACCAGCCGATCGCCTCGCATCAGCTCGTGCAGGACAAGCTGACGTGGATGATCAGCGAGATCACCAAGGCGCAGTTGCTCGTTCTGCAGGTGGGGAGACTAAAGGACGCGGGCAAAGTCGAGCCGCAGCACATCTCGATGGCGAAGCGGAATAATGTGTGGATGGCGCTAGAGTGCGCCCGGCTGTCGCGCGATATTCTCGGCGCAAACGGTGTTGCCGATGATTATCCGATTATGCGCCACCTGATGAATCTGGAGTCGGTGAAGACATACGAGGGGACGCACGATGTGCACTCGCTGATCATCGGGCAGAGTGTTACCGGGATTGACGCGTTCTAATTGATTGGAGTAGGGCTGGTCCATACCAGCCGTTTCGCAAAGGATCGCGACGCTTTGCCGTAAAAGCCCTCGGCTTCGGAAAAAAGACATGCTAACCAAAATCAAGATGCGCAATTTCAAGATCTTTCAAAGTGTTGAGGTGGATCTTGGAAACCCTGTTGTTTTTATTGGCCCAAACAATTCCGGAAAGACATCGGCGCTGCAAGCGCTCGCGTTGTGGCAGGTCGGCCTCAGCAGGTGGAACGAGAGAAGGAAAGGAAGGGGGCTACCTGAAAAGAGGCCGGGAGTAACGATAAATAGACGTGACCTTGTTTCGGTTCCTGTACCCGACGCAAACTTACTTTGGAGGAACCTGCATGTCAGAGATGTCAGGAAGACTCTAACTGGTCAAGACACTAAGAACGTCAGAATTGACATTATCGTCGACGGAGTTACCAACGACAAGACTTGGAAATGTGGTTTGGAATTCGATTACGCGAACGAAGAATCATTCTATTGTCGCCCTCTTCGTGCTGAGGATAGCGATTCAGGTAAGAGGATGCCAATCCCTGAGGAAGCGGCGGAAACCCTCGTCGCCTTCCTGCCTCCAATGTCTGGCCTCGCCGCAACGGAAACCCGACTGGACCAAGGAGCTATCAATGTTCGAGTGGGTGAAGGACAGACTGCGGCTGTATTAAGGAATTTGTGTTTTGTCATTCATGAACAGAAGCCTGAACTCTGGAAGAAACTTGTCGAGTATATAAGAGTTCTTTTCGGGTCCGTTTTAGATGAACCTCGCTACATACCGGAGCGAGGAGAACTAGTCATGACCTACACGGAGAGAGATGTGCGTCTGGATCTCTCATCCGCGGGCCGTGGACTGCAACAGACTTTATTGCTGATCGCGTATATGTTTGCGAACCCCAACTCCGTACTGCTGCTCGATGAACCGGACGCGCATCTTGAGATTCTCCGGCAAAGGCAGATATACCAACTCCTCACTGACGTTGCACGGACGAATGGTAACCAAGTCATCGCAGCTAGCCATAGCGAGGTCTTGCTGAACGAGGCTGCGGGCCGGGATCTGGTAGTCGCGTTCGTGGGAAAGCCTCATACAATAACTGACAAAGGCAGTCAGGTCATGAAGGCACTCGAGGAGATTGGCTTCGAAGAGTACTACCAGGCGGAACAAACGGGTTGGGTAATCTATCTCGAGGGCTCTACTGATCTGGCAATCTTGAGGGCTTTCGCTGAGAGACTCGCGTACGGAGACGCAATGGAATGCCTCGCCCGGCCATTCGTTCATTACGTAGGAAACCAACCCACTGAAGTTCGCAAGCATTTTCATGGCCTACGTGAGGCCGTAGAGAAACTCCAAGCTATAGCTATATTCGATCAACTGGAAAGGCCCCTGCCAGTTGACTTGGGGGCACACGGCCTAATGTGGAGGAGGCGAGAAATCGAAAATTACCTGTGCTATCGCGAAACTCTAGAAACGTATGCTCAGCAAAGCGCTGAAAATGCCGCCGCCGGTCCGCTGTTCAGCGAAGCCGAGGCGGCAAGGCGACTAGCAACAATGAAGGAATCAATCACGGAACTTGAACGTGCCCTGCAGACACTAGGAAAAGGATCTCCTTGGGCGCCCGAGACAAAGGTGAGCGACGACTTCCTAGCTCCGCTGTTTCAAAACTACTTTAAGAAGCTGGGTTTGCCAAACCTTATGGCCAAGAAGAACTTCTACGAACTTGCATACTTCGTTCCGGTACTCAAAATCGATCCTGAAATCCGCGAACAATTAGACGCTATCGTCAGTGTCGCCAAACAGGCCAAACCAGCGTAATGTCGGAGGCACTGGGGCGTCTAGCCATACAACTCTTCCAGCAGCTCGTACGCCCGCCGCAGGTGCGGGATCACTATGCTGCCGCCAACTACCATTGCCACGTTTAATGCTTCTTCCTGCTCGGCACGCGGAACTCCCAGCCGATAGGCCTGGATCGCGTGATAAAAGATGCAGTCGTCGCAGCGCAGGCAGGTTGAGGCGACCAATCCCATGAGCTCTTTCGTCTTTGCCGGCAGAGCACCTTCGAGATACGTGTTGTGATCCACGTTGTAGAAGCGCTTCACGAGGAAGTTGTTTGCTTTGTCAACGTTGGCGTTGAGGCGTTCTCTGGTATCGAGGAAACGGCGCGCGATCTCGCTTTTTTCCGAGACGTATTTTTCGGTGAACAGATATGTCAGCTCTTTCCGTTCCGGGCTGGGCCGCTCCTGGCTGGGGTGCTCGGCTGGGGGGTGTTCGGCTGCTGGGCTCATGGGCAAATAGTAGCAGAGAACCCTAAGACGGCAAGCAACGGGGCCCCTTCAGGCTGAACCAAGTGCTTCGGTGAGAGTTTCTATGCTGTTGGTTTGTCGCGGGGTGGCGCGACGGCCATGAAATCCTCGGCAAAGCGGAGGGCGTAGTTCTCCAGCAGAACCGGAATACGCCGCGGATCTTGTGATTTCAGAATCAGACCTGCGTGGTGATGCTTCTTGATCCGCGTGTGTACTTCGGGATCGTTGTAGGCCGAAGTATCCGGCTGTTCCTGACGAGCGAGAGACAGGATCACACCGGCATAGTCCTGGCGAACGGAAGGCAGTCGATAGCTGCCGTCGCCTCCGGCAATTTCTATACGAGCCCATTCTCGCCACAGATTGATCCCGGTGGCAGTTTCGACCATTTCGTTGATAAAGGCACCTCCCACGCGTGCTGCGCACTCCAGGAAATAAAACTCTCCGTCAGAGTTGGCCCGGATAAATTCCGCATGGGAGATGCCGCGGAGTAGTCCTAACGCTGCGATCAGGCCGGAATTGATCGCACGCAGCGCGGAGTCCTCATCCGATCCGCGCCCCAGTGTGTATGTGGTGAAGACTCCGCCATGAGCCACGTTCATGGGTGGCTTGCCGTACTTGCTTACATTCGAAAAGACGACTTCTTTCTCGGACACCACAGAGTCGACGTGGTACACGTCTCCGGGAAGGAATTTCTCGAGAAGATAGGTCGACTGCTTGTCTCCGAGTTGCTCAAGCAAGGGCCAGAGTTCTGCAGCGTCATGAATTTTCTTGATGCCGATGGCCGATGCTTCTTGCCGCGGCTTTAGAACCCACGGTCCGGAGACATGATCCAGGTAGTACTGAATGTCGCCGTGATTCACGACGGGGACGAAATCCGGCACTCGGATCTTGCGATCGAGCGCACGCATTCTCATGGCCAGCTTGTCGCGAAAGTAGCGCATGGTTGTCAAACCCATTCCCGGGATGCGCAGGTGTTCGCGCAGCGTTGCGGCGGTTTCCATGTCGAATTCGTCGAGTGCGACGATACGATCGAACTTCTCCCTGCGCGCAAGGTGGGTCACAGCCTTCACGATATCTGCAATGGGAATCTCTTCCGGCAAGTAGTAGGTATCCTCAAGACTTTCGCGGGGCCAATCAGCGTCCCGCAGTTTCTCGGCTGTCAGCAGGATCACGCGGCAGCCCTGGCGTTTGCACTCGCGCATGAATTCCTGGCCCTTCTCGTAGGTGGTGATGCAGAGGAATGTCAGCGGGCGGTTGGGCATGAGTTCAGTTCCCGTTCAGGATTTGGAGAATACCACGAGGGAAAAAATGCAGCAGTATTCCTTGCGTTTGGTTGCGCATGCAATTTCGATTTTCTTGCGCCAATCGCGCGAAATTCCAACTTGCAATGCATCTGGCGGCAACCGGAGCGACTTCCCCTGCGTCTATGGGTTGCGTTATAGTCTCAACCCGGCGCGCCCCAATCGCGCCTTACTGGGGAGATCAAGACATGGCAACGCAGACTCGCGTAGAAGGCAAGGCCCGCACCTACGGAGAGAACATTGAGAGCGATTTGGCGGCGCGGTTCCTGCGCGTCGTGGAAGTGGCTGCTATTGCATCGGCGCACACCATGGGGCAGGGTGAACGCAAGCTCAGCGACCAGGTAGCCACGGAAGCCATGCGCAAGGCGATGGACTGCATCCCGATGCACGGCACCATCGTGATTGGCGAAGGCGAGCGCGACGAAGCGCCCATGCTCTACATCGGCGAAAAGGTCGGAGCCGAATTCCCCGATGGCAGCGGCGTCCCGGAAGTGGACATCGCCGTGGATCCGCTGGAGGGCACGAACCTGTGCGCCACGGGCGCTCCCGGATCGATCACCGTGCTGGCCGCATCGGAACGCGGCGGACTGCTGCATGCGCCAGATTGCTACATGGAGAAGATCGTGGTCGGGCCCTCGTGCAAGGACGCGGTGTATCTGGATGCTCCGGTGTCGCACAATCTGAAGAACATTGCGCGACGGCTGGATCGGGATGTGGAAGATCTCGTCGTTATGGTGCTGGATCGTCCGCGCCACGAGAAGCTGATCTCCGACATTCGGGCCGCGGGCGCACGGATTCGGCTGATCGGCGATGGCGATCTTTCGGCGGGTATCGCTGCTGCCGTGATTGGAACGGGCGTTCATGCTGTGATGGGCTCGGGTGGAGCGCCAGAGGGCGTGATCACTGCTGCGGCGGTTCGTTGCCTGAACGGTTACATGCTCGGCCGACTGGTCGTGAGGCCGGACCAAGAGGAACGGCTCGAGCGCATGGGGATCAAGGACAAGAATCGAATCTATGAAGCCGAGGATCTCGCTCCCGGCAAGCAGTTGATCTTCGCTGCGACCGGGGTGACGGACGGCGCACTGATGAAGGGTGTGCGGTTCTTCGGCGAGGGCACGCGAACTTCATCGGTGATCATGACTTTGCGCACGGGAAAGGTGCGCTTCGTGGAGAGCATTCACCTGGAGAAAAACCCGGATTTCAAAGTCAGATTCTCGTAAACGACACACCTCATTTCAGGTATTCCGAGTCCTTCTTCAAATCCTCCGGGATCGGCGGGAATGGCGGCCAGTCCTGCGAGTATCCCTTTAGAAGTGGGGTCGCGATTTCCGACCGCGAGGTGCCATCGTGCACGACGATCGCGTGGGGGTTGCCTGCTGAATAACCCTCCCACAAACTCACGCCGGCATACGCACCGTCTTTGCGGAGAACGTAGTAGATCATATCCATGAAGCGCAATTTGTTCATATCGCCGTTGTAATTGCGGACGATTCGTTTAAGGGCGTCCAGACCGGCTTCCTGCGGCGACATGCCGTGGCGCATGTTCTCGACAATTGTGTGTGCACCCGCGACTTTGATGTTCTCTTCGCCACTGCCGGTCGCTCCGGCCGAGCCGACATCCTGATCGGTATAGCAGCCCGCACCGATGATGGGAGAATCTCCGCAGCGGCCTGGGAGCTTGAAAGCAAGACCGCTCGTAGTGGTAATGCCGGACATCTCTCCTTTTTCATTCAACACCGAACAGTGAATCGTTCCGGTGGGGGGGGAAAGCACACGGTGTACCGCGGCCAGTTGAAACTCCGGTTCGATCTGGAGGTCAGCGGCTCGCTGTTTCAATCGATCGATGCGCTCGCGCCACAACTCGGCTCTGGGTCTGGACCCAGGTGCCGGAGCTTGCCAGTGCGGATCGGCAATGCCGGGTCCCCACCAGTCGCGATCCGAGTTGAATTCTTTCCATAACAACCAGATCTTGCGCGAACGATCGGTCAGCAGGTTCTCGCGCGGGAAGCCCATAGCGACGGCGAAACGCTCGGCGCCATCGCCCACGAGCATCACATGACCGGTATGCTCCATGACGGCCTTCGCGACCATCGAGACGTTCTTGATGTTGCGAACGCCTCCTACTGAGCCAGCACGGCGGGTAGGGCCGTGCATACAGCAGGCATCCAGTTCCACGACACCTTCTTCGTTCGGCAACCCGCCCAGGCCCACGGAGTCGTCATTGGGATCGTCCTCTGGGCCCTTCACTACGCGGATGGCTGCGTCCAGGGTATCGCCTCCACCCTTCAAGAATTCGTAGGCGGCTTTCACGTAAGCGCGGCCATTGTGGGCGCAAATGATGATCGGGCGTTTCGCAGCGTCGTTTTGCGAGGCATGCCCCTGCGCAGCGAGAGCGTTGGCGCTGTTCCGGCTGCCCACACCGGCAGCAACCGCTCCTAACATCGAGGTTTTCACAAAATCACGGCGTGAGAATGTCAAGTACCCTCCGGCATCCGGCTCATTCTTTCATGCGGAATTCGGGAGCATATCACGAAGGATGCCGACGAAAAAACGAGAGACGACGTCACGTGCTCAATTCGCAAGCAACCAGAACTGCAGTCGCGAACGTCTACCTTGCGGACATCTACCTTGTATAGGAGCGCCACTATGCCGATGAATACGAGTGCGTCCCGCTGGGATGGGACGATCAAGAACCTGAATACCGCGTCGAAAGAGCAATTACGGCAAGCCGCTCATATTGGTGAGGACAGTCTAGACGAGTTTCTGAAAAAGCGCCGGGAAAAGGGTGGCTTCACCGGCTGGCAGCAGGTCAAAGACGACGTCCCAAGTTTCGACGACGCAACAATTCAGCGCCTGAAAGAGGCCGGGTTCGAATTCGGCCGCACCGACATGCTGGCGGCGGCCTGAATACGAAAAGCCATCGAGTGGCACGTAGAGCGCATGAATTGACCAACCCTACCGTGCCGCTCGGCTGATTGGCTTTCTGTTTAACGTCCGCGTGCATACCTCCGCAGCCTTCCCGGGTATTCGGCAACATCTCCAGAAGAGCTGCTGATGGGCTGCACTTTTTCCGGCCGGAACCGAAGCAGCGCCGCAATATTGCCGACCTTGTCGAATTCGGCGTCGTTCTTAACGTAGAAGGTTTCGACATCGCGGCGAACGACCCAGGGCAGAATGGCCTCTCCCACGTCCACAATCTCCTGTGTCGCACGACCGCACACGGGGCAGTAACTCACGAGGTGGGCGTCAATATGCCCGCAGCCCGTGCATTCGACGGCATGGGCCTGCAGGTTCTCTCCGATCAACAGGGTCTGGATTTCGGCCATTTCCAGGGACCGCAAAACCCGGCGCAACCCGGTGACTCCACGGCCATTACTGCGCGCGTGATTCAATGTCTGCGCGACCAGATCACGACGCCGCTGATCCAGCCATTGGTCCAAGATCTGCTGCGCGTGCGAGCGGATTTCATCTTTGGAGGGATGTGCGAGATCCGCGTGGAATTGTCCGATCAGTCTCTGGCTCACATAGGGATGGAGTTGACTCTCAAAGAGCGGGCGATGCGCATCCTGGCAAGCGAGAATCCATTTCTCGAAAACTCCTCTTTCCATCAACTCTTTGAGATTTTCGGCGGCATTCTTGAAGTGTTGGCGAACTTCGTCTTCGACGTGTCTCTCTGCGTGCCCGCCGTCGTATCCTCCGAAGCCGTCGCTTCGGCCCCTCCGGGTTAGCGGATGGAAGAGATCCTCCCGCTCGATAAGTTCTCCCAGGCGTAGGTCGAAAATTCGCGCGCGATGACGGTCCAGAAGCACAATGGCGAGCAGAGGCGATGCTCCGAGCAGATGCGCGACGGGTTTCAAATGGAAGTGGCGGTCGACGAACAGTTGTGTGCTGCCCACGGTGGCGGGCAGATCGTATTCACGCCAGAAGTTCTGGCCTGCGCACGCAAACACCGCTTTGGCATGAGTGCCGTTCGAGCGCAATTCGTCGGAGAGACGAAGGATGCGATCAATATCGCCTCGTACCGCCTCTTTTGCGGCCTTCGATTCGAGACCGTGCAGCGCCTCACGCGCGAGGTCTTTGATCAAAATCGTATGTTCTTTGTGAGCCTTGTTGCGCGGGGTCGAGGGCTGGAAATAGAAAGTGACGGCAAGAGAATTCGAGTCTTGAAATTCGGCTAATTCACGGATTTGTTCGCGAGTCATGCTCATGGATCATCTCCCCAGATGAATGATTTAGGTTGGATTAAGCCGCGCCCGTCGGAGTCAACCTGCCTGCAAACTGCCTGGCCAGTCCCGGCGCCTTACGCAAGTGGTCGCGTGCCGCGGAAACAAACGACAAAATTCTCTCCGCGGGCTGGCCAGTGATGACCACGATCTCATCAATACTGAAGCCCTCAATCGCGTGCAGGATGAATGCCTCGCGAGGACCAGAACCCAGGTCTCGCAGTGCGGAGGCGATCAGCCGCAGCAATTCATCGGAAGCCATGATCTGCTCCGGAGTCGCCGCCCGTGAGTCTGCTATCACGGTTTCTCCCGTGATGGACTCATCCGGCTGGTGGAACTGGAGTTCCGGTTCGTCGCTGCCTCGCACGTTCGGCCGGCGGGCAGAATCTTCCAGATGCACCGCGTTGCCATTGCTTTCGTCGGGATATGAGAGCCGGTCGAGAGCGCGCAGCGCCTGACGATAGAGCCACGGTTCCAGCGCGAGTTTCTCTGGCTTCTCGTCGCCCCCGCTCAGCGCAGCGGCAATAGCCTCGTCGATTACTTCCTCTTTGGAAATCGAGTCGGGAAGGATGCTCTCCTGCGCTTCGCGGAAAAAGATTTCGCGTTCAACGAAACGATCCAGCCGCGCCAGATTGACATTGACATAGGAACGAATATCGTCGGCCGACACTGTGGGCGGAAAGACCGCCGCCAGAGTCTGCTCGAAAGGAACGGAGCGCACTGCAGGAGCCGAGCGCATGCTATTGCCACGTTTTCCGCGTTGCCACTTATGCGATGAGCGCAGCAGGTCCTTGTGCTTATTCACCTGCTGCAGGAGGTCTTCAAAGGCGGATTTTACTGCTGCCTGCGCCGTCGAGGCCTTCGCCTGCACAGCCATCTGTCCTGACGGCAGGCGCAGGTTCAGCGAGACGCTGGTTCCCTCCCGCGACGAAACATCTTCGACAACTCCCCTCAGGTGAACGAGTTCCGGCTTAAAAACCTGCAATCGCTTCTGCAGTTTTTCGATTTGATGCTGAACATCTTTTTCGACCGCGGGAATTTTCGGAAGACGATAACTGACGTGGACGTTCATGAGCGCCTCGGCCTTGCAGTACAAAGGTCGCGCAACCAAGTGCTTTCTTAAGCCGATTGTACACCCGGTGGAAGAAAGGCAAACTGGAATCGAACATCTCGCAAGAGAATGTCTGAGTCGGGTGCCAAACGGATTTGAGCCAATTTCCCCTTACGTTTGCAGGCTTTTCATTGGGCAGTTTATGATCCCGTGCGATGATCCCACACAGGTTCTGTCTCATCCTTCTGTTCCCTCTTTTCGCGTTGGCCCAGAACGCGATCCACCAGGAAGTTGAGAAGGTTTATCCGGACGCACAGGCGTTGTACACGGATTTGCACGAGCATCCTGAACTGTCCGGGCAGGAAGTTCAGACTGCCGCAAAGCTGGCAGACGGGTTGCGCAAAGCCGGGTATGAAGTCACTGAGCACGTGGGTGGGACCGGTGTTGTCGCTCTCCTGAAGAATGGTCCCGGACCGACGATCATGCTGCGGACGGAGTTGGATGCGCTTCCGGTGGAGGAAAAGACCGGGCTTGCTTATGCGAGTAAGGTGAAGACAAAGAGCAGCCCCGGGCAGGACGTACCCGTGATGCACGCCTGCGGGCACGATCTGCATATGGCGTCTCTGCTGGGCACGGCCGAAATCATGGCGCAATCCAGAAACAGCTGGCACGGAACCCTGATGCTGATCGGACAACCGGCTGAGGAGACGATCAGTGGAGCACAAGGCATGCTGAAGGACGG
>Ga0335069_10008876_pt1 | contig 14340 bp, 12 predicted proteins | sample Lox_Sample_11_FD_206714 | JGI IMG/M metagenome (GOLD analysis project Ga0335069, IMG submission 206714) | Soil microbial communities from Loxahatchee National Wildlife Refuge, Florida, United States - Lox_Sample_1.1 | ecosystem: Environmental > Terrestrial > Soil > Wetlands | place: USA... | reverse complement strand
TCCGCCGGGCGCTGAAGCCGGACGGCCTTTTCCTGGGCGCCATCCTCGGCGGCGCGACCCTCACCGAGCTGCGCCAGGCCCTGACCGCGGCGGAGCTGGAGATCGCCGGCGGCGCGGGCCCGCGCGTCTCGCCCTTCGCCGAGGCCTACGACTGCGGCCAGTTGCTCAGCCGCGCGGGCTTTTCCATGCCCGTGACGGACGTCGATCGCCTGACTGTCCGCTACGACGATCCCATCGCCCTGATGCGCGACCTGCGCGCCATGGGCGAGACCAATGTGCTCGTGGAGGCCAGCGGGCGGCCGCTGACGCGGGGCCTGCTGATCAGGACCGCAGAGATCTACGCCGAGCGCTTTTCAGGCCCTTCCGGCCGTATCGAGGCCACCTTCGAGATCATCACCCTGACCGGATGGGCGCCCCACCCGGACCAGCAAAAGCCCCTGCGCCCAGGCTCGGCGCGGATGCGGCTCGCCGACGCCCTGGGCTCGCAGGAGATCTCGGCAGGCGAGAAGGCGGGAGACGAAAACGGCTGACCGCTACTGTGCGGCGCTGTTGGCCGCGGGCGTGGGCGCAGGAACCGTGTCGGCGAGATCGGCGTCGTTCACGGGAACGGCGTTCGCGGCCGGCGCCTCTTCGGGGGCGGCCGAGCCGCGCAAGGTGAAGGCTGGACCGCTCGCCTGGGCGGCCTTCAGGGGGCGCAGGATCGGGGCCTTGACCTTCATGCCAAGAGCGAAGTCGACCTGGATGTCCTGGGCCGAAAAGGGCGGGTCGAAGAGGGCGGTGGAGAAGCGCCGCGTCTCGCCGGCGGGGATCTTGGCGTTGGCCAGGGACGCGATCTGGCCGCCCACGGGCCGCCCTTGAGCATTCAGCAGGGTGATGCGCAGGGCCGGGGCGACGAGGGGGCGATCGACGACATTGCGGATCACGCCGGAGACGGCCAGCGTCGCGTGGCCGTCCTGTAGCGAAGGCTCGGCGCGAACCGCCTCTATGCTCAAACCCACCGGATTCACTGGCAGCCCGACCGCGGCATAGAGCGAGGCCGTGCGCGGCAGCAGGCGGACCACATCCTGCCGGCCGAGCACGGCCCAGACCAGCAACCCCGCCACCGCCAGTCCCCCGGCGGCCCAGGCCATGCCCACGATGGCCGCCTGGCGCAGGCGCCGCTCCTCTTCGGCGCGTCCCCGGAAGACCTTGGGAAGATCCTCCCCCGTCAGAGCCGCTTCGCCATCGGGCGATGCGGAGATCGTCGGCGCAGACGATTCGAGCGGGACCTCCTCATCCGCGGGCGCTTCGCCATCGCGATGAGCAACCCACCGCGCGCCGCAAGCGGCGCAGCGTACGGACCGCCCTTCCGGCCGTATCTGATCGTCCTCGACGAAATAGCCGGTGGCGCACTCTGGACAGGTCAGTATCATGTGCCGCGAATCGGACGCCCCAGAGAAGCTCCTATCGAGGTCGCCGATTTCCGCTTCCATGTCCAGAAAGCCCATCGTCACGCCGCCCCGCGCCCCGGGCTCCGCCTCACTGGAGACCGTGATTCGGTTCGAGAACGTGTCCATGCGCTATGGACGCGGGCCGGAGGTCCTGACGGACATCGCCTTCGCCTTGCCCCGCGGATCGTTCCATTTCCTCACCGGGCCGTCCGGGTCGGGCAAGTCGTCGATCCTGAAGCTGATCTACCTCGCCGAACGGGCGGCGGGGGGGCGGATCGAGCTCTTCGGCCAGGACCTGGCCGGCCTCAAAAGACGGAGCCGTCCGCAGATCCGGCGCCGCATCGGCGTGGTCTTCCAGGACTTTCGCCTGCTGGATCACCTGTCGGTCTTCGACAACGCCGCCCTGGCGCCGCGGATCGCCGGAAGGAAGCCGTCGGACTATCGCGGCGACGTAGCCGACCTCCTGGCCTGGGTGGGCCTCGGCGAGAAGATCCACGCTTTTCCCCCGGCCCTTTCGGGCGGCGAGAAACAGCGGCTGGCGATCGCCCGGGCGGTCATCAATCGTCCGGACCTGTTGATCGCCGACGAGCCCACCGGCAATGTGGACGAAGCCATGGGCCTTCGGCTGCTGCGCCTCTTCCTCGAGCTGAACCGCGTGGGAACCACCGTGCTGATCGCCAGCCACGACTCCGAGCTGGTGGCCAAGTCCGGCATGCCCGCCATCGCCCTCGCCGAGGGGCGCCTGGCGGCGCGCCGCCTATGAAGGCCGCCCTCTCACCGGAGCGCTGGCGCCCGGCGCCGCTCCTGCCGCGCGGGGACGGGCGTGACCCGGCCTTCCTCTTCCTCATCGCCGCCCTCTGCTTCTTCGCCGGGCTGGCGGCCGTGGCCGGGCTGGCGGGGGAGCGGGCGGCGGAAGGCTGGCGCTCGGAGCTTGGCGGCTCGGCGACCATCGTGGTGCGCGCTCAGGGCGGGCAGACGCCGGACGAGGCCGCCGCCGCCGCCGCCGAGGCGGTGTCCAAGCTCAAAGGCGTGACCGAGGCCCAGGCGCTGGAGAAGGCCAAGGCCGACGCCCTGCTGGCGCCCTGGATCGGCGCCGCCGCCCTGCCGCCGGATCTGCCCGTCCCGCGGCTAGTGACGGTGGAGCTGGACCGCAAGGCGCCGGCCACCGGGGCCGAGATGCGGAAGGCGCTGGCCGCGGCGGGGGTGGATGCGACGGTGGACGACCATAGCCGCTGGACCAGCGACCTGATGCGCGCCGGCGTCCTCGCGCGAGCGATAGCCGCCGCACTCTTCGTCCTCATCCTGGCCGTGCTGGGCGCGGCTATCGCCTTCGCCGCCCGCCAGGATCTGGCCGCGCGACGGGACCTCGTCGAAGCCCTCCACCTGTGCGGCGCATCGGACGGGGCGATCGCCGGCCTCTTCCAGGCGCGCTTCGCCTTGAGCGCGGTGGAAGCGGGCGTCGTCGGCGCGGCCCTGGCGGCGGCCGCCGCGGCCCTGCTGAAGGCGCTGGGGGCCGGCGAGGGTTTGGCGGCGCCGCCGATCGCCTGGAAGGATCTCCTGGCGGTCGCCCCCGCCCCCGTCCTGGGCGCCCTGGTGGCGGCCCTGGCGGCGCGCGCTACGGCCATGGCGATGCTCGCGGAGGGGCCATGAGAACGCTGGCCGCGCTCTTCGTCGTCCTCCTCGTCTGGACGTCGGGGCTGCTGGCCTTCGCGGGCCGCATCGATCGCTCGACCCCGGCGCCCGACCCGCCCGCCGCCGACGGGGTGATCGCGCTCACCGGCGGGTCTGACGCCCGCATCACGGCCGCCCTCAAGCTGCTCGAGGCGGGCAAGGCGCGGCGCCTGCTGATCAGCGGCGTCAGCCGCCATGTGACGCGCAACCAGCTCCAGATCGTCACCGGCTCCGGCAAGGCCTTGTTCGATTGCTGCGTGGACCTCGGCTTCACCGCGGCCAACACCGTCGGCAACGCCCGCGAGACGGCGCAGTGGGCGCGGGCCAAGGGCTACCGCAAGCTGATCCTCGTGACCGCCGACTACCACATGCCCCGGGCGCGCCTGGAGCTGAGGGCCGCCATGCCGGAGGCGCAGATCTGGCCCTACCCAGTGCAGACGCCGGAGCTGAATACGGACAGTTGGTGGCGCACCACGGCCAGCGCGGAGCGGATGGCGGTGGAATATTGCAAATATCTGGCGGTGCTGGGTCGGGAGACGCTTCTCAGCCTGGGCAAGACGACGAAACGCCAGTGACCGTTGGGCCTGTGACCTACCTGCGCTCCCTCATCTTCGTGGCGCTCTTCTATCTGTGGTCGGCGGTCCTGGCGTTCGTCTATGCTCCCCTCGTCCTGGCCCCGCCGCTTTGGATGCTGGCGGCGTTCCGCGGCTGGACGCTTGGCGTCTTCGCCCTGCTGCGCATCTGCTGCGGCGTCCGGGTCGAGCTGCGCGGCCGCCCGCCGGAAGGCGCGGCCCTGATCGCCGCCAAGCATCAGTGCATGTTCGATGTCTTCGCCCAGTTCGCCTGGCTGCCGCGCAACTGCTTCGTCATGAAGAAGGAGCTGCTCTGGATACCGTTCATCGGCTGGTATTCGCGCAAGACCCGCATGATCGTCATCGATCGGGCGGGCGGCGCCCAGGCCTTGCGCGACCTCATCCGCGTCGCTCGGGCGCGGTTCGAGGAAGGCCGCCAGGTCGTCATTTTTCCGGAAGGGACCCGCGGCGCGCCGGGGACGACGGGAGCCTACCAGCCCGGGATCGCCGCCCTCTATCGCGACCTTGGCGCGCCCGTGTGCCCGGTGGCCACCAATTCCGGGGCCCATTGGCCGGCGCACGGCTTTCTGCGCAAGCCCGGCGTCATCGTCTTCGAATACCTGGAGCCCATTCCGCCGGGCCTGCCGCGGGCCGAGTTCATGCGGCGCTTGCAGTCGGCGATCGAAGAGGCCTCCACCCGCCTACTGGCCCTCTAGGAGTGGCGAAAGCGCCTCCTCCCTGGCTTCCACGAGGACCAGCAGCCGCTCCATCGCCCGGTCGCGGATCCCCTCGATCCGCAGATGCTCCACGAGGTCGCGAAGATAGTCGATATTGCGGCCGGAAAGCCCGCGGGCGCCGGCGATGAGCTCGGCCTGCCGCTCCAGGCTGAGCAGCCCCGCCCATTGCGGATGGCTGGTGTCCGAGAGGAAGGTGAGCGCCTGCACGCGCCGGCCATCGGCAAGGCGCACGGCGGCCCTGGCCTCCACATAGGTCTCCGTCGGCTGCTCGCGCTCGAGGAGGTAGGCGTAGGTGTGGGGCCAGTCGGCTTCATCCACCCGATAGGCCGCCCCCTTGACCGCCCCGCCTGGAGCAAGGCCCAGGACAAGGCCGCGCCGCTCCGGAACACCCCGGTGATGGACCGAATAGATGCAGAAGGCGCGGCGGCGGCCATGCAAAGTGGCGCTCTGCCGCTCTAGAAACGGAAAGCCCGGTCGCCACATGAGCGAGCCATAGCCGAACACCCATCGCCCGCTCGGATCCGTCACATGCGCCTTCGTGCTAAGCCGTCTTTCTCACCATGACCCATAGCGCCGCCGCACCCGCCCGCAAGCCGTCCCGCATGGGACTCTATGCGCCCTACGTCCTCCTCGTGCTCTTCATGCTCGCCTGGAGCGGGGCCTGGCTGGCGCTGCGCGCAAACCTGGAGCATCGGCTGGACGCGACTGCCGACCGACTGCGCGCGGCGGGCTGGCAGGTGGCCTGGAGCGACCGGCGCCTGAGCGGCTATCCCTTCCGACTCGACCTCGATTTCACCGACCTGCGCCTGGCCGAGCCCTCCGGCTGGGGATTGGAGGCGCCCGCCTTGAAGACAGAGGCCTACGCCTTCATGCCGCAGCATTGGATGCTGGCCGCGCCGGCGGGGGTCACCCTGGTCCGTCCAGGAAGCGCAGCGGTGCGCATCGACGCCGCCGTGCTGCGCGCCAGCATCAGCGGCCTGGACCAATACCCGCCGCGCTTTTCGCTGGAGGGTGAGGGGCTGACCTTCACGCCCGCGCCGGGCGCGAAGCCCTTTGCAGCGCAGGCGGCGGCCGCGGTCGAGCTGCACACGGCGGCGGGCCCGGACGACCAGGGCGCGCTTTTCGTCAGCCTGGACAAGGTGCAGGGCCCGCAGAGCGGGCTCCTGCGCCTGATCGCCGGCGGCAAGCCCTTTGACCTGACGGGCGAGCTCGTCTTTTCCCACGCCAGCGCCGCGCGCGGGCGCGACTGGCCCAATCTTCTGCGCAACTGGTCGCGCGCCGGCGGCGTCGCCGATGTGCGCCAATTCACTGTGACCGTAGGGCAGGCGCTGCTCGCATCCCGCTCGGGAACCCTGACCGTCGATCCCGATGGGCGGATCGCCGGCGCCATCGGAGCACGCCTCACGGCGGCCTCGCCGGCGGGGCCGAACCAGGGGCAGACGGCGGCCTTGGGCTTCCAGGACGGCAAGACCCTGCTCGGCCCCCTGCCTATCGGTCCGGCCCCGCGCCTGTACTGAAGCTCTAGCGCGTGCGCCCGAGAGCACGTCCGTGTAGAAGGCCCGTCCGATGACGATCCAGAGCACAGCAGGCGACGCGGCGGGCGGGCCCAGGCCCAAGGCCGGGATCGAGATGATCCGCGCCTACGATCCGGGCGTGGAGGAATTCGGCGCGGCGGCGAAGCTCTGCGCCAACGAGAATGTCCTCGGCTGCAGTCCCGCCGCCCGCGAAGCCTTCGCCCGGGCGGCGGACCAGTTGCATCTCTATCCGGAGAGCAAGGCCACGGCCCTGCGTATGACGATCGCCGAGCGCTACGGCCTGGAGCCGGAGCGGATCCTGTTCGGCTGCGGCACGGACGAGATCTTCGCCCTGCTGAACCACGCCTTCCTGGAGAAGGGCGACAACATCGTCCAGGGCCAGTACGGCTTCAGCTCCTACGCTATCGGCGCCCGCGCCTGCCAGGGCGAGGCCCTCTACGCCCCCGAGCCCGAACGCCGCATCGACGTGGACGCCGTCCTGGCGCGCGTGAACGACCGCACGCGGATCGTCTTCATCGCCAATCCCTCCAACCCGACCGGAACCTGGATTTCCGCAGGCGAGGTGCGCCGCCTGCACGCCGGCCTGCCCTCGCAGGTGCTGCTCGTCCTCGATGGGGCCTACGCCGAATTCTGCGCCGATCCGGCCTATTCCGACGGCCTGGACCTCGCGCGCGCGGCGCCCAACGTCGTCGTCACCCACACCTTTTCGAAGATCCACGGGCTGGCAGCCTTGCGGATCGGCTGGGCCTATGCGCCGGCGCCGGTGGCCGACGCGGTGAACCGGGTGCGGCTGCCGTTCAACACCTCCATCTCCGCCCAGATGGCCGCCATCGCGGCGCTCGGCGATGCGGACTTCCAGCACAGGTCGCTGGCGCACGTGGAGCGCTGGCGCCCCTGGCTGACCGAACGGCTCACAGCCCTGGGCCTGACGGTCACGCCGTCCGGGGCCAATTTCCTGCTCGTGGACTTCCCCAAGGAACTGGGTCGGACCGCCGCCGACGCCGAGGCCTTTCTGACGGGTCGCGGCCTGATCCTGCGCGCCGTCGGCGCCTATGGCCTGACGGATTCCCTGCGGGTCACCGTGGGCCTCGAGGCCCAGAACCACGCCCTCGTCGGCGCCCTCGCCGACTTCATGGCGCCTGCCGCCGCTCAAAGGAGCCGTCCATGACGCTCTACGCCAAGATGGCGCTGATCGGCTGCGGCCTTATCGGCTCCTCGATCATCCACGCGGCTCGAGCGGCGGGCGTGGTCGGCGAGGTGGCCGTGGCCGATTCCAGCGAGTCGCACCGGGCCCGCGTCACGGCGCTAGGCTTCGCCGACATCGTCACGGCCGATCCCGCCGCGGCGGCGCAGGACGCCGACCTCGTCGTCCTGGCGACGCCCATCCTGGCCATGGGCGAGGTCGCCGCCGCGATCGCGCCCGTGCTGAAGGCGGGCGCCACCGTGACCGACACCGGATCGGTGAAGACCTGGGTGGCCGAGACCCTCGGCGAGGCGCTGGCGCAAGACGTCTTCCTTATCCCTGGCCACCCCGTCGCCGGCACCGAGGAGTCGGGCCCCGACGCGGGCTTCGCCAGCCTCTTCCACAATCGCTGGACCATCCTCACCCCGCAGCGGCGCGAGGATGCGGCCTATCTGGCCGCCGTGGAGCGGCTCACCGACTTCTGGCTGGCCTTGGGCGCCAAGGTCGAGCTGATGGACGAGAAGCATCACGACCTGGTGCTGGCGGTCACCTCCCACCTGCCGCACCTGATCGCCTACAACATCGTCGGCCTCGCCGCCGACGTGGAGACGGTGACCGAGGGCGAGGTGATGAAGTTCTCCGCCGGCGGCTTTCGCGACTTCACCCGCATCGCCGCCTCCGACCCGATCATGTGGCGCGACATCTTCCTGACCAACAAGGACGCGGTCCTGGAGATTTTGGGACGCTTCGTGGAGGACCTTCAGGCCCTTTCGCGCTCCATCCGCTGGGCCGAGGGCGAGAAGCTCGAGGCCCTCTTCACCCGCACCCGCGCCATCCGGATGGGCATCGTCGCCGCCGGCCAGGAAAGCGCGGCGCCCAACTTCGGTCGGGATCGCTGAAGCGGAGCTGACGTGGCGTCAGCTCCGCCTAGGCGACTAGCTTTCGCAGATCAGAAGGCGAACTGGGACCGGATCGCGACGGCGTTGTAGGTCTGGCCGATCTGGGCGCCGACGGGCGTGACCCACACCGCGCAGGAGCTGGCCCCCGAGGCGGTGCACGGCGAGAGCCGGTCGATCTTCACGTGCTCGAAGTCGAGCATGAACTTGACCACCGGGTTGGGATACCAGTTCAGGTCCAGGCTGACGTTCTTCTCGTCGCCCCCGCGGATGGCGTCGACGGAAGGCAGCTTGCTCCAATAGCCCTCGTGATAGTTCAGGTCGGCGTCGGAGTAGCGAGCGCCCAGCTCCCAGGCGCCCCAGGTTCCATCCTTCCAGCTGAACGGATGCTCGGGGATCGGCGCGTCGAAGGCGGCGGTCCCCTTGTTGTAGACCCGCGGCTCGCCGGTGATGCTCCACAGGCCCTCGACATACCAGCCGCTGAAGGTCGGATCCGAGGTGATGTCCGTCCGCTTGACCCCGAACTTCTCGTACTCGCTCTGGATGATGAAGGGACCCTTCTGGGCGGCGAACTCGACGCCGGCGGTATAGGCGCTGCGGGCGTCGATATTGCCGGTGTTGATGAACTTCGTGCCGTCGATCCGAAGCTGCTGCGTGTTGCTGAAGGCCACGACATAGCTGCTGATCGGCGTCGAGCCGTTCGGCAAGGCGCCGGAGTTCGGACCGGTCGTGTTCGCCGGACGATCGACGTAGCTGCCGTGAACGCCGAAGTGCACCAGCCAATCCTTGCCATAGAAGGGCGAGGCCGCCAGGCGCCCGACGAGGCCGACCTGATCGCCGAAGGTTTGCGGGACGGCCGAGGCCGTGCCGGTGTTCAGCACGCCGATCGTGCGGCCGGTGACGGCGCCTGAGGCCAGCCAATGGTCGCCATAGCCATAGACCTGCCCGGTGAGCCGCGTATCGCCCGCCGCCAGCCCGCGCGCCATGTCTTCGATCGCCGTGCGCTCCATGAACGGCATGCCGCCCGTCGAGGCCGAGTCTTCCATGCCGATCGTGGGCGGAAGGGCGCCCACCCGCAGCCGCAGGGGCTTGAAGCCGGAGTACTGCACCCAGGTCTCGTAGAGCTGACCGGTGTTCTCCACGCCGCTGCCGGCGAAGTCCAGCAACAGGCGATAGTCCCAGTCGCCGAACACGGTCCCGTCGACGCCCAGGCGGGCGCGGCGGAAGTCGGTCCCGTCCTTCAGATGGGCGGCGTGCATGTAGTCGATGTTGGTCGACTTCGAGCCCAGGGCCGGACCGCTACGCCGCAGATCCGTGACGATGGGGCCGGGCGAATCCTGGAAATAGCCGCCGGTGTCCAGCTGCATCACGGTGTGCACGGTCAGGCTGAAGCGCCCGTCGGCGCTGGAGAAGACCGGCCGGCCGTTCAGCATCTTGTCGATGACCGCGGGCGGCGAGGGGATCTTCGCCTGCACCGTCTGGATCGACTGCGCCTGATCCTGCACCGTCTGGATCTCGGCCGCCTGACCCCGCTTCAGGTCGTCGACTTCCGACTCCAGCTGCTGCGCCCGCGCCTCGACCGCCTGTTCCTGCGAATGGAGCTGCTGATTGTCCTGCATCAGCTGCTGCATCTCCTGCTCGAGCTGCTCGATGCGGGCGGTCTTCGGATCGGTCTTGGCCGGCGCGGCGATCGCAAGCGCCGGCGCGGCCAAGACCAGCACCGCCGCAGTGGACAGCGCGCGGCCGCGCCGGCTGGCGGCGCTCTTACGGATCGATCCGATTGGTGCAGTTGAAAGCAGGTCGACGCGGAGCGTCGGGCGCGCTCGAAACATATGGGATGCCCCTCCTGTGTTGGATTGGCCCGAGCTTTAGTGTGCGGCGCACAACGACCGCAACGGCAAAAACTCGACAAAACCAATCTGTTCTATAGAAATTCGAAGAGCGTTGCCAAATTGCCGCACAACCAGGTCCGATCTCGAGTTCGATTCGGCGCGAGCCATATGCACGGCGGCTGGGACTCTCTTCATCGTCCCGCACAGGCAGGACGCTCCGCCGACTAGCCCGCGCCTGTGACAGTTATAAGAAGGAACCGAGAAGGTTTTATTACAGACGCGCCTGACCGGCAGCGACCCGCGCCATCGCGCCGATGCCGAGAATCTAGCCGCAAAACAGTCACTTATGACTGCTCCACTCCTCCAAGGGCGCGCTCATTCCCGCCATTCGCCTTGATATCGGCAGCCGCTTCTAAGGCGAACTGTAACTGTCCGGCCACAGTGGAAAGGCGCAGCGTCAAGCACCTCCGCACGGTCATCCGCCGAGCTGGGCGGCGACGACTTCGATCGCCTCCACCAGCCCCATCCGCTCCACTCGGACCCCTTCTGGCAGACCTGAGAAGAGCCGGGTGGGAGCGGCCGCGTCCAGCATGACGAAGATGCCGCGATCGTCCGCGCGCCGGATCAGCCGCCCGAAGGCTTGTGCGATGCGGTCCCGCGCCAGGGCGTCGTCATAGGCCTTGCCGCCGAACCTCGCCCGGCGCGCCTTGTGGAGAAGGTTGGGCCGGGGCCAGGGGATCCGATCGAAGACCAGGAGCCGCAGAGACCGTCCGGGCACGTCGACGCCGTCCCTCACCGCGTCGGTGCCGAGCAGGCAGGAGTCCTCCTCCGCACGGAATATGTCCACCAGGGCGCCGACCTCCAGCGGGTCGATATGCTGCGCATAAAGCGCAAGGCCCTTGTCGGCCAGCGGTGCGGCGATCCGGTCATGGACCGCGCGCAGGCGCCGGATCGCCGTGAAGAGGCCAAGCGCCCCACCGCCGGCGGCGAGGAAGAGCTCGCGCATGGCCGCGGCCACCTGGCGAGGGTCATCGCGAGCCACGTCCGTGATCACAAGAGCCCTGGCGTTGCGCTCATAGTCGAAGGGCGAGGCGAGCTTGAGGGTCTTGGGCCGCTCGGAAAATCGCGCCGAGCCGGTGCGCATTTCCGCCAGCGCGAAGGGGTCGGCGAGCGAGGCCTCCGTCAAGGTGGCGCTGGTCACCAGCACGCCGTGCGCCGGCGCCAGCACCGCCGCGGTCAGGGGCTCGGTCGGATCGATCCAATGGCGGCGGCAGGCCACGTCGACGATGCGGCCGTAGAGGAAGGCGGCCTCGAACCAGTCGACGAAGTCCGGATCGTCCTCGCCGTCCTCCTCGATGGCCGCCAGCATGGCTCGCCAAGGCGGCAGGCTCATGCGCACGCGCCGGTCGAGGCCGCGCAGGACACCTTCCAGCCGCGCCCGGTCGGCGGCGGTCAGGGTGTCGGCCTCGGCGTCGAGGACATCCTCCAGATGGCGGGAAAGGGCCAACAAGGGCGCTTCGATCGCGGCCAGGGCCTGGCTCGCGGCGGCGGCCGTCTCGCGCACCCGGGTCAGCGCCGGTCGGGCGGCGCACTCCATGCCCACCTCCGACGGCTCCGAGCGCGCGCGCAGCTGCTCGAGGGCGGCGGCGAGGAAGGTCTCCACCGGTCCGGAGGGCGCGACGTCCCCCGTGGGCGGGGCGATGCGGGCCGACCAGCCCTCGCTGGGCAAGGCCAGGGCCGCTTTGAGCGCCGCGGCGACGTGTTCGCGAAGGATCTCGCGATCGCCGGCGATCTCGGAAAGGCGCGTCTCCAACCCGCGGCCCCGCCGGCCGCGCCCCTCGGGACCGCGGATCCAGCGGCGAAGCTCGGCCGCCTCGGCGCCGGAGAGCGCCGCGGAGAAGGCCGAGTCCGCGGCCTCGAAAAGGTGATGACCTTCATCGAAGACGATCCGCTTCAGATGGCTCGTCTCCACGTCCGGTCGGCGGCCCCGCGCGGCCCGGGCGCCGTCGAGGGCGGCCTGGCTGAGCACCAGGGCGTGGTTGGCGATGACGATGTCGGCCCTGCGCGAGGCGCGCACCGCCCTCTCGATGAAGCAGGCCCGGTAGTGCGGACAGCCCGCGTGGACGCATTCGCCGCGGCGGTCGGCGAGGTTGGCGGCCGACGCCTGGACCGCGGCGCCCACGGCGAAGAGTGTCGGCAGCCAAGCCGGAAAATCGCCGCCGGTCATGTCCCCGTCCCGGCTCGCCCGCGCCCAGCGGGCGGTCAGCGCCAGGCCGATCACGTCGGCGCCGCCCAGCTGCGCCGCATTCACCGCGTCCTGGAGGTTCAGCAGGCAGAGGTAGTTCTCGCGCCCCTTGCGCACCACCGCCTTGCGCGCCCGCAGCGCCGGATCTGGGAAGACCGCGTGGCTCTCGCGCTCGATCTGCCTTTGCAGGGCGCGGGTGTAGGTGGAGAGCCAGACGGCAGGTCCGTTGGCCTCCGCCCAGAGGGAGGCCGGCGCCAGATAGCCCAAGGTCTTGCCGACGCCGGTGCCGGCCTCCGCCAGCATCAAACGCGGCTCGCCCTCCCGTTCGCGCGGCTGGAAGACGAAGGCGGCCTCGGCGGCGTAGTCGGCCTGGACGGCGCGGACCTCGTCGAGCCCCGCCCGCTCCAGAAGATCGGCCAGGCGCGCCCGCGCCTCCTCGGGCGCGACGGGCTTCGATCCGGGCTCGCCGGCGGGGGCCTGGTCCTCCCATTCGGGCAGCAGGCGCCAGACCTCCAACCCCGATCCGCGCCAGGGACGGCCTAGCGGGGCCGAGCGCAACGTGCCGATGACCGCAGGCCCCCAGGCCCAGCCGGCCCGCGCCAGGGTCTCGGCCTGGGCGAGGGCCTCCTCGCGGCTGGGGCGGGGCGCGGCCGCGAGCTCAGCCAGCAGCTGCTCGGCCGCCGCGCGCAGGGCGCTCGCCTGCTCCATGGGCTGCTTGGGTTCGGCCAGACCCAGCGCCAGCGCCAGCCCGGCCGCGGAGGGCGCGGCGAAGGCGGCGGGCCGGGCGAAGGCGAAGAGCTCCAGCACGTCGAAGAGCCGCGGCGCCCGCGGCGGCGGCTTCAACCCCAGCCGCCGCGCCGTCAGGGCCGCGTGGACGACGAGCACCGGACCGCCCTCGAACAGCGCCCGCGCCTCGCCGGGGCTGGCAGGCCGCGCGCCAACGCTATCGGCCACCGCCGCACGGGGTCCGGGCAGGACCACGAGCGCGGGGGCGAGTTCGAGGCTTGGCACGGGGGCGTTCACCCCCTATCGGTACCGCGTTTCACGTGAAACAAAAAGGGAACTGTTCGGCCGCCTCGCCTGGAGCGTGCTGGTCGGATATGATAATCGCGGCAGATGACCTCGTTGCTAGATCGCATCAGCTCGGAGCCCGAAAAGCTCGGCGGCCGGCCCTGCATCAGAGGGCTGAGAATCCGGGTGGTCGACATCCTGGACCTGTTGGCCGCAGGCCTAACCCACGATGAGATTGTCGCCGAACTGCCCGACCTGGAGCTTGACGACATCAAGGCTGCACTGGCGTTCGCAGCCAGACGCGTGGATCATCCGCTCGCATCCAGGCCAGGTCGAAACTTCAAGGAGTTCCTGCTCGCAATCCCCTCCCTGGAGGGTGTTGATCTAACCCGCGAATAGATTCCCGACCTGGACTCAATGGCTCACCAAGGGTTTGTTGGCTGAAGAATGCACCGTCACCATAATTCCAGCCCTGAACTCGATCTGCGTATCAGATGAATGGCTACGGCTTCTTAGCGCGCTGCTCCCGAATAAAGGGAATAGACTGATCGCGGATTGCTGCCTTTAGCAGCCCGATCATTTCGCTCGCCTTGGCGGGCGGCATCTCCTGTTCGAGAGCGCGGAGCGCCGCCGCTTCCTCAGTCTTACACGTCTCGAAGGCGCGTTCGATCATGAGCTCAGGAGCATCTGACCCTTCGATACCGATCAACGAAGCAGAGCCTACGCATTTCAGCCAAAGGCTTCTAGGTGTCAGCGGCTTGTCGACGCGCTTGGAACTTATGAAGTTTATTAACATTTTCCGGGATTGAGCGCGTTCGGCGGCAATTTCGCTTGGTGTTGCGCCTTCGCTCGCCGCCGCTAGATTGAACCTCTGCTCAAAGTCTCGACAATGTTCCAAAGCAGCGTCCGCGATTGCTTCCGGGCTCGATGGCCCGCTGATGAGCGGAGCAGACGCCTCAGCGAGGCATGATCCCCAATCGGCTGAAGCGCTCTGGCTTGGTTTCAGCGCTGGCTGTGCGTTTGCGGAAGCCATGTGCGTATAGAGCGCAGATGCAACTTCGCGCCAATCCTTGCCGCTCAGGCGCTGGCTTGCAGTCGCCGAGCTGGGGTCGCAAGCATACGCGGGACCCCAAACATTTTCTGGCGGCACCGGTTTAGGCAATGTGTTCGTGAGGTCAGCCGAGCCGATCAATGCAAATCCTTCGCCGAAGAAGGTCGCTTTAACGGG
>Ga0335069_10008875_pt1 | contig 14340 bp, 9 predicted proteins | sample Lox_Sample_11_FD_206714 | JGI IMG/M metagenome (GOLD analysis project Ga0335069, IMG submission 206714) | Soil microbial communities from Loxahatchee National Wildlife Refuge, Florida, United States - Lox_Sample_1.1 | ecosystem: Environmental > Terrestrial > Soil > Wetlands | place: USA: Florida... | reverse complement strand
GCCAGCAGGTGCCAGTCGAGGCTCCGGTCGTGGCTCCATTCCGCGGGCTGGCCGAACTCGCCGCCCATGAAGAGCAGCTTCCGGCCCGGGTGCGCCCACATCCAGGCGAGGAGCGCGCGGAGGTTGCCGGCCTTCTCGGGGTCGTAGCCAGGCATCCGCCCCCAGAGCGATCCCTTCATGTGCACGACCTCGTCGTGCGAGAGCGGCAGGACGTAATGCTCGCTGTAGGCGTAGAGCAGCCCGAAGGTCAGCTTGTTGTGGTCGTGGATCCGGAAGAGCGGATCGGTGGCGAAGTACGCCAGGGTGTCGTGCATCCACCCCATGTTCCATTTCAGGGTGAAGCCGAGCCCGCCCTCCGACACCGGCGCGGTCACCTTGGGCCAGGCGGTGGACTCCTCGGCGATGACATGCACGCCCGGGTGGCGCGTGCGCACCGAGGTGTTCAGCTCGCGGAGGAAGGAGATGGCCTCCTCGTTCTCCCGGCCCCCCCACTTGTTGGGCACCCATGCCCCGGGCTGGCGCGAGTAGTCGAGGTAGAGCATCGAGGCGACCGCATCCACCCGCAGCCCGTCCACGTGGTACTGCTCGATCCAGAAGTGGGCGTTGCCCACCAGGAAGTTCCGCACCTCGTTGCGGCCGAAGTTGAAGACGTAGGTCCCCCAGTCGGGCTGCTCACCCTGGCGCGGGTCGGCGTGCTCGAACAGGGCGCTCCCGTCGAAACGCCCGAGACCCCAGACGTCGCGGGGGAAGTGCCCTGGCACCCAGTCCACCAGGACCCCGATGCCTTCCTGGTGGAGGTGGTCCACGAAGAACCGGAAGTCGTCCGGGTGGCCGAAGCGCGCGGTGGGCGCGAAGTAGTTGCCGACCTGGTAGCCCCACGAGCCGCCGAAGGGATGCTCGGCGACCGGCAGCAGCTCCACGTGGGTGAAGCCCATGTCCTGGCAGTACCCGGCGAGCTGCACCGCCATCTCTTGGTAGGTCAAGGGACGGTTGCCCTCCTCGGGGACGCGGCGCCAGCTCCCGAGGTGGACCTCGTAGATGCTCATCGGGCGCGTCCAGAGGTCGCCCCGCGCGCGCTGCTCGATCCAGCCCGCGTCGTGCCAGTCGTAGCGGTCGAGCGCGTGGACCACCGAGGCGTTGGCGGGGGGCACCTCGGTGCGGAAGGCGTACGGGTCCACCTTGAGCATCGGCGGTCCGCCGCCCGCGGGCCGGATCTCGAACTTGTACCGGGCGCCCTCGCCCACCTCGGGCACGAACAGCTCCCAGATGCCCGAGCTGCCCATCCGGCGCATCGGGTCGAGCCGGCCGTCCCAGCCGTTGAAGTCGCCGACCACCGAGACCCCGGCGGCGGTGGGCGCCCAGACGGCGAACGCGGTGCCTGCCGTCCCCCCGTGCAGCATGGGGTGCGCCCCGAGCCGCTCCCAGGGCCGCTCGTGCCGGCCCTCGTTGAGCAGGTAGAGGTCGAGCTCGCCGAGCGTGGGCCAGAACCGGTACGGGTCGCCGAGCATGAAGCGCCTGCCGCCGGGGTAGCTGACCGCGAGGTGGTACGGGCCGACCTGGAGCGGGGTACGCACCTCGAACATTCCGTTGCCGAGCGAACCCATGGGCCACTCGGCGCCGTCGTCGGCGATGACGGTGATGCCCTCGGCCTCGGGACGGTAGGCGCGGATGACCGTGCCGCCCCCCGGCTCGGGGTGGGCGCCCAGGATCTGGTGCGGCTCGGGGTGGTGGAGGGCGCGGATGGCCTCGAGCGCGCCCTGCAGTCCGGCGTCGGTGGACGCGGCGGCGGTCATTTCAGCGCCTCTGCCGGGATGTGCGCCCAGTCGGGCCGCATCTGCAGCTCGTAGCGGAGCTCGTAGAGCGTCTTCTCCAGCTCCAGCACGTCGAGCATCGCGCTGGTGTCGGCCTCGGTCGCCGGGAGCAGACCCGTTCCCCGGATGACGGCGCGCCACCCCCCGAGGAACGCCTTCTTCGCCGCCGCCACGGCGCCCTTCCGGGCCGCAGGCTGCAGCTCGGCCACCGCCGCCGCGTAGGAGAACGAGCGCAGCATCCCGGCGACGTCGCGGAGCGGGGTGTGCTTCTCCTTCCGCGCGGAGTAGGGCCGGGCCGGCTCGCCCTCGAAGTCGATCACCATCCAGTCGTCCCCGGTCCAGAGCGCTTGCCCGAGGTGAAGGTCCCCATGCTGGCGGATCTTCTGGCCCGAGGGGGCGAGCGAGGCCAGCGATTTCGCCCGCTCGGTCAACGCGTCCTGTCGCTCGACCAGGTCGGGGAAACGGCTGGCCGCCTTGGCCAGGGTGACGCCCAGCTCGCCGACGATGGAGCTGCTCCAGCGCTGGAGGTCCTCCTGGTGGATCGGCTCGGGGGCGAAGGCAGGGTCGGACTCGTCCGAGGCGAGCACCCGGTGCAGCTCGCCCAGCCGCGTCCCCAGCCGCTCCAGCCTCGACAGCACCTCGGGAGTGGGCTCGGGGGAGAGCCGGAGCGCAGCGGTGAGGTACTCCCAGCCGTCCCCCTGGTTGGGCACGAAGGCGTAGAGCAGGGCGAGCTCGCTCGCGCTCGGTCCCTCGAGGGTCAGCGCCGCCAGGAGCTGGGGGGTGGACCGGTAGCCGTGGGTGGCCAGGAAGCGGCCCATCTCCACCTCGGGGGACAGGCCCACCTCCAGCCGGCGGAGGATCTTCAAGAGCACCCGCTCGCCGAGCACCACGCTGGTGTTGCTCTGCTCCACGCCGAGCGAGCGGACCTCCGGCTCGGGCGGCAACGCGGCGAGGCTCTCCGCGCCGTTGCCGATGGTCTCCGCCCGGACGGTGGTGCTGCCCATCGGGACCCGACGGGCATCGCGGGCGAAGGCCAGGACCGCCCGGGCCACCGAGGCGTCCTCCAGGGCGTCGCGCAGGCCTCCGTCCGGCATCCGCTGGAGGAGGACCAGGTAGGTCTCGGCCGAGCCGAGCACGTAGCTGACGCGCACGATGCTGGCCTCGGCGTCGGCGGCCGACTGCAGCGGGATGCGCTCCAGGACCTCGATCTTGGAGATCGGCACGCCCTTGCCGCCGAACCAGCGCTGGTGCTCCAGCCAGCCGGTGAGCTCCTCGATGGTGACGTTCATGAGGTGCTCCCTCCACCCGGCGGCTGCAGCCGGAACCAGAAGAAGCCGGACGCACCAAGCGAGAGCTGGTACGGCCGGTCGGTGATGGCGGGAAAGACGGTCTCGGCGAAGAGCTCCACGGGGGTCCAGCCCTGCCACTCGGAGAGGTCGAGCTCGGCCGGCTGCGCCCCGCGGGCGAGGTTGCAGACGCAGAGCAGCGTCTCCTCGGGCGCGGAGCGGACGAAGGCCATCACCTTCCGGTTCGGCGGGTTCACGAAGCGCAGCTTGCCCATCCACAGGGCCGGGTGCCGCTTGCGGACCCGGATGAGCTCGCGTACCCAGTTGAGGAGCGAGGCGGGGGACGCCTCCTGGGCCTCCACGTTTAGCGCCTGGTACCCGTACACCGTGTCGGCGATGACGGGGGCGTAGAGGCGGGCGTAGTCCGCGCGGCTGAAGCCGGCGTTCCGGTCCGGGGTCCACTGCATCGGGGTGCGGACGCCGGTGCGGTCGCCGAGAAAGATGTTGTCCCCCATGCCGATCTCGTCTCCGTAGTACATCACCGGCGTCCCGGGCAGGCTGAAGAGGAGCGAGTGCAGCAGCTCCAGCCGCCGCCGCCCGTTCTCCATCAGGGGCGCCAGGCGCCGGCGGATGCCGAGGTTCAGCTTCATCCGCGGGTCCTTGGCGTACTCCTGGTACATGTAGTCCCGGTCCTCGTCGGTGACCATCTCCAGGGTCAGCTCGTCGTGGTTGCGCAGGAAGATGGCCCACTGGCACGTCTCGGGGATCTCCGGCGTCTGCTGCATGATCTCCACGATGGGCGTCCGCTCCTCCCGCCGCACCGACATGAAGAGGCGGGGCATCACCGGGAAGTGGAAGCCCATGTGGAACTCGTCGCCGTCGCCAAAGTAGACCCGCACGTCCGCCGGCCACTGGTTCGCCTCGGCCAGCAGCACCCGGCCCTGGAACTCGCGATCGATGGTCGCCCGAAGCCGCTTGAGAAAGGCGTGGGTCTCGGGGAGGTTCTCGCAGTTGGTTCCCTCGCGCTCGAAGAGGTAGGGCACGGCGTCGCAGCGGAAGCCGTCCACCCCCATCCGCAGCCAGAAGCGCATGACGTTCAGCATCTCCTCCTGCACCTCGGGGTTGTCGTAGTTGAGGTCGGGCTGATGGCTGAAGAAGCGGTGCCAGAAGTACTGCTTGGCCACCGGGTCCCAGGTCCAGTTAGAGCGCTCGGTGTCGGTGAAGATGATGCGCGCGCCCTGGTACTTCTGGTCGGTGTCGCTCCACACGTACCAGTTGCGGCGCGGGCTGTCGGGGCTGGTCCGCGCCTCCTGGAACCAGGGGTGCTGGTCGCTGGTGTGGTTCACCACCAGCTCGGTGAGGATGCGGATGCCGCGGGCGTGCGCCGCGTCGACCAGGCGCTGGAAGTCCTCCAGCGTCCCGTAGTCGGGGTGGATGGCGTAGAAGTCGGCGATGTCGTACCCGTCGTCGCGCAGCGGGCTGGGGTACATCGGCAGGAGCCAGAGGCAGTTGATCCCCAGGTCCTGGAGGTAGGGCAGCTTGGCGATGAGCCCCTGGATGTCGCCCTTTCCGTCCCCGGTGGAGTCGAAGAAGGCGCGGACGTGCAGCTCGTAGATGATGGCCGACTTGAACCAAAGCGGGTCGGAGGTCATTCGCGGTCTCGGGGAGCGTCAGTAGAAGTAGTCGAAGGCCTGCTCGGTGCGGGCCGGGGCAGCGACCGTCCAGAGCGCCGCGGGCCGCTCGGGGGTGAGCGTGACCGTCGCCGTCTCGCCCCGCCAGAGCTGGCGCTCGCCAGAGAGCCGCTCCTCCACCTCCACCACCTCTCGGCCGGCGAGCCCGTAGCGCTGTTGCGGCAGCTGCAGCTCGGCGGTGTGCGTGCGGTACGGGTCGAGGCTCACCGCCACCAGCACCTGGCTGGTTCCGCCGTCGATGCGCTTGCCGTAGAAGATGACCTGGGGGTCGTCGCACTCGAAGAACCGGAGCCCGTCGTCGCGCTGGAGCGCGGGCTCGGCATGGCGGATCTCGTTTAGCCGGGCGATCCACTCCCGGATGTCGCCCGAGCGCCGGCTCCGCCAGTCGACCAGCTGGTACTTCTCGCTGTCCCGGTACTCCTCGCCCTGCAGCACCGCGGCGTCGCAGAACTCGTAGCCCGAGTAGATGCCGTAGGAGGCGCCGAGCGTGGCGGCGAGCGCGACCCGGATGCGGAACGCCGGGGGGCCGCCACGCTGGAGGAACTCGGGGAGGATGTCCGGCGTGTTGGGCCAGAGGTTGGGGCGCATCGCGTCGGCCCATTCCGGCCGCCGCAGCTCCTGGAAGTAATCAGTGAGCTCGCGCTTGTGGTTGCGCCAGGTGAAGTGGGTGTAGCTCTGGCTGAAGCCGAGCTTGGCCAGGGCGCGCATCAGCTTCGGCCGGGTGAAGGCCTCCGAGAGGAAGACCAGCCCCGGGTCGCGCTCGCGGGCCTCGCGGAGCAGCCACTCCCAGAAGGGCAGGGGCTTGGTGTGCGGGTTGTCCACCCGGAAGATGCGTACCCCCTGCTGCACCCAGAACAGGACCACCTCGAGCAGCGCCGGCCAGAGGGTGCTTCGCCCGGGTCCGAGGAAGTCGAAGTTGACGATGTCGTCGTAGCGCTTGGGCGGGTTCTCGGCGGTCTTGATGGTGCCGTCCGGCCGGCGCTGGAACCACTCCGGATGCTCGGTCACCCACGGGTGGTCGGGCGAGACCTGGAAGGCCAGGTCGAGGGCCACCTCGAGGCCGTGCTCGGAGGCGCGCCCCACGAAGCGCCGGAAGTCCTCCAGCGTGCCGAGCTCCGGGTGGACCGCAGTGTGGCCGCCCTCGCGCGCCCCGATCGCCCAGGGGCTCCCCACGTCGCCCGGCTCTGCATTCGGCGCGTTGTTCCTTCCCTTCCGCGCGCTGCGGCCGATGGGGTGGATGGGCGGGAGGTAGACGACGTCGAAGCCCAGCCGCTCGGCCTCGGGGAGCAGGGACTCGGCGTCGCGAAAGGTGCCGTGACGCTCGCCGTGCGCCGCGCTCCGGGGGAACAGCTCGTACCAGGCGCCGGCGCGGGCCCGCTCGCGCTCCACCAGCACCGGACGCTCGAGGGGGTCACGGCGGCCGATGCTCCGGTCGGGGTAGCGGGCCGCGGCGTCCACCACCCGGGCCTCGGCGGCGCGGTCGATGGCGACCGGCGGAGACCCTTGGAGCGCGGCGGCCGCCTGGTCCAGGAGCTGCGCGTCGTGGGTCGCCTGGGCCGCCTCTGCCCGGGCGGCGCAGCCGCGGAGGAGCGCGGCGCCCTCGAGCAGCTCGCTCCGGACGTCACGGCCGACGGCGACCTTTCGCTCCAGCTCGGAGAGCCAGCTCCGGTAGGTGTCCGGCCAGGCCTCGAGGGTGAAGACCACCCGGCCCGGCGGGCCGAGCGTCACGTCCGCCGCCCAGCGGTCGTTCCCCAGCAGGTGCATCGGCACCGCCCGCCAAGGTCCGGCCTCGGTCGGGGGGGAGACTTGCCGCCACCACACGACCGCGGCGAGCGCGTCGTGGCCCTCCTTGAAGATGTCCGCCTCGACGTGGAGGGGCTCACCGGCGATGCGCTTCACCGGGGAACGCCCTCCGTCGAGCTCGGGCGTCACCGCCTCGATGACCATGCTTGCCGCGCGCGCGGGGACGTCGTCTGACTGGGCCATGCCGAGGCGGAAGCTGACCACGATGCGACGCCGGACGCCCCGGCGGTGCCCCCGGGACGCACGCGGCCAGTGTTCACCCCCGGGCGGTGCGCTCGCCAGTGCCAGCAGGCGAGGCTCGGCCGAGACGGGCGAGCCCGTCGCGTGGACCATCCAGAGGTCCGGTGTGGCCCGGCCGTACGTGGCCACCCGCTCGAACTCTGCGCCCGAGCGCGGCCCCTCGAGCTTCTCCTCCAGCTGGAAGGCGATGTAGGCCTCGGCCGCGGCGGATGCCTCGGCGCGCTGTGCCAGCGCCGCGCCCGACGGGCGGGTGGCAAAGCGTCCGGTGAGCCGGGCCTCGGCCCACCGTGTCCGGGACCAGCCGGGCCCCTGGGCCACCATCTGGTCGAGCGAGTCGAGTGGCCAGTTCAGGAGCACGGTGAAGGCGATCTTCGAGGAGAAGCTGTCCTCCTGGAGGTGGGCGCTCAGGTCGGTCGCGGCCAGCAGCGCGTCGACGGGGAGCTCGGGCCCGCGCTCGAGCTCGGCGCCCGCGCGCCAGGTCCGGCCGATCTCCAGAAAGTGGCCGTCGGCCGACTCGAAGGCCTCGGCGAGCCGGTCCCGCGTCCGGTCGAGGACCGCCGGGTCGGCGATGAAGGCCGAAGTGACGGCCTGCTCCTGGGCCGCCGCGTCTCCGTCCTCGGCGCGCCAGAGGGAGAGGAGCTGCCTCACGCCGCGTTCCGCCCGTGGTCGGGCCCCCTCGCCGTGGAGCCCGACCAGCGCCTCGACGAGATGCGTCGACGCGGGTGCTGCGGGCCTCGCCCCGCCGCCCGGGGATGGGGACCATCGTTCCGTCGGGCGAGGTCACGGTCGCCGGCGCATGGGCCCTGGCACCCACCGGCGGAGGACCCGCCTGTGGCGTCGCGCCGGTGCCGGCGCAGGCGGCGAGGAGCAAGGTGGGCCCACGGGTCAGGACTCGGGACATGGGGGCGGGAGCGTAGGCCGGACGCCGGCGGCCGTCCTTGCTCCCGGACGACCGGTCGCTGCAGCGGAGGCAATCGAGGGGGCAGCTCGGCGTATCCGGGCACCCGGTTCCGCCCGAGTGTCGTTCCCTCACCTCGTCTTCGTCGCCGCGCTCGCTGCCGGGTCAACGACCCTCGCCGCGCAGGGGCCGGTGCACGCCGCGCGCACCGCCGACGCGCCGAAGCTGGACGGCAAGCCGGATGATCCGGTGTGGCAGCGTGCACCGGCGTACACCGCGTTTCTGGAGCAGTTCCCGGAGGAGGGTCGTGCGCCGCCGCCCGAGTTCCGGACCGAGGTCCGCGTGCTCTACGACGACCGGACGCTCTTCATCCTGGTGGTCTGCCACGATCCCGAGCCCGCCCTCGTCCAGCGGCAGCTCGGCCGGCGCGACACGCCGCTCGTCGGGGACGCGGTGGAGATCGCCATCGACTCCACGTTCGACCGCCGGAGCGGGTACTACTTCGGGGTGAACGCGGCCGGCGTCCTTCGCGACGGGCTGCTCTACGGCGACGTGAACCTCGCCGACACCTGGGACGCGGTCTGGGACGCGGCGGTGGCCCGTCTCCCGGATGGGTGGAGCGTGGAGATCGCCATCCCGCTCGACGTCCTGCGCTTCCCCCGCGCGCCCACCCAGGAGTGGGGCTTCCTCGTCCGGCGCACCGTCCACCGGACGCACCAGGTCTTCGACTCGAGCCTCATCCCGAGGAGCGCGAACGGGCTCGTGTCCCGGCTCGGCACCCTCACCGGGCTCGAGGGCCTCACCCCACACCGGGCGTTCCAGCTGACGCCGTATGCCACGGCGCGGCTGCAGCTCCGGCCGCAGTACTCGGACCCGGCGTTCCCGACGCCCCGGCTGGCGGAGCCGTCGGGCGACGTCGGCGCGGACCTGCGGGTGGGCCTGACCTCCGACCTCACGCTCACCGCGGCCATCAACCCGGACTTCGGCCAGGTCGAGGCGGACCAGGTGGTGCTCAACCTGAGCAACCAGGAGCTGTTCTTCCCCGAGAAGCGGCCGTTCTTCAACCAGGGCCTGGAGCTCTTCCAGCCGGTGGGCGCGGAGTTCGGCGCGCCGATGCAGCTCTTCTACAGCCGCCGCATCGGCCTCGACTCGCCCATCCTCGCCGCCGGGAAGGTGACCGGGAGCGGGTGGAAGGGCCTCGACGTCGGGCTCCTCGACGCCGTGGTGATGGGGGCCGCCGACCCCGGCAAGCACGACGTCGCCTACCTCGACGCGCCCGATCCGAACGACGCCTGGGTCCACCAGGTGGAGGGCGCCCCGGACCGGCGGTTCCAGTTCCACCCGCAGGAGCCGTTCCACCTGGGCCTGAACAGCGCCTTCCCTCGGGAGCCCCCGGTGTCGCGAAACTACTTCGCGGCGGTGGCCCGGCAGACGTTTCTCGGGAGCTCGTCGGTGGGCCTCTCCCTCACCTCGGTGAACCCGCTCACCCCGCGCTGCACCAGGGCGGACATCGACCGGCAGAAGGCGCTCTGGAACGGGCTGCCGCCCGCCATCCAGGCGAACACCGCCGATTCCATCCGCTGGGACGACCAGGGCAACGACTGCGCCGGCTTCGGGGGGAACGGTGTCGGGCTGGACTTCAACCTCCGCTCGCGCGACGGCGAGTGGGTGGCGCTCGGGACGGTGCTCGGGAGCCGCCGCATCGGAGGTCCCCAGGACGACGTGCTTCGTGACGGCACGGTGATGCACCCGGGGGACCTCGGCGCCGGTGGCTACCTGGTGGCTGGCAAGCTCGGCGGCGAGGGCGTGCGCGCCAACCTGAACGCGCGCTACGCCTCGCCGAAGCTGGACCTGACCGCCCTGGGGTACCAGCAGAGCCAGAACCAGCAGGCCCTGGGCGGGGACCTGCGCTACTACCGGAGCCGCGGCATCGGCGCGCTGCACGAGCTTCAGGTTCACCTCTATGGCAACACCTTCTGGACCACCGACGGCCGCTGGACCGCCCGGGGGAACTACGCCGGCCTGGAGGTCTCCACCATCCTCCCCGGCTACCAGCAGCTCGGCTGGGGCGTGAACCTCGAGATTCCCCGCTACGACGTCCGGGAGATCGACGGCTACGGCGTACCGTTCGAGCGGCTCGGCGACGTGGCCTCGGCCATCTTCGCGAGCACGGACCCGAACCGGAGCGTGGTGCTCAGCGGGTACGTCTACCTCGCGCGCACTTTCCGCCAGGGACCGGGAGAGCCGCAGAGCGCTTGGGGCACGGAGCTCACCCTGCTGTTCCGTCCGTTCGCCTGGTGGGAGACGCAGCTCATCGGAAAGTACGACGACAACCCGCAGGGGCCGCGCTGGGTCGACTGCCTCGACACCGGCCAGAAGTCCTGCCAGGCCGCGGGCGGCGGAGACCCCTACCGCAACCGGTTCCTCTTCGCCCGGCAGGACCCGCAGGTCCTCTCCTTCACCCTGCGGCAGACCTTCGTCTTCACCCCCCGGCTGACGCTGCAGATCTACGCGCAGTTCTTCACCGCCGGCTCGCACTACCACGACTTCGCCGAGGCGTACGCGGCGGGCGGGGAGCGGATCGACCTGGCGAGCCTGAAGCCCATTCCGCTCCCCGCCGGCGAGGACAACCCGGACTTCCACGACGCGGCCTTCAATGCCAACGTGGTGCTGCGCTGGGAGTACTGGCTCGGGTCGACCCTGTACCTGGTCTACTCGCGGAGCCAGTCGGTGCTGGGACTCAGCAAGACCATCGACCCGGTCACCGGCGCAGTCGTGAAGCAGCAGGAACCGACGTCCGGGCTGACTCCGGTGCGGCTCGGACCGGGACCCACGGTGGACACGATCCAGGTGAAGTGGTCCTACTTCTTCGACCTCTGACCCCGGCTCTCTAGGGCGTCTGGCCTTCCCGGGCTCGTGGCCGGTCCCGGTAGAACAGGACCAGCGAGTAGCAGTGGAACTCGTTGTCGCTCGACTGGCAGACGACGCGATCCACGACCTCGAGATCGGCATTGCTCTTGAGCCAGCGGGTGACGTTCTCGCCCAGCTCCTCGCGCTCTCGCGCCTTGGTGGCCGAGAACACCTTCACGCCGGTGAACATGCGCCGAACCCCTCCCCGGGACCGCCGCCCGCCCGGTTGTATGGCATGCAGGCGGAAGGGGTGTCAAAGGACGCCGCGGAGAGCGCGTTCGAGCACCCACTGGGGTTCGCCTGAGCCTCGACCCGGGACGCTGGTCCGTGCTAGCCGCGAGCCTTCCCGGATCATGCTGATCGACCTCCACGTCCATTCGCACCTCACCAAGGGGTGCGACCTCGATCCCCGTGCCGTCCTCGAGCGCGCCGCCTCGCTCGGCCTCGAGGGTGTGGCCTTCACCGAGACCAACACCCAGGACGGATGCGACGAGCTGTTCCACCTCCAGCCGAGGACGCCGCTGCGCATCTTCGTCGGGCTCGAGCTGATCACCGACCGCGGGCAGTACCTCTGCTTCTTTCCCCGCCCGGAGGAGGCACCAGAGCCGGTGCAGCTCTGGGGAAGCAACCGGGAGAAGCCGTGGAGCGCCGCGGAGTGCATCCCCAAGGTCCTCTCGCTGGGCGCGGTGGTCGTCGCCGCCCGGCCGTACGACCGTGACTTCCCCACGCCGGCGCTGGACCAGGTGCTGGGCGTCCAGGGGCTGTCCGCCATCGAGGGCTACAACGCCCGTGTTCGACAGCCGGCCAACGACCTCGCGGTCGAGGCGGCGGAGAAGCTCGGGCTGCCGTGCGTGGGCGGCAGCGACGCCAAGCTCGCCCTGGACGAGGTGGGCCGTGGCGCCACCTTCTTCCGCGACCGGCTGACGAGCCAGGCGGATCTCCTCGCCGCGCTGCGGGGGAAGGCCTACTGGCCGGTGATGGTGGGCGAGCTGCCCCGCCTCGGGCGCCCCGGCGAGGCCCGCGAGCAGGAGAAGACCCGCAAGAAGAAGGGCTTCAGGGGACGGTTCCGGTAGCGTCCGGAGCCCGCGACTCCACCAGCTGTCCGTCGAGCAGCTCGGCCCGGCGCGCTCCGCCAGGCCAGGTCCAGGTCTCCCGGCGGCCGGCGGTCTCGAACCGCTGCTCCTTCCGGCTCGGCGGGCCCCAGGCCGCCAGCACCGCCGACTCCGGCATCTCGACGACCGTGTGCCGCGTGCGCACGGCCTCGATGACCGCGTCGTTCCAGCCCGTCGTCTGCAGCCCCGGGTCGAGCTGGCTCACCCACTGGCCGAGCGCACCCCAGAACTCCTGCTCGGAGCGGGCCCGGTCCGGGAGCGGGAGGATGGCGGTTGAGCCTCCGGGAAGCCCGAGCCGGACCCAGACCTGATCCCGCGGGGTGCCGGCGGGCCGGGCAGCGCGGGCCTCGGCACCGGGGAACGCGACGTCGAGGAGCTGGACCGGGGTGCCGGCGGGGAGGACGCCTTCGCTCCGACCCGGCCAGCGTGGCTCCTGCTCCTCGAGCGGACCGCCGAGGAGGAAGGTGGTGCCGGGGCTCGCGTCCAGGTGCACCCGGACGCAGGAGACGGCGAGCCAGCGCGGCGGCGAGGAGCGGACCTCGCGGAGCACCGCCTCGCGGTGCTCGATTCCCATGGCAGTGCGGCCGGCACAGCCGGCGAGCGCCAGCGCCGCCCACGGGGCCATCCAGTACACGCGGCGTCGCGCGGGTCTCACGCCTTGGCGGCGGCGACCTTCGGGGCAGAGTTTACCGGCCCGCTGCCCGACGTGCCCGACGTGCCCGAACCCGAGCCCGAGGTCCCCCCGCCCGGCGTCGACGCGGGCGGACCGGAAGCCTCTGGCTTGGCGGCGGGCTTCGACTCGCTGCCGTCCGACTTCGGCTTGCTCGAGGAGTACAGGTCTGCATACCACCCGCCGCCCTTCAGCACGAAGCTCGTCCGGCTGACCAGGCGGGAGAGGGTGTGCTGGGCGCCGCAGCGAGGACAGGTCTCCGGGGCGGGGTCGTTCACCTTCTGCAGAGCGTCCGAGGTCTGGTGGCACTGGCTGCATTCGTATTCGTAGATGGGCATGGCGTCTGTCAGGTCGGGGTGGTCGAGGCGTTTGCCTCAGGAAGGAGTCCGAGCCGCTCGAGCGCCCGGGTGACCAGCGTCTGCGACACTCCGAGACGCCGGGCCAGAGCCGCGGGTGCGTCCCCGGCGTCCGCTCCGGCAGCGGCCAGCTCGCGCGCGAGGTCGCCGCGGAGTCGATCCTCGAAGTCGCGCTCCACGCCGAGGTCCTCGAGGTACTTGCGCCGTCCGAAGAGGTCCAGCCGCGCCGTCCAGCTTGCCGGAGAAAGCGCCTCCCTCCGGAACCGCTCGCGGCGCCGCTCCACCTCGGGGCCGAGCCCGAGCCGGGAGACGAGCGAGGTCAGCTCCTGCCCGCGCAGCCCCAGCGCCCACGCCACCCGGCCGAGCGCACCCCGCTGCTCCGAGACGGCGGCGAGGATGAGTTCGCACTCGCTGGCCTCGGCGGCGTCGAGCAGGCCCTGGGCCGCGAGCAGCGCGTCCAGCTCGGAGGCGGACGGGTCACCCCGCTCGCCGACGTAGCCCTGGGCGAGCGCACGGACCAGGGCAGGGCGGTGGCCGTGCTGGGCCAGAAGGGTCTGGAGCGTCGCCCGACCTTCGGGAGCCTCGAGCGACTCGAGCGTTGCGCGCTGTGCCTCCACCTGGGTGAAGCGCCCGCGGGGCGGGGCCGGGGACTGCGCCGCACGGCGCCGCGGGGCGATGCGCTCCGCCACGGTCGGAGGACGGGCGTCGTCACCGCGGGAGGTCGAGCCATGGGCGACGGTCTCTGGCTGTGGCCGGGCGGTGAAGGTCTGGGCCGGGGCAGGCGCGGGGGCGACCGGGGCCACGGTGCCCGGGGTGTCGGCTGGAGCCGGGGCCCGTGCATCCTGGAGAGCAAGCATCTCCTCGACCAGGGCGTAGTACCCCGAGCGCTCCCGCAGGCCCGTGATGTCCGCCGGTGTGCCGCGCGCCAGGTCCACGGCCGCAAAGGGACCGAGCGGCCGGACGGGCGGCTCGGCATCCGTCACCGCCCGGACACGGAAGTCGTCCGACTCGGCGAGCAGCGACAGCGCCTCCCGCACCGCCCGGGGCGAGGCAGGCGCGCCGGCGCGCCGACAGAAGTCGGAGACGGCAACGGCCACGGGGGTGGGCACGTCGTCAGGCTGGCGTTTGCGTTCCCAGGACGCCATGAAGGGGTCGGATGGGACCAGTAGCATCCCCGAGAGGGCGCCACGGTCGGTTTCGATGACTCCGGAAGACAATCTAAGCAGAGGGGCAGGTTCGCAAGTCGAAGCCCCCTCCGTGGGGGGGCTTCCCCTGGGCCCGGGGCTCGGGGTGGCCCTGTACGTCCTCCTGGTCGCCTCGGCCGGGCTCGCCTTCTTTGGCCGGAGCTTCCCCGGACGGCTGCCGATGGCTCTGGAGCGCGTGACCCCCTGGGTCTTCGCGATCTTCGTGGCCTGCTTCGCGGTGTACCGCTTCGGGCTGGCCAGCGCGCGTAAGTACCCGGCCAGCAAGGCGTTTTTCCAGGTGGGCCTCGCGGTGGTGGTGCTCCTCCTCCTGCTCCCGTCGTCTCGGGCCGTCTACGTCCCGGCGGGAACAGCGCTGGGA
>Ga0335069_10008874_pt1 | contig 14341 bp, 13 predicted proteins | sample Lox_Sample_11_FD_206714 | JGI IMG/M metagenome (GOLD analysis project Ga0335069, IMG submission 206714) | Soil microbial communities from Loxahatchee National Wildlife Refuge, Florida, United States - Lox_Sample_1.1 | ecosystem: Environmental > Terrestrial > Soil > Wetlands | place: USA... | reverse complement strand
CTTGACGGTCGCCGCCGCAACCGCAAGTGCGCCGTCTTCGCGGCTCTGCGCGAGGCCAGCGGCGGGAAAGCCGACGACGCCCGCCGCAACGAGCGCGACGAGAAGGCGACGAGCGGACGGCGAGACCGGCAGGCGAAGGGGACGCACGGGCGGCATTGTCGGCGATTCGGCGGCCGACGGCAATCGTCACTTCGGCCGATGCTTGGCGCGGTGCAAAGGCTTGGGGAGCGGCCCGGTGCGGGCGCGCGCGATCCGCGCGGCCTTCGGGTCGACTGCGAGCGGGCGCGTGAGTTCGATCCGGTCGCCTTCGGCGAGCGCCGCGTCGCGTGCAGTGCGACGGCCGAACACGGCGATCCCGAGCCGCGCGGGATCGAGCCCGTGCTGGCGGACGAGCCCCGAGCGGTCGACCGCCTGGCCGACGCTCGACCCCGACGGAAGCTCGACGTCGACGAGGTCCTGAACCGAAGCGGTCGCCCAGACGACGGTGACCTTCATCGCTGCACGTAGACCGCTTCGGCGCGATGGACGAACGCGTCGATCAGCGTGTTCGCGATATGGCTGAAGACCGGCCCGACGGCCTTTTCGAGGACGTGCGTCGCGAACTCGTAGGCGATCTCGAACTCGACCTTGCAAGCATCGGCGGCAAGCGCCCGGAACCGCCACTCGCCGTGCAGATGCCGGAACGGTCCGTCCTTCAGCGTGACGACGATCGATTCGCCGCGGCGAATGCGATTGTCGGTCGTGAAGTGCGCGCGCACGCCGTGGAAGTCGATGTCGATGCGCGCGATCCTTCCGTCGTCGCGCGTCTCCAGCGTGCGCGCGGCGTCGCACCACGGCAGGAACTGCGGATACAGCTCGACGCGATCGACGAGCTCGAACATCGCGTCTGTAGAGAACGGCACGAGCACCGACTTCTTCACGCTGCGCATGACGGCGTTGCTAGAATGGGCAACGGCCGGCGGCGGGACGGGCGCGTGGCGTACGGAATCATGAGCATAGTCGACAACAAAAAAGCCTATCACGACTACTTCATCGAGGAGAAATTCGAAGCCGGCGTCGCGCTGCTCGGCTGGGAGGTGAAGGCCGTGCGCGCCGGGCGCGCGCAGATCAAGGAGGCGTACGTCGTCGTGAAGGACGGCGAGATCGTGCTGATCGGATCGCACGTGACGCCGCTGATCTCGACGTCGACGCACGTCGCCACCGATGCGACGCGCACCCGCAAGCTCCTTCTGCACCGCAAGGAGATCAATCGGCTCGTCGGCCTGGTCGAGCGCGCGGGCTACACGCTTGTTCCGCTGAACCTCCACTACAACAAGGGACGGATCAAGCTCGACATCGGGCTCGCGAAGGGCAAGAAGCAATACGACAAGCGCGCGGCGATCAAGGAGCGCGAGTGGAATCGCGAGCAGCAGCGCCTCTTGCGCAACCGCACGGGCAGCGCCCGCGCGCGGCGCGGACGCTGAAAGCGTCAGCGCAATCCGGTTCCGCGGTCGGCGAGGAGCGCGCGCGCGGCCGCGATTCCGCTGCGCACCGCGGCTTCGAGCGTGGCCGGATACTCGGCGTCGGTGTAATCGCCGGCGAGGTAGACGCCGGCCGCGACGCGCCCGTGGCTCGGCCGCGCCAGCGCGGGCGTGCACGCATAGGTCGCGCGCTTTTCGGCGACGACGCGCGACCAGGCGGCGGGCCCGAGGCCGGGTGCGAGTCGCCGCAGCTGCGTCTCGGCGTCGCGCGCGAGCGTCGGATGATCGAGTGCGTCGTGCGGTCCGCCGGCGCTGATGACGACGGCGAGCAGGCTCGCCGCGCCGGAAGCCCGGTTGCCGGCGAGCGCGACGCTGCGATCGAACACCCATTGGCCGGGGCCGCCGGCAAGCCGCAGCAGCGGCGCATCGAGCGGCACCCGCCCCGGGAACGCGACGTAGATCGTCGTGATCGACTCGTAGGCGAGCCCGCGCACCTGGGCGAGCGCCGCGCGCCATGCCGAGTCGCGGGCCGCTTCCTCGCCGAGCGTTGTCGCGAGCTGATGCGGGCCCACGGCGACGATCGCGGCGGAGAACGTCTCCTCGCCCGTCGCCAGCTCGAGGGCGACCGCGCCCTCGCCGGCGGTCACGCTGCGCACGGTCGCTCCCGTGCGCACCACCCCGCCGCGCTCCTCGACGAATCGCGACGCGGGCTCGGGGAAGCACGCCGAGAGGTCGATGGCAGGAATGATGATATCGCTCGCTAGCGCCGAGCCAGCGAGCGCGGCCCGCAACACGTTCGCGAAGACTTGTGCGGATGCCGTAGCGGGCGCCGTGTTGAGGGCGGCGAGGCACAGCGGTGCCCAGAGCGCGTCGAACGCGCGGCGCGGCGTGCGTGCGAAGCAGTCGGCAACCGTTTGCCGCTCGGGGCAGCGGAATCCGGCGCGCGCGAGCCGGCGAAAGTCGGCGATCAGTGCGCGACGATCCGCCCAATCGAGGCCGCGGGCGCTCAGGATAGCGCCGAGCAGATGGAAGGGCGCCGGCACGCGCCACGCGGTGAGCGCGACTTCGTCGGAGGTGCCGGACCCGAAAGGCCGCAGTGTCAGCGGCAATCGCGTGAAGAGCGCGCGCGTGCGATCGGCACCGTGGACGAGGCCCACGAGCTCGAGCGTCCGTTCGTAGGCACCAATGAGCAGGTGCTGTCCGTTGTCGAGCGCGCACCCGTCGAACGCGACGCGCCGCGCGCGGCCGCCGAGCGTCCTCGCCTGCTCGAACAGCGTTACGGAGGCTCCCGCAGCGGCCAGCGTGACGGCCGCCGCGCATCCGGACCAGCCTCCGCCGACAACCGCTACGCGCGGCTCGTTCCCGCGGGCGCGTGCCGCTTCAGCCACGGCGTGCGGTGTTCCATGCGATCCAGAGCTTGCGCAACGGCGTCAGCGCGACCCGGCGATCGAGTACGCGATAGCCGTCGCGCTCGATCTCGTCGAGGAGCGTCCGATAGATCGACGCCATGATGATCCCGGGACGCTGCGCGGCGCGATCCTCGGAGGGCAGCGCGTCGAACGCCTGCGCGTACCAGCGGCGCGCGCGCGCCACCTGGTCCTTCATCAAGCTGACGAGCGCGCCGCTCGCTTCCCCTTTGAGTATCGCGGCGGCGGTGACGCCGTGCGCGGCGAGTTCGTTCTGCGGCAGGTAGATGCGGCCGCGGCGCGCGTCTTCCCCGACGTCGCGAATGATGTTCGTCAACTGGAACGCGATGCCGAGGTCGCGCGCGTAGCGGCGTGTCGCAAGGTTCGTGTAGCCGAAGATCTCGGCCGACATCAGGCCGACGACGCCGGCCACGCAGTGGCAATAGCGCTCGAGCTCGGCGAAATCGAGATAGCGGTTGCGCTCGAGGTCCATCGCCATCCCGTCGATCACCGTCTGGAAATGCTCCTCGGGCAGCCGGAATTGCGCGACGACCGGCTTGAGCGCCAGTGCAACGGGGTGTTGCGGTGCTCCGGTGAACGCGGCGCTGACTTCCGTGCGCCACCACGCCAGCTTCGTGCGCGCGAGCGTCGCGTCCGTCGCTTCGTCGACGACGTCGTCGACCTCGCGACAGAACGCGTAGAGCGCGGTGATCGCGCGCCGCCGTTCGGGCGGCAGGAACAGGAAGCTGTAGTAGAAGCTCGAGCCGCTTTTCGCGGTCTTCTGCTGGCAGTACTCGTCGGGCGTCATCCGGGCCGGCCGGCTGTCACGCCGCGCGATGGCGTCGCGGCGGAAAGATCGCGCTGTACGCGACCCCCGCCCAGTCGCCGCGCGAGAGCCTGGGGCGCCGCCGAAAGACGTCGCCCCCTGCCGCGTCGATGCCGTCGAGGATGCGGTGCCCGCCGGCGAGCACCCCCGAGATCTCGAGGCGCAGCCGCCACGGGAGCGCTCGAGCGAGCGGGCGCCCCGATTCGAGAAGTGAGCGCGTGCGCGCCGACTCGAACGCCATCAGCGCGCGCCAGGCTTCGTCGCAGCGCGCCTCGGCGATATGCGCTTCGCCGACGCCGAAATGCTCTAGATGCTCGATCGGAAGGTAGACCCGCCCCTTCGCCCAGTCGACGGCGACGTCCTGCCAGAAGTTGATGAGCTGCAGCGCGGTGCAGATCGCGTCGCTCGCGGCAAGATTCGCCGGCGCATCGGCGTCGAAGATGCGCAGCATCAGCCGTCCGATCGGATTTGCGGAGCGGCGGCAGTAATCGAAGAGGAGGGCCTCGGTCGCGTAGCGCGTCGTCATCACGTCCTGCCGGAACGCCGAAAGCAGATCGCGGAACGGCCGGAGCGACATCCGGTGCCGCGCGACCGCCGCAGCGACCTCGGGAAAGGGCGCGACAGCGGGAACGGTGCCCGTGGCGATCGCGTCGAGCGCCGCCTCGAAGCCGTCGAGCGCGCCGATCCGCTCCGCCGGCGCGGCGTCTCCCTCGTCGGCGAAGTCGTCGGCCAGTCGCGCGAAGCGGTAGACGGCGAGGATCGCCGGACGCAACGCCTGCGGCACGAGGAGCGATGCGACAGGAAAGTTCTCGTAATGACCTGCAGACACGAAAAACCCCGCGCAATGCGCCTAAACCTCTGAATTCCTCCGGGGAACCCTACGGCCTGCCGGTGCTCTTCCGATGGTGAGCTAGCCCCGGTTCGGCTATACTGCTCCGTTTGGCGAAAGGGGCTGCGAAAGTGGCGGAATTGGTAGACGCACTGGATTTAGGATCCAGCGGGGAAGCCCATGGGGGTTCGAGTCCCCCCTTTCGCACCATCGATCCACATTAGCAAGGATTCGACGCGTATGCAAACCAGTCTCGAAACGCTCGGTCAGCTCGAGCGCAGGCTCACGATGTCCTTGCCGGTCGCGACGATCGAGTCCGAGATCAACCAGCGGCTCGCCCGGCTCGCGAAGGACGCGAAGGTGCCTGGATTCCGTCCGGGCAAAGTGCCGCTGCGGATGATCGCGCAACAGTACGGGCCGAAAGTGCGCTCGGACGTCATCTCCGACGCCGTGCAGGCGAAGCTCGCCGACGCGCTGCGCGAGCAGAATCTGCGTGTCGCGGGGTTTCCGCGCATCGAGCCGAAGACCGACGCGACGGCTTCCGACGAACTACAGTTCTCGGCGATATTCGAGGTTTATCCCGAAGTTCGCATCGGCGATATCGCCGACGCCGCGATCGAGCGCCCCGTCGCAGAAGTCGGCGACGAGGACATCTCCAGCACAGTCGAGATGCTGCGGCGCCAGCGCACCCACTACCACCACGTCGAGCGCGCCGCGGCGAGCGGCGATCGCGTAGTCGTCGACTTCACGGGCCGCATCGACGGCGTCGAATTCCCGGGCGGCCAGGCGGCCAATTTCGGGATTGTCATCGGCGAAGGCCGAATGTTGCCCGAGTTTGAGGCCGCGGTCTCGGGGATGAGCGCCGGAGAGACGAAGACTTTTTCGCTGACGTTTCCCCCCGACTATCACGGCAAGGAAGTCGCGGGCAAGCAGGCGGAGTTCGCGCTGACGGTGAAGGGCGTCGAGGCTCCGCACGTGCCTCCGGTCGACGCGGAGTTCGCGAAAACGTTCGGCATCGCAAGCGGCGCCGTCGACGACCTCCGCTCGGAGATCGCGGCGAACCTCAGGCTCGAGCTCAAGCGCAAGATCGACGCCAAGGTGAAGGAGCAGGTCTTCGCGACGCTGCGCGAGCGGGCGGATTTCGCGCTGCCGAAGTCGCTCGTCGACGCCGAGACCGAAGGCGCGATGCAGCGGATGGCGAACGAGCTGCGCGAGCGCGGCATGAAGTCCGAGGACATTCAGCTCAAGCCGGAGATGTTCCGGCCGGCGGCCGAAGCCCGCGTCAAGCTCGGCCTCGTGATCGCCGAACTCGTGCGCACGCAGGGCCTGCACGCGAAGCCCGAGCAGGTAAAGGCGCTGGTGCAGGAGGCTGCGCAGACCTACGAGCAGCCCGACGCGGTGGTCCGTTGGCATTACGAAAAGCCGGAGCGCCTCGGTGATTTCGAGGCGCTCGCCGTGGAGGCGAACGTCGTCCAGTGGGCGCTCGCCCGGGCGAAAGTCGTCGACAAGGTGACGCCGTTCGCGGAGCTGATGGGCACGACGCCCGTCCAGCCCGCGGCTTCGTAACGACCTCCGTGCCACGGCGTCGCGGCCTCAGGCCGCCCGCGGTAGCGAACAGACGGTAGCCGACACTGGCGCCGTCGCCGCGGCCGCTGCGCGGTGTCGCTCTTGGCCGACACGCGCCGCCGGTCGCCGACATGCGTTCGGCGCGCGAAAATCCCACTACAATGGCTACCATGGCCGCAAACGGCGAGGCAGACATGGACGATCCAAGAGGCTTGGGACTGATTCCGATGGTGATCGAGCAGAGCGGACGCGGCGAGCGCGCGTACGACATCTACTCGCGCCTGCTGAAGGAGCGGATCGTGTTCCTCGTCGGTCCGGTCACGGAGGCGACGGCGAATCTCGTGGTTGCGCAGATGCTGTTCCTCGAGTCGGAGAACCCGGACAAGGACATCAACTTCTACATCAACTCGCCCGGCGGTTCGATCGCCGCGGGGATGGCGATCTACGACACGATGCAGTTCGTCAAGCCCGACATCTCCACGCTGTGCGTCGGGATGGCCGCGTCGATGGGCGCGTTCCTGCTCGCTGCCGGCGCGAAGGGAAAGCGCGCCGCGCTGCCCAATTCCACGGTGATGATTCACCAGCCGCTCGGGGGCTTCCAGGGTCAGGCGTCCGACATCGAGATCCACGCGCGGTACATCTTGGAGCTGCGCGAGCGCTTGAACCGCCTGATGGCCAAGCACACCGGCAAGCCGGTCGAGGAGGTCGCGCGAGAGACCGATCGTGACAATTTCCTCACAGCCGAGGAGGCGCTTGCCTTCGGAATGATCGACCAGATCTTGCACAAACGGGCGCTGAGCGCGTAAAGTAGTTCCGTCGGACTTTGTCCCAGATCATTGAATCGATGTCGATTTGGCTGACTGATGGCTGAGAAGACCACCGGCGACAAGCTGCTCTATTGCTCGTTCTGCGGCAAGAGCCAGCACGAGGTACGCAAGCTGATTGCCGGTCCGTCGGTGTTCATCTGCGACGAATGCATCGAGCTTTGCAACGACATCATCCGCGAGGAAGGCACCACCGGCGAGGCGGCCCGCACCGACAAGAACAAGCTGCCGACGCCCCACGAGATCCGCCACATCCTCGATCAGTACGTGATCGGCCAGGACCTCGCGAAGAAGATCCTCTCGGTTGCCGTCTATAACCACTACAAGCGCCTCGAGACCGGGGGCAAGGAAGACGAGGTCGAGCTCGCGAAGAGCAACATCCTGCTGATCGGCCCGACGGGATCGGGAAAGACGCTGCTCGCGCAGACGCTCGCACGGCTCCTCGACGTGCCCTTCGTGATCGCCGACGCGACCACGTTGACCGAAGCCGGTTACGTTGGCGAAGACGTCGAGAACATCATCCAGAAGCTCCTGCAGAAGTGCGACTACGACATCGACAAGGCGCAGCGCGGCATTGTCTACATCGACGAGATCGACAAGATCTCGCGCAAGAGCGACAACCCGTCGATCACGCGCGACGTTTCCGGCGAAGGTGTCCAGCAGGCCCTCCTCAAGCTGATCGAGGGCACGGTCGCTTCGGTTCCACCGCAGGGCGGGCGCAAGCATCCGAACCAGGAGTTTGTCCAGGTCGACACCACCAACATCCTGTTCGTCTGCGGCGGCGCGTTCGACGGGCTCGAGAAGATCATCCGTCAGCGCACCGCGAAGACCGGCATCGGCTTCGGTGCCGAAGTCGCGAGCCCCGACGACCGCAAGAACATCAGCGTGCTGCTGCGCGGCGTCGAGCCGGAGGATCTGATCAAGTTCGGCCTGATTCCCGAGTTCGTCGGCCGTCTGCCGGTCGTCGCGACGCTCGAGGAGCTCGACGAGGTGGCGCTGATCCAGATCCTCGTCGAGCCGAAGAACGCGCTCACGAAGCAGTATCAAAAGATGTTCCGGATGGAAGGCGTCGAGCTCGAGGTACGCGACGGTGCGCTCAAGGCGATCGCGCGCAAGGCGCTCGCGCGGAAGACCGGCGCCCGCGGCCTGCGCTCGATCCTCGAGCAGGTTCTGCTGGACGTCATGTACGACCTGCCTTCGCACAGCAACCTCGCGCGCGTCGTGGTCGACGAGGGCACGATCAACAACGACGGTAAGCCGCTGCTGGTGTTCGCCGATACGCCGAAGGTCGCGTCGGCGCACAATTGAGCGACGGGGCGGTCGGACGTCGCGGGATCTGTCAGGCCGCCACGGGGGGTGGCGCGAGCTCCAGTCGCCAAGCCCCCGAAGCCGCGCGCTTTTTGGTGCCGCGCCAAGCTGCCTTGAGAGCATCGACCGCCGCCCCCACCTTTCGACGCGTATCTCCCACTCCGAGGCCCGCATGGCAACCGATCTCACCCGCTCCGACACGATGTCGCTCCCGCTGCTGCCGCTGCGCGACGTTGTCGTATTCCCCCACATGGTCATCCCGCTGTTCGTCGGGCGCCCGAAGTCGATCAAGGCGCTCGACGTCGCGATGGACTCGGGCAAGCATATTCTGCTCGTCGCGCAGAAGTCCGCGGCGAAGGACGATCCGAGCGCCGAGGATCTCTACGCGATCGGCAGCGTCGCGACGGTGCTGCAGATGCTGAAGCTCCCCGACGGCACCGTCAAAGTGCTCGTCGAGGGCGCGCACCGCGCGCGCGTGGTCCGGGTCGCCGACGAAGGCGAATACCTGTCGGCGCAAACGGCCAGCCTTGCCGCCGAGGCGGGAGAGGCGCACGAGGTCGAGGCGATGCGCCGGGCGCTGCTGGCGCAGTTCGACCAGTACGTGAAGCTCAACAAAAAGATCCCGCCCGAGATCCTCACCTCGATGGCGGGGATCGACGACGGCGGGCGCCTCGCCGACGCGATCGCCGCGCACCTGCCGCTCAAGCTCGAGCAGAAACAGGAGATCCTCGAAATGGGCGCCGTCGCCAAGCGCCTCGAGCACCTCCTCGGGCTGCTCGAAGGCGAAGTCGACATCCTGCAGGTGGAGAAGCGCATCCGCGGCCGCGTGAAGCGGCAAATGGAGAAGAGCCAGCGCGAGTATTACCTCAACGAGCAGGTGAAGGCGATCCAGAAGGAGCTCGGCGAGGGCGACGAGAACGCCGATCTCGACGAGATGGAAAAGCGGATCAAGGGCGCCAGGATGTCGAAGGAGGCCGAGGCCAAGGCGCTCGCCGAGTTCAAGAAGCTCAAGATGATGTCGCCGATGTCGGCCGAAGCGACCGTCGTCCGCAACTACATCGACACGCTGCTCGCGCTGCCGTGGAGGAAGAAGAGCAAGATCAGCAAGGATCTCGCTGCGGCGGTCAAGACGCTCGACGCAGACCACTACGGCCTCGAGAAGGTGAAGGAGCGCATCGTCGAGTATCTCGCCGTCCAGCAGCGCGTCGACCGGCTCAAGGGGCCGATCCTTTGTCTCGTGGGGCCCCCCGGCGTCGGCAAGACCTCGCTCGGGCAATCGGTGGCGCGAGCGACCGGGCGCAAGTTCGTCCGGATGAGCCTCGGGGGCGTTCGCGACGAAGCCGAGATCCGCGGCCATCGCCGCACGTACATCGGCTCGATGCCGGGCAAGATCCTGCAGAACATGTCGAAGGTCAGCGTGCGCAATCCGCTGTTCCTGCTCGACGAGGTCGACAAGATGGGAATGGACTTCCGGGGCGACCCCTCGTCCGCGCTGCTCGAAGTCCTCGACCCGGAGCAGAACAGCACGTTCACCGACCACTACGTCGAGGTCGAATACGATTTGTCCGACGTGATGTTCGTCGCCACGGCGAACACGATGAACATCCCGGCGCCGCTGCTCGACCGGATGGAAGTGATCCGGCTCTCCGGCTACACCGAGGACGAGAAGATCGCGATCGCCAAGCAGTACCTGCTGCCCAAGCAGACAAAGCTGAACGGGCTGAAGCCCGAGGAGCTCCACGTCGCCGAGAGCGCGCTGCGCGACATCGTTCGCTACTACACGCGCGAGGCGGGCGTGCGCAACCTCGAGCGCGATATCAGCAAGATCTGCCGCAAGGTCGTCAAGGGGCTGCTGCTGCGCGAAAGCGAAGGCAAGGCGCGCAAGGGCAAGAACCCCGTCGAGGTGACGGCCAAGAACCTCGACAAGTATCTCGGCGTGCGCCGCTTTACGTACGGCATCGCGGAGAAGAAGAACCAGGTTGGCCAGGTGACCGGGCTCGCGTGGACGGAGGTCGGCGGCGATCTGCTGACGATCGAAGCGGTCGCGCTGCCGGGCAAGGGCAAGACGACGACGACCGGCAAGCTGGGCGACGTGATGAACGAGTCGATCGCCGCTGCGCTGTCGGTCGTGCGGCACCGCTCGAAGGCGCTCGGCATCCAGCCGGACTTCTATCAGAAGACGGACCTGCACATCCACCTGCCCGAAGGCGCGACGCCGAAGGACGGGCCGTCGGCCGGCGGGGCGATCGTCACGGCGATCGTGTCGATCCTCAGCGGAATTCCGGTGCGTGCGGATGTTGCGATGACCGGCGAGATCACGCTGCGCGGCGAAGTGCTTCCGATCGGCGGACTCAAGGAGAAGCTGCTCGCAGCCGGGCGCGGCGGAATCAAGACGGTGCTGATCCCCGAGGAGAACGTCAAGGACCTGACCGAGATCCCTGACGAGATCAAGAATCGTCTCGACATCCGCCCCGTGCGCTGGATCGAGCAGGTGCTGGAAGCGGCGCTCGAGCGCCAGCCGGTGCCGCTCGCCGACGCACCGGCCGAGGCCGCCGTTCCGCCGGCGCCCCCGACCGATGAGAAGCCGGCGGTCATCAAGCATTGATTTCCGTTCGCGCGTGCATGTTTCGTGCAAGCGCGCGGAAATCGCCCTAGCATGGAGGGCGCGTGCCGCGATGCGTCGGAGCGGTTCCGCGCGCAGCGCGGGCTGTTCCGATCTCGCTTGACACGCCCCTGCGGCGACTCTATAAAGTTCATCCCGCGAGCGATCGCGGTCCGCCCACCCGCGTACACCGGAAAAGGAGGACTGCCGTGAACAAGTCCGACTTGATCGACGCGATCGCCCGACATGCCGACATCTCGAAGGCCGCCGCCGAGCGCGCGCTCGACGCGACGCTCAACACGGTAAAGGGTGCGCTCAAGAAAGGCGAGATCGTCACGCTCGTCGGCTTCGGCTCGTTCTTCGTCGGGCGCCGTACTGCACGCCAGGGGCGCAACCCGCGCACGGGAGCCACGATCAAGATCCGCGCTGCGAAGGTGCCCAAGTTTCGCCCTGGAAAAGCGCTGAAGGATGCTGTAAACTAATCTGCTTGTTTTCGGTGCGCGTGGGTCAGGTGCGTTCGCAATCCCGGCGCCGGCGAGTTCGAGGGTGCTTAGCTCAGCCGGTAGAGCGTCGCCCTTACAAGGCGAATGTCGGCGGTTCGATCCCGTCAGCACCCACCAATAACGCGGGCGCGCCGGTAGACGAAGGAGTGGTAGTTCAGTTGGTTAGAATACCGGCCTGTCACGCCGGGGGTCGCGGGTTCGAGTCCCGTCCACTCCGCCAACTCGAAGGGCGAACGCGAGTTCGCCCTTTTCGCATCCGGTGATTGTCCATTGATCGTTCGCTGATGTACGACCTCGTATACAAACACAAACGCATCGCGCAGTTCATTCTGGCGCTGATCATGGTGCCGTTCGCGTTCTTCGGGGTCGATTACTACTTTCGGCGGTCCGAAGGCGAGGGCGACGTCGCGAAATTCGACGGCGGTCAGATCACGCAGGCCGATCTCGACCGGGCGATCCGCGATCAGCAGGAGTCTATGCGGCGCAGCGGTCAGAACGTCGATCCGGCGCTGTTCGACAATCCGGAGGTCCGCTACAACCTGCTGCAGCAGGTGCTGCGCGAGCGGCTGGTGGAGCGGAAGGGTGCCGATCTGCATTTCAGGATCACCAACGAGCAGCTCTTCGATCGCATCGCCGCCGACCCGCGATTTCGCCAGGGCGACCGCTTCTCGCTCGACGTCTACAAGTCGTTGCTCGACCAGAATGGCGTCCCCGAAGCCGCGTTCGAGGACAGCATGCGCAGGCAGCTGCTTGCCGAGAAGATCGTCGATCCCATCGCGCGCGGCGGCCTCGTTGCGAAGGCTTCCGCCGTCGCGTTCGTCAACCTCGTCGAGCAGCAGCGGGAAGTCCAGGTCGCGACGATCGACGCGGATTCCTTCGTGAAGGACGTGAAGATCGACGACGCGCAGGTGAAGGATTTCTACGACAAGAACGCCGCCTCGTTCAAGACGCCCGAAGAAGCCAAATTCGAGTACGTGATCCTCACGCAGGACGCGCTGCTGGCGCAGGTGAGCGTCACGCCCGAGGAGGTCAAGCAGCAATACGCGAGTGCCCAGAAGGCCTACACGCAGGAGGAGCAGCGGCAGGCCGCCCACATTCTGATCGCCGTGAAGCCCGACGCGCCTGAGGCCGAGCGCGCAGCGGCCAAGAAGAAGGCCGAGGATATCGCGGCGCAAGCGAAGGCCAATCCCGCTAAATTCGCGGACCTCGCGAAGCAGTACTCGCAGGATCCCGGCTCCGCGGCGCAGGGCGGCGATCTCGGCAACAACCCGCGCGGCACGATGGTCAAGGCGTTCGACGATGCGGTGTTCGCGATGAAGCCCGGCGAGATCGTCGGGCCCGTGCAGAGCGATTTCGGGTATCACGTGATCAAGCTGGTCGGCGTCACCCCGGCGCAGGTGCGGCCTTTCGACGACGTCAAGGCGCAGATCGAGACCGATCTCAAGCGGCAGAAGACGGCGCAGAAATTCGCCGCGGCCGCCGATCAGTTCCAGAACCTGGTCTACGAGCAGGCGGAGTCGCTTGCGCCGGTGGCGAAGGCGCTCGGTCTCAAGGTGGAAACCTCACCGCTCGTCACCCGGGCCCAGGCGCAGCAGATTGCGATGGGCAACGCCAAGCTCGTCCAGGCTCTGCTCTCGCCGGAATCGATCGCGGCGAAGCGAAACACCGACGCGATCGAAATCGGCCCGAATGCACTGATGGCCGCGCGGCTGCTCGAATACAAGCCGTCGGCGCCGCGGCCCTTCGACGAGGTGAAAGAGGAGATCCGCAAGCAGCTCGTCCGCCAGGAGGCCGGCGAGCTCGCGCAGAAGGCCGGGCGCGAAAAGCTCGCGCTGCTCGAGCAGGGCAGGAGCGAGCGCGACGCGGGGCTGGCGTTCGCGAAAGCGGTGACAGTCGCTCGCAATCGAGCGCAGCCGGGCTTTTCGCCGGAAGCGATCACGAGGATATTCCAGGCCGATCCCGCGAAGCTGCCGAGCTACGTTGGGGCGGCGAGCGCCGGCGGGTTCTCGATCTACAAGGTCGATGGCGTGATCAATCCGCCGGAGCCGGAGCCCGCTCGCCTCGCGAGCGCGCGCAAGGCGATCAGCGACGCGCGGAGCCGCGAGATCTTCGAAGCCTACATCGCCGACCTGAAGGGCAAGGCGAAGGTCGAGATCAACCAGGCCAATCTCGACAAGAAGTAGCGCGGGCGATTCAGCTCGAGCAGTTTTCGCGCAGCCAGCCCTCGAGCTGGTCGCGCTCCTTGCGCCGCCCGGCGTCGTCCATGTAGACGGGCTCGCCCTTCTCGTTGGTGCGGAAGATCAGAACCTGCTGATTTTGGTCGGGCGCCAGCGCCGCGAGCTGCCCTTGCACCTTCGCGCATTGCTCGCGCTTCTTGTCGGCTTCGGCCTTTGCCTTGGCGGCCTTCGCATCCTCGTCGGCGCGCAGAATCTTCTGCTGCTTGAGCTCGGCTTCCTTGTTCGCGAGCTCCTTCACGGCGTTCGGATTGGAGGGTGGCGGCGGGCCGTCGATCGTTTCGACCTTGAAATTGCCGCTGGGAGGCTGATCGGAATAGATGACGCGACCGTTCGCGTCGGTCCATTTGTAAAGAGCGGCCGCGGCGCGAGGCGAGCCGAGAACGAGTGCGGCCGCCGCGGCGAGCGCCAGCGCTGCCACCAGCGCGCTCGGACGGTGGAACTCCGCGGATTGTGCCCTGCTGTGCGCCATCGATCGACCTCGCCATCTCTTATGACATTGGCAAGGTAATCCAAACGCCGCCGGGGCGTCAAACCAGAGGGGTGGTCGAAGGTCCGGCAGCGCAGCGCTGTTGCCGATTCGGCACACCCATGGTCGTGGACTACATCTCTCCGGCCGAGCCGACGCGGGTATAATCCGTTTTTGCGCATTGGAGAATCCGCATGCGTGTCGTTCGGAAGGCGCTGACGTTCGATGACGTCCTGCTCGTTCCCGCGCATTCCCTCGTCGTTCCCAGCGAAGTCAGCCTAAAGACGCTCCTGACCGGCTCCATCGGGCTCAAT
>Ga0335069_10008873_pt1 | contig 14341 bp, 19 predicted proteins | sample Lox_Sample_11_FD_206714 | JGI IMG/M metagenome (GOLD analysis project Ga0335069, IMG submission 206714) | Soil microbial communities from Loxahatchee National Wildlife Refuge, Florida, United States - Lox_Sample_1.1 | ecosystem: Environmental > Terrestrial > Soil > Wetlands | place: USA... | reverse complement strand
TACAGGGGCAACGTCATTTCCTACCGATTCAGGGACTGCAACCCCATCTGCAGGCGTATTGAATATTAAAGCTGGGCTTGCAACATTGGGTTCTGGCTCATCAGTTGAATTTACCGGATCATCTAACAATGTGACTTTAAATGTTACTGATGCTTCCAATAATACTATTGTTGGCAACAATGCTGGTAATTTAACTTTAACTTCAACAAATACTACTGCTTTAGGAAAGTCTGCGGGACATGCATTGACTTCATCGGCAAATAATACATTAATAGGTTATCAATCAGGCCAATCTATAACGAGCGGTTCAGGTTCGAATACATTGCTTGGATCAAATGCCGGTGCTTCTATTACCACTGGGAATACCAATATTTGTATAGGTTCTTTATCTGGCAGCAATTTAACTGGTTCAGAATCGGGAAATATTCTAATCAATGACCCCGGAGTTGCAGGATTAAATAATTTGTTTGCCATTAACATTCCTGGTGGTGGTGCGGGGTTGGTAGGATTCACCATGCATAATTACCCTGGTGGTAGTTCGGTGAATGGTGCTAATATTTTTGCCGGAACTGATTCGGGTAATCGTACTATGACAGGGATTGGTAATTGTGGTTACGGTGAAACTACATTGCATGATGTTACTACGGGTCACGGTAACGTGGCGGTAGGTAATTTTACAGGGGCTCATATAACAACTGGTGTGGGCAACACGGCACTTGGTAATGCGGCAATGACTGATTCATCTTCTTTGGGTATAACAACTGGATCCCAAAATATTGCTATTGGATTTATTGCTGGATCGGCTTGGATTACGGGAAGTGAATCTAATAATATCTGCATAGGTGATATTGGCGTTAATGGCGAATCTGCTGTAACTCGCCTTGGCGCATTTGGATTTGGTACTACTCCACAAACAAAATGTTTTATTCAAGGCATTCGAGGCATAACAACGACTAACGCAAATGCAGTTGCAGTTCTTATAGATTCAGCTGGGCAACTTGGTACTATATCTTCATCGCGAACCAAAAAAGACAACATCGTTAACATGGGTTCATATAGCGATGTTATTCGTTCTTTAAGGCCGGTAGTATTTAACTACAAAGAACATTCACCTGAATCCAAATCTGTTGGTCTCATTGCAGAAGAAGTAGCAGAGATTGCGCCACAATTGGTTGTGTATAAAGATGGGGAACCTGAAACGGTTAAATACCACGATCTGGTGCCAATGTTACTCAACGAATTCCAAAAGCACTGTGAACTAATTTCAGCATTACAAGCTATGAATTGTAACTTGCTTGATAGAATTAGAATGCTCGAAGAGAGGAATCTCTCTTGTCATTGATATAACAAATCCCAGGTAGGATTTTTTTAAGCAGTTCTACCTGGGATTACCTTCATAGGAGAGCTTATATAGCAAAAACACCCCAGTTAAACTTCCACGTTAAATAAGTTCCCAATCCAAACCAAGCCAATAGAAACAATAATAAATCTACTTTACTGTTGAATGGGTTAAGACTTTCTGCTTTCCCTTGATAGTAATAACACACATGTAAAACGGCAGTTATTGCAAACAATATCACTTGATTCACAAAAGCCTGTAGAATTGGGTTCATATTTTCCTTTAATGCACAGGGGTTGGAGCTGTGTTTCCAAATGATTGCGCTACTTTAGCAACACTTTTTACACATTCAAACATTTTGTCTGTTGGTGCAGTACCAGATCGATCAAAATGCTTCACAACAGCAATTACTGCTGATCCACTTACTATAACAACACCATAGCATATCCATCCTAGAATGGGTCCGCCACCTTTAAGATTGCCACCTGTTTTGAGAGTATATTCACCAGTATGCGCTTGATTTAAAATCATAGCGCCACCTTTAATAATATACTCATTGCGTTGTTTAAAATTCATTTGTCGCAATGTGGCATCTAAACAATCAGATTCGATATGATGGAGTTTGCCTTTCTTTAATACAGCAAATCCATCGTGCATATTTGCTACGAATACATTCCCCAGTCTTTGTGGAACATAGAGCCCAGTGAGTGACAATGGAACTAACAACAACAACAAGAGTTTACGCATGATATCCTTTCAGGTTTATGCGTGGTTAATAAAGATGCTTACTGTTTTCAATGTAATCTTTATTCCGACAAAGTCAACAAAAGTAGACAAAACAAACAAAACGAATACACTATGCTCGAATTATAAATCAATTAAGGAGAGCAATGGCACGAATAATAAGAGATATTCAATCGGATCAAGATCTATTACGAAAAAGATTATATTTTGCAGTGCGCGATAAAGATATATCCATGTTACAACTTTCTAAAGACATGAACATACCGTACAGTACAATCCGTAGTTTTTTAATGGGGCATTATGTGTATTTTAAGAATGTATTAAAGATTGAAAAGTGGCTGGAAATTAATCAATCCAGCCATTAATTATTTAGTGGTAAACATGATAGTTGCTTTGTGTTCTTGAACACCTGCTCTCTTCTCAGACTTCCACAAGATTTGTTGCACCACAACTTGATGCTTTTTTAAGAATGCATTCACCTTTGCCTGGAGGCTTTCAAGAGAGGCATAGCTGATAACAAAATGTGTATATACTTTGGGTTCTTCTTTTTTTGCAGCTGCTCCCTGCAATGATAATGGAATGCATAAAGCGAGTAATAATTTTTTCATTTTAAATCCTCATATATTTGTAAATCAGCAGCGAGCGATTCCATAGTATACCAATTCTCGTATCCGACCAAGCCAGGGCGTTCATCTTTTAGCCAAATTTTTTCTAGAAGATCGCCAAGCCTGATCCATTGGGGCTTATTATTATCTCCATGCAATTTCGAAGTCTGGATCCAAATTTGCATAGTTCCATCTTCAAGTTCATGATGCCATTCGGTTAGATATTCCATCACATCCAAATGGGTTGGGGCATTATAGCGTATTATCATTACTATCTCCAATGAATCCAGGTTCTACACAAATCAATCAAGCATACAGTACCAACTACCAACAATACCAATAAGCACAATAACATAATGCATATCAACGCTTCTACTAACTCTTCTATCATAGCTTCACCAATCTTTCTGAGGTTTATCCCTCAGCATCATCTTCTGTTCACGAATTCTTCTCATTTCTTGATGGAATTTAGCTTTTGGCATATCAGCAAGTTGTGCTATATCTAGTCCCTTTAAGAGCGCTTTAGTCATAACTGGATAATCTTGCAACTCATAATACAAATCTTCCAATTGATCTTTGCTTATGCGCTCGGATAATATTCCTTGGTCTACAGTTGCTTTTGATTCATCTCCTGCTATAGCCTTACGTGCTTGAGCGTTAAATTGCACCTCACTTGCTTGCGCATCATCATTATCCGCTTCATCATTACATGCAACAATGCCCAAAATAGCTTGAGCAACTTGACGTTTTAAATATGCCAAAGATTCGCCGTAGCGCTGGTTATCGCTGGCTGCGCCGGTATATCCCGGAATGATTAAACGATTGCGGTAGCTCAATTCTTGGCCACTAGCATGACCCAATATAGAATCCAGGAACGTAGTACCATCAACATCGATTGGTGATTGTATGAAGGTTAACCCTTGACGAGATAATGCATGATCAGTTGCTTTCTGGATTGCTTCAAGATCGGCATATACTTGCTTGTTGAACATGTTAGTTCTATTGAATCTCAGTGTCTTGTACTCAAGTTTTGCTTTAGCTAATGCATCATAAAGCAAATCCTTGGATGGCATTGGAGGTCGTACTTTTTCCACCAATTGGGAGAATCTATTATCAATAGTCGTATATAGATCATTCAGCTTTCCATACAGCTCTGCATATTCAATTTTATCCATGTTTCAACTTTTCGTTTAAGGATTTAATCTGCTTGCATACTTCATCGATATCCCGCTCAAGCCTTTTGCTTTCTTGTTCAACATGGCTTTGCGATATAAAACATGCTCCGGTTACAATCATGCATATACAACAAATAATTCCCAATAATAATCGGCACATAGTTAATCTTTCTTCATTGAGGGATCAAGCCAACGAAGTATATCATCGAACTTCTGCCATGGGATTTGTTTCAGGCTACCATATTTCTTAATGAGTTCGTCTTGGGCGCCTTCCCTTTTGGGAAGTTTCGTCATCAACAATGCTAGTTGTTTTTCGGAGATTGAACCAGGAGTCGTGACATTTTGGGACGACCTGATTTCTGTATCCTCACGAACTGAATCTGGATCATTTTCTTCCCCTTTTATGCTGAACAACCCGTACAACTCGTACCGTCTTTGGTAACTCAATGCCGCACCATAAGCTTGATTGATGTCTTTGGGATTTTCGGGGATCACCAATGGAACGTAGGAAGCTTGCCATTGACCACTCACATGGGTCAATTTAGTTACCAAAAAAATACCGCCATCAATGACGGTTCTTGTTTGAGTTAATGATAACCCATTAGCCAGCAAAGAATCATTCGTACACGCTTTAATTTCTTCAAGTGATACATATCTGCCATAATTTGCTTTGTTATCTTCACGGACAAATTTGAATGCCTTACGAGCTTCTACGAACGCCTGAGTGAGTTTATCTATTGATTCTGATTGTGTTTGCATATTATTCAAATCCAATATCTTTAAGTATTATTTCAACATCTTTGAGCTGCGTATTAAAATCATGCTTAGCCATTTCCAATTTTCGCTCTTGTTCTTTTATATCGTCCGCTTTTACTTTCATTTTCAGTTTGAGGGCTATTATCAACTCCGGGATCTCCATTGATTCTCTCCTCTAGTGAAGTAAGTGCTTCTTTTAATTCTGGGGCAAAGTACTGGGCTGGCTTTAATCGTTTAATCGCCTTCTTAACCTGATCATATTTCTCGTATTGATAATACATATCGATCTTCTCCATCTCATCAGCTATACCAGCTTGCAATTGCTTGCAGAGCCAGTCTATTGATCTCCCCGATCTCTCTTTCATTTTTTGAATTCCTCAAAGGTAATCTCAATTTCAGGAACTGGTAATATTCGTTCATTTCCTTTAAAGTCCGGCGAATTATGGGGCACTACAATGGGCTTGTATCTTACCAGCTTCTTCTTTTTAAGCATTCGCCGAGCGGTGATCTCTTGATACTTTCCATAATCCATCTTCTCTTTGATGGCATACAGTTCTGCTTGGGTGTATTTCCGGCGGGGTGTAACTGAAGCATTGATACTTAAAGGTATTAATGCGAGCAATATAAATTTAGTCATAGTTTGATTTCTTTCTCTTGGATGTATTCTTGGCATTCTAATTTTCTTGCATTCCTCATGAAATAGACTTTGTCTTCAAATGGTTTTATATCTTTAATCATGAAATCACACATGAGTTCATGCACTTCTTTTGAATTTAATTGTTCTCCAACATATTCACTATCTCCATTAGACCAAGTGATCTTTAAACGGTATTGTTTAGCCATTATTTATCCCTTTATTTTCTTCCGATATCATTGCATAATAATCGTTAATGGTTTTCTCATAGAAACCCTTCAATGTTTCCTCATCGAAACCTTTTTTTGAAAATTCAAGTGTATTAACATAACCATTCATAATCGTTAATCCAAGCCCAAGAGTTCGTAATTCAACATAAGCTTTTTTTAAGTCATTGGTTATAAGTTCTACTTTTTCAGGAGATATTAGAACTTTCCCTGTTACAACGGAATTCATTAAATTAACTGAACAGTTGAGAATAAGATTGCTAATTACTTCTAAATGCTCTTGCTGCTTGTTTTCAAATACTTTCATTTGCTCTCCTCATTATTCTTTCTTGCTTTAATAATTGTTTTAAAATAGGTCTTATTACAGATTGGCGTGCAATCTTAAATTCATCAGTTTCTTGTACTTCTTTGGAATATTGAGACAGTATTTGAATAACATCTATCATTGAAAATTGCTCTTCTAGTTCTCTGAGCTTTTGTATAATTTCTTGTTCTATAGCCATTATTTATCCTTTGCTTGATTAATTTACAGTTAACATCTACAATATTAATCTACAATTTTAACAATGTCAACAAAAGGATTGAATCATGCATTGCGAGATGGATTGGTATTTTAGGGGGATATGTTTTGCGATAATTATTGTATTGCTATTGCTGATGGTTGTGATGGGTATTTTGTTGTGGGATATATACACCAATAAAAAATAGAACTTGGCATTTTATTGATAATGGGTTACCCTTCATTTGTTTATCGAGCGATAAACAAGAAGTTGAAATAAAAAGACCCCGCTTTTATACGGGGCCTAATTTTAAACATTGTCTGAAGCTACGAATGACTTCCCAGTTGCTTGTAGCTTTTTGACAGACTGAAATCATCCTTCAGATTAAAAAAGATGATTTCAATTACCTTTCATTCACTCTGAATGAAGAAAGGATATCCAAAGATTATGGCAACTCAGCCACAAAGTCAACAAAATTCCGAAAAAACCTTTTTAAAACAAGATAAACTTCGTTTTGCTCCAAAAGCGATTCAATTTACTGCTGCTTGCCTTTTCGGGAAGAGAGATGATCGATTCCGTACTAAGATGACGATTAAGCAAATGGAGATATGGACTGGATATTCAGAGCGTTCAGTTCAAACAGCTACTCGCTGGCTTGAGGATCAGGGCTTTTATCACATACAAGAATGGAGAGTAGCCCTTCACTATAACGATCCCAATATTTACATTCTTGAGGATGAGTTCCGTTCTCCTGAATGGCTATCTTTCTTTACCAGTTTTTTTAAGAAATTATGTGCTTTTGCAACCTTCTCATTGTTATCAATGACTGCATCTGGTGAAGATTGCACCGCTTTACATATATCAAGGAGTTATTTATATGGAATTGATCTTGAGATGATTCGACGATGTCGAGAACCAGATTCTTTTAAATCATTCTTCAAAGATCGTCATCATCATCCTTCTGAGATCGAAGTACCATTTGCGAGCCATCAGGCGAGGCAAGCTGATATAGGCCTATCGAAAACCGCCCCGAGCGGGGGAACGCCCCTTCGTGGGCTTGAGAATAAAATCCATAAACGGGAGAGAGTAAGCACAATGAACAATCCGAATCAATTGCCGTTCACTGAAGAGCAACTTTTACAATTAGTAGATTTTTCTAAAGAAGCGATCGAACATGCCAATAAAGCGTTAACTCGAGAGTTAATGGGCGGCAAATCGATCGCAAATCAATTTGGATATTTTCTTTCTTGTTGTCGCAATTTTAAATCGAATCCATCTTTCAAGAAATCATCTCCTCATGAAACAGTATCAAAAGAGAAAGTGGAATCTTTAAAAGCACAACAGAATGAGCGATATCAACAATTTATGGATAAGCGAGCGCAAAAGAGATTCGATCGCTTGATAGAACTTGGATACGATCCAAATACCATGCATCCTTGGGAGCAAACAGAAGTGCTCAATCGCGACCGCATGAGCTATTATACCGGAGAGGATTGCACGAATACCCAACCAGCTCGTACCACCACCGTTGAAGCCCCAGTTACTTATAAAGAAACAGATCTGGAATTTGCGATAAACTACGAGAAAGCAATCCATAAACGCACTCAAGAACAACCTGAGTTTGCAAAAACATGTGCTCGCTATGATCGTAACCCTTTATGGACAAAGTTTACCCCTGAACAACAACAAGCAATTTGGTTACAGGCACATGGCCCCTCATGCACATGCCGCAAGAACGAACAAGCGGGCCTCATTATGCCCGATATTGCGGCCAAACTTGCACAGAAAATTCCCGTAACTCAAGTAACCCCACTCGAAGAAGAATATCTTGATGCATCACTCTTTGAAGAGGTATTATGAAATTCATTCTGCACGGCAACCCTACCGCACTCCAACGCCCACGATTCTATTGCGGTAATGTGGTGGATTCCCAAAAAGAACAAAAATTTCTCGATGGATTACAAATACGCAAACAATGGGGTTGTAAAGCTCCTATGGAGAAGGCCCCAATTTCGTTCCAGGCTACGTTCTTTATGCCATTCCCCAAATCATTACCAGAAAAGGGACGCGATCGCTTACGGGATCAATATCACACTAAACGCAAAGACTTGGATAACATGATCAAATATATTCTGGACGTTTGCAATAACATCGTATTTACGGATGATTCGCTTATTGCCCAAATTTCTGCTAAAAAGATATGGGCAGACACAGGAAAAACAGAATTCACATTGGAGTATATAACGGAATATGAAGCGCCATAATAACACACCTCGTAAAGTAAAATCGAAAAAAGAGACTAAATCGTACGATTGGGGCGATTACTTCTGCAACATATCTTTCAAGATGAAGCCAATTAATGAGGCCTCCCGAGAAAAGTTTTCACTGGATTGGGTTGAGAAAGCTCGTAAAGATCCCGCGTATATAAACATCTGGGAGTTTCCAGTTATAGATGTTGGTATTTCAAAACAAACGGTTTTCGAATGGATGGCTAAAGACAAGAACGTTGATAACGCGCACAAATACGTGCGCAATATTTGTGCGATACGCCGCGATAAAGGAGCAGCAACCCGTGATCTTGATGGCTCATATATTGCCAAAACAATGCCAATATATTGCGATGACTATAAGGCGCTTGAAGAATGGCGAGCTAATCTATCCGAGAAAATAGCTGGTGCTGGTGGGTTTAAGATTATAGAAGTACCGTCATTCTCGAAAGAAACTGAATGAGATTTCAATGATCGAAAATAAGATCTTATGGTTCTTTTGGGTTGCATTTGTTTTAGGCGCAGTTGCAATACATAAATATTATTCGGAAGATGATGATGAATGTTGAAACCCGCATAAAGCTTGATCAGTTCATCCCTCGAGATTATCAGCTGCCGATTATCGATGCCGTTGAGAAGAAGAAGTTCAAGCGCGTACTAGCCATATTACCGAGAAGAGCCGGGAAAGATATTGTTGCATTCAACCTTTGTGTCCGTGCTGCACTTAAAGAAGTTCAGACTATTTATTATATATTCCCCACCTTCTCTCAAGGCAGACGAATTCTATGGGATAACCTTACCTCAGATGGTTTTAGGGTATTAGATTACTGTCCCCAAGACATAGCAGATCGTAATGAGCAACTTATGCGTCTTAAATTCGTCAATGGCAGCGTTCTTCAAGTAATTGGTAGTAATGACTATGATACTGCGCTTGTTGGTTCTAACGCTAAATTTATGGTGTTTTCAGAATATTCCCTGCAAGATCCAAGAGCATATCAATTTGCAAGACCGATTCTAACAGCCAATAATGGCGTTGCTCTGTTCCTATCAACACCACGTGGTAAAAATAATTGCCTTTGGGATCTCTATCAAATAGCTAAGAATTCACCTGATTGGTTTTGTTATCTACGCACGGTTGAAGAAACAAACCATATACCTCTCAATGAGATACAAAAAGAAATAGAACTGGGTGAACTTTCAGAGGGTATGGCAAAGCAGGAATACTGGTGTAGTTTTGACGAAGGCCAAGATGGTTATTTCTATTTGTCAATTATTGATAAAATGCGTTTAGAAGGCAAAATTGGTGATGTACCATGGGAGCCTGGGTTTAAGGTCCATACTGCGTGGGACTTGGGAATTAATGACCCTACTTGTATCGTATTCTTCCAGGTTATTGGGGCTGTGGTTCACGTTATTGACTATTATCAAGCAAGCAATCGATCAATCGATCACTTTGTGAACTATGTTTTTGCAAAAGGGTATACCTACTCTCGTCACTTCCCTCCTCACGACATTATGGTACGTGAACAAGGATCTGGTATTACGCGCCGCGAAATGTATAAGCAACTGGGACTCAATTTTAGTGAGATTTATAAACATGATTTACTTGATGGAATTGAGTTTGTTAAACAGAAGCTACCAATCATACGTATCGATGAACGAAAGTGCAAAGACTTGATAAAGGCGCTATCAAATTATCGACAAGAATGGGACTCAACGCGTAAGCAATATAAAATGATACCACTCCACGACGAATGGTCACACGGGGCAGATGCGTTTCGGTATATGTGTGTAGCATTGAAGAAAGCTTCATTTGCTGGTACAACGCCGGAAGAACTTGATAAACGATACAGAGAAGCGATGTATGGTGGCAAACAAACTACTGGATTCTTTAGAGAGGATATATAATGGAAGATAAATATATAACATTCAATTGGCCAGAAGAGTTAAAAGAACTAGCAAACAAAACAGATGAATTGACTCGTAAGTATAAACAAACCGCAAACGATATAGCCGACAAACATATAAAATCATGCAAGAAATTTCTTTGTAGGCAACGCTGTAAGAGAACTTCAGAAGAAACTGAAATATTGAAATTGGTACTCAAGGAACGAAATGCTAATGAGCTTAAAGCAATATCTCTTCAGCGCCAATTGCCCGATGTTGATGAAAATCTTAAAAATACCCTAGATGAATTGGAAGATAGTATTATTAAATCGGGTATTTACTAATGACAATATACTACGAATACCTTTCAGTATTCTTTCATGCACTTCACCGCACCATTCGATTGTATCCATGCCAGATTGTAACTCAGTACAAGAACAACAAACTTATTAAGACTACATGCAATTGCCGTGACAAAATGTAAGGGTGAATTTATACCCCAGTATCGCACTAAAAAAATTACAATAAATATCACGACAAATCCCGCTGCGGATGCTATAAATAGAATACATATTGATGGTGATTTATGGACATATGAATATCGGTACGAAGTTGATTCAGTTTGTAGCGTTTGTAAGAGAAAGGATTGCGGCAGTAATTATGAAGCACGTGAGCGTGGTTAGTTGGTTTGTGGGATTGAGTTTCTTATCATTGTTCATTTTTTTTTTAAGTAGTGAGGCACGGATGAGTAGAGAAAAGAAGCGTCTAAATTACGCCGACCTTGAAGATCATGTAACGCAATGGTGTATTAATCAAGTTGAACTACTTCGTGCCGCTGTAGACGAAATTAATGATGACAGCACTATTAAAGAACAACAACGCTTGATTATCTTTGATGGCATAGCTTGCCAGTTTGAGGAAATATTGGAATTAATGAGCAAAATTAATCATGACTCGCAGCATATATTTGACTGGGTTAATAACTTTGTGGGGCGCTATAAGATCCCCGATTTAGATCTAGAGAATTAAATTCTTTCTGTGGAATGTGGTGTTCGCACAGGACGTGAGCCGGATCCTTACAGGGGAGCACCGGCTCATTTTATTTATAAATTTATGCTATAATAATGCTTATGAAACAGCATAAAATGTATAAATCACCAACTTATTCTTCTTATCGGGCTATGATATCTCGATGCACTAATCCCAATCGTCCTAATTATAAATATTATGGCGGACGTGGGATTAAAGTGTGCAAAGAATGGCTCGAATCATTTCATAATTTTTTAAAAGATATGGGAGTTAAACCCGAAGGCCATCAACTCGATCGCACTGATGTTAATGGCAATTATGAACCAGGAAATTGTGCATGGGTAACTCCAAAACAAAATGTTAATAATCGCAGAATTCCGCCAGATCATGTTTCTGGTAAAATGTATGGACAATGGAAAGCTTTAAGCATCGCTAAATATCGTGGAGCTTCGGGTGAAATAAAATATCATTGCCAATGTTCATGCGGATTTAAATCTATTGTTAAAAAGAAAGCATTGCTTGATGGGACTTCAACCAAATGTAAGTCATGCGCTGAAAAAGTTCCTGTTCAGAAAATACAATCAATAATCGGTAATAAATATAATCAGTGGACAGTTTTATCTATTGTTGAAGAGAGAACTTCTCGAGGAAAGATCCAATTTCTTTGTGAATGTACTTGCGGTTTTAAATCAAAAATGATTAAGTATCAACTTGAAAATGATCGATCTAAATCGTGTAGGACTTGTGCAGCTTTTGGAAGAAATAAAATTAAGTGCACAATTTGTTTTTGTTATAGTCATAGAAGCATTGATTTCGATAAAGCAGATTGTGATCTAATTGGATTTTGTAGCAGATGCGATAAGTTTGATATAAATAAATACTTAAAAGGGAGAGAAGTAAATGATATTCCCTCAGCTTGGCCCGACATATTACACAGAGAAGGATAGAGCGATCCTATCGCGTATGGAAGCATTTTATGCTGAAGCGATTACGCTCAATCAATCGTTCTGGTCAGAGGCTCTGTAAAATTGGCCTCTTTAAATCCTGGGTAATTGACTTGGAAGCGCTAACGTAAAGCCGAGCGTGACAAGGGGCAAGTTTAAATACAGCCTGAGAGACTAAATCCTGGGAGCTTGAAAAAGCATGTGATAGTCCGTTCTTTATGGAGACATAAAGAGAGAGGAATAACAAGACTCTCCGCCCGAAAGGGTCAGTAAGCATAAGCTGAAGTAACAGTGAATGGATTTAGATACCCGCTTCGAGGCAGGAGATCAGACTTTATGGAATGATGTGTGGGGTAACCTTCCTGTAAATCGTCGTACTCAGTTCAATTTTAACCGCATACGACGCACAAAGAACATGATTGGTGGTCATCAACGTAACAACAGAAAGTCTTTAGTGTGTGAAGGCGTGGCTAATGCAGACGATGAGACTGCGGATCAATTTAGCAAGATATTCAAATATCTGGAAAACACCGAAGGCATATTGCATACGCTCTCTGAAGCATTTGATGGTGCATTAGTTACTGGAATGAACTTCTTGCATGTGTATATGGATTATCGCACCGATCCTGTTTCAGGAAATATTAAGGTTGATAACTGTTCATACAATTCATTCTTGGTCGATCCATTCTTTCGTAAGATGGATTTCTCCGATTGTAACACTATTTGGAAGCGAACATTTTTAACTAAGCGGGAAGTTATTGCCCTCTTGCCAGAACATGCTGAAGAAATACTTGGATTGCAAGGCAACGAATCACAAGCAGGCAGGGATAGCAAGTTTCAATTCATGCCAGAAAATTACAATGTGTCATATACCAATCTATTAACATATGATGAATATTATTATAAAGATTATCGCATGCAACAACTTCTGGTTGATGCGCAAACTGGTGAGACGCAAGAATGGAAAGGGCAAGATCCAGATCGCTTGAAGTTATTTTTAAAGAAATATCCTAAAGTGACCATGATCGAATCAGAAGTTCCTACGGTCAATCTCGCAATCGTTGTGCAAGGTAAAGTTATGTATGATGGCCCAAATCCCATGGGTATTGATCGTTTTCCCTTTGTGCCCGTTATCGGATATTACAATCCGCAGATGCCATACTACCCCTATAGAATTCAGGGCGTTGTGCGTGGATTACGTGACTCACAGTATCTATACAATCGCCGCAAAATTATTGAGCTGGATATACTTGAGTCTCAAATTAACTCTGGATGGAAATACAAAGAAAACGCGCTCGTTAATCCCAAGGATGTATTCTTATCGGGTCAAGGTCGTGGATTGGCATTGAAAGAAGATGCACAGATGACCGATGCTGAACAGATTGTAGCGCCCGGAATACCTGCTGGAATGATTGAATTATCTAAAATGCTTGGCGAAGAAATTAGTCAAATTTCGGGCGTAAATGAAGAACTACTCGGTAGTGCGACTGATGACAAAGCGGGCATTCTATCAATGCTTCGGCAGGGTGCTGGACTTACAACGCTGCAAATACTTTTTGATAACTTAGACTATGCACAAAAGCAATTGGGTGATATTATCATCGACTTGGTACAAGCAAATTACACGCCAGGTAAAGTAAAGAAGATATTAGAAGGTGAAGAACCAACCCAACAATTCTACAATAAAGCATTCGGTAAATACCATTCAGTCGTCGTTGAAGGTCTTAATACCGCAACCCAAAAGAACATGCAATTTGCACAGCTCTTGCAGTTACGAGAAGCTGGGGTTCCTGTTCCTGATGATGTACTTCTTAATGCTTCGACGATGCAGAATAAGAAAGAATTGGTAGAGGCTATTGCTCAACAACAACAACAAATGCAACAAGTACAGCAAGCACAAATGCAACAGCAAATGGATTTACAAGCTTCGCAAGCTGAACTTGCTCGCGCTCGTGCTGCCGCAGATCAAGGACTTGGACTTGAAAGAATATCTCGTGTTGAAGAAAATCAGGCATTGGCAGTTGAACGCCGTGCTCAAGCTATCAGAGATGAAGATGCTGGACTATTGGATAAAGTTAAGGCCCTTAAGGAACTTGAAGATTTGGACATCGCGCACCTTGAGAAGCTTATTACCTTATCGCAAATGCTTAAAATGCAAGACAGCCAATCAGTTACTGAAAAAGAAGATAAAGCCATTAAAGGTGCCGAAAGCGCGATCGCCTCACAAGCCGCGC
>Ga0335069_10008871_pt1 | contig 14342 bp, 9 predicted proteins | sample Lox_Sample_11_FD_206714 | JGI IMG/M metagenome (GOLD analysis project Ga0335069, IMG submission 206714) | Soil microbial communities from Loxahatchee National Wildlife Refuge, Florida, United States - Lox_Sample_1.1 | ecosystem: Environmental > Terrestrial > Soil > Wetlands | place: USA: Florida... | reverse complement strand
CTTCCTCTCGAACCGAACGTCCTTCCTCTCGAACCGAACGTCCTTCCTCTCGAACCGAACGTCCTTCCTCTCGAACCGAACGTCCTTCCTCTCGAACCGAACGTCCTTCCTCTCGAACCGAAGAGCCATGTAGGCGTCACAGCCAAGCCCCGGCCGCGTTCTGAGGTCGAACCCCATCGGGAGGCCACCATGAACCGCGTGATCACCGCCGTTGCCCTCGCCACGCCCGTCCTCGTCCTCGCCTGCGCGAGCGCCGCCGAGCCCAAGGCGGCCGCACCCGCGCCGCTCGACGTGCTGCGCGCGGGCGGCACGTTCGGCTTCGTCCTCGACGAGTCAGACCCGGGGCCCCGAGCCAAGGCAGGCTGCGCTTCGGACCACCCGAACGACGCGGCCGGCGCGGACGCCTGTTATGGCGCGATCGCCGCGGAGGCCGCGCGCGAGGGCATCCGCTTCTCGGTCGACGGCACCGGGCGCCTGGTGTGGACGTCGTACTGCGGCGGTGACAACGGCAAGGAGGCCACCTGCCTCGAGGGGCCGGTCGACGCCGCACCGGAGAGCGATCGCGCCGTGTCGGCGCACTTCGTCGCGATCCCCCACGGCGTGCAGTTCCCGCAGATGGACCACGTCCCGACCCAGGCGATGCGCTTCGAGGTGGTCGACGCGGACACCATCGTGATGGTCGACCCGCACAAGGGTCGCCTCGTCTTCCGTCGCAAGTCGTAGAAGGTCTTAGACCTTCTTCTTCGACTTCCGCTCCATCCCGTGGACGACCGCCTGCTCGATGGCGGAGGCGAGATCGCCGGGGAGAGCGTCACCGCGGCCCCACTGGTCGACCTTCACCAGCGTCGTGTGCGCGGCGCGCGCGATCTTCGACCGGCGGTGGCGCGACAGGGTGCGCAGCTTGTTCTGGTTGTCGCTCGTGACGGGACGGACGGCAGGGGTACGGGCTCCACGCATGACGGCTGCCCGCGTGATAGCGCACGATCAGCGGGTAAACAAGGCCACCTGGCAGGTAGAGACCGGAACGAACTCGACGTGGGTGGACCCCACGTCCCGCGAGTCGATGGTCGCGTTGCCGTGGGCGCTCACCTCGCCGGACAGCTTCGTCAGTCCGGTCGCCTCCGCCAGCTTGCGCAGCTGGTAGGCGATGTCGAAGGGCGTTCCTTCGTCCATCTGGGCGTCGAAGGCGTTGCACGGGACGGGGCTGGCGTTCCAGGCGAGGACCAGCCGGAAGCCGTCGTCGAAGGTGCGCACCGTTCCGGTCATGGCCCCCAGCAGGGGGCCGACCGCCAGCTGGGCCCTCTTCACGTCCATCCCCTGGCTCGCGTCCCCGGTCGCCGCGCCGTCCCAGACGACCTCGATGGGCTTGGGCAGGCCCGTCACCTCGATCGCGTGCACTGCGCCGCGCGCCGTGACGTCGGCATGGGCGGGGCCGAGGTTGGTGTAGTGCACGCTCGCCTCGACCTGCAGGTCCTTGCCACGCACGCCGAGCAGCTGCGGGGGGATGCCGATGCGCGTCGGCGGGGTCCGCGGCACCGTCACGTCGACCTGCGTCGTCCTCGAGCCGTCACCGACCACGAGCACCGTGGAGGAGTCGGGCACCTGCGGGTCGAGCCCCACGTGGATGCGGGATAAGCCCGGTGCGCGGTCGAGGTCGACTCGCCATGGGCCAAGGGCCCCTCCGGGTACGCCGAGCATCACCTTGTCGGAGCGTGCGTGCAGCTCGGTGTCGTTGTCCCGCTGCGTGGCCTCCGCGTGCATGCCAGCCGCCTCGATGCGTACGGCGTCGCCGACGGCGCCCTTCCAGACGATGCGCGAGTCGTCGATGACGATGGAGGGGGGGATGAAGTCGCCTCCTTGTCCACCGCTCGGACTCTGTCGCCACTTCGCCAGAGCGTTCTCGGCGAGGCTCCATGCGCCGCTCACCTCGATGTCCGCGCCTTTCACGGTCAGCCGCGTCGGGCGCAGGCCGCTCGTCTCGACTTCGAGCTCGGGAGCCGACGCGCTGGCGCCCGGGAGGTCCGCGGCCGTCGCACGCAGTCCGAGCAGGCGGAAGCCCCCCTGCTCGATCTTCGCATCCTCGATGGTCAGCGTGATGCCGTGCGCCGCCGCGGCCTCGATGAACTGGCGACGCACCCACCGCGGTAGCCAGTAAGCCGCGGCTGCGGCCCCTGCGATGGCGAGCAGGAGGAGCGCGAGCACCACGCGCGTCGCGATCGCGAGCCTCGACGCCCCAGCGTGACGCTTCTTCGGCGCCGGATCCACCGGCACGTTCGCGGGAACCGCTGGTGCCGCCGGCAGGTCGAGCTGCAGAGGTGCAGGCTTGACCGGACCCTGATCCTCCGTGCTCACGCCGCCCATGGTACCGCGTGATAACGTCGGATCGATGCGCGCGGTCGTCGTCACCCGCTCGCTGGACCTGGCGGCGCCGCCCGAGCGCCTGTGGCCGTTCTTGGCCGACACGGACCGGTTCAACCGCATCATCGGCATGCAGGAGGTGAGCTACCGGCCCATCGAGGACGAGGCCCGCGCCGGCGGCGCCCGCTTCGTGGCCGAGACGCGCGCCGCCGGGTTCAAGCTCGTGTACGAGGAGTTCCCCTTCGAGTGGACCCACGAGCGCGTCTTCGGCGTGCGCCGTCGGATGCGCGGAGGTCCCATCGAGTCGTACGCGTGGCGCGTCACGCTCGAGGAGCCCCGCGCGACGAACGGCGACGGAGGGGCTGCGCGCGCGGGGCTCGAGGGAGGCACGCGCGTCACGGTGCGCTTCGAGATCGTCCCGCGGAGCTGGGCGCTCCGGCCCATCGCATGGCTCAACGCGCGGAGCTTCGCCTCGAAGCTCGCCGAGCTCGGCGCGATGGTGGACGCGCACGTTCTCGAGGGCGCGTCGAGTCCTTACGTGAAGCCCGTATCGCCCGCGGACGCGGGCCTCGTCGAGGTCGCGCTCGAGCGGCTGCGCAAGGACGTGAAACAGGAGCTCGTGACCAAGCTCGGCGCGCTGGTGCGCGACGGCGCCGACGCCGACGTCGTGCGCATCCGACCCTTCGCGCTCGCCGACGCTTGGAAGGAGGACCGGCGAGAGGTGCTGCGCGCGATGTTGCACGCGGTGCCGGCGGGACTCGTCGAGATGCGCTGGGGCATCATCTGCCCGAGCTGCCTCACGGCTTCGCAGCAGGTTCGAGGGCTCGACGAGATCTCGGCGGAGGGGCACTGCCAGCTCTGCGACATCACGTTCGGCCTCGACCTCGACCGCGCCGTCGAGGCCACGTTCCTCCCGCATCCGTCGGTTCGACGCGTTCCCGAGGGCATGTTCTGCATCGGTGGCCCGGCGCGCACGCCGCACGTCCTCATGCAGGGGGTCGTCGAGCCGAAGAAGGACACGACGCTGACGGCACCGCGCGAGAGCGGACGCTATCGCCTGTTCGCACGCGGCGGGGCGGCGGCGACGGTGGAGGTCGACACCTCTGGTGCGCCGTCGGCGCAGGCTTTCATCGAGGAGGGGCGAGTCGACCCCTCGCGCATCCACGTCGCGCCCGGAGGCGAGGTGCGCGTGTCGAATCATCTGGCCGACGTGCGCCACGTGAAGATCGAGCGTCTCGACTTCGCGAGCACCGCGGCCACGGCGCACGTCGTGTCGACCCTGCCCGAGTTCCGGACGATCTTCTCGAGCGACCTGCTCAAGCGGGGCACGCCGCTCAAGGTGGCGCGTGCCGCGGTGCTCTTCAGCGATCTCACGGGGTCGACGGCGCTCTACACGCATGTCGGCGACGCGGCGGCGTTCCGACTGGTCGACGACCACTTCGACGTGCTCCGCGAGGTCGTCGCCGCGCACGACGGTGTGCTCGTCAAGACGATGGGCGACGCCGTCATGGCCACGTTCGTCGACGCGAACCAGTGCGCACGGGCGGCCATCGAGGCGCTCCGGCGCTTCGAGTCGTTCCGCGCGAGCGAGAAGCACGGCAACCTGGTGGGCCTCAAGCTGGGGCTGTACGCGGGCGCCTGCTACGTCGTGACGGCCAACGGCTCGCTCGACTACTTCGGCCAGACGGTGAACGTCGCCTCGCGCATCCAGCACCTCGCCGAATCGGGGCAGATCCTGATGCCGAACGACGTGCTCGAGTCACTGCAGGCGCGCGAGCGCGATTCGATGAAGGTGCTCGATCGCTTCCAGGCGCGGGTGAAGGGGGTCGAGCAGCCGCTGGACCTCGTCCGCGTGACGCTGCGGGCCTAGGCGCCTCACCCGCGCGAATGGCGGAGCTCTTGACGAGTCCGCGGGCGAGACTTACGCATTGCGTCAATACAGCGCCAGAGGGCGCACCTTCGAACATCTTCGAACAAGGAGAAGTCCCATGAAACTCGGCTTGTTTCACGGGCTTGCAGCGGCTGTGTGCGCTGCGGGCGCCGTGGGCTGCGCCCTCCCGACGACGGGGGCGGGGGAACCCCCGGCCGGCCAGATGTCACTCGCGTCTCTCGAGCAAGGTTCGAACGTCACGCGGACGTACCTGGGGACGACGCAGCAGGTGGCGCTCGACGGGAAGCCGGTGGTCGGCACCTTCGACTTGCTCGGTGGCGCGCAAGTGGAGATCGAGATCGCCACAACTGACGGACAGCCCGTGCGCTTCGAGCTGTGGCAAGTGCACGTGGGCGGCTGGGCGAGCATGGTCTCGACCGTCGATTCGCGATCCGGCTTCGCCCTGCAGGCGCTTCGCCCGGACGAGGACTCGTCGTGGATCATCCGCTTTCTCCCCGGCGCGCCCGAGCAAGTCGTCGTCCGCCTCGATTGCACCGGCAGCACGCATGGCTGCACGCCGTTCCTGCAGCCGGGTGACGCTTGCCCGGCCGGCTGGCAGTGCGACGAGGGGCTCACGTGCGTCGTGCCGGGCGACACGTGCCAGCTCACGAGCACGCTCGAGAGCCAAGCGTCGAACTGACCCAGGACCTCACTTCGTCCAAGTCGCGCCGAGGCGGCGGCGGAGCGCCGTCGCCTCCGGCGTGAGCGCGAAGCGCACGACGTCACCCGAGTACGGGTGCTCGAGGACCGCCGATAGCGCCTGCGGGCCCGGCGAATCCGCTGCGCGCTGCAGCGTCGAGTCCAATGTGCGCATCTCGTCGACCATCGTGAGCAGGTCGCCGGTGATGACGAAGGCAGCGCGCAGCTCGGCGCGCGTCAGGGACGACACGAACTGGTCGATCGCGGGCGGGCGCGACTGCGGCGACGCGATGTGAGGCGCCAAGTCCTCCAGAAGCTTGCGCTGGCGGCGCGTCAGCGAGCGGGAGATCGCGCCCTCCTGCTGCGCCACGACCTTGAGGGCGATGACGTCGACGTCGTCGGCTCCGTACCCGGGCACCACCTGCCGCGCCGCAGCGACGAGCAGGGCCTCGATGTGCGGGGGCGGCAGCTCCTCCAGCCAGGGCACCCCGTACGCGATGCGGGCGGCGGCTCGCGAGAGACTCGCGAGCTGGAGCATCTCGGTCTGCTCGGTGAGCGAAGGCGGCACGACGATCCAGGGCACGTCCTGCGCGAGCACACGCGTGCGCATGACCGTCGGCGACACGGCGAGCTCCACCTCGCCGACGCCGAGCTGGCGCACGACGCGATCGAGGATCGCGCGCGTCGGGTGTCCGCTGCGCGACGTGATGCGGTCGCGATAGGAGATCCCGAGCTCGCTCAGGTCGGAGCGCATCAGCTTCGCCTCGATGCCGGCGATGGCCGCGGCGACCTCGAGGAGAATGTGGCGTCCCTCGTGCGGAAGGATGTGCGTGACCAGCGTCGGGCGATCGAGCACGGGGTGGCCCTGTTCCAGCGGCGCGGGTCGTCGCGCGCGCAGCCACGACTTGCGCCCGTCGTCGAGCTCCCCGGTTATCGCCCGGAGCTCGCTGACGACGATGGCCTCGTCGGGCCGGCGTTCGCCGGTGAGCGATTGCTCGAGCAGCGACAGGCCGGCCGCAGGATCGGCCGTGGAAAGGAGCGGGTGCGCCTTGGGCGTGATCATCCCGAGCAGCGTGCGCGTCGCTTCCTCGTGTGCGCCCATGCGGTGGTAGGCGCTCGCGAGCTCGAAGCGGGATTCGTAGAGCGTCGCATCGAGCGCGACGGCGCGCTGCAGGTGCACGATCCCGTCACGCATGCGCGAGAGCGAATAGATCTCGAGCTGTCCGAGCGCCGCGAACCAGCGGGCATCCACGTCGCCGAGCTCCTGGCCGAGGCCGATGACGGCCGCGAGGGCGCGTGCGTAGCCGATGTTGTCGCGCCCACCGTCTGGCTTGCGATAGAGGCCCGCGAGACGCGCGAAGGCGCGCGCGTTGGCGGGAGACGTGGCAACGGCCTCGACGAGCGCTCGCTCGGCGGCGCGCGGGTCGGCGAGTCGCTGGTGGACCTCGGCCAGCTCGAGGAGGATCCCCGTCTTCTGCTCCGGGTCCTTCTCGACACTCGCGAGCCGGCCGAGCAGATCGGCGATCTCCTCACGGCGCGCTCGCTGCGCCCGCTCGTCGTCCACCACGGGGTCGGCGGCCATGCGCCGCAGCAGGGCGCGAAGGGCCCGCGCGTTGGTGGGTTCCACCGCGAGCGCCGCGCGCAGGACGCGGTCGACCTCGTCGGGGCGGGTGAGCACCTTCTCGTAGATGCTCGCGAGCGCGAACAGCGCCGTGAGCTTCGGGGGAACCTCACGGCTCGTGGACACGACGGCCTCGAGTGCGTCGACGGCCTCCGGCCAGGCGCGCTGCGCGATGCACAGCTCGGCGAGCGTGAGCAGCGACGGTACGTGCTGCGGCGCCGAGGAGCGCACCTTGCGCATGGCGTCGATGGCCGCCGCCAGGTCCTGGAGCTCGTCGCGCGCGACACGCGCGATCTCGGAGCCGAGCATCACGATCGCGTCGTTCGACTTCGCGCGTGAGAGCGCGTCGCGGAACGCGCTCACGAGGCGCTCGCCTTGCCGTTCCTCGAGCAGCACCGTGGCGAGACGCCCGGCCGCGGGGATCGAGTCGGGATCCGCGTCCAGGGCGCGCTCGAGCATCGTCGTGGCCTTCTGGCGTCTCTCGTTGACGGCCCCGAGACGCTCGTCGTCGTCCGGACCGAGGAGCAGCTCCGCGGCGTCGACGAGGTACCGCGCGCGAACGCGCGGTTCGATGGCCAGCTCCGCCAGCGACCGCGCCGCAGCGTAGGCGCCCTCCGCGTCCTGGAGCTTGCCCGCGAGGCGTGCGACTCCCGTCGACGCCCAGACCGAGAGATCGTCGATGCGGAGGGCGTCGCGATATCGCTCGAGGGCCTCCCTCCCCAGCTCGTCGCCGCTCCGGATGTCCTGAGCCTCGTCCGAGGCCGTCTCGAGGAGCAACGCCAGCCGCAGCTGCATCGACAGGCGCGTGTCGTCGTCCGACGCGAAGGGCACGAGCGCGCGCAGGGCGCCGATGACGGTCTTGCGCGCGCGCGGATCGCCTCGGCGCGCATTGGGCAGCTCACGCCGCAGGGTCGCGTCGAGGGCGCCGGGGTCCGTGGGGTCCAGCTCGAGGACCTGCTTGTACGTCGGGGCCGGGTCGCCCACCGGCAGCTTCCACTCCTCGAGCGCCGCGAGGTTCCAGAGCGCACCGAGGCGCGCACGCGAGTCCTGGAGCTCCTCGCCCTCCTTGGCGAGCACCCGCGAGAGCGGCGCCAGCTCTCCGGCACGCCGGCGGATCCACTCCAGCGTCCTCAACGCCGGCACGTTGTCAGCCTGGTCGACGAGGATCGACTCGAGCAGCGACGTCGCCCGCAGGGGCTCCTTGTCGATCTCGACGAGCAGCGCTGCCAGCTCGAACGAGAGCGCGTGGCCCGTACCGGCCGCACCGGCGCGCTCGACGCGTCTCGCCAGCAGGGAAGCGAGCTCTCCGAGCGCGGCGCCCCCCGCGGCACGGGCGCGGCGAGCGAGCACGCGCGTCAAGCGCTCGGCCACGAGATCGTCGTCGGGCGCCTCCGACAGCGCCCGGTGGTAGGTGCGGACCGCCGACGCGTCGTCCTCGAGGCGCAGCTCGTCGATCTCGGCGGCGCGCGCGAAGTGGCGAGCGCGCTCGTCGGGCGTCCCGGCGTGCGCTGCGAGACGCTCGATGGCGTCGCGCAGCGACTTCGCGTCGCCGTGATCCTCGAGCATGCGGGCGATCTCCTCCGCCGGCACGGGATGCGCAGGGTCGATGGCGCGCGCCTCCTCGAGTGAGCGCATGGCGTCGAGCGGCTTGCCCAGACGCTGGTGCTGGAGCTGCGCGAGCGCGAGCCAGAGCGACACCTTCTCGGGATTCGTGGGCGCGTGCTCGATGCGTGCCCGCAGCGACTTGGCCGCGAGATCCCAGCGTCCGGCGTCCTCCTCGAGACGCGTCTCGAGGACGCGCGCAGCCGCGTGCGCCGGGTCGGCGACGAGCACCTCGCGCACCATCTGCATCGCGCGCGCGGGGTCGTGCTTGGCGAGCGCCTCGCCGGCCCGGGTGCGTAGCGCGAGCTTCGTCGTGGCATCCGTCGCGAGACGGGCCTCGTCGAGCAGAGCGCGCGCGAGGGTCCGCGCGTCGCCGAGACGCGCGGCGGTCCGCTCGAGGCCGAGGAGCGCTGTGCGGCGGTCGGCATCCAGCTCGAGCACCTGCTCGTACGCGCGCGCCGCGCGCGCTGGATCACCGAGCAGCTCCTCCCAGAGCAGCCCCACTTTCTCGAGGTACGCGATCTTGCGTCCCTTGTCGGTCGCTTGCTCCGCGGCCTGCGCGTACAGCTCGACCAGTGACCGCGCCCCCGCGTCTACCGATTCGGAGAGCACGGGAGCGAGCAAGCGCGCGAGCGAGTCGAGGACCGCCGCGTCTCCCGGTGCGGCGATCCACGCCGAGCGCAGGTGGCGCAGCGCGTCCGCCGGTCGCCCGATGTCGTCGCAGATCTTGGCGGCGCGCGCGAGCGCCTTGGATCGTCTCGGCCCGTCGTCGGTGCGCGCGGCTTCCTGCAGCCACGTGGCGATGCGCTGCTCGTGCTTGCCGGTCGCTGCGAGGAGCCGGTCGAGCATCTCCACGAGCGTCGGATCGGTCGCGTCCACCGAGAGGGCGCGCTGCACGTCGGCCACGGCGGCGTCCAGGTCGTCGTCCTTCTCTGCGAGCGAGGCGAGCGACCTCAGTTCCCACGCGATGGCGGCCGGGTCGTTGACGAAGCGGATGCGCGCCCGGCGCGCTCGGGCGGCATCCTTCCACCGCCCGTCCGCCTCGTGCAGGCGCACCAGCTCGTCGAGGACGCGCCGGTCGACGAGCGCCGAGGTCGGCGAGCGCGCCGCCGCCCTCTCGAGCAGCTCGCACGCGCGCATGTTGTCCCCGAGGCGTGTCGCGTAAATCGCGGCCGCGTCGAGCTCGAGCCGTGCAGCACGCGCGATGCTCGACTCGATGCGCGCCTCCTCGTCGAGCAGCCTCGCCAGCGATCCCCAGTCGGCGTGTGCCGCCACGTGCCGCACCAGCGCATCACGCACGGGGCCGACGCTCGGGTCGAGCTCCAGGGCGCGCTCGAGAGCCCCGCGCGCTGCGTCGATCCGCGAGAGCCGTCTCTCGAGGATCTGCGCACGCTCCACGTGCAGCCACGCGGCGAGCCGCTTCTCGGCGCCATAAGCATCCGCCATGCGTCCGAGGTGCACGGCGAGGGCGTCCCAGTCGACCGGCGCGTTGCTCGTCTGCGCGCGCAGCACCAGCTCCGCCTCGAGACCCTTGAGCGCCGCTGCATGGTTGGGCGCGTGCACGAGCGCCAGCTCCCACGTCGAGCGCACCTCTGGGTTCCGCTCGCCGACCGCGTCGAGCAGCCTCGCCTTCTCTGCGAGCAGCTCGACTTTGTGCGCCTCGGTCGTCGCCGCGAAGAGCTCGTGCTCCAGGTGCGCGAGCATCGCCGGCAGCGCCGCGCGCGCGTGCTTCTTCCTGCGGAGCATCGCGTGCGCGGCCGACGACGTAGGGTCCACGCGCAGCGCCGCCTCGGCGTGCATCGTCGCCCGGCTGTCGTCGCCGAGGATCGCCTCGCTCGCGATCGCGAGCTCCATGTGCGCCCGCGCCAGCCCCACCTTGTCGTCCTTGGACTCGAGCGTCACGATGCGCGCGTTGAGGAGGTCGACGAGCACCCCCGGCTGCGACATGTCCGCCGGGAGCCGCACGGGTGACGGCTCGGGTGTGCGCAGACTCAGGCTCGGCGAGGGCGGCAGCGGCGGCGGGCCCTTGCGGGGCAGGGGAGGGGGCGCCTTCGACCCGCGCTTCGGGACGATGGATGGCGGCGGAGGCGACGTGGCCGGCGGCAGCACCGACGACGAGGTCATTCCGGCGGGCGCGAGCTCGAAGGGCGTGGGGATGTGCACTGCCCGCGAAGGCATCGGTGGGCGGATCCCCGTGGCACCGCTCTGCTCGGCAAGGGGCTTGGTCGCCGCCGCCTGCTGCAGCGTGAGCACCTGCGCGTCGATGTCCCACCCCTGATCGGTCTCGGCCAGGAGCTTGTCGATGGACCCCAGATCGTCGTCGAGCGCCTCGAGCTCCTCTTCGACGTCGGCCTCTTCGAGCAGGCTCCCGGGCAGGGTCTCGGGCTCGCTGCTCGTCTGGCTCGCCTTCGCCCTGGAGGGTCCGGGCGGGCCGGCGTCCTGCGCCATGGCTCCATGGTCGCACAATCACGGGGCCTTAGGGCGGGGTAGAATGCCTGACCGTGGTGCGCGCGACGAAGCTCCCGTGGATCGCAGCGCTCGTCGCGCCGGCGCTCTCGTGCTCGCTGATCGTGCAGTTTCACGACCAGGACGCCGGTTCGAACGAAGGGGGGCCGGCCGGTGACGATGCGTCCATCATGGATGCGACCCAGGAGCAGGTTCAGGACGCCGGCTTGGACATGAATGTGGGCGACGAGGTGGTCACGGAGGCGGCGGCCGTGGACAACTGGGACCCGTGCCTCGGGAAGACCAACGGCTATCGGTGCGGTAACAACGGTCTGGACGACCTGCTCCCCGACGCCGACCTCGTCTACTGCAGCGGCGGTTCCATCGGCAGCATCACGGTCTGTGACGCCGGGTGCCTGCACGTGGTCGATCCCTTCCCCGACTCGTGCAACCCGTGCGGGGGGGTCGCCAACGGCGACTACTGCGGCAGGGACCTTTCGGGCTTCAACCCGGACAACGCGGACATCCTCATCGGCTGCACGGGGGGGCAGGTGGGGCTTCAGGACGCGTGTGTCCACGGGTGCGGCTCGAACGGCAACATGTCCTCCTGCTATCCGTGACCTCGGTTACCCTGGGCTCGTGCCCTCCAGCAGGCCCCCGAGCAGGCCGCCGCCCCGGTCGCGCACTCCCCTCAATCTGAGGCTGCCGGATCTCGACTTCGATCTGTCGCAAGCCTCGCGACGCGTGATCGAGGGCTCGCTCGGGATCGTCGCGGGCGACCGCGTCGTCATCGTCGTGGACACGCCGCGTGGGGCTCTCGGTGCGGCGCTCTCCGAGGCGACGCGCACCGTGGGTGCCGAGGCCATCGTGGTGCAGCTCGATCAGCTCGGGCGACGCCCGCTGCGCGCCGTTCCCGCGTCGCTGCGCGGTCTGCTCGAGGGAGCGCAGGCGAGCATCCTGCTCATCGGGTTCGACGAGGAAGAGTGGTCGATGCGCGTCGAGTACGCGAAGATCGTCACCGATCTTCGGCTGCGCCACGCGCACATGGTCGGTCTGGGGCGCGCCGCGATGCTCACCGGCTTCGCCGTGGACCACCAGCGCGTCGTCGACGCCACGCGGGCCGTGCGCACGCGCCTGCGGCCCGACTCGGTGATCCGCATGCGTTCGACGATCGGCACCGACATCGAGGTGCGCCTGCATCCGCGCCACAGGTGGCAGGAGCGCGTGGGCATCGTGCGCCCGGGACGGTGGGAGAACCTGCCGAGCGGCGAGCTGTTCACGTGCCCGGGCGAGGTGAACGGCACCTACGTCGCCGACGCGAGCCTCGGCGGACAGGTGGGCGCCAACGCCGGCGTGATCGCGCGCACGCCGGTGCGCGTCGAGATCAGGGGGAGCGTCTGCCGGTCGATCAGCTGTCCCGATCGCGCCATCGCGAGCCAGGTCGAGACGCTGCTTCACAACGAGCGCAACGCGGATCGCGTGGGCATGGTGGTGCTCGGTACGAACATCGGCCTTCGCGACGCGACGGGCGAGATCTGCTGCGACCAGAACATGCCCGGCCTGCACATCGGCTTCGGCGCCACCTTCCCCGAGCAGACGGGCGCCGACTGGGACGCCGCCATGCAGCTCGTCATGGCCGCGACCGGCGCCGACGTGGACCTCGACGGCTCCCCGCTCCTTCGAAGCGGCCGCTATCTCGTCCTCTAGACCTCAGGGCAGGGGCAGCACGAGGAGGTGCAAGCCGGTGCCGTCGTAGGAGGCATCGCCGGTGGTGCCGGGCGGGGCGCCCGCGGGATCGCCGATGACGGTCACGAGGTACGACGTCGGCTGTGCGAAATACTGCGTCGGGTCCTGCGTCGGATCGACGAGGTCGAGCGATTGAGCGAGCGACATCCAGAGGTGTGCCCCGCCGTCTCCGCCGACGTCGACCGCGAACCCGAGCTGGCCGAAGGAAGCGAGCGGGATGCGCGTTGCAACCTGCAGCGGGCCGGAGGGCAGGATCTGATCGGGAGCGCTCAGCGTGGTGACGACGCTCGCGTCCGCCGCGCCCTGAGCGCCGAAGGAGACGACCGCTCCGGCGTCACCCGCAAGCACCGCGAGCGCTGGCGAGAGCTGTGCGGCCTGCACCGTGAGAGCGCCCGAGTCGGGCGCCGGTAGCGATGCTCCCGGGACGGTCGCGTAGTCCATGCGCAGATTGCCCGTCGTGGGGCTCCAGTCCGAGCCGCAGCGTTGGACCGACGCATTCTGGTCGCTCGCCAGGCAGCCGCGGGCCCAGAGCACCACCGTCGCGCCGGCGACGATGGTCCCGCCCGGGATCTGCGGCATCTGGTGCTTCGTCACACCTGCAGCCTGCAGCAGGTTGTAGCAGGTGCAGTCGTGGGTCTGGGCGCAGTCCCCGCGCTGCAGGACGGTCGCCACGTCGGCCGCGTCGAGCGCCCAGATGGTCAGGTCGCCGCCGAGCATCGAGGAAGCGTCCGCCAGTGCGACGGCTCCTCCGACCGGCACGCCCGGGTAGTTGCTGGCCGGCATCGGGGTCGTCGACGGATAGGGGCGGTCCGTCATCGACGGTCCGGCGGTGCCGACGCTCCAGCAGAACACCGTGTCCGACAGGCTCGGAGAGGCCTGGACGAAGAGAACGCCCGGGGGCTCGGTCATGGCAGCGTCCTCCGGTGCGTCCGGCCCGACGCTGTCCGCCTGGACGTCCCCGAACGGGGCGTCCATGACGGTCACGTCCGAGCCGCCGTCGAACTCGGTCCCCGAGTCGTTCTGGGCGAAACCGCTCGCCGCGGCGTTGGAGAGCGAGCCGCAAGCCGCCACGCCCCCTGCGGACGCCGCGAGCGTCATCGCAGCTGCGACGAGACCGAGCCGAAGACGAAGCATGTCCGAGCCTACCCCGGGGGAGCGTACATGCACGGCCCGGTCCTCGGCTCGCCTCCTGCGAATTCGCCTGGATTTGCCCTTGCTCCCTCTGACGCCCGCGTCATGCGGCACGCCAACGGGGATTCACGTCCTCGCGCAACCCCGCGTATCGTCTGATGGCACGGTCGTCGCTGAAGGGAGCGCCATGCGTTGGCTTGCGCTCGTAGCATCCACCCTTGCTCTGGCGGCGCTCACCGGCTGCGCGCCGACCACCACGTACAGGTACAGCGCCTATGCGCCCGCCGTCCGGCCGATCCCGTTCGACGGCCGCACGGACCCTGCCGGATCGCTGCACTTCGAGGGCACGGCGACGAACAGCATGGTCCAGGAGAACCTCGCGCCGCAGATTCACGACACGGCGCTCTTCATCCCCCGCTGGACCGTCGAGGGCGCCGTTCTCCTGGCGGTCAGCTCTCACGTGCAGCTGGGCGTGCGCGCCGCCTACGCCGACTACGCGTGGGCGCAGCAGAGCGCGGTCGGGACGATGCCGGTCCCCAACGCCCCCGCGAGCCTCGGCTGGGGCCCCGAGCTGCGTCTGTCTTTCCCTCTCGACGAGGGGAAGCGCGCCGCGATCGGCATCGCCGGCAACTTCATGAGCTACCAGGTGCCCTACGCCGAGTGGACCCTCGTCAACGCCGGCGTCGCCGCCACGGGCAACGCACCGTGCTCCCCTTCCGCGGCGACCTGCGACGGCTACTCGCTCGTCGACACGAAGGGCGAGTCGCACTGGGTCTACTCGGTCGGCGTCTATCCGTCGTACGCGTTCGGCGACCACGGCAAGTACGGGCACGTGTTCGGCCTGGTCGACGGCACCAACGGCTTCGCCAA
>Ga0335069_10008870_pt1 | contig 14342 bp, 8 predicted proteins | sample Lox_Sample_11_FD_206714 | JGI IMG/M metagenome (GOLD analysis project Ga0335069, IMG submission 206714) | Soil microbial communities from Loxahatchee National Wildlife Refuge, Florida, United States - Lox_Sample_1.1 | ecosystem: Environmental > Terrestrial > Soil > Wetlands | place: USA: Florida... | reverse complement strand
GCCGCGACCTCGCGGGGCGCCTGCGGCGAGAGCGCCAGCTTCTCGGCCAGCGCCTTCCGCACGGTGCGCGCCACGTCCTGGATCAGCTTCTTCAGGATGTCGTTGATCAGCGCGCGTTCCTGCAGCGTCAGGATGCGGCCGCGGTCGCCCATCAGGTCGCCGATCGCACTGACCAGCTGGCTGCGACCCTGCGTGGTGCGGTCGTGCGCAAGATCGAGCAGCTTTCGAACGTCGGTCGCGATGATGGCCATTTGGGGTGCGACGAGCAAGACGGCGTTCCTAATTCACTGAATTGGACGTACTTTCCGGCGCCCTGCGAAGCACCGGAAATTCTTGATGTTTAAACCGTTATGGATTGGAAAGTTAACGGAGTACGGGTTAGCAAACCATTAATTTGATTGGCTAACCAATCTTTGCGTCATGACGGAAATAATGTGCGGATTGGGGAAATCCGCGGGCGCTTGCGTTATTCCGGGCGGACCACGTCAGGCTTTCCGTCATAGTCGTAATCCATGCCGATGGACTCCGGCTTCCCGTCCTCGTTCTCGTCGATCTCCCAGACGTCGCATTCGTTCTTCGAGCGGTCGCCGTAGATGATCTTCGCTTCCGGCTTGCCGTTCTCGTTGCGATCGACCAGCGCATAATCGGCTTTGCCGTCGCCGTCCTGGTCCACGAGATAGAGATCGGGTTTCCCGTCGCCGTCCATGTCGACGCCCCAGCGATCGGTCTTGCCGTCGTGATTGTCGTCGTATTCCCAGGTCTTGTAGCCCTTGGTGGATTGCGAGACCTCGATCTTCCCGGTGTCGCTCTGGGTGCTGGGCGTGCTGTTCGCCTCGACCTGGCTGCCGTCCGCCAGGCGGTCGCCGGTCATCTGCATCACCCGCGTCACCTCATCGACCGAGACCGCGTAGTTGAGCCCCTGGGCGTCCGGATCGACGAAGCTGTTGATGCCGATGAGCTTGCCCTGGTCATCCAGCAGCGGCCCGCCGGAATTGCCGGGATTGATCGGGGTCTGGGTCTGGATCACGTCGGCCTGGTGGTCGTAATGGGAGTCGTTCCAGCCGTATTTCGGACGGATCTGGCTGACATAGCCGCGGGTGTAGCTCCAGAACTCGCCGTGCGGATGGCCGATCGCGTTCACCTCTTCGCCGACCTCGACCGCGGAGGGATCGCCGAGCGTCACCAGCGTCATGTTCTCCGGCGGATTCTTGATCCGGATGAGGGCGAGGTCGGCGATCACGTCGATCCGCTCGACGGCCGCATCGTAAGCCTTGCTGTCCTCGACCGCGACACCTGAGGGCGGCATGAAGATCACCGAGACCGTGTCGGCTCCCGCCACCACGTGATGATTGGTGATCACCAGGCCGTCCTGGTTGAGGATCGCGCCGGCGCCGATGAAGTCGCCGTTCACCACCAGCACCACGCCGCTGGCCACCTTCTTGAACACGTCGGAGCCGATGCTGCGGCTGGTGGCAGTCGAGGGCGCCTGCTCCAGGGTCTTCGCGACAGCGGAGGATTGCGCCACCACGTCCGGCGTCTGCTGGTAGTTGCCGAGATCGACGCCGCCGAGCTTGTCGCTGCTCGAGCTGTTGCCCTGGCTGCTGGCGGTCGTCGTCAGGTTGCCGATCTGCAAACTCGAGGAATCGACGATGCGGTAGGTCGCCTTGGCCAGCACCGCGCCGGACGCATCCTCGGCGATCATCTGCTCCTCGCCGGAGCCGGTGGTGATCTTGTACCAATTGCCGCCGTCGTCCGGCAGGCGCTTGGTCTCGCCGGCCTTGATGTGCAACGCCTGCGCCAGCAGGGTCGGCGCGCCGTCGCTGGGCACATAGCGGATGTTGACCGTCACGTCGGCATTGGCCTTCACCGTCAGGGCGAGCTGGGTGCCGATGGTGACGGGATCGCCGGAATCGATGGCGATGCTGCGGGCGTCGTTGCCGCCGCTCTTCGGCTGGGTGATGAGCCGGAGCTCGACCTGATCCGCCGCAGATGCCCCTGCGATCGGCACCAGCCAACCGCCAAGGAGCGCCGCCAGCGCGGCCGCCAATACCGGGAACCGGAGCATCGTGACCTCTCCCCATTAGGGCCCCACGCAGGCCGGAGAATTCTGCCTCCGCGGGCATGGAGTCGGAAAGGGTCTTTCAGCGCACCGAGGCCGGTGGCGCGAACATGCAGGTGTGCGGCTGCGCCGAATGAACCCGGCGTTACGCGATCTTGCCGCCGAGCTCGTCCTCGACGTGGATGCGGATGATCTCGTCGAATGAGGTCTCCGCCCGGAAACCGAGGGCGGTCGCCCGCTGCGGGTCGAAGTTCCGGGGCCAGCCGGCGACGATCTTCTGGATGGTCGGATCGGCTTCGCGGCGGATGAGCTTCAGCGCCTTCTCGCCCGCGAACCGCTTCAGGGACTCGAGCTGCTCGCCGACGGTCGCGGAGAGGCCCGGCATGTTGAGATTGCGCCGCGGCCCCAGCTTCGCGGTGTCGAGCGTCGCGGCATGGATCAGGAAGCCGACCGCGGCCCGGGGGCTGGCATGCCAGTGCCGGACATCCTCCGGCACCGGCAGGACCGCTTCCTGGCCGGAGAGGGGCTCGCGGAGGATGTTGGAGAAGAAACCCGACGCCGCCTTGTTCGGCTTGCCGGGACGGATGCAGATGGTCGGCAGGCGGATGCCGATCCCGTCGAGGAAGCCCTTGCGGGAATAATCCGAGAGCAGCAGCTCGTCGATGGTCTTCTGGGTGCCGTAGCTGGTCAAAGGCGCCTGGACGAACTCATCGCCGATCTTGTCCGGGAAGGGCGCGCCGAAGACCGCGATCGACGAGGTGAAGACCAGGCGGGGATGATAGGGGGATTTCAGGCCCTCCTGGCGGATGGCCTCGAACAGCGCCCGGGTGCTGTCGAGGTTGATGCGGTAGCCCTTTTCGAAATCCGCCTCCGCCTCGCCGGAGACGATGGCGGCCAGATGGAAGATCGTGTCGGGACGAAGGGCGGCGAGCTTGGCCGCGGCGCCGGGGGCGGAGAGGTCGCTCTGCAATGTCACGACCTCGCCCTTGAAGCCCGTCGGCTTCGTGGGCTCGACCACGTCGGTCAAGGTGAGGCGGGTGAGGGCGCGACCGCCGAGCGTTCCGTCCAGCACCAAGCGGTCGGTCAGCTTCCGGCCGATCATCCCCGCCGCGCCGACGATCAAGATATGCATGGACCCGCTTCCCTTTGGTCTGACCACAATTCAGACCGCAGGGGTCGCGTGTCCCGGGCCGTCTGTCAAGGGCTGGTCGGTAGCGGTAGAGGCGCAACGGGGCACGGAACGCCCCGTTGCGCTGCAGCAATGGATGCCGGTTACTGGTTGATCGCGTTGGTCAGGTCGCCCATGGGCGGGCTGCCGGCGGCGGCGAGCGCCTTGTCGCGCTCGGCGATGCCGGGGAGGGCCGGGAGGTCGTAGCGCTTCATCAGGAAGCGGATGATCGAGGTCGTGTCGTACTCGGTGTGATCGACGAAGCCCTTCTTCACCATGGGCCCGATGATCAGCGCCGGGATCCGGTTGCCGGGGCCCCAGCGATCCGCCTTCGGCGGCGCGACATGGTCCCAGAACCCGCCGTTCTCGTCATAGGTCAGGATCACCAACGTGTGCTCCCATTGCGGGCTCTTCTCGAGATGCGCGATCACGTCGGCCAGGTGCTGGTCGCCGGACATCACGTCGGTGTAGCCGGCATGTTCGTTGAGGTTGCCCTGGGGCTTGTAGAACGCGACCTGGGGCAGGGTGCCGGCATCGATCGCCTTGATGAACTCCGAGCCGGCGAGGCCGCCGTCCTTCAGGTGCTCGGCGCGGGCCGGCGTCCCCGGAGCGTAAGCCGCGAAGTAGTTGAACGGCTGGTGGTGAAACTGGAAGTTCGGCACTTGGGCGCCGTTCTTGCCGTCGAGCGTGGCCTGCCAAGCGCCGGCATACCATGCCCAGGTGATGCCCTTGGCGGAGAGGAGTTCGCCGATGGTCTGCGCCGTCTGCGGCGGCAGGGTGGTCTTGGCGGCCGGATCGGCCATCGCGGGGTCGCCACCCTGCGCCGGCGGATTGTTGCTGGGTTGATAGGCCGGCTGCATGGTGTTGACGGCGTAGAAGTCCGGCGTGATCGCCCCGTCACTGACGAACTTCGGAATCCCATCCAGGGCCGACATCGCGCTCTGGATCGAGGGCGTCAGCGTGACGTTGTCGTCGTTGACCGCGGCGATCAGACCCTTGGCCGGCGATTTGTCGGCATCGGGATATTTCGGCGCGCAGGAGCAGATCAGGAATTGGTGGTTGAGGAACGAGCCGCCGAAAGCGCCCTGGAAGAAATTGTCGGCGAGCGTGTATTTCTGGGCGACCGCCCAGAGCGGCAGCTTCGATCCGTCGTAATGCCCCATGACCAGCGCGCCGGAATCCGCGTAAGCGACGAACTTGTCGTTCTTGCCGTGGTCGATCTGCATCTGCTCCTGGTAGAAGCGATGCCAGAGATCGTGGGTCGTTACGCCGAGCGAGGCGTTGAGCCCGTTCGGGTCGTCGATCGCGAAGGGCTGGTTCGGGAGATGCGCGGTCTGCGCCTGGGTGATCACCGGGGTGACACCCTTCGCGGTCAGGCCATCCCAGACCGGCGGCAGCTCGGTGAAGGCCTTGCCGTTGCGGTCGATCTGCTGCGCCTGGGCGGCCGAGACATTCTGCAGCCCGTTGGCGCCGGGGAAGTTGCCGTAGAGATTGTCGAAGCTGCGGTTCTCCGCGTAGATCACCACCACGTTCTGGACCGAGGCGACGCCCTTCGGGCCGCCGTTCGTCGCGCAGGCGGAGACCGCCGCCACGGCGCCGAGACTGAGGCTGAGCACGGTCAGCAGTCGCATACGTTTCGTCATGAGATTTCCCTGTCTTAATGGCGGGCCCCCCGGGTCCGCGGTTCCAGTCTTCGCGGGGGCGCGTTGCAGTTTGGTGACAGACTCCCGAAGAATGCATGATGCAGGTGCGAAAGGGCCAGGGGCGTGCGAGGATACGACGGTCATTCCCGATGGTGGAGCCCGATGCTGCAGCGCCCCGTTCGCCGGACTGTCATCGCCGGCGCTGCGCTCACAATCGTCCTGATCCTCGCCGGTTCCCTTGGGGGAGAATCCGGCCGCGCCGGCGAGGCGCCGCAATCCCGCGCGGACGCCTATCGCGAGGCAGCGGCGCTGACCGATCTCGGCCGCCGGCTGTTCTCCGATCCCATTCTTTCCGCGTCGGGCAAGCTCAGCTGCGCCAGCTGTCACGTCCCGGAGCACGGTTTCACGCCGGCCAATGCATCGCCGGTTCAGCTAGGCGGCCTTGATCTGAAGCAGCCCGGCACAAGGGCCGTGCCCGCGCTGACCTACCTCCAGGCGACGCCGCAGTTCACCGAGCACTTCTTCGACAATGAGGAAGAGGGCGACGAGAGCGTCGATAACGGCCCGACCGGCGGCCTCACCTGGGACGGCCGCGCGGACCGGCCCCGCGAGCAGGCCCGGATCCCGCTGCTGGCAGCGAACGAGATGGCCAATGCCAGCGCCGCGGCGGTGGTGGCGCGCATTGCCGGGAGCGCCTATGCCAAGGAGCTCCGCGCCATCGCCGGTGCCGATGTCTTCGCCGATCCCGACCGCGCCTTCACCGCGATCCTGACCGCGCTCGAGACCTTCCAGGAGGATGCGGCGACCTTCTATCCCTATAGCAGCAAGTACGACGCCTATCTGGCGGGCAAGGCGAAGCTCACGGACCAGGAAGCGCGGGGCCTCGCGCTGTTCAACGACGAGAAGAAGGGCAATTGCGCCAGCTGCCACATCAGTCAGGTCCGCGGCGACGGCACGCCGCCGCAATTCACCGATTACGGCATGATCGCCCTCGGCGTGCCGCGCAACCCGGCGATCCCCGCCAACGCCGATCCCAGGTACTTCGACCTCGGCCTTTGCGGGCCGCTGCGGCGCGATCTGCTCGGCAAGGCCGATTATTGTGGCCTCTTCAAGACGCCGAGCCTGCGCAATGTCGCCCTGCGGCAGACCTTCTTCCACAACGGCGTGTTCCATTCATTGCGCCAGGCGGTGGAGTTCTATGCCAGCCGCGACACCAATCCGGAGAAGTGGTACCCGCGCCGCGCCGACGGCACGGTCGCCGCATACGACGATCTTCCCAAGGAGTATTGGGCGAACCTCAACACCGACCCGCCCTTCGGCGGCAAGCCCGGCGACAAGCCGGCCTTGAACGCGGCCGAGATCGACGACGTGGTCGCGTTCCTGAAGACGCTGACGGATGGATGGCGGCCGCAGTGATCGCGGCGGACGCGGAAGTGGTGCCGGCTGCGGGATTTGAACTCGCGACCTACCGCTTACAAGGCGGTTGCTCTACCCCTGAGCTAAGCCGGCACTGCGGGCGGGCGCCCGAACGCGGAATCCCCGAATATGAAACGTTCGGGACCCCCTCATAACCCTCAAAACCCCGGTTTATCAAGCCCCGGCCGATGACTATGCTGGGCCATTGGCATTCCCGGGAGCATCACCATGGCCCATCTCAAAGTCGCCCTGATCCAGAATTGCGCCGAGCGCGAGGTAGGCCCAAGCGTCGCCGAGGTCGAGTCCCTGGTCCGGGTGGCGGCCCACAACAAGGCGGAATTCATCCTGCTCCCCGAGATGGTCGCCATGCTGGAGCCGGACAACGCGGCCGTGCTGAAGAAATGCGTGCCCGAGGCGGAAGACCCGGCGCTGAAGACCTTCCGCGGCCTCGCGGTCGAGACCGGCGCCTGGATCCTGGTGGGCTCGCTGCTGTTCAAGGAGCCCGGGAAGTCCCGGGTGGTGAACCGGTCGCTGCTGGTCGATCCCGCCGGCAACATCACCGCACGCTACGACAAGCTGCATCTCTTCGACGTCGATGTCGGCGACGGCCAGTTCTACAAGGAATCGGCGACGGTCGAGCCCGGCGAGCGGGCGGTGCTCGCGGCAACGCCCTGGGGCCTGCTCGGCCTCTCGATCTGCTACGACCTCCGCTTCGCCTATCTCTATCGCGCCTTGGCGCAGGCCGGGGCGGGGATGCTGGCGGTGCCCGCCGCCTTCACCTATGCAACCGGCAAGGCGCATTGGCACATCCTTGCCCGCGCCCGCGCCATCGAGACCGGCAGCTTCGTCCTGGCGCCGAACCAGTGCGGCACCCATGCCGAGGGCCGCAAGACCTGGGGCCACTCGCTGATCGTCGATCCCTGGGGCGAGATCATCGCCGATGGCGGCGAGGAGATCGGTGTCATCCAGGCGACCATCGACCTCGACCAGGTGCTGGAAGCCCGGCGCAAGATTCCGGCCCTGAAGCACGACCGCGATTTCCCGGCACCCGGCCGCCCGGTGCTGCAGAGCATGGCAGGGGAGTAGGGCGCGCCACGCTCTACTTGACGAAGTCGCCGTCCACGAAGTTCTTTGTGCCCACCAGGTCGATCGAGAAATCCGCTTTTCCGTCGCCGTTGACGTCGCCCTGGATGATCGTGTCGGTCGGCGTGTGGATCCAGCGGAGCTCGCCCGGCACATTGGTAAACGGCGTATCCGGACCGATCAGGTGAAACTGCTGATCGCCGAAGAGCTTGGTGTCGGCGTCGATCGCGCTGAGATCGATCACGTCTCCACCGGCGACGCCGGCGCCCTCGAAGTCCTCGATCGTGTCCCGCGTCGCCTTGGTGTTCCCGCTGTCGGTGAGGCTGAGATAGACGAAGGTATCCGTCCCGGCCCCGCCGCTGAGATCGTCGGCACCGCCATGGCCGGCGAGCGTGTCGTTGCCCCCGAAGCCGCCCAGCTTCTCATTGGCGGCGCTGCCGGAGATGATGTCGTCGCCCGTATTGCTGCCGTTGATCGTTTCGAAGTTCTTGACCGTGCCGGTGCCGGCGCCCGCCTGGATTGAATCGGCCGCCAGGGTCTGACTGTTGAGCGTTGCCGCCTTGCTGTCCAGGTTCACCTTGATGCCGACGCCGAGGGCGAATGCATCCAAGGTGTCGGATCCCTTTCCGCCGTCGAAGAAGTCGGTGCCCAAACCACCATAGAAAACGGAATCATCGCCGGTGCCGAGCTTATAGGAGTCATTGCCGGTGCCATCGATCACCAAGTCGTCGAACTTGCCGCCGACGAATCTGTCATCGCCGGCGCCAAGATCGATGTTGAGGCTCACGGAGCCGGTGTTGGTCATCACGTCGTTGCCGCTGCCGGCGGTCAGACCCTCTTCGAGCCTGCCGCTGTTGGTGATGACATTGGCGCCGTCGCCGAGATCGACTTGATGCGTGACGATCCCGGTGTTGATGAAGACGTCAGCGCCGCTGCCGAAGATAACCTTTCCATCGATGGTGCCGTGGTTGACGAGGGCATTGGCGACGCCGTCGCCGAGGTCAACGTCGCCGGTGATGAGCTTCCTGTTGGTGACGGTGTCGTCTCCGGCGCCCGTGACGATGCCTCCGCTCACGATCGTGCCGCTGTTGACGACCGTGTTGAAGCCGGCGTCAAGATTGATGCCGAACTCGATGGTTCCGCTATTGGTCACCGAATCGTCGCCCATGCTGGCGGCGACGCCTCCCGCGATTGTGCCGCTGTTGGTAACGTGGTTGGTGCCGTCGGAGAGATCGATGCTGCCGTTGATGAGGTGGGTGTTCGTGACGGTGTCGTTGCCGGCACCAAGGAGAACCTTGCTGTCGATCGTGCCGCTGTTATTCAGCACGTTGTCGCCGTCGTGGAGATAGAGGGTGCCGTTGATCAGACCCCGGTTCGTGACGATGTCGCTGCCGAGTCCGGTGTTCACGCCTCCGACCCCGCTGATCGTTCCGCTGTTCGTGATCTTGTCCACACTGTCGAGGTTTGCGCTGACGCTCTCGACCGTTCCGCTGTTGAAGAATGTGTTGGTGCCTTCGTCGAGTGCCACACCGCCGACGATGATGTGGGTGTTGATGAAAACGTCATTGCCCGACCCGCCGAACACGTCATGGCCGATGGTGCCATTGTTGATGAGCTTGTCAGAACCAAGAAAGAAGACACTTGCCTCGACGGTGCCATTGTTGGTCAGCTGATTGAAGCCGTCACCCATCGAGACGTTCTGGTGGAGGATGCCGGTATTGAACATGGTGTCGTTGCCGGTTCCGAAGGTCACGTCGCCGCCGACCGAGCCGCTGTTGCTGACCGTATTGTTGCCGGCGCCCAGGTCCAACATGCCCCCGATCTGGCCGGAATTCTTCACGACGTCGTTGCCGGCGGCGGTGCTCAAATCGAGCGTGATGACCCCGGCATTGGTGATGGTGTCGCCGAAGGTGGCGGCGGCGTTGAGCTGAACGACTTCGTCGATCTGGCCGCCGTTCGCGATATTGGCCGATCCGGTGAACTCCACGCTGCTGATGAACCCCTGGTTCTTGATGGCGAGGCTATGGGTCGTGTCGAGATCATGGATTCCGGCGGTCACGCCCGTGATCGTCGCCCCGGCGTGGTTCGTGATGGCCATGCTCTTGGTGGAGGAGGGGGCGGTGATGGCGAGGTCGATGCCGTATGTCCCACCCTCGATCCGGCCGCTGTTGCCGATGTTGACTGCGAGCGAGGAAGAGATGCCGGCATTGCCGGCGCCGGAGATGACACCGTCGGCCCCGACGGCGATCGTGGAGTTCTTGATCGGCGCCCCGATCCCGGCGTTGAACATCACCAGCCCGTCGAGGTCGCTTTCGATCACGCCGTCGATCGTGAGGGCCCAGGGTCCGCCCGTCGTGGCAATGCCGTTCGCGCCGGAGGCGAAGATGTAGGCGTCGTGCTCCAGGGTGACGCTGCCGCCACCGTCGAAGTTCTGCCCCGAGTTGAAGGTGTTCTCCTTGATATCGACCTTGATCGGCATATGCGCTCCCTTCGACGGGCTGTGGAAACTTTCAGGCAATGCGGGTCTCTCTGCGGTCCCGGATCACGCGGGCACCGCAGTGGAGATGGAGTGGTCTGGTTCAGATCGCAGTCCGGCGCCGCCGTTCACCCGTCACGGGTTCGCGGTCTCGGTGTCATGACTTTCCTCAGCGGTGCCAACGCGCCCCAACGGACTGGCCGTCAGGGTGCCCAAAGCAGCGCGGGAAAGACAGTCGGCATATGCCGACTGTTAGCCGGACAGCTACTTCACGAAATCGCCATCCACGAAGGTCTGCGTGCCCACCACGTCGATGGAGAAGTCCGCCTTGCCGTCGCCATTCACATCGCCCTGGATGATCGTGTCGGTGGGCGTGTGCACCCAGCGGAGCTCGCCCGCTGCATGGGTGAAGGGCGTATCGGCACCGATCAGATGGAATGCCTGATCGCCGGCGGTCTTGGTGTCGGCGTCGATCGCGCTCAAGTCGATGACGTCGCCGCCCGCGGCACCCGCGCCCTCGAAGTCGTGGATCACATCCCGCGTCGCGATGGTGTTCCCGCTGTCGGCGATGTGGAGGTAGGCGAATATATCGTTGCCGGTCCCGCCGGAGAGATTGTCCGCGCCGCCACCGCCGGCAATCACGTCGTTGCCTCCGCCGCCGTCGAGTTCCTCCTTGGCCGCACCGCCGACGAGAATGTCGTCGGCGGTGACGCTTCCCGCGACATCCTGGAAGTTCTTGATCGTTCCGGCTTCGCCGCTCGAATGGATTGATGCCGCCGCGAGGGTGTGGCCGGCAACCGTCACCGCCTTGGTGTCGAGATTCACCTGGATCCCAGTGGGCCGAAAGAACGCATCCAGCAAGTTGCTGCCGGTGCCGCCGTCGAAGAAGTCGGTCCCCCCGCCGAAGAAACTGACGGCGTCGTTTCCGCCGCCGAGCTTGTAGACGTCGTTTCCGTCGCCGGAACGGACATCTTCGGTGAAATTGCCGTCGGTAAATGTGTTGTTCCCGTCGCCAAGGTCGATGGTTCCATGGATCGAGCCGGTGTTGACCACCGTGTCGTTGCCGTCGCCGGCAGAGAGGATCCCGCCAATCGACCCGGTGTTGGTGATGATGTTCGAGCCATCGCCGAAATTGACGGTCCCGGTGATGATCTTGGTATTGGTGAAGATGTCGCCGCTGGCGCCGGTGCCGGCGGTCACGTTGCCGTCGATCGTGCCGCTGTTGAAGAACGTATTGGCGCCGGCGCCGAGATCGACGTCGCTCTTCACAATATGCGTGTTCTTGAAAGTGTCGGCGTCGGCAAGCGTCGTCACGTGCCCATCGATCGTCCCGCCGTTGCTGATGACGTTATCGCCGTTCCCGAGCTCGATATTGCCTTCGATGAGCTTTGTGTTGGTGACGGTCTCTTTCAGGAGGCTGCCGAAGACATTGCCGACGATCGTTCCACCATTGACCAACGAGTTTGCGCCCCCGGCGAAAGTGACAAAATCGCCGATGGTCCCGGTGTTGACCACCTTGTTGGCGCCCGCGGATAGGTCCACGAACGAGTCGATCGTTCCGCTGTTGATGAGCGTGTCGTCGCCAAAGCCGAACGCGATCGAGGCGATGTGGCCGCTGTTGATGGCGACATTGTTCCCCTGGTCGCCACCGTTGCCGAAGTCGACGGCGCCGGCGATCTGGCCGCTGTTGGTGAACTTGTTGTTGCCGACACCCATTTCGACCTTCTGGTCGATGGTGCCGGAATTGCTCATCGTGTCGTCGCCGGTGCCGAAAGTCACGACACTGCCGATCGTGCCGCTGTTGATCAGTGCGTTCGTGCCGCCATTCGGCGTCACCGCTCCATCAATGATTCCGGAATTGACGAAGACGTCGTTGCCGCTGCCGCCGATCAGATCAAAAAAGATATGACCGCTGGTGGTGACCTTGTTGTTGCCGTCCACCACATCGAGGGTGCCGTCGACCTGCCCCGTGTTCTTGACGACGTCGTTCCCCTCTCCGGTCGTCACACTGCCGTTGATGAAACCAGTGTTGGTGATGGTGGCGGCAGCCTCGAAGGGGTTGAGCTGCAGCAGGTAGGTGATGGTGCCGCTGTTGGTGAGGCTGAGGGCGCCGGTCCATTCGACACCCTCAATGAAACCCTTGTTGTTGATGGCGAGGCTGTGCGCGGCGTCGGCATCCTTGATGCCGGCGTTGGTGCCCCTGATCTCCCCCGTGACGTTGTTGGTGATCGTGATGACCTTGGTGGAGGAGGGTGCACTGATGTCGTACTCGATGCCGTAAGTCTTGCCTTCGATCCATCCGCTGTTGACGACATTGGTCGCCTGTTCGGCGAAGACGCCATCGGCGCCGCCCCCGAAGACCACACCCTCGGTGCCGACGATGACGGTGGAATTCTTGATCGGTGCGGTCACGCCAACGTCATAGAGATCCATGCCGGAGATGTCGCTCTGGATGACGCCGTCGATGGTGAAGGTCCAGGGTCCTTCGTTGGTCTCGAAACCGTTGTCGCCGGTAGTAGTGACATAGGCGTCGTGCTCAAGGATGACGCTGCCACCGTTAAAGAAATTCATGCTCGGGTTGAACGTGTTCTCCTTGATGTCGATCTTGGTGGGCATGGGCGTTCCCTCCGACGGGGTTATGGGTCCTTCAGACGACACAAAGACGGATGCGGACCGGCATGGCCGGCCGCAGCTGTAAGGTTCGGGAAATCAGACTAGATCGCGGTTGGGCGCCGCCGCTCAACCGTCGCGGGTTCGAAGCTGTCCTGATGTCATGGCTTCCTTTGCGTTTTCCAACGCGTCCCCGGCAGATAGGCTACAGCGTGCCGGAAGGCAGGCGCATTGGACAGTCGGCATATGCCGACTGTTTGGTTGACCGCGGCCGACACCATGGCATGCTGGTGGAAGACTTCCCGTTGGTTCGGTGCCCATGCCCGACGACTTCATGTTCGGCGACCTCATCGACCGCATCTACGAGGCGGCGTTCCTGCCGGAGCTTTGGTCGCAAGTTCTTGAGACGGCGGCGGAACTTTCCGGCTCCGCCAACGGCGCGATCTTCGTCTTCAACGAAAACGCGCCGATCCGTGGCAGATTCAGCGACGCCTCGCCCGCGAGCGCCGAAGCGCTGAAGCATGTCCGGCCGCTGTTTGACAACTTCCTGTCAAGCGACGGCTGGAAGCTCTCGCCCGGAATCATGCGGATGTATGATCTGCAGCCGGCGAGCTTCGTGCACGTTGAATCTTTTATGACGCCGGAAGAGATCGCGAACGACCCGCAGCGGATCATCGCGCGGGCGGTCGGCATCGGCGACAATCTCTGCACCGCGATCCCGGTCCCGACCGGGGAGCTGGTCACGGTCGTGTTTCAGCGCTGGCTGAAGGACCCGACCTATGATCGGAAGGCGATCGACCGCATGGATGCGCTGCGACCGCATTTCGCCCGCGCCGGGATGATGGCGGCGCGATTGCGCCTGGAGCGGGCGGAGGCGACGGTCGCGGCGCTCCAATCGGCCGGTCTCGCGGCGGCGGTGCTGAGCGCCTCGGGGCGCGTGCTGACGGCGAACGCGCATCTCGAGCAGATGTCCGCTGCCATCATCGCCACAGCGCATGGCGGGATCGCCCTGGCCAATCCCGCCGCCAACGCCCTGCTGTGCGAAGCAATCGCCCGGCACCGGGACGACCGGGCAGTCCGATCGATTCCCGTGCCCGGCATCGAAGGCCAGCCCCCGCTGGTCGTCCACCTGCTGCCGCTGCGCCGCGCGGCGCACGACATCTTCTCCGGCGCGGACATGGTGCTGGCGGCGACGCCGGTCAGCGCCAGCGCGACCGTGCCCGCGCCGTCGCTGCTTGCCGGCCTGTTCGACCTCACCCCGGCCGAGGCGCGTCTTGCGGCCGCACTCTGCCAGGGCCAGCCGCTGAAGGAGGCGGCCGCCGGCGCAGGGATCACCTTCAAGAGCGGTCGGACCTATCTGGAGCGCATTTTCGCGAAGACAGGCACCCATCAGCAGAGCGAGCTCGTCGCTTTGCTGAAGAGCGCCGAGCGGATCGGCAGGCCCGAGCGCTGAGCTCAGTTCCGGTATTTCACCCCGGGGAGCACGCAGAGCATCTCGTAGAGCAGGTTCGCCGCCAGCAGCGCGGTGTTGCCGCTGGGATCGTAGGGTGGCGACACCTCGACGAGATCGCAGCCGACCAGGTCAAGGCCCTGGCAGCCGCGGATGATCTCCATCCCCTGGATCGTGGTCAGCCCGCCGATCTCCGGCGTGCCGGTGCCGGGCGCGGAGGAGGGGTCGAGGCCGTCGATGTCGAAGGAGAGATAGACGGGGCCCTTGCCGAGTTGCGCGCGAATCTCGGCCATCAACGGCGCCAGCGACCTGTACCAGCACTCCTCGGCCTGGACGACGCGGAAGCCCTGGGCCCGCGGCCAATCGAAGTCCTCGGCCGAATAGCCGGTGGCGCGGAGGCCGATCTGGGCGACCCTTTTGCCGTCCAGCAGGCCTTC
>Ga0335069_10008869_pt1 | contig 14345 bp, 15 predicted proteins | sample Lox_Sample_11_FD_206714 | JGI IMG/M metagenome (GOLD analysis project Ga0335069, IMG submission 206714) | Soil microbial communities from Loxahatchee National Wildlife Refuge, Florida, United States - Lox_Sample_1.1 | ecosystem: Environmental > Terrestrial > Soil > Wetlands | place: USA... | reverse complement strand
TCAGCCAGGCGTCTACCTCTCGTTCTGCGGCTACGACGCGAAGGGCGATCTCTTCGCCGACGGCACGAACCTGAGCAACGACTTCGCGCTCACGGAATTCGCGCACGGAAAGACCGGCTTCAACGAGCTCTCCGTCTCGCAAGCGATCCACAACGCCGGGCAGGTGCAGTGGGACGGAGCCTACGTGGCGGTCGAGGATCTCGATCAGCCGGTCATCTACCAGTTCAAGGTTTCCGGCTCGACGGCGAAGCTCAAAGGCACGACGAGACTCAGCGGCAGCGGAACGTGGGGCGGCCAGGCATGGATCGACGGCGCGAGCGTCATCGTCCCGTTTGCAGAGAGCGGTTCCAATCCGTCGGAGGTCGGCTTCTGGAAGTACCCGTCCGGCGGATCGGCGACGAAGATCCTCAAGAAGGGCCTCGATGCGAACGTCCTGTCGGGCGCGACGATCAGCGTCGGAAAGTAGCGAATGGCCAGCGTAGAGATCTCCAGAACGTTGCGCATACCACCCGGCCCCGCGGCCGAGGCGCTCGGCAGCCTGCTCGGCGCGATCGCCGCTCAAGAGGGGCCGTGGCGCGGATTCGCGCTGCACGTCGGCCTCGGCGAGCTGCACTTCCCCGACGTGGGTTACGTCGCCGTTCCCATCAAGTTAACCGTCGCGAAGGGCGAGCGTGCCCACGAATTCGGCATCGCGTTTACCTCGTCGAATCTACCCGCCGCGTTTCCCGGCTTCAAGGGAACGATCGCCGTCGGCGAGCGCGGGCTCGGCGAATGCACGCTCTCCCTGCGCGGCGAGTACGAGCTGCCGATGCACTTCTTCGGGAGACTGCTCGATGCTGCGATGCTGCCCCGCGTCGCCGAGAAGTCGCTGGAGAACTTCGTCGAGGAGATCGGCGTGGCGTGCGAGGCTCGCGTCAATCAGCGCGAGGCCGAGTTCGCTCGCTACCGATTCTACGCGCGAACCTTCTCGTGAACGAGATTCGCGCCGGCTGCTGCATCGTCGGCGGCGGTCCGGCCGGTATGATGGCGGGAATGCTTCTCGCTCGCGCCGGCGTGCGAACCGTCCTGCTCGAAAAGCATGCCGACTTCTTGCGCGATTTTCGCGGCGACACGATCCATCCGTCGACGCTGGAAGTGATGGCCGAACTGGGGCTGCTTGAAAGGTTCCTCGCGCGGCCGCACCAAGAGGTGACGACGCTCGCCGGCAATCTTGGTGACGCGCTCATCACCGTCGCCGACTTCTCGCACCTTCCGACGCGCTGCAAGTTCGTCGCGTTCATGCCGCAGTGGGAATTTCTGAACTTTCTCGCCGAAGAGTCGAAGCGCTTTGCCTGCTTCGATTTGCGCATGCAGGCCCGCGCGGAAGGATTGCTTTTCGATGGCGACCGCGTCGCGGGCGTGCGCGCGCAGACGCCCGACGGTCCGCTCGAGATTCGCGCGCCGTTGACGATCGCCGCCGATGGGCGCGAATCGGTGCTGCGCCGCGACGCGGGGCTCGACGTCGTCGAGTTGGGCGCGCCGATGGACGTCCTCTGGCTGCGCCTCACGAAGCACGCCGACGATCCGCACGAGACCTTCGGATACATCCGCGCCGGCCGGATCATGGCGCTCATAGATCGCGGCGCGTATTGGCAGTGCGCCTACGTCATCCCGAAGGGCACGTTCGCCGAGTTGCAGACGGCGGGATTGATCGAGTTCCGGCGGCAGGTGAGCGAGATCGTGCCGTTCCTGCACGAGCGCGTCAACGAAATTGCGAGTTGGGACGAGGTAAAATTGCTGACCGTGCGCGTCAACCGTCTGCGGCGCTGGTATCGCGACGGGCTGCTCTGCATCGGCGACGCGGCGCATGCGATGTCGCCGATCGGCGGCGTCGGCATCAACCTCGCAGTTCAAGACGCGGTCGCCGCGGCGAACCTGCTCGCGCCGCGCCTGCGCGAAGGCGCGGTGACCGTGCGCGATCTACAAGGCGTGCAGCGCCGCCGGGAATCGGCCGCTCGAAAGACGCAGGCGCTGCAGCTCTTCATTCAGAGCCGGATCATCGGGCGAGTGCTCGCCGACGGACGCGCGCCGCTCCTTCACCGCTTGCCGGCGCTCGTCCGATTCCTGCCGTTCTTGCCGCGCATTCCGGGACATCTCGTCGGTCTGGGCTTTCGTCCCGAGCACGTCGAAGCGTAAGGCATGGCACGTGGATTTGTTCTCGGCGCGGTTGCAGCGCTCGTCGCGCTCGCGCTCTGCGCGTACGTCGGCATCGAAGCGGGGATCGTGCCCGCGAACGCCGACGCTCGGCCGTCCAAACTCGAGCGCTGGATGGCGCGCGCATCGCTGCGCGCAACGCTCGATCGCGAGGCGCAAAAGGGCGACAACCCGCTTCCGCTCAGCGACGAGAACCTCGTCGCCGGCATTCGCCTCTACGGCGAGAACTGCGCGGTCTGTCACGGCGGCGCCGGCGCACAGCCTTCGAAGATCGCGCGAGGGCTCTACCAGCATCCGCCGCAGCTCGCGAAGGACGGCGTCGAAGACGATCCCGACGGCATAACCTACTGGAAGATCGAACACGGCATCCGGTTAACCGGGATGCCGTCGTTCGGAAAGACGCTCGACGAGAGGCAGATCTGGCAGGTGACGCTCTTCCTCAAACACATGGACGCGCTGCCGCCGGAGCCGCAGCGCGTCTGGAAGAGTTTAAAGAGTTAGCGGTTCCTAGGGCGACGGCGTCGGCTCGACGTCGGTCGTCGGCGTCGCGAGGAAGATGTACTGATCGGTGAGGTTATCCGAGGTCTGCGTCGGCGTCGCGGGCGACGGACTCGGGAACTGGTACTGCATCGAGAGGCCGGAGAGCACGGCCGCCGTCTCCGGATAGACCTGACCCTTGAAGGAGCCGTCGTTGTTCATCGTGGCGACGACGTGCAACTTCCCCTGCGGGCCGGCGCCGAGGCCGAGGTCTACGCTCGACGGACCGATGTCGAACCAGATGTAGTTGCCGTCGCGCCCCCCGGCGACCGGAATGTAGAGCTTGTAGAACGACGTGTGGTAGTAGCCGCGCAGGGTGCCGGTCGGAAATATCTCGAGGTCGAGCCGCCCGGTGAGCGGATACTCAGATCCGTAGACCTCGGTTATCGCCGTCTTGAAATGCAGGTCCGTCGCCTGGGCGGAAACCGCGCTCGGGAGTGCGAGCAACGACATGCATGCAAGCGAGACGCCGCCGAAAAACCGCAGAACCAAAGACCGTACCATGCTGACTCCTCTCGGATTGACCATTCTAAGGGAGTAGAGCGCTCGGCCCGCCGAGAACGTGACGAGGGTGGTACAGCCAGCCGAAATCGACCTGCGCGGCCTCCCGGTCTGGGAACGTCCCGAACTCATCCGCAAAGCCCTAGACCGTCTTCCCTCGGGCGCCTCGGTTACCCTCATTACCGAGAACGAACCGCGAGCGCTCTCGTCACGCATCACGCAGGACCGCCCCGATCGTTTCGTCGTCGAGACGCGCCGCATCGCCAGCCGCGTCTGGCACCTGCGGCTCACGCACCGTCCCGGGGAACCGCTCGATCGCAGCTCCGCCGTCCAAAACTTGAGCCGCTGTCCGGCGTTCGCCGCGCTCGACGCCGAAGTGCGCGCCGAACTCGCCGCCGCTGCGGTGTGGCAGACGGGTCGCCGCGGGCAGACGCTCGTTGCCGAGAACGTGGACTGGCCGTACATCGGCATGGTTACCGAAGGCATCGTCGCGCGCGCCAACGGCGGCGGACGCGAGCGCGAACGAATTCTTTACGAGATCTTTCCATACGAACTCTTCGGCGTCGCCGAATACTTCGATCGCGGGCTGAAGATGGCGCGCATCGCCGTCTTCTCGAAGACCGCGCACGTGCTCAAGGTTCCGTGGGACGCGGTCTCGCGCGTCGCCGCGCGCTATCCCGAACTGACGAACGCGCTCGGGGTCGTGATGGCGCAGCGCGTGCGATTGCTCGCCGACGCGCTGAGCGTGCAGGGTTCGCTGCCGATCCTCGGCCGCATCGCCCGCGTGCTGCTTCCCTACGCGATGCCCGAGCGCGGTCTCGTGCCCGCCGCGACGTCGCTCTCGACGATCACGCAATCGCAGATCGCTGCCGCCGGCGGAACGGTCAAAGAGGTCGCCGCGCGCGCGATCGCCGATTTGGAGTCGCGCAAGGCGCTCCGCCGCGAGCACGGGCACATCCGATACCTCGATCGCGAAGTGCTCCTGGAACTGATCCAAGACGTTTCGTAACGCTTCCCCTTCGACTCCGCTCAGGGTGACATGGACGCTCAGGGTGACAGGGAACTGAAGCCCGCGTAGGGGCGCAGGGCCTCGGGCACGACGATGGATCCGTCGGCCTGTTGTCCGTTTTCGAGCAGCGCGATCAGCGTTCGCCCGACCGCCAGGCCCGAGCCGTTGAGCGTGTGCGCGTGCTCCGGCTTGCCCGATGCGTCGCGGCGGAAGCGAATCGCGGCGCGGCGCGCCTGGAAATCGGTGCAGTTCGAGCACGAACTGATCTCGCGATAGGAGTTGCCGCTCGGCACCCACACCTCGATGTCGTAGGTCTTCGCCGAGTTGAAGCTCGTGTCGCCGGCGCAGAGCGCGACGACGCGATAGGGCAGCTCGAGTTCTTGCAGGAGCGACTCCGCGTCGCCCGTCAGCGTTTCGAGCGCGTCGAACGACGATTGCGGATCGGTCAGCCAGACCAATTCGACCTTCTCGAACTGATGCTGGCGCATCAGCCCGCGCGTATCCTTGCCGGCTGCGCCGGCCTCTTTGCGAAAGCACGGCGTCCACGCCGCATACCGTAGCGGAAGCTCGGAGGCATCGAGAATCTCGCCGCCGCGCAGCGCGGTGAGCGGAACCTCGCCCGTCGGAATCATGAAGAGATCTGCCTGCTCGTCGAAAAACATCGCGTCGGCGAACTTGCTCAACTGCCCCGTCGACCACATCGTCTCGCGCGAGACGAGCAGCGGCGGCGCAATCTCGACGTAGCCGCGCTTCGCGGCGCGATCGAGGAAGAAGGCCGCGAGCGCGCGCGAAAGCCGCGCACCCGCGCCGGAGAGCACGGCGAATCGGCTTCCCGAGAGTCGCGCCGCGCGCGCGAAATCGAGAATGCCGAGCCGTTCGCCGAGTTCCCAGTGCGGCTTCGGCTCGAAATCGAAGGAGCGCGGCCGACCCCAACGCCGCACCTCGACGTTCGCGCTCTCGTCGGTTCCGTCGGGAACGGAGTCGTCGAGCAGGTTCGGCATGTTGTCGAGGATCGCGCGCAGCGGGGATCGCTCGTCGGTCGGCGAGAGCGCGTTCGCGCGGGCCTCGAGCGCCTCGATCCGTTCGGATAGCTCGTTGATCTGCGGACGCAGTTCGCGCGCCGCCGCCGCCTTGTCGGCGGCCTCGCCGATCGCTGCGGAGAGCCGGTTCTTCTCGGCTTTTGCCCGCTCGACCGCGGTGAGCGCGGAGCGGTACTCTTCGTCGTAGCGCAGAATCTCGCCGACCGGCGAAGCGTCGTGCCCGCGGCGGAGGAGCGATTTTCGAACGCGGTCAGGTTCGCGCCGAACGAGAGCGATATCGAGCATGGAGAAGCGCGCCCTTATGCCTTCCGCAAATCCAGTCCTACCGGAGACGCGATTCGCGGCCGAACGATTGCTGCCGCCGCGTCAGGCGATCGTGGCGTTCTTGGGGCGCGTCGCGATCGCGCCGCCGGCGGTCGAGCGCGTCGCGCTCGATGCCGCGCTGGGGCGCGTTCTCGCCGAGACGATCGTCGCGGACGGCGATTATCCCGACGCGCCGCGCTCGGGAATGGACGGCTTTGCGATCGATTCGAAGGGCGCCCCGGGCACGTTCGAGATCGTCGCCGAGGTGCGCATGGGCTCCGCTGCGGGCAGGCTCCTCGCGCCGGGAAGCGCGAGCCGCATCCCGACGGGCGGCATCCTGCCCGCCGGCGCCGACGCGGTCGTGCCGTTCGAGGAGGCGCGGGTCGCGGGCGACGCCGTCGCCGTTGGCGCCGCGGTCGCGAGCGGAGAGAACGTCATCGAGCGCGGCGCCGACATGCGTCGCGGCGATGCGGTCGTGCGCGCGGGGCGCGTCGTTCGCGCCGGCGAGATCGGCGTGCTCGCAACGCTTGGCGCAACGTTCGTTCCCGTCTATCGGCGACCGCGCGTCGCGCTCTTCTCCAGCGGCGACGAACTCGTCGAGCCCGGCCTCCGTCCAAAGCCCGGGCAGATTCGCGACTCGAATCGCTACGCCGTCGCCGCGTCGCTGCGCGCGATGGGCGCAGAGGTCGTGCAGCATCCGACGCTGCGCGACGAGGAGCGAGAATTTGAGGCGGCGCTGACGCGTGCGATTGCGGAGTGCGACGCCGTCGTCGTCACGGGCGGTTCCTCGGTCGGAGCGCGCGATCGTCTGCCGCACGCGGTCGCTGCGATCGCCGATCCCGGAATCGTCGTCCATGGACTGCGCGTAAAGCCCGGAAAGCCGACGCTCTTCGGCGCCGGCGGCAGCAGGCCGATCGTCGGATTGCCCGGCAACCCCACGTCGGCGCTGCTGATGCTCGAAGCCGTAGCGGCGCCGATCTTCGGCGCGCTGCGCGGCGCGCCGATTACCGTTTCGCAGGTTCCGGCGCGCTTGGCCGAGCCGGCGCGCAGCCGTCTCGAGTGGACGTGGTTCGTTCCCGTGTGGTTAGAGGATGATGGCGGCCTCCCCGCGGCGCATCCCCTTCCCTTGCGCTCGTTCTCGGTGAGTCTGCCGGCGCGAGCGGATGGTTACATCGTGATGGAGGAAGGCGACGAGGAGTGGCCCGCGGGCCGGCTCGTCACCGTCCACCGATTCTTGGGAGGCTAAACGCAGTAGTGATCCGTCCGACGCGCGCCGTCGAAGCGATTCCGGCATCGACGCCGTTCATCGGTCCCGAGCAGTTGATGCGCGAGACCGGTCAGCGCGAGCTCGTGCGCTTGGGCGCGAACGAGAGCGCGTTCGGGCCGTCGCCGCGCGCGATCGAGGCGATGAGCCGCGAACTCGAACGCCTCTCGTGGTACGGCGATCCCGAATCGCTCGACCTCCGCGACGCACTCGCGGAGAAGCATCGCTGCAGCCCCGATCAGATCGTCGTCGGCGCCGGTATCGACGACCTCATGGGTCTCGCCGTGCGCGCCTTCGTCGCGCCCGGCGCGCCGGCGCTGGCGACGCGCGGCACGTATCCGACCTTTACGTATCACGTCGTCGGCTACGGCGGTCGGCTGCTCGCCGTCCCGTACAACGACGACGGCTCGACCGATTGCGACGCGTTGCTCGCGGCCGCGCGCCGCGACGCGCCGGCGATCGTCTATCTCGCCAACCCCGACAATCCGAGCGGGCGCTTCATCGGACGCGACGAGTTGGCGCGCTTCTACGAGGCGCTGCCGCACGATTGCCTCTTGCTTCTCGACGAAGCCTACGCCGATTTCGTGGACGAGGACGAACTGCTGCCCGCGATCTTCGAAGATCGCTTGGTCCGGCTGCGCACGTTCTCAAAGGCCTACGGCATGGCCGGCGCCCGCATCGGCTACGCGCTGGCCACCGAGCGCGTCCTCCAGACGCTCCACAAGATCCGCTTGCAGTACGGCGTGAACCGCAACGCGCAGATCGGCGCGCTCGCCTCGCTCGCCGACGACGAATTCCGCCGGCACGTCGTTGCCGAGACGGCGCGCGCCCGCGACGATTACTACGCGATCGCGCGCGAACTCGGACGCCGCTCCATCGAATCGCGCACGAACTTCGTCTGCATCGAGATGGAGAGCGCGGCGCGCGCGACGCAGGTGATGAACGAGCTGCTCGCGCGAGGCGTGTGGATCCGCAAGCCCGGCGCGCCCCCGCTCGACGCGTACGTTCGCGTCAGCGCGGGAACCGAGCCGATGCGCGAAGCCTTCGCGCGTGCGCTGCGCGCGGTGCTCGCCGAGGCCGTTGCCTAGCATGCGCTACGCGATCGTCTCCGATATCCACGGCAATCTGGAGTCGCTCCAGACCGTCGTCTTGACGCTCGCCGACGACGACGCGCTCGTCTCGCTCGGCGACGTCGTCGGGTACGGGCCGAATCCGAACGAATGCGTCGCGACGCTGCAGAGTCGCGCGCAGCACGCGGTGCTCGGAAATCACGACCTCGCCGCGGTCGAGAACTTCGGTGTCGAGAGCTTTAACCGCGCCGCGCGCGAGGCGATTGCCTGGACGCAGGGCGTTCTCGACGCCCCGAGCCGCGAATGGCTCAACGCGCTTCCCTACGAGTTGCGCTTCCCCGATTTTCTGCTCGTCCACGGCGCGCCGGTGAACTACTTCGAGTACATCCTCGACAAGCGGACGGCGGCGCGCGCGTTCGAACGCACCGACGCCCGGATCGTCTTCGTCGGTCATACCCACATCGCCGAGTACTGGTCGCTCGACCCCGACGGCACGATCGGGCACAAGCACATGCAGCACGGCGGCGAGATCGAGTTGGAGAAGGAGAAGCGCTACATCATCGACGTCGGCAGCGTCGGCCAGCCGCGCGATCTCAATCCGCAACCCTGCTTCGTTCGCTACGATTCCGACACGGGACGCGTGCAGTGGATCCGCTACGATTATCCGGTCGAGAACGTCCAGAACAAGATGCGGGCCGCCGGTCTCCCCGCGTCGCTGATCGAGCGACTGAATCTCGGACGATGAGCGACGGCGTACCTTTCGACGATGGCAACTGCTTCGCGTGCGGGCCGAGCAATCCGATCGGCATGCACCTGCATTTCGACCTCGCCGATGATGGCGACGGCGTCGTCGCGCGCGCCACGCTCGCGCCGGTCTTTCAAGGCTGGCGCGGCATCGCCCACGGCGGCATCGTGATGGCGCTGCTCGACGAGGCGATGGCGCACGCAGCCGGCTACGCGGGACATCGCGGCGTCACCGCGAGCGTCAGCGTGCGCTTTCGCAAGCCGGTGCCGCTCGAGGCGCCGATCGAGGTGCGCGGCCGCGTCACCTGGCAGCGCCGCAACGTCCTCGGCGTCGAAGCCGGCATCTTCGGCGCGGACGGCGAGTTGCTCGCGCGGGCGGAGGGGAGTTTCGTCTCGCGCGGCAGGCTCGAAGCCGCGGACGACCGCCGCAATCCGTTCATTCAGTCGTGAAGGCGCCGAATGCGTCGCCGGCGATCGACAACCGCCGCGCGCGCCACGAGTACCACATCCTCGAGTCGGTCGAGGCAGGGTTGGTGCTGACCGGGACCGAGGTGAAGTCCATCCGGGCCGGCGGGGCGAGCCTGAGCGAGGCGTACGCGCGCTTTCGGGGCGGCGAGGCGTGGCTGATGGGGATGCACGTGCAACCGTATCGGCAGGGGAGCTTCTCGAACGCGGAGCCGACTCGCCCGCGCAAACTGCTCCTTCATAAGGAAGAGATCGCGCGTCTGCAGGGCCGGGTCGCCGAGAAGGGGCTGACGATCGTGCCGCTGCGCCTCTATTTCACGCGCGGGATCGCGAAGGTGCAGCTCGGCGTAGCGCGGGGCAAGAAGATGTGGGACAAGCGCGAGGCGGCCGCCAAGCGCGACGTCGAGCGCGAGATCGCCAGGCACGTGCGCCGGTCGTGAGGGGCGCGCACCCCGAGCGCGACGTCGAGCGGGCGCTCGAAGAGAGCGGGAGCCTCGCGCGCGGAGAGCGCGTGCTCGTCGCCTGCAGCGGGGGTCCGGATTCGGTCGCGCTTGCGGCGGCGCTGCAGGCGGTCTCGAAACGGATGCATCTGAGCGTTGCGGCGGCGTACGTCAATCACGGGCTGCGAGCCTCGGCATGGCAAGACGAGTGCGTCGTCCTGCAGATCGGCGCTCGTTTCGGCATGCCGGTCGAGGTGCTTGCGCTGGAAGCAGGCGGCGCGGGCGAAGCGCGACTGCGCGAGGGGCGGTACGCCGCGCTCGTCGCCGCGGCGGAGCGGCGGGGATGCGGAGCGATCGCGACCGCGCACCACGCCGAGGATCAGAGCGAGACCGTTCTGCTCGCGCTGCTGCGCGGCGCCGGACTCGAAGGGCTGCGCGGGATGCGCGGGCGCCGCGCGCTCGCGCCGGGGATAGAGCTCGTCCGGCCTTTCATCGCGCTGCCGTCGGAGACGCTGCGCGCCTACTGCCACGCGCTCGCGCTGCCCTACGCGGTAGATCCGAGCAACGCGGCGATGTCGCTCCGGCGCAACGCCGTGCGCGAGGCGCTCGAGGCGCTGCGCCCGCTCTTCCCCGGGCTCGACGCCGCGGTCGCGCGCGCGGCCGAGGTCGCGGCGCACGAGGGGGACGCGACGGAGCGTGCCGAGCTGCGCCGCTCTGTGCGCGAGGAACTCTCGCGCGAAGACGACCTGCGCGACATAGATTTCCGTCACGTCGAGGCCGCCGTCCGCGCTCTCGAAGCGGGGCGGACCGGAACGTTTCTAATGAAGCCTGGGGTCGCTCTGAGAATCGAACGCGGTTCGATCGCCGGTATAACGAGGAAGTGATCCTGTCGCCCGAGGAGATCCAGGTAACTATCGAGCGCTTGGCTGCTGAGATCGCGCAGGCGTATCGAGGGCAACCGCTACTTCTCGTCGGGGTGTTGAAAGGAGCGATCTGCCTGACCGCCGACCTGGCGCGCGCGCTCGGCCGGCAGCCGGACGGTCCAAACGAGATCATGGTGGATTACGTGTGCGTCGAACGGTACGGGGCGGCGGGGAGCGCCGGGGGCGCCCCTCGTCTGGCGATGGATTGCACGCTGCCGGTGCGCGGTCAGAACCTGCTGCTGGCCGATGCGATCGCCGACAATGGAGTGACGCTAGCGTTCCTGAAGAATCACTTTAGGGGGCGACGGACCTCGACGTTGAGGACCTGCGTTCTCTTCGACAAGCCCGCGCGGCGGGAGGTGGAGGTCGCGATAGATTTCCGGGGCGTAACCGTCCCGAACGTCTTTGCTATAGGTTACGGTTTGGACTATAAGGAAGTCTATCGCAATCTCCCTTACCTAGCCGAGCTACGAGAGGGTCAAACGGTCTAGCCACAACGTGAGCAAACATCTCCGGTCGATCATCCTCATCATCCTGGCGGTCATCGCCGTCTTCATCATCGTGGAACGCTTCGTTCAACCAAGCGAGGGTGAGACGCGCCTCGACTACGGGGCCTTCTATCAGAAGCTCGAAGCCGGTCAAGTTCAGTCGTTCCACGCCACCGGCCTGAACGCGGTCGGCGACCTCGCGAACGGAACGAAGTACTCGGTCGCCGTGCCGAACGTCGATCAGACGTTCGTGGACGAAGTCTACAAGCGCGTCAAGAGCGGCGCGATCTCGTTCGATCAGCAATCGAACACCGGCTTGCTCTCGAGTCTCATGACGCTCGGACCGCTCGCGATCACCGTGCTCCTGCTCTTTTTCATCCTGCGCCAGGCGCAGAGCGGCGGCAGTCAGGCGCTCTCGTTCGGACGCTCGCGCGCGAAGATGCTCTCGGAGAATCGTCCGAAGGTTACCTTCGCGGACGTCGCGGGCGTCGACGAGGCGAAAGAGGAGCTCGCCGAGATCGTCGACTTCTTGAAGTATCCGAAGAAGTACCAGTCGCTCGGCGCGCGCATTCCCAAGGGAGTCTTGCTGCTCGGCCCGCCCGGAACCGGCAAGACGCTGCTCGCGCGCGCGATCGCCGGCGAGGCGGGCGTGCCGTTCCTCTCGATATCCGGCTCCGATTTCGTCGAGATGTTCGTCGGCGTCGGCGCGTCGCGCGTGCGCGATCTCTTCGATCAAGCGAAGAAATCCGCGCCGTGCATCGTCTTCATCGACGAGATCGATGCGGTCGGACGGCAGCGCGGCGCCGGTTTGGGCGGCGGTCACGACGAGCGCGAGCAGACGCTCAACCAATTGCTCGTCGAGATGGACGGCTTCGATCAGAACACCGGCGTCATCCTGATCGCCGCGACGAATCGCTCCGACGTGCTCGACCCCGCGCTCCTGCGCCCCGGCCGCTTCGACCGTCAGGTCATCGTGGACCGCGCCGACTTCAAGGGACGCGAGAAGATCCTCGAGGTTCACGCGCGCAACAAGCCGCTCGGCAAGGAAGTCTCGCTCCAGACGCTCGCCAAGCGCACGCCGGGCTTCTCGGGCGCCGATCTCGAGAATCTGTTGAACGAAGCGGCGCTGCTCGCCGCGCGACGCAATAAGAACGTCATCGAGATGATCGATTGCGACGAGGCGATCGATCGCGTGATGGTCGGCCCCGAGCGCAAATCCGTCGTCATGTCGGCGAAGGCAAAGAGCATCGCCGCATATCACGAGTCGGGTCACGCGATCCTCGGCGGCCTGCTCGACAAGTCCGATCCGATTCACAAGGTGACGATCATCCCGCGCGGCATGGCGCTCGGCCTCACGTGGTCGCTCCCGGAAGACGACCGCTATCAGGTGACGCGCGAGGAACTCATCGCGCAGATCACGATGGCGCTCGGCGGACGGCTCGCCGAAGAGATCAAGTTCGGCGACGTGACCACCGGCGCGAGCAACGACTTCGAGAAGGCGACCGAACTCGCGCGCCGGATGGTGACGCAGTACGGCATGAGCGACTTGGGCCCGATTCAGTACGGACGCGGCGCGCATCAGGTCTTCCTCGGCCGCGACTTCGGCGACGAGCGTAACTACTCCGAAGAGGTCGCGAGCAAGATCGACGCCCAGGTGCGATCCATCATCGAGTCGTGCTACGCGAACGGCAAAGAGATCCTCAGTACGAACTGGCAGAAACTCGAACGGATGGTCGCGTCGCTGCTCGAGTACGAGACGGTCGAGGCCGAAGAGGTCAGGGCGATCCTCGAAGATCGTCCCTTCGATCGCAATAGCGGCGCCGAAGCGGCCGCGTCGCCGGACGCGCCGGCCGAGCGTCCCGTTGCGGAAGAGAAGCGAACCGAGAAGCCCTCGCGTCTCCCGCCGAACATCTCCCCGGAACCCGCGTGATCGGGCGAGCTGCGCGAGCGGCCGCGACGTTTGCCGTCGCTGCGGTCTTGCTTTGCGTGCAACCCGCGCGCAGCGCGATGGCGCAGCAGGTCGGCACGCTGCCGCGCGGCGGCTCGTACGTCCTCGATTCCGATCCGACCGTGGGGGCCGCGGCGATCGCGCTGTGGTTCCGCGCTCCGGGCGCGGGCTTCGACAACGCGACGCCCGGCATCTCGAACCTGGCTGCAACCGCCGCCGCAGTCGCGCCGCTCCCGAGCGGCAAGTCGCTCTACGCGCTCGTTCACTCGCTCGGGGGCCAGTTGAACATCGAAGTCTATCCCGATATCGTCGGCATCGCGGCGATCGTGCCGGCGTCGGCGGCGCGCCGCGTCGTCGCGGGAATGACGGCCGCCTATTACGCGCCGGCGCTCGACGATACGGCCATGAAGACCGCGAGAGCGAACGCGGCGGTACTCGGCGTGCAGCAGCGCTACGAGTCGGACTCGACCCTGCACGATCTCCTCTTCGGGCAGATCTTCGCGAGCGGTCCCGCGCACTATCCGCCGCTGCCGACCTCGATCTCGCAACTGACGAGCGTCTCGACCGAACAGGTCAGCGCTTTTGCGAAGCGCGCGTTTCGCGCCGAGAACTCGGTGCTGACGCTGGCCGGCAACGTCGACGCGTCGAGCATCACTGCCGTCACCGATGGAGGCGGTAACGGCGCGATGGACTCGCCGTACGACTCGCCACTGGCGCAGCCGGCGAAGTCGAGCACGACGACGGGGTCGGTCGACGGCGTCGGGCTCGCGTGGGTCGGCCCGCCGATCTCCGATGAGAAGGCCGCAACCGCGCTGGATTTTGTCGCGGATTATCTCTTCCGCGAACGCACCGGCGTCGTTACGAAGGCGATCGACCGATCGCGGGGCGACACGTTCGTGACCGGACAGTTCATCACGCTGCACGATCCCGGCGTCATGGTCGTGACGATCGGCGGCGAGCGCGAGAAGCAGACCGAGGAGAGCGTGCTCGACGCGCTGCGCACGTTGCAGGAACCGATGGACAAGCAATCGTTCGAGGCCGCGCGCGAAGCCTTTCTCTACCACGTCGCGACCGACACGCAGACGCCGCAGGAACGCGCCGATAACCTCGGCTGGTACACCGTCGAAGGGAACGTGCAGTACGCGCCGGGCATCGCCAGCGGCTCCTACGAGCGGTCGGTGCGCGATCTCGATCCGCAATACGTTGCCGACGTCGTTCGCAAGTACATCGGCAAGCCGGTCGTCGTCGATCTGATCGCTTCCCAGCCGCAGAAAGAGCCGCCGCAATGAGGCCGCTCGCGCTCCTCGCGCTGGCCGCGGTCGTCGCGACGTCGCTGGGCGCCGTTCCGGCGCCGAGCAGCGAGAATGCCGGCGGAACGACGATCCTGCGTCAATCCGACGGCAACGCAGCGCTCGTCGGC